>Ga0310813_10002903_pt1 | contig 10397 bp, 9 predicted proteins | sample YN3metagenome_FD_203086 | JGI IMG/M metagenome (GOLD analysis project Ga0310813, IMG submission 203086) | Soil microbial communities from experimental microcosm in Duke University, North Carolina, United States - YN3 | ecosystem: Engineered > Artificial ecosystem > Soil microcosm > Unclassified ... | reverse complement strand
AACGTGGCTGCACAGCTCGGCGAGGCGGCGTTGGTCGATGGGTATCAGTTCGTCGTCGTCCCGATCGCCCTCGGCGGCGGGCGGACGGTGTTCACCGCGACCCGAAAGCTCCGGCTGGTCGAGCATCGCGCTTTTCGATCCGGCAAGGTCGTCCTGACTTACGCGTCGTGAACCGAGGCCATCCCGGGGGCCACGCCCGGGCGTCGGACGTCCGGGCCACGCGGCGGAAGAGGGCGACGCTGCTCCGAGCCCGTCGGCGGAGCGGCGTCCTCCGTGTTAGAGGGAGCGGTCCTCCATGCCATCCGAGCTCGAGAAGGAGGTCGCCCGCCGGCGCACCTTCGCCATCATCAGCCATCCCGACGCCGGGAAGACCACCCTCACCGAGAAGCTCCTGCTCTACGGCGGAGCCATCCACCTCGCCGGGAGCGTCAAGGCCCGCCGCGCACGTCGCCACGCGACGTCTGACTGGATGGAGCTGGAGAAGGAGCGCGGCATCTCGGTGACCTCGTCCGTGCTCCAGTTCGAGTACCGGAATCACGCGGTGAACCTGCTCGACACCCCGGGCCACCAGGACTTCTCCGAGGACACCTACCGGACACTCTCCGCGGCGGACAGCGCGGTGATGCTCATCGACGCCGCGAAGGGCGTCGAGCCGCAGACCAAGAAGCTGTTCCAGGTCTGCCGGATGCGGGCCATTCCCATCTTCACCTTCGTCAACAAGCTGGATCGCTACGGGCGCGCCCCGCTCGACCTGATGGACGAGCTGGAGCAGGTGCTCGGCATCCGCGCCTACCCGATGAACTGGCCCATCGGCATGGGGCCGGAGTTTCGCGGCGTCTACGACCGCGCGGCGCGGGTGGTGCACGCTTTCTCCTCCGAGGGGACGCACGGCGAGGCGGAGGTGGGCGAGCGAAGCGTCTCGCTCGACTCACCGGAGATCACCGAGGTGCTGACCGCGAACGAGCTGACTCAGCTGCGCGAGGACGTCGAGCTCCTGGACGTGGGCGGCGATGCCTTCAGCCGCGAGAAGAGCGACCGGGGCCAGATCACCCCGCTGTTCTTCGGTTCGGCGATGACGAACTTCGGGGTGCGCCCCTTCCTCGACGCCTTCCTGGATCTCGCTCCGGTGCCCGCCGCGCGGCAGACCGACCGGGGCCCGCAGGCGCCGACCGCGGACCGGTTCAGCGGCTTCGTCTTCAAGATCCAGGCGAACATGGACCCGGCTCACCGCGACCGGATCGCCTTCGTCCGCGTGGTCTCCGGCCGATACGTGAAGGGCATGAATGCCCACCACGTGCGCCTGGGAAAGTCCGTTCGCCTCGCCAACCCGAGCCAGTTCATGGCCGCGGAGCGGACGGCGATCGAGGAGGCCTGGCCGGGCGACGTCATCGGCCTGTTCGACCCGGGCCTGTACCGGATCGGCGACACGCTGGTGGAAGGCGAGGCGTTCCGCTTCGACGGCGTTCCCCGCTTCTCCCCCGAGCACTTTGCCGTCGTTCGGAGCAAGGACCCGCTGCGGCGGAAGCAGGTGGAGAAGGGGCTCGAGCAGCTCAGCGAGGAAGGCACCATCCAGATCTTCCAGCAGCTGCAGATGGGCATGCGCGACCCGATCGTCGGCGTGGTGGGGGCGCTGCAGTTCGAGGTGCTGCAGTACCGGATCGAGCACGAGTACGGCGCCGCGATCGCCCTCGACCGCCTCCCCTACGCGCATGCGCGCTGGGTGGTGGGCGAGGGCTTCGAGCCGAAGAAGTTCGACTGGGAGGGGAACCGCCAGACCGTCCAGGATCGCGACGGGCTGCCGCTGGTGCTCTTCCGGGACGACTGGGCGCTCGACCATGCGCGCGAGAAGCACCCCGAGCTGAAGTTCCTTGCCGAGGCGCCCCAGCTGCACGACGGCAAGCCTGCCGGCTCCTCCGAGCGCACGGCGGGCGCATCCTCCTGAGCGCAGGGCTGACCTGCTCCTGTCTGCTACTGCCACCCGTACAGCCGACGCGCGTTGTCACGCAGCACGCCGCGTCCCAGCTCGAGCGCCCGGGGCTCGTCGATGACACCGTCCCGGACGAGCCCGGAGAGCGCGGCGTACAGAGCGTCACGGGTCGTACGCGAGAGCATCAGGTGCTGGGCGTCGGCGCCGCCGGGGACGCTCGGGTAGCTGGCGGCGTCCGTGCCATAGAGCACCCTCTCCGGCGATCTGACCAGCATCGAGCGCAGCACCCCGGCAACCTCCGGGACCGGGAACACGAACGCCATCGCGGAGATGTCGACCCAGACATTGGGCTTCAAGGCGAAATAGCTCGCGATGTCGTACCAGGGCCCCCCACCGTGAATGAGGACGACGGCAGTGCCGAAGAACCGTGAGTCGGCGAGGACGTCCTCGAGGTTCCTGACGTCGGACTCGAGCGTGCGAAGGAAGGGAGGTACCCCGAGCGAGGAATGAATGTGCACCGGCAACTTCAGCGTGCCGGCCTCGAGCAAGATGTGCCGCCACAGATAATCCTGAACGGTCAAGTACTCGTCGCGGGGAAGCGCCGTGCCCCTCCCCTTGGCGTACAGCGTCGCCGCCCGTTCTTGATCGACGTCGGCCATGCGGAGCGTGCGAAGGTAAGCATCGGTGAACTTGACCGCGACCGCGCCTTCGCCTTGCCATCGCCGGAGCATCGCATCGACGAACCGCAGGTAGCCCGCGAGATCACCCGAAGGTTCGCGAAGACCGGCATCCTTGAGGAGTCCGTTCAGGTCCTTCTGGATCTCGGCGATATCCTCTCGGTGAGCCGGGCTCCGCTCCATCAGGTGCCCGGCGGGCAGTGGATAGAGGAGCGTGCTGGCGTAGGGCACCCACCGCAACCGCTTGCCATCCGTGCCGTCCCGAGCGCTCTGGTTGACGAGGGCGATGTCGGTGAGGGTGTAGTCGAGATGGTCCATCCAGTACCCGTGCATTCCGAGTCGCTCGATCATCCTCGTGCGCGCTGCCACGATGGCGGCATCGGCCTCGGTGAGGCGATCGGGCTGGATGGAGACATTGAATCGACCCCGCACCGCTGCGACGAACCAGGGCTGGCTGGCGCGAAGCATCAGTGGCCCGGCGTTCGCCAGCTTCGGGTTGAACGCGCCGCGCTGAAGCAGGTGGGTGTGCGTGTCGATTGCCGGGACCCTGTCGAGCTTCGCGGCGAGACGCTGAAAGAACGGATCCTTTCGCCATGGATCCCGTCGGCTCTGCGCGTCCGCGCCAGTAGCGAACAGACAGCAACACACCATTGCCACGCGCATTGTCTTCGGGATCATGCCAGCCACCTCCCGAGCGCCTGATGCTCCGGAGGCTACCACCGCCCACGGCGGGAGGATGGAGCCCGCACGGGCGGTTCGGACGGCCGGCGCGAGGCGGTCACGTCGCTCCGGACGCCGGTGGCAGCTGCCTGAGTCAGGCGACGCTGCGCTCGGTGGGAACCAGCGGCGCCGGCAGCATCACCGGGACACGCCGCGGCCCCCAGGCGCGGGCCGGATCCGCCCACAGCCAGCGAGGCGCGATCCGCATCTGTCCTGCCTCGTGGGTGAAGACCCGCGCCCGTCCCAGCTCCGTCGAGCAGCCGGCGTTGTAGAGCGCGAGCGGCCGGCGGGTGTCGGTGAAGAGGTGGATCTCCCGCGGCACGTGGCGGTGCCCGTGCAGCACCAGATCGCACCGGCCCTTAACCCGGTCGAGCAGCTCGCGGCCGAGCTGCAGCTCCCCGGAGTAGGGCAGCCGGAGTCGCTCGCTCATCCGCTCGAGCCAGCTCTCCACCGGCAGCTCCACCAGGTGGTGATGCATGAGCACCGCAACCAAGGACTTCTCCGGCGCCGCGTCCAGCGCCGCGTCGACCTCGTCCAGCATCCGGCGCGTCAGCTCACCGTGGCAGGCCCAGTAGCTGCGATTGTGCTCGGCGGTCGAGTCGACCAGCACCAGATACAGGCCCGGGTGCTCCTCCACCGCGACGCGCCGGCCCTTCATCAGCGTCCGCCCCGCGTCGTCGCCGACCCGATCGTGGTTCCCGGGCACCACCGTCAGCCGGCCCTGCCGGAGCAGCGGTTCGAAGACCTCGAGGAAAAAGGACATCTCGACGTCGCGGCCGCGGTGCGTGATGTCGCCGGTGACCACCACGTGGTCGACCGACGACTCCATCACCGACTGGCAGAGGGCCCGCGCCATCGCCTCGCGCGCCGGTCCCTGCCCGAAGTGCAGGTCCGAGAGATGCGCCAGGGTGTGCAAGGTCATGCCCTGAGATCTGACATCAAGGCGGCGGCAGGGCCGTGGAGAGCGGGCAACTTCTCGGAGAAACCGGTGACGTCGCGAGCTCCGGACCGCGCCGGGGCCGCGAGCGGGACCAGGCGGCTCCCCGGGTGCACCCGCAGCCGGTTCCCCCGCCAGACCACCGTCCGGACGAACAGCCCGTGCACCCAGGTCACGAAGAGGAGCAGGTCCTTCACCCACACCACCCCGAACGCTCGCCAGCTGAACAGCTCGCGGCGAAGCCGGCTGAAGGCCACCGCGTCCAGGGTGGGCTTGAGCACCGCGCACAGGGCGAGCGTCGTCGCGGCTCCCGCCGTGGGGCGAAGCGCGAAGCCGATGACCGCCAGGGGAATCGGGTTGAGGAGCGACTCGGCGAGGTAGGTGGGAAAGCTGATCGCCGTGCGGTGGATGACGCTCCAGCGCAGGTAGCGGCGAAAGAAGTGCCCCACGCTCTTCTCCACCGCGATGTTCCACACCGGCAGGCTGGACACCGCCACCCGGCCACGCAGCTCCCGGCGGATCCGGTTGCCGAGGGCGTGGTCCTCGGCGAGCACGTTGGCCACCGACTCGAAGCCGCCGAGCAACTTCAGATCTTGGCGCCAGAGCGCCATCGACTTGCCCACCACCAGCGGCTTCCGCGCCACGCGGTCCGCGGCCACCATTCCCGTGGCCACCGTCGCGGCCAGGTGCACGTTGTCCAGGAATGCGCCCAGCGTCCGCTGGCCCGCCCCGGCGACGGGATGCGTGACGCACGACACGCCCGGACGGCAGAGGTGCGCGGCGATGTCCGCGAGGTAGGCGTCCGGGACGCGGATGTTCGAGTCGCTGATCACCAGGAGGTCGTGCCGGGCCGCCCGCGCCATCCCGATCAGCTGGTTCACCTTCGGGTTGAGCCCGACCTCTCGTTCCTGCCGGACGAGGCGCATCCGGTGCGGCCAGCGGCGCACCGCCTCCTCCGCGACGGGCCAGGCCGGATCCTCGGGCGAGCGGACACCCAGGATGAGCTCGTAGTCGCCGCCGTAGGGCAGCGTCGCGAACGAGGCGATGTTCGCCGCCAGGTCGTCGTCCGCCCCGCACAGAGGCTTCAGGATCGAGATGCCCGGCCACTCCGAGGGGATGAGCCCCGGTCTCCGCACGTGCCAGACCGTGAGGGCAAGCATGAAGGCGAGCGCCGAGACTCCCACCACCGCGGCGGCGAGCAGCACGAGTCCGATCGTGGCCATGACGGCGGTCCGATCTCCTGATGGGCGTCACCCCTTGAAAGAGCGCGCCCTGCTCCGAGGTCGGGATCACATTGTGGCCGGGGTGTGGATCGGATCGGAGACGGCCCGGCAACGTCTTTGTGAGGGGGGTGGCTGGACGGCGGCCCGCAAGTGATCTGGAATCGACCCTGCCTCGCAGCTCGAAAGGACGTCTCCCCGGTGCTTCTCGCAGCCACGTCCACCCTCACCGTGTCTCCGTCCGACCTCCTCGCTCCGCTCGCCGCCGCTGCGGCGCTGCTGCTGCTGAAGCTGGTGGGTCGGCCGGCGCCGGTGTGGGTGCGCCGACGCCGCAACGACCGTCGTCGCTGACCGGTCCCCGGTTCAGCGAAACGCTCGGAGCTCCTCGCCGCGGTGGCCGGCCGCGCGGAGCACCAGCCCCTCCCGGGCCCGCCGCGCCGCCGAGGGCCCGATGAGCCAGCCCATCGGCTCGCTCCGCCGGCACGTCTTTTTCAGCCAGCCCTCCAGCTCCACGAACCGACGGCGAAACCGGTCGGGCGCCGCATCGCGCCGCCCGGTCTGTGGTGTGACGTCCAGCTCGGCCCAGAGCTCCCCGGCGACCAGCGCCCCGTCCTCGTCCAGCTGCGAGCGCTCCCAGAACACGACCGGTGAACGCACCTCGTCGACCCGCCAGTGGCCGCGGTCGGGCCCGCGCTTCACCCGGTCCACCAGCACCGGGCCGAGGTCCGCCGCCGCCAGGTAGAGCTCGGGCGGAAGCCGGTCCAGCTCCTCGGCGGTGGCGAGGAAGGGCTTCCAGTCGGGCGGAACGCGCCGGGGGTACACCTCCCAGGGGGTTTGGGTCAGGAAGCGGAGGAAGGCGCGCTCGTCCTCGGGGTCGAGCAGCGGCTTGAGCACGTTCGCCATGGATGGGCTCGAACCGTGCCTGGCACGCCGGGTCCGGCGCAAGCGCCGCCGCGCCGGGCATTGCTCGCGGGCGGCCGGGCCGCGCACACTCCGGGGCACCGTGTCCGAACCGGCCCTCGACGCGCTCCGCGCGCGCATGCACGAGCTCAGGGACCTGGGGGGCATCCTCGGCCTGCTCTCCTGGGACCAGGAGACGTACCTTCCCTCGAAGGCCGGTCCGGCGCGCGCCGCGCAGCTCGCCACCCTCCAGGGGCTGTACCACCAGAGGCTGGTCGCGCCCGAGGTGGGCGAGTGGCTCGAGCAGGCCAGCCGCGCCGACCTCGACGCCGACACGCGCGCGATGCTCAAGGTCTTCCGGCGCGAGCGCGACCACGCGGTGCGGGTCCCGGAGTCGCTCGTTCGCGCCCTGGCCGAGGCCCAGTCCACCGGGCTCGAGAGCTGGCGCCAGGCCCGTTCGGAGCGCAGCTTCGACCGGTTCGCCCCGGCGCTCGCGCGGCTCCTGGAGCTGCGGCGCGAGCAGGCCGACGCCGTGGGGCACGGCGGGGAGCGCTACGACGCCCTGCTCGACCACTTCGAGCCGGAGATGACCACCACCCGCCTCCTGCCCGTGCTGGAGCGGCTCCGCGCATCGCTCGTTCCGCTGGTGGAGGCTCTGGACGGCGCCGTCCGGGGACCCGCGGTCTTCGACGGGCGCTCCTTCGATCCCGAGCAGCAGTGGCGGTTCACCCTCCAGCTGCTGAAGCTGCTCGGCTTCGACCTGGACGCCGGGCGGCAGGACCGGAGCATCCACCCGTTCACCGGGGGGACGCACCCCACCGATGTCCGTCTCACCACGCGCATCGACCCCAGGAACCCCTCACCCGCGGTGTTCGGGACGATGCACGAGCAGGGCTTCGCCACCGAGCACCACCGCACCCCGCTGGCCCAGGCACCGTCGATGGGGCTGCACGAGTCGCAGTCCCGTCTCTGGGAGAACCTGGTGGGCCGCAGCCTCCCGTTCTGGGGGTTCCTCTACCCCCGGCTCCGGGCGGCCTTCCCCGGGGCGCTCGGCGGAGTGGAGCTCGAGGACTTCCACCGGGCGATCAACCGGGTCCAGCGGTCGCCGATCCGGGTCGAGGCGGACGAGGTCACCTACAACCTGCACATCGTGCTGCGGACCTCGCTGGAGGTGCGGCTGCTCCGCGACGAGCTGGCCGTCGAGGACCTCCCCGAGGCGTGGAATGCGGAGATGGAGCACACGGTGGGGCTCCGCCCTCGGGACGACGTGGAGGGCGTGCTCCAGGACATCCACTGGGCGCACGGCGAGTTCGGTTACTTTCCGACCTATGCGCTCGGCAACCTCTACGCCGCATCGCTGATGCGGGCCGCGGAACGTGCGCTCCCCTCGCTCTGGGACGAGGTGGCGCGCGGAGAGCTCGGCTCGCTCCGCGCCTGGCTGCATGAGCAGGTCCACCGGCACGGCGCGCGGCTCTCCGCCGAGGAGCGCGTCCAGGCCATCACCGGGCACGGCCTCACCGACGCGGACTTCCTCGGCTACCTGCGCGCGAAGTACGGCGCGCTCTCGGGTCGGGCTCTCCCGGAAGCCCCCGTTGCCTGACGAGCCGGGTCCCGGTTTTCCGCCCTCGGCGCCTTCCATCGAGTTGCGTTTCGCGCGACAGTTCCCCGTTCGCCCGGCGCGCCGAGGGCGCATGGTGCCCCTCTTGCCCCGGGCGATGGATGGAGGGAGCCATGCGTCGCACGCTGTCGCTGATTCCGCTGCTGGCCGTCATCCTCGGTGCGCCCCTCGCGCTCGCCGACTCGCCGATGGCGATGCTGACCCCCGGGGACATCAAGTGGGGCGACGCCCCGAATGTGTTCCCCAAGGGTGCCAAGATGGCGGTCCTCTACGGGGACCCGGCCAAGCCCGGTGAGCTCTTCATCGTCCGGCTGAAGATGCCCGCCGGGTACAAGATCCCCGCTCACTGGCATCCGACCGACGAGAACATCACGGTGATCTCCGGGACGTTCAACGTGGGGATGGGTGACAAGCTCGATGTCGCGAAGTCGAAGGCGTTCCCGGCCGGGAGCTTCGCGGTCGCCCCGGCCAAGATGAATCACTTCGCGATCGCGAAGCAGGCCGCCATCGTCGAGGTCTCGGCCATCGGGCCGTTCGCCATCACCTATGTGAACCCGGCCGACGACCCGAGCAAGACGGCATCGAAGTAGCGGGGGACGAGCGTCGAGCGGAGACCGCCGGCTCACAGCTCGAGCAGGTGCTCCCCGTCGCGCGCGGTCCGTGCCGTCACCCGGATCCAGTCGCCGACCTCGGGCGCGCGTGCCGGGATGGTCGACGTCCGCGACCGCACCAGCCGGACCCCGCTCGACGCCGCCCCGTCCGGGTCCTGCATCGCGAGGCCGAAGGCTCCCGAGCTGCTCTTCCACCGCGCGACGACGACGCCGTGCACCGAGACCAGACGACCGGGGACCCAGCCGCCGACGAGCTGGTGGACCTCGTCCGAGCTCGGGGCGGCAGACCCCCCGGCCGGCGCCGGACCGTCGAGGTCGTCGCAGCTCGAGAGGGCGAGGACCGACAGGGTGGACGCGCCGGCCGCTCGCTGCTGCCACACCCCGGAGAGGGAGGCCACCCGGGTCCCCTCTGCCCAGCGCGATCGGCAGGCAGGCTTCGCTCCCAGATAGGCGTAGGTGTCGACGGCGATGGTCGCCCCCGACAGGTCGACGACCGCGAATCCGTCGCAGTAGCTCCCGCTCGGGACCGCGCAGGGAACGGTGCGGACCGTGCCGCTCAGGTCCACGTGGATGCGCATGTCGCTGAACGGACCGGGTCCGGCATCCGGCCGGAGCTCGGCCGCCGACGCGAGGTGGGCCGGCGGCAGGCTGCGCCCGGCCGCGAGCACCTCGATGCCGGCGCCACGGTCCGGGGACCAGATGCCTCCGTCGCGGACCGCGTCCTCCTCGGGGGACGGGGGCGTCTCTCCGCCCGAACAGCCCGTGCACCCCGCCGTCACCATCAGCAGCAACGCCGCCCAGTTCCGCATCGCGCCTCCCCGCGGGAAGGTCGCCGAAGCAAGGCCCCGGCCAGGCATGGCGCAGACCACCCTGTCCCTCGAGGTCGAGCTCCGGGACCACGACGTCCAGCTCACCTTCCAGGACGACGGGGTTCGGTTCGATCCCCGCGACCGGCCCGACCCCGCACCTCCCCGGGACCTCGAGCACGCCAAGACCGGCGGTCGGGGACTGATGCTCATCCGTAGCGTCTCGACTGCACTGGAGTACACCCGTACCCCCGAGGGGCGGAATCGACTCACCGTCACCGTCTCGCGAGATGCGACAGCAAGGGTTCGGATGAGCGATGGTGCGCGGTCTGGCGCCTGAAGACCGACATCGGAGACATCCCATGCTGAGGACGACCGCGAGCCGTGCCCTGGGGCCGCTCGCCGCCGGAGTGCTCGTCGCCACGCTCGCCCCTCACCCGGCGCACGCCCAGGGCGCGCTCAATTACTTCAAGAACTACTTCGTGACCGGCGACTACCTGGCCGTCGGCGTGGGGCTCCAGCACACGGGCGTGAACGGCCTCGCCACCGGCACGCTCACCGTCGACCCGAGCCAGATTCCCGCCGACGCGGAGGTCGTCGCCGCTTACCTCTACTGGCAGACCATCTCCGACGCCGGCACCCCGGGCGCCTCCGTGCTCCAGGGGGCGAAGTTCAAGGGCAACGACATCAGCAAGAGCGCGGTCCTGCTCAGCCCCACGGGCAGCTCGCCGTGCTGGAGCGGCGGAGGCGCGACCGGCAACGGGGGCTCCAAGGCCACCTGGTCGTTCCGCGCGGACGTGCAGCGCTTCTTTCCGCGGGTGCGGCCCGCGAACCCGAACCAGCCGGTCCAGGTCAAGGTCACGGGAAGCCACACCGTCACCCTGCCGGACATGGGAGGCAGCAACCAGCTTCCCTCGACGCTCGGCGCGGGGCTGGTCATCGTCTACCGCGTCACCGGCTACGACGGGACCTCGGGTTACC
>Ga0310813_10002901_pt1 | contig 10399 bp, 10 predicted proteins | sample YN3metagenome_FD_203086 | JGI IMG/M metagenome (GOLD analysis project Ga0310813, IMG submission 203086) | Soil microbial communities from experimental microcosm in Duke University, North Carolina, United States - YN3 | ecosystem: Engineered > Artificial ecosystem > Soil microcosm > Unclassified... | reverse complement strand
CGCTTCAATGGCACTTTGGCTGCTGATACTTTTGAGTACTCGGCGGGAATAGGGAAAGGGGCAATATTTCTGGGACGCGGGGGTACAGATACCCTGGATTTAGGGGCAGCGGGTATCTTTCGCGCTAACGTTACGAGTATCGATGGACTGACGCTCAGCGCTTTCGATCCCTTGTCTGGCGTACCCTTGTCTCAATTAACCGCGAGTCAAGCTATTTATGGCGGTACAGCCTTTGACTACTTAACCCTTTCGGATGGTCGAGAAATCTACTTCCAGGGTATTGAATACCTCCACTTTGCAGATGTGGTGGGGTCAACCCTTGAGCTGGAAGTTCACCCTAACGATACTTACTTTGGTTCTCAGTGGAATCTCGCGGTTTCTGATGTAGCGAGTGCGTGGCGCTTTACTCAAGGCACTAGTAATGTTTTGTTAGTCTCTCTGGATACAGGAATCTTAACTGCCGTAGGATCGAGTAATGGCATTTTTGATATTGCTACGAATCGCCTGATTACGTATAGCACGGAAGTTGACGATTTCAACGATTATGGGCATGGCCATTCCGCAATAAGTATCATGGCGGCTACTGCCAACAACAGCGTGGGGATTAATGCCATCAACGGGATTGCTGGTATCAATTGGAACAGTCCCGTGTATGTCAGTGATGTATATGGGGGTAATGGGAAGGGATCGCGTGTGTATTTGCAGCAAGCGATCGCGAATGCGATTGACTACGCAAAAGCCAACAATATGAAGGTGGTTTTCCAAGGGGGTATTCAGGGTGAGGGTTGGATCAATGATGGTGGCACGCAGGCACAACTTGAACAGTTAATTCAAGCTAACTCTAATAATGTTATCTTTGCGATCGCAGCAGGTAATGGTGGGCCTGGTGGTAATTTAGTCGATCCAAACTATCTAACCAGTGTGAGTGGTGTTGCCAAACTGGAGACAACTCATAATAATGTGATATCTGTTGGCGCACTTCAGTATCAAGGCACAGCTGTAGTGAATGGCATAACAAACGCTACTGCTGTAAATCTGGCCTCCTACTCCAATCGCGGCTCTAATTTAACGCTGGTGGCACCCACTGATTCCCCAGCGATCGATAAATCTGGGAACTTGATATATTTCACTGAAACCTCTGCTGCTAATCCCAACCTAGCGGGCATTGCCTCCTTGGTGTGGAGTGTCAACCCGACATTAACCGGAGGACAAGTCCGTCAAATTCTCACTGATACGGCAATGGATTTGGGAACAACGGGTCGGGATAATACGTTTGGCTACGGTTTAGTGGATGCAGATGCTGCGGTTCGTCGTGCGGTGGCGCTACATCGTAATGCTGAGGTGGCGAATCTCTACACGGGTAGCTCATTGCTGGTGTAAGGGGAGTCAGGAAAGTCAAATGCGATCGCAATTTACCTACCTGAACTAAAAATGCGATCGCTCTTTGTCTAGTGGATGAAGGCGTTAAATTAACATACCGTCAGGTTTATCGTGCCGATGCTACCCTAATACTAAAATTGACTCCGGGAAACAAACCATGAAGCGGGATGAAGTACTGGCAATTGTGGCAGCACACCGGGAACAGTTGCAGGAAATGGGAGTAAAGTCCCTACAATTGTTTGGCTCAGTAGCACGGGATGAAGCTCGCCCCGACAGTGATGTGGACTTTCTAGTAGAGTTTGATCGATGCGTGGGACTGTTTGATTTCATAAGGGTGCGGCTCTACTTAGAGGATATCTTGGGGTGTTCTGTTGATATGGGAACTCAAGATGCTTTGAGGGAACATTGACGAGAACCTGTCCTTAAGGATGTCATCCGTGCCTTCTAGAAACTGGCGACTACGGCCAAAATACCTAAAGAATGAGGTGGGATTTGGTTTATTTCATTTGGTGAAAAGTGAAATTTGTCAAGTCCCATCACCCCATCACCCAGCTCTTTGTAACTCTTCCCTGAGCATCCGCTGATAAATCCCTGGCAAGTACCCCGACATGGAATTAGTCTCTATCCCATAACCCAGACTCGTCCAAGTTCCAGAAAGCCGACGCAACACATCATTCACCCTTCCTTTGCGGAGGTGCTGGGAAAGATCAACCCCCCACGCTTGCTTGTCACTCAACCAACGGTAAACTACAGCATCCTGATACTCCGGCTGAAAGCTGTAGTGTTGCCACAACAAAAAACCCGAAGGTCGCGGATGATAGCGCTTTGCCATCTTATCCCAGGTGGTATTAATAAACTGATACCGTCCCGCTGCCGTTGTACAGTTGCCCAAATTAGGCCCAGTAACAATCCGGACACAGCGATTAGGATGACGGCTCAAATCCCAGGCGTGTTCACCCCCATAAAGGAGTGTATAGGGTTGGGAGTCATTCGCTTCACTCGCCGCGATCGTTCGCATCAAAGCGCGAATATAGGGGTCGCCTCCCTTCATCACTAGGGGCGCTGTCCCATAGACACTTTTTGGATACTCAGGGTAAAAGCGCTGTACCCAATTGCCTTTATAGAACTCAAACAGCATGGCGGCTAGCGCCAAGGCACCGATTTTAGCAAGTAGATTCCTCAAGGCAAATCTGGAGAAAAATCTCTTCTTGGATTATTGAGCTGATAGAGTTGGGCTAGGGTGATGGATGTACCCAGTTGAATGCGCCTCACACGGCTCACAAAAAGGCGCAAGTGTTGCCAGCCGACGAAAACTTATCATTGAACTCATCAGACCACCCCAGCAAATAGTTGATCCCAGCTTTGATCAGCAGCCTCTGGCTTAGCAACCACTTCTACAATTTTATTGTGCGCTTCCGGATGCGTCAGCGCTTCAACGCAAACTTGTGCCACTTTCGTCCGAGGGATACTCCCGTCAAACAGGGTATCTGCTGATGACATTACAACAGGGTCTGGGTTATCTTCATTCTTTAGACCCCCTGGTCGCACGATTGTATAAGTCAAGCCGCTATTCTGAAGGTATTCCTCTGCTTGCTTCTTCCACACCAAAATCAGCCAAAACAGGTTGAGTGGATGGAAAAATTGGGATACACCTAGAGAAGAAACCATGACAAAATGCTCGATACCTTTTGTTTTGGCTACATCTACCAGGTTTTTCGTCCCTTCATAGTCTACTGTGTAGGGACCAGTCGGATCGAAGCTGGGTTTGGCTCCCGTGGCAGACAAGATTACCGTGCTATCTGCGATCGCAGCACTAAGACTCTCTGGCTTCAAAACATCCCCCACGATGAGTTCCGCCTCCGCAGGCAGAATTTCTCTCGCCGTTTCCAAATTCCGTACCAACGCCCGAACCGGAATGTTGCGCTTAACCAGTTCTTGTACGATTCGGCGTCCCGTCTCGCCTGTTGCTCCGGCAACAAATGCTTTCATTCCGCTCTCCGTTTTTACAGGTATGGTTGACTACAAGATTCACAAGCTATGCTAGGTGAGCAAGAATTCTCTCTTGGGTAGTAAACCCTAACTCTTCAATTGTATGAACTTTATAAATGTGTACTCGTCTTTACCGTAAATTGACGAAACTCCAAGTGAGAATTTGAACCGCAAGTGGGAATTCTTAACCTAGGCAATAGTCACACAGTGGAGCAGGTATGTATTCACAATTCGCTGACAATCAACCGATTGAAGCCGATCAGAGCCATTTGAATGCCCAATCAAGTTTTGCAGAGAATGATAGTTCAGTGACACAAGTACCTGACTCGGCAAGCGAAGTCTCTTTATTTCGCAGTCACTTTCAAGGCTCTATGGAGATGTATGCTGAAGCGGAGAAAGTGACGGCTTATCTGGATGACCATCAGACTTGGTTTACCTGCTGCGCCCACCCCATGAAGGTAGAGCCGCTGGGTCGAAATGCTTACGCTTTGGTAATTGGGCGTTTTGGGTCGTTTGGCTATGAAGTGGAGCCGAAAATCGGTTTAGAACTGCTCCCTCAAGAAAATCAAATCTATAGAATTCGGACGATCCCCATCCCGAATTATGTTGCTCCGGGATATGATGTTGACTTTCAGGCCTCTCAAACTTTTGTGGAGGTTCCAGCAAGCGAGTATTTTCAAGAGCATGAGCATGAAGGTGACTACCTGCCAAAGGCAGTCACCTGCGTAGAGTGGGGACTTGAGCTGACAGTTGGCATACGATTTCCCCGGTTTATCCAGAAGTTGCCCCAGTCATTGATTCAAAGCACGGGGGATAGCCTCATGCGGCAAGTGGTGAGGCAAGTGTCCCGGCGCTTGACTCACAAAGTGCAACAACACTTCCACACAAGTTTAGGATTACCGATACCCAAAAAGTTGAAGAAGCGGTAAGGGTTAGAAGGTTGAAGGTTAGAAGGTTGAAGGTTGCAGGTTGTCTGTCAACTTTCAACTTGCCAACTTTCAACCCCTGTAATGACCAAAAAGCTACATTTTGCTCACAATCCGTAGGAAAATTTCCATACCTGTTACCGCCTGCCAGCCAAATAATCCCAAAAGAGCGACATTTAGCGCAATGTGGGTAAAGCGTGCCCAGTTTTGCCCTTTCTGCATAAACGGCGAGAGGGAGGCAGATGTGGCGATTAGTGCGGTCATGCCTAAACCAGCGAGTAAGTGGGGACCAACAAACAGCTTGCCATTGTTGATATAGGTGACCCCCATTCCCACAACGGCGAGGACGACCATCAGGCCTAACAGCACTGAACCGATTTGGTAATGCTTGACGTTATACCGACCCTTGATCAGCTCTTTCTTTAGATCGCCGTCAGCATATCGAGTGCGTTGGACTTGAATCCCTAAATACAAAGCATAGATTGTGATTCCCAACAGTACCCACATCAATGCTGGGTGAATAAACTGAGACCAGACTTTAACGGATTCGGGAATTGTGAGGTTCATAGGATTTGAGAGAGCTGTTTAAGAAACTTGATAAAACTTAACTTAGCACAGCTATCTTTTTCTCTAAAGTCTGAGTAGCTCTCAATCGCATCCCACCTGGGTGCTACTTCTCAAGGAACTGATTTGGCGCTAAGTTTACAATCCGCTCTGGAAGAGGCTGGTAAAGATGACCTCAAATAAAGACGTTTTACTCCTAAAAGCGGCTCAAAGGGGTGACTTGACTCAACTCCAAGAAATCCTTGCTGGGGGGGCTAATGTCGATACCAGCGATCGCGATGGCACCACAGCGTTGATGTTTGCCGCCCACTCCGGCTACACCGAAATTGTTCGCGTGTTGCTAGAAGCGGGTGCAAATCTCAATCAGCCCAGACAACGCTATGGTCTTGTTGCTTTAATGTTGGCCGCTGCCGCCGATCAGATTGATGTTGTGCAACTGTTGGTAGCTGCTGGTGCTAATGTCAACGCCAAAAACGATGATGGCAGCACAGCACTAATGGTGGCGGCTCACAAAGGTTATCTAAAGGTTGTACAAATCTTGCTGAGTGCGGGTGCCGATGTCAATATTCAAGATAAAGATGAAGATACTGCCCTAAACCTCGCTGCTCAGAAAGGTCACGCTCAGGTTGTGAAAGCCTTGCTAGAGGCGGGTGCAGATGCCACCCTGAGTGAGGGGGCCTTGAACCTAGCTGCCAGTGAAGGTCACGCTCAGATATTACAAGTTTTGTTAGAGCATGGAGTGAGGGCAGACACCCCTAATCTAGACGGTAGAACCCCTCTAATGCAGGCAGCTGAGCTAGGGTATGGGTCAGTTGTCCAGCTGTTGTTAGCTGCTACTGTGGATGTCAATACCCAAGACCAAGAGGGTGAAACGGCTCTTACTTTGGCCGCCGACCAAGGTCAGGCGAATGTCGTGCAAGCCTTACTCAATGCTGGTGCTAACGTCAATCTCCAAAACCTAACGGGAGGGACAGCACTAATGGCAGCGGCAGCTGGGGGTCATACCTATGTTGTCACGGCTTTACTGGACGCTGGCGCTAAAATCAATGCCAGAGACAAAGACCAAGAGACGGCTTTACATCTTGCCTCTGTAGAAGGCCATAGTTCAGTAGTAGACATTCTTCTGGGGCGAGGAGCTTATATCGAGGCTAGAAATCAGCTGGGCGATACAGCTTTAATTCTGGCAGCGTTGCACGGTCACACAGAGATCGTCGCTGCCTTATTGCAAAAAGGAGCCGACTTTAATGTCAACAACCAGGGTGAAACACCTCTAACTTTGGCTGCATCTCAAGGTCATGCCGAAACGGTTAAGGTTTTACTAGATGCCGGTGCAGATGCCAATATCACCACGGCTAACGGGAAAACACTTTTAATGAAGGCAGCGGATCGAGGCGATGCTACGATCATGCAATACCTATTGAACGCAGGCGCTGCGGTGAATTGCCTAGATCGTCTCGGTGCCACAGCTTTGATGTGGTCAGCGCATCGGGGTTATACTGAGGCGGTGAAAGTTTTGCTGGATGCTGGTGCGGATGTCAATGTGCAAAATCGAGGTGGTTATACCGCTTTGATGCTTGCAGAATTTAACGGTTATCCTGAAGTCGTGCAACTTCTCAAGGCAGCTGGGGCACAAGAGTAGTTGAGGTGGCCCAATATCCTTATGAGCCAGCCCAAGACTCCCGATCCGGAAACACCTGATAATCTAAAAACCGTGTATCATCCTCTGCCTAAATCATCTCTTGACTCAGAGACACCTTGTAGTGAGGCAAGTGGTTCGGACGAGCCTCCAAAATCACCAAGAGGTAGGCCTCCTACTTTAAGGGAGTTCTGGTCAAATAATGAGCCTTGGTCAAATTATGAGCCTAATGAGCCACTTACATTTGATATTGATGAGCTACTGGTGGTTAATAGTCGCCGTCGGAATGGCATAATTCTCTACAAGCGCTATCATGCTGAATTTGCTGGACCCGGAGCGGCGATCGGAGGAGTCATCGATCGCGATTGTCACCTAGCCCTGCCATTGGGCAATTTTTCGCTGCTTAGCCCTGAATCTGCTGAAGAGCGACAGCGAGCTTACGCGCTTCGGCGGCAGTGGATTCGATTAACTAATCAAATTACAAACAATCCAGTGCCGTTGCAACGTGCTCAGACGATTCTCAATCAGTTTGCATACTATTTTGACTCTCAGACAATAGCTCAACTACCTGATGGAGCACTGGCGCTGTTAGTCGGCGTGTTGCCACAAACAATTAGAATAGCCCGTTCTGTGGAAAGTTAAACCAAACTTTGCCCAGTAGGCAAACAGAAAAGGCCGTCAGTGAGGAATCAGCTCCCAGTTGTGCGAATATATCATTAAATGATTAATTATGAATGCTGAATTATGCATTAAGCATTCATGCATTTACGCATGAGCTTTGAACTCCCCTTAAATGTAGACCCCTAAAAAGTTTTAGTGGGGGGGAACATTGGCCAACTGAATTGTTCTTGTTTGTCTTATTTCATAATTCATAATTCATCATTCATCATTCTTGGTGACTTTATACAGCTGTTGGGGGTACTCATGACACTGGTAGAGATTCTTCTGTTGCTGTTAATTGCAGCGATTTGTGGCAGCCTTGGACAAGTATTAGTTGGCTACTCAACAGGTGGTCTCTTGGCCTCGATTGTCGTCGGGATTATCGGTGCCTACCTGGGAATCTGGGTAGCTCGTGAATTCCACTTCCCTGTATTCTTTGCTCTCAATATTGGAGGTCGGTCGTTCCCAATTATTTGGTCAATCATCGGTTCTGCAATCTTCGCCGCTATTCTTGGTCTGATAAACCGGACTATACGACGGTGAAGTTTTTTAATAAAAATTGTGAAGTGTGAATTATGAATTATGAATTATGACCTACGGGTTAAAATCCCCCACTAAAGCTTTTAGTGGTTTGCAATTGGTGTAGGGGAGAGCCATACCTCGCCATGCTCTTCTTGCAACAGTTAATTCATAATTCATCATTCATCATTTTAATGATATGACTTTATCTATCAAGCCTTCCAGGCAGTCAGTTCCCTGGTTCTGGATTGGAATAGCGATCGTGTTTTTGCTATCAGCATCCTTGCGGTTTTGGGGTCTGAGCCGCCCTAATATCTTGGTGTTTGATGAAGTTTACTTTGCTAAGGATGCCAACAACTATCTAACCCATACTCCCTTTTTTGATGTTCATCCGCCCCTAAGCAAGTACTTAATTGCTATGGGCATCTGGTTGGGCAGTCACTTTCCTTTCGGGAAGGATACGGTAAACAGTTTGACAGGTTCCCAGCTTACTACCTTTAGTTACCGCTGGCTGAACGCCCTTACTGGTTCTCTAATTCCTCTAGTAGTGGGGGCAATAGCCTATCAGCTGAGTCACCGTCGCAGCTATGCCTTCATCGCTAGTCTATTTGTTGCTGTTGATGGCTTATTTCTAGTAGAGTCTCGCTATGCACTGAATAACATTTATCTAGTTATTTTTGGGCTTTTGGGTCAATGGTATTTACTGCTGGCACTGGAAAATCAAAATAGGCGGCGTGGGTTTTGGTTGGCTGTATCTGGTATTTGTTTCGGAGCCTCTGCTTCTGTTAAGTGGAATGGCTTGGGGTTTTTGTTGGGTGTCTATTTGATTTTAATTTGTACGTGGGTCATGCGATCGCTGCAATTTCCTCGACCTTTAGCCACTAACTCATCCCCAACCCAGCCTTCATATACTCCTGACTTATACAACCCTACAGGTCGCCCAACACCTTTGCAAAACTTAACCCAACTCAATTGGCGACAAATCATTTTGAACTTGTGTATTATCCCTGCTGTAGTCTATTGCCTTGTTTGGATTCCCCACTTCCTGCTCTATCCAAAACCAGGATTCTGGGAAATGCATCAGCAAATGCTCAGTTACCACCAAGGGGTAGGCAACGGTTCACAGGAACATCCTTACTGCTCGGTTTGGTACACTTGGCCTTTGATGATTCGTCCTGTGGGGTATTATTTCCAGAAAGTTGACGAGACTCCATCTCCAGGCTCACCTTTCTTTTTTCCTGTCCAGCCAAGTCCGCCAAAGATAACTTACTACGATGTACATGGCATGGGGAATCCGGTTTTGTGGTGGCTATCTGCGATCGCAATTGTTGTTTTGCTCTCGATACTGGTTCTCAGAATCCGAGATTGGACAACGGTATCTGAGACAACAACCAATCAGAACATTCCTTTAGTTCAGCTAGCTGAATTCTGGATTCCACTTTACCTGATTTTGAACTACGCCGCTAACTTGCTACCTTGGGTAAGGGTGACGCGCTGTACTTTTCTTTACCACTACATGGGAGCTTCTGTTTTCGCCTTCTTAGGCTTAGCTTGGCTCGTTGATCGCTGTCTGCGGGGTTATGACCTTTTTCTCCGAATGGTAGGAGTCACGATTGTCTTTTTGATTCTAAGTGCATTCGTATTCTGGCTACCCGTATTTCTCGGTCTTCCTTTGTCTCCGGAGGAGTTCTACAGTCGTATGTGGTTACCTTCCTGGATTTAAATCTCTAGAAACACACTGGTAATCGCTAATCGCTAATCGCTAATGGGTCACTATTGACGACGCACCCAACCATTAATGGTAAAGCGACTATCTACAAACGCTTTTGAGGGGCAACTGACTGGTAGCACTTCGTGTAAGTAGCGGCTGAGGAAAAATACGATGCTGTTGTTACGTGGTTCAACATTTTTGTAAGAATCTGCATTTACATAAAAGTTGTTTTCAATTTTGCTGTCATAGATTAATAACTCTCCTCCAGAAAACGCTTTGGGTTCGTGATAGAAATAGTACACATATGTGAATTCTCTGGTCGCCGTGTCTGGACTGCCGTTATCGTTATGAATTTTATAATAATTTCCATCATTGTGGGAGGTTAACTGAGCCTCAATTTCAGCAATAGGAAACGGCGATAAGTTTAATTTTCTAAATACATCAGGAAGAATTGCATGAATTCGATTGACTATGAGTTGAGAAAATTCAGGAAATGAGTAGAGAATCATTGACCGCCGATAGTCAAGGTCGCCTGTTGAAGTGCTGGTAGGAACAAAGGCTGGTTCTTGTTGTAAAACGTAATTGAGGAGCCGCTTATGTTCCTCTACTGTCAAAAAATTGTCAATTTGTACGTACTCGGACTCTAAAACAGCTGGAGCTTGAGGTTTGGTTTCCTCGGTTTGCTGCCAATAAACGGGAGGTTCTGTAACTAAAGCAATTAGATGTTCGCTGGGAAAAGATAGAGCAGCACGTCCTTCTTCAATCGGAATCTGGAATAAGTAGGAGAAAGTCGTTTCTTGCTTTTGAGCGCGAGCAATTATTGCTGCCATGAGGCTTTGTAGTAGGGGAGCATCTGGTTTGAGGTAAAGGGTGTACTGATGTCCTCCGGTAAGCAGAAGTTTAACTTTTACATCCTGAGAAGTGGGTAGTTGTGGAGTGAAGTTCATATAAGTTTATTTACGTGATGTTAAAAATCAAACTAACCAACGCAACTTATTTGACTGGATTGAATTC
>Ga0310813_10002899_pt1 | contig 10402 bp, 9 predicted proteins | sample YN3metagenome_FD_203086 | JGI IMG/M metagenome (GOLD analysis project Ga0310813, IMG submission 203086) | Soil microbial communities from experimental microcosm in Duke University, North Carolina, United States - YN3 | ecosystem: Engineered > Artificial ecosystem > Soil microcosm > Unclassified ... | reverse complement strand
CAGTGGCAGTGGCAGGCGGCGAGCGGCGAGCGGCAAGCGGCAAGCGGCAAGCGGCAAGCGGCAAGCGGCAAGCGGCAAGCGCCGGCGCATGCGGATGCAGTGGCTACCCGTCGCGATCCCGCGCCACCGCGCTCGCTCCAGCCCGGCCCGCAGTTCGGAGCGCCGCCACGCGGCCAGGCTAGAATCGGGCTCTGATTTCCCGTTAGAGAAGCGCAGTCGATGAAGCTCATTCTCGCCGCCGTCGCGGCCCTCGCCGTGCTGTCGTGCGCCGCTTGCGCGCAGGGCGGCGCCAGTTCGCCGGGCGCCGGCTCCGGCAGCATCACGATGTACGGCACGATCGACGAAGGCGTCAGCGTGCGCAAATAGCGCGGTAGATAACGCCGCACATCGCCTCGCAACTCGCGCCAGCTCGGCACCGCACGCAGCACCGCGTGGCGCGCCGCGCGCAGATTGCGCATCGCGGGCGGGTGCGGCGCTCGTATAATCGGCTCCTTTCAATCATTTGCAGATCGCCGGAGTCGACATGAGCCACGCACCCACCGCGCCGCTGGAGCGTTCGGAAACTACCTTCCGCTTCCTTGCCGAGCCGACCTCAGTCAACTTCGGCGGCAAGGTGCACGGCGGCGCGCTGATGAAGTGGATCGACGAAACCGCCTACGCGTGCGCCGCGGTCTGGTCGGGCCGCTACTGCGTGACGGTCAGCGTCGGCAATATCCGTTTTCGCCGGCCGATCCTGGTCGGCAATCTGGTCGAACTGCGCGCGCGGGTCGTCGCGACCGGCCGCACCAGCATGCATATCCACGTGTCGGTCTGCGCCGGCGACCCGAAGGGCGGCGAACTGCTGCAAACCACCGATTGCCTGGTCGTGATGGTAGCCGTCAACGAGAACGGTCATCCGGTGCCGGTGCCGTCGTTCGAGCCGGTGACCGATGAGCAGCAGCGTCTGGCGAAGTACGCGATGGACGTGAAGGCCGCGCTCGATGCGATCGTCGAGCTGAAGCCGGAGGAAGTCGCGCAAGGGAAGGTCTGACGCGCGCCGCAGCGCGCGAGACGGCACGCAAAGCGGCACGCAAGGCGGCGCGAACAACGGCTCGCGAGGCGTGCGCGAAACTGCGACGATAGCCGCGCCAAAGCGGCAGATAAAACAGCGCGCCCAGCCGTGCGCAAAAAAATCGCCCGAACCGCAGCGGTCCGGGCGATTTCGCTTCTGCCAGATTCAGGCAACAGCTCAGCCGACACATTAGCCAACCGTGCCGCCGACGGCGCGGCCTACCCGCTCAACCCTTCGTGTTGCCGACCATCTCATGCGGCCGCACCCACTCGTCGAACTGCGCTTCGGTCAGATAGCCGAGCGACAGCGCCGACGCCTTCAGTGTGGTGCCTTCCTTGTGCGCCTTCTTCGCGATCTTGGCGGCCTTGTCGTAGCCGATGTGCGGATTGAGCGCGGTGACCAGCATCAGCGATTCGTTGAGCAGCGTATCGATGCGCTCGCGGTTCGGCTCGATACCGACCGCGCAGTTGTCGTTGAAGCTGTGCGCGCCGTCGGCCAGCAGGCGGACCGATTGCAGCACGTTGTGCGCGATCATCGGGCGGAACACGTTCAGTTCGAAATTGCCGCTGGCGCCGCCGAAGTTCACCGCCGCGTCGTTGCCGAACACCTGGCAGCACAGCATCGTCATCGCTTCCGACTGCGTCGGGTTGACCTTGCCCGGCATGATCGAGCTGCCCGGTTCGTTCTCCGGAATCGACAACTCGCCGAGGCCGCAGCGCGGACCGCTGGCCAGCCAGCGGATGTCGTTGGCGATCTTCATCAGGCTCGCGGCGACGGTCTTCAGTGCGCCATGCGCGAACACCAGCGCATCGGCCGCGGCCATCACCTCGAACTTGTTTGGCGCGGTTTCGAACGGCAGTCCGGTCAGCTTGCCGATTGCGCCTGCCACCTGCACCGCGAATTGCGGATGCGCGTTCAGCCCCGTGCCCACCGCAGTGCCGCCGAGCGCCAGCTGATACAGATGCGGCAACGCCGATTCGACGTGGCGAATCCCTTGCTCGAGCTGCGCGACATAGCCGGAGAACTCCTGGCCGAGCGTCAGCGGCGTGGCGTCCTGCAGGTGCGTGCGGCCGATCTTGACGATGTCCCTGAACGCTTTCGCCTTGCTGTCGAGCGTATCGCGCAGCGTCTTCAGCGCCGGCACCAGATGCTTTTCGATCGCGACTGCGGCGGCCACGTGCATCGCGGTCGGGAACACGTCGTTGGACGACTGGCCGCGGTTCACGTCGTCGTTCGGATGCACGAGGCGCGCTTCGCCGCGTTCGCCGCCGAGCAGTTCGCTCGCGCGATTGGCGATCACCTCGTTCAGATTCATATTGGTCTGCGTGCCGGAACCCGTTTGCCAGACCGCGAGCGGAAACTCTTCCGGATGCTTGCCTTCGATGATCTCGTCGGCGGCGTGGATAATCGCCTTAGCCTTGTTCGCGTCGAGCACGCCCAGACCGAGGTTCACCTCGGCCGCCGCGCGCTTGATCACGGCGAGCGCATTGATCAGCTCGGGCGATTGCTTTTCCGTCGAAATCTTGAAGTTCTGCAGCGAGCGCTGCGTCTGCGCACCCCATAGACGGGCGTTCGGCACGGCAATTTCGCCGAACGTGTCGCGTTCCATTCGTACATCTTCGGTCATGGTATTCACTCCGCTTTGGCTGAATGAAGACGGCGCGCGGCGCGCACCATCAAAGCTGATCGTCGACTGGCAGAAGCAAGAATAAACCTGTCAGCGCATTCCGGTAGAAACCGGCGTTCGGGTCCACGGTGTAGCGGGTGACGATGCCGTTTTCGACGTCGGTCCACATCAGATTCGACTGCAGATTGGCCGGCCCGCGGCTCAGTTTCGGCCCGGGCGGCGCAAGCGTCACGTGATAGCTGGAGCCGGGTCCGGTCACGCGATCGAACAGCCGCGCGACCTGATCCGCGAGCGGCGGGCTATGGATCACGAGCGCCAGTTCGGTGTTCAGATGCGCGGAGCGCGGATCGAGATTCATCGAGCCGATCACCAGCGTGTTGCGGTCGAACACCAGCGTCTTCGCGTGCAGGCTCGCGCGCGAACGCGAGCCGAACGCGCCGGCGCCGCCGGTATCGCCGTCGTCTTGCACCGGCTTGTACTCGTACAGATCGACGCCCGCGCGCAGCAGCGGCTCGCGGTACGGGCTGTAGCCGGCCTGCACGGCCACCGCGTCAGTGGCGGCGAGCGAATTGGTCAGCACCTTCACCTTCACGCCGCGCGCGGTGACACTGCCGAGCGTCTTCACGCCGGCGTCGTGCGGCACGAAGTACGGCGACACGATCAGCAGTTCGCGCTGCACGTTTTCGACGAGTTCCTTGATGCGCGCAAGCGGTGGGCTGCGGTACTGGTCTTGCGGCAGCCGCACCTTGTCCGGCGTGTCCGCGCGGAATTCCGCGTTGGCCCACACGAGGCCGAGTTCGTCTTTCGAGATCTGCGTGGCGAGCGGCGTTGCGTTCAGCGGTTTCGCGTTGTATGGGTCGGCGTTGCTGCGCCAGTGCTGGCGCAGCGCGTCGCGCGTCTGGTCGAGCTGCTGCGCATCGAACTTCTGCCGGTTCAGCGCGCGTAGCGGGTACGCGCTGCTGTCGTTCCAGTACTGGTCGAAGCTCGCCGAGATATCGTTGGTGATCGGGCCGGCCGCGAGCACGTCGATGTCGCGGAACTGCAGCGTGTCGCTCGCGCTGAAGTACTCGTCGCCCAGATTGCGGCCGCCGACGATCGCCAGCTGGTTGTCGGCGATCATCGCCTTGTTGTGCATGCGGCGCGTGAACGCCCCGATCTTCGTGAAGAAATTCTGCGTGCGCTGGTACATGCTGCGTTGCGCGCTGCCGAACGGATTGAACACGCGGATCTCGATGTTGTCGTGCGTGTTCAGCGCGGCCATGATGTCGTCGAGATCCTTGAAGTTCAGATCGTCGACCAGCATCCGCACGCGCACGCCGTGGTCGGCCGCGTACAACGCGGCGCCGAGCAGCAGCTTGCCGGTAGTGTCCTCGTTGGCGATGTAGTACTGCATGTCGAGCGTCTTCGTCGCGGCGCGGGCGAGCGCGATGCGCATCTGCAGTGCCTCGGTGCCGCTTTGCAGCACGCGAAAACCCGACTGGCCGGGGTGCGCGCGTTCCGGTGCGGCGAGGGCGGTGGCGAGCGGTGTGGCGTCGGCTTGCGGCAGCGCGTTCGTGACCGGGCGCTCGAGCGTGTCGGCGGGCGGCCGGGTCGCGCAGCCGGCGGCAGCGGTAACGGCCGCGAGACACGCGGCGAGCAGCGCGAAGCGCGTTAGCGCGCGGCGCGCGGTGCGCGGGGGATCGATCAGGGTGGCAGTCAGAACGGAGAAGGCGGAACGCCACGCAGCGGGCTGCGAAAGGTGGCGGGAATGACTGTGGTACGGCGGCACGCGGGTCCCTCCGGATGGTCGTCGCGCAAGCGCCCGTGGGTCGGGGCGCGAGATCGGGATGGCCATTCTACGAGGATTTGGGGCCGCAAGTCTGTAAGGCTGCCGGCTCGACCGGACCCGCTTCGATTACGCGTGCGCCGCACCCTGTGCCGCAATCCTGCGCGAACTGATGCGGTGAAAGCGCAGCGTCATCAGCAGCGCGACGCTCGCGAGGCCCGCCGCGAGCCCCCACCACAGCCCGCGCGCGCCGAACCCCATGTGAAAGGCCAGCACGTAGCCCGTCGGAAAGCCGATGCCCCAATAGCCGAAGGTGGCGGCGAGCATCGGCACGCGCGTGTCCTTCAGCCCGCGCAGACATCCCGAGCCGACCGTCTGCATGCCGTCGACGATCTGGAACAGCGCGGCCACCATCAGCAGCGAACTGGCGAGCGCGACCGTATGCGCGTTGGCCGGATCGTCCAGATGCAGATAAAGCCCGACGATCCAGTGCGGCGCGACGACCATCACCAGCCCCGACAGCGACATGAACGCGACGCCCAGCACCAGCGCGACGAAGCCCGCGTGCCGCGCCGCCAGCGGCTCGCCGGCGCCCGACCAGAAACCGACCCGCACATTCGCCGCCTGGCCGATCGCGAGCGGCACCATAAAGCTCACCGAGGCGACGTTCAGCGCAATCTGATGCGCGGCCAGCTGCGCTTCGCCCAGCAGCCCGACCATCAGGCCGGTGGCGAGAAACAGCAGCGACTCGACGCCGTAGGTGATCGCCACCGGCCAGCCGATGCCGAACAGCTCGCTCATCAGCGGCACGTTCGGACGCGTGGCGGCCACGAAGTGCCGGTAGCGCGGGCGCAGATGCAGCAGCGCCATCAGCGTCAGCGCGGTCAGCCAGACCGTCACCGTGGTGGCCGCGGCCGAGCCGAGAAAGCCGAGCCGCGGCAGGCCGTACGCGCCGTGAATCATGCCGTAGTTCAGAAAGCCGTTGATCACCACGCTGCCAAGCGACACCCACAGCAGCCGCTTCGCCGCGCCGATCGCGGGCAGGAACGAGCGCATCAGCCCGACCCCGATCAGGCTCGCCGGCGCGCCCCAGCGCAGCACCGCGCAGTACTGGCCGATATGCTGCGCGAGCACGGCGGGTTCGCCGAACGCAACGAGGATCGGCGTCGCAAACGACAGCAGCACGAACGCCGGCACGGCGAGCAGCAGCGACAGCAGAAAGCCGGTCCAGTAGATATGCGGCACGCGCCCGTCGTCCTGTGCGCCGCGCGCGTGCGACACGCTGACGCTCACCGACGTCAGCACGCCCTGCAGCAGCGTGACCACCACGAAGAACAGGTTCGCGCCGAGCCCGCCGGCGGCGAGCGCGTCGGGGCCGAGCGAGCCGAGCAGCACGGTGTCGGTGACGCTCATCGCCATCTGCGACAGCTGCGCGATCGCGAGCGGCGCGGCGAGGCGCGCGGTGTCGGCGGCATGGCGCGACAGCGTCGGATGGCCGGCAAGCGGGCGGGTGAGACCGGATTGGGACATGGCCTGGAAGCGGCGCGTCGCAGTGCGCGCTGCATGTAATGTTTTTGTCAAAACGAACAGCTTATTGCGTCGCGCGGCAACTGTCGATCAACAGGCACGTTTCTGGTGCGGGCTTTGCGCTGCTCGCAGCGCTTCGTTGCGGCGCGCGAGTCAGCCGTGATGAACCGCAATCCGCGTGTCGCCGAACAGCACCACCTGGCCGCCGCGAATCTTGCAGGTTTTGCGCAGTTCCGTATGCCCGTCGACCGTCACGGCGCCCGATGCAACCAGCGCTTTCGCCGCGCCGCCGCTGTCGGCGAGGCCGGTGATTTTCAGCAGGTTGTGCAGTTCGACGAACTCGCCGGTCAACGTGAAATCGAGATTGGGCATGGCGGTTGCGACCTTGGCTTGGAGGAGTCGAAAAAGGACTCGCATCATAAGCCAAAGCGTAGGCGATCCCGCTGCGCAAGCGGCGGCCGGTGTGCTGAGGGACGCGGCGCGCGGACGGCAAGCTCGGCGCTTTTCTGCGTTTTCCAGTTGTCAGGAAATGAAACCGTAAGTAACAACGGCTGTTTGGGGCGAACTTCGCTCGGAACGGTGCGGTCCTTGAAATGACCTGCTGCACGCTTGTAGCGGGACCGACTAAAGGCAGGGCGGCGACGCGCCGGCTGGTGACGCGATTTCGCACGCCCTTGTCGTCGAACTTTCAGGGAGGAACGCCATGATACCGCTTCGAACGTTGCTGATCGGCGGCTCGTTAGCCGCGCTGGCCACGACAGCCGCCGTCGCGCAAACCTCGACGCAACCATCGACGCAAGCGCCGGCGTCGCGGCCGCAGCTGGCGCAAAACGGCCAGATGGCGCCCGCTGCGGGCGCCAGCAGCGTCGCGCCGCCTAGCGCGCCAGCCGCGCATGGCGTGCAGATGCCGGCCCCCACGCAGCAGACGCTGACCGCGCCCACATCGCCCGATCCGCTGGTGCAAAAGCGCAACGCCGACGCGCAGGCGAATGCCGAGTATCGCAGCGCAAAGCAGGCATCGAAGGCGCAATACAGGCAGCAGGTCGACAACGCGAAGGTGAACCGCCAGGCGGACCAGCAGGCGGCGCGTAACCAGCTGAAGACGGATATGCAGGCGGGCCACGGCCCGCAGACACCAGACGACGAAACGAAACATTGAGCGGATACAGCCGGGCCGACGCAGGCTCGCGTCGGCCCGGCCGCATCCGGAGACGAATCGCTGACGAAACGGAGGAAATCATGAAAAAGCCGATCAACTTGCTGCTGGCGGCGCTGCTTGCGGGTGGCGCAAGCACGGTTGCACTCGCACAGACCACGCACGACCCGGCCACCGACCCGAGCACGCATGCCGACAAGAAGGCCGCCAAGGAGCAGTCGAAGGCCGACAAGAAGGCGGCGGTCGCTCAGGCAAAGGCCGATAAGGAAAAGACCGAAGCGCAGTCTGATGCGGATAAGGCAGCCGCCGATGCGCGCGTGAAGGATGCGAAGAAGCAGGCCGATTAGTCCACCGCAGCAGCCGGTGCGGACGCCGGAAAAAGGGGCGCTTGTCGACGCGCATTGTATGGATATACAGTATGCGTCGCCCCAACTCTCGCCGATCCGTCCGCCGTGCTTTCCGCCGCCGCTTCCCCGCCGTCCGATATCGCCGCGTGGCTCGCAAAGCTCAACGACGCGCAGCGCGAAGCAGTCGAACATGGCACCGCCAATCCCGCCCAGCCCGCCGGCGCGCTGCTGGTAATCGCGGGCGCCGGCTCCGGCAAGACCAACACGCTTGCGCATCGCGTCGCGAATCTGGTCGTGAACGGCGCCGATCCGCAGCGCATCCTGCTGCTGACATTTTCCCGGCGTGCCGCGCTGGAAATGACGCGCCGCGTCACGCGTATCGCTGGTGAGGCGCTCGGCGTGCGCGCGTCGCTCGCGCAGGGTCTGACCTGGTCGGGCACCTTCCACAGCGTCGGCGCGCGCCTGCTGCGCGAATATGCGGACCTGATTGGCTTGTCGCCGTCGTTCACGATCAACGACCGCGAAGACTCGGCCGACCTGATGAACCTCGTGCGACATGAACTTGGCTTTTCAGCGAAGGACCGGCGCTTTCCATCCAAATCGACGTGTTTTTCGATCTATTCGCGCGTCGTCAATACCGGCGCGACGCTGGCCGACGCGCTTGGCAGCAGCTTCCCCTGGTGCCGCGAATGGGAAGCCGATCTGCGCGTGCTGTTCGCCGCCTACGTCGACGCGAAGCAGAAGCAGGGCGTGCTCGACTACGACGACCTGCTGCTGTACTGGTCGCACATGACGGCCGAGCCGTCGCTGGCCGCCGAACTGTCGAGCCGCTTCGATCATGTGCTGGTGGACGAATATCAGGACACCAACCGGCTGCAGGCGTCGATCCTGCTCGCGCTGAAGCCCGATGGCCGCGGGCTGACGGTGGTCGGCGACGATGCGCAGTCGATCTATTCGTTTCGCGGCGCGACGGTGCGCAATATTCTCGACTTTCCCGCGCACTTCGATCCACCGGCGCGGCAGGTCACGCTGGAGCGTAACTATCGTTCGACGCAGCCGATCCTCGCGGCGTCGAACGCGGTAATCGGGCTCGCCAGCGAGCGCTATACGAAGAACCTATGGACCGACAAGGCTTCCGCGCAGCCGCCACGGCTCGTGACGGTCGCCGACGATGCGGCGCAGGCGCGCTACGTGGTCGAGCAGGTGCTGGCGGCCCGCGAAGCCGGCGTCAAGCTGAAGGCGCAGGCGGTGCTGTTTCGCGCCGCGCACCATAGCGCCGCGCTCGAGATCGAGCTGACCCGGCGCAACATTCCGTTCGTCAAGTTCGGCGGGCTCAAATTTCTCGATTCAGTGCATGTGAAGGATGTGCTTGGCGTGCTGCGCTGGGCCGAAAATCCGCGCGACCGTGTGGCGGGTTTTCGCGTCGTGCAATTGTTGCCGGGTGTCGGTCCCGCCACTGCGGCAAGGGTGCTGGATGCGGTCGGCGAGCGGGTGGGGGCGGCCAGCGCCGCTCGCGCCGGCGGCGCTGCGCTTGCGTTGGCCGGTTTCGCGCCGCCCGCGCGCACCCACGAAGACTGGCAGCCGTTCGTCGCGCTGATGTCGGGGCTATGCGGCGGCGCGTCCCAATGGCCCGCCGAATTCGAGCAGATTCGCCGCTGGTATGAGCCGCATCTGGAGCGCAATCACGAAGACGCGCTGGTGCGGCATGCCGACCTCGTGCAGATGGAAAGCATTGCGGGCACCTATGCGTCGCGCGAGCGCTTCCTGACCGAGCTGACGCTTGATCCGCCCGACGCGACGAGCGGCGAATCCGGCGTGCCGCTGCTCGACGAAGACTACCTGATCCTGTCGACGATCCATTCGGCCAAAGGCCAGGAGTGGCGCAACGTGTTCGTGCTGAACGGCGTCGATGGCTGCATTCCGTCCGATCTCGGCACCGGCAGCGACGAGGAAATCGATGAAGAGCGGCGGCTCTTGTACGTCGCGATGACGCGCGCCAAGGAAGACCTGCACCTGATCGTGCCGCAGCGCTTTTACGTGCACAACCAGACGCAGCTCGGCGACCGGCACGTGTGGGCGTCGCGCACGCGCTTCATTCCGGCGCATCTGCTGCCGCTGTTCGACGTGCACGCGTGGCCACCCGCGCCGCAGCCGGCCGTGCCGACCGAGGCTGGGCGCGCGGCGGCGGCGAAGGCGAAAGTCGAGATTGCGGCGAAGCTCAGGAAGATGTGGGACTGAGTTGGTGTGATGGCGTGGTGTGGCGTGCGCGCGTGTGGCGGTGCACAGGCCGGGTGAAGGCCTGGTGAAGGCCGGGCGAAGGCCTGGTGATGCGGAGGCTTGCTGGTGCGGAGGCCTGGCGCGGTGCAGCGGCTTGGCGATGCTACGACCTTGCGACGCTACCGCCTGAACACGCAGTGCACGCGTGTCGCGTGCGTGCCTTCGCATGGCGTCGGCCGGCGCGGGCGCCCCGGCCGCGCACCATTACTGCGGCTGGCGCGGCTGCGGACGCGGCTGCGCGGGCCGCGGCGGCGGCATGAAGAAGTTGCGCAGCCACGCGGCCAGCCGGGTAAACACGTCGTACGGCTCTTCGACGAAAATCTCGGGCTTCAGCAAACGCAGATACTCCATGATCTGCTGCGCTTCCTGCTTCTGAAACGACCCGTGCGTAATGCCGAGGCGCAATAGCCCGCGCAGTTCGCCGAGCTTCTCGCGAGCGGTGCTGCCCACGCTTGTCTCGCACGCCACTTTCGCCTCGTACACGCGTTGCCGCAGCGATTCGGCAAGACGCCACGCGGGCGTCTGCATCGATTCCTCGAGTACCTGAATATCTTGCGCAGCCGATTTGATCTGCGCAGCCAGCGGATCGACGAGGTTCGGCGCGGCCTGCGCCTCGTTGACGATCGCGGTGGCCCACTCTCGGCTCTGCTTG
>Ga0310813_10002898_pt1 | contig 10404 bp, 9 predicted proteins | sample YN3metagenome_FD_203086 | JGI IMG/M metagenome (GOLD analysis project Ga0310813, IMG submission 203086) | Soil microbial communities from experimental microcosm in Duke University, North Carolina, United States - YN3 | ecosystem: Engineered > Artificial ecosystem > Soil microcosm > Unclassified ... | reverse complement strand
TTTCTGGGCGCGATCGATCAATTGCTCGATGCGCTGCACCTGCTGGCGCACGGCGCGCTCTGCGGCCGCACGCTTCGCGTCGGCGCGCTCGCGGATTGTCCGCTCGGCCTCCGCGAATCGCGCCGCGACGGCATCGTCCACTCCCTCGGTGCGGCTGCGCAGGTCGTTCCACTCGCGTGAGATCGATTCCCACACATACGCGGGACCGTTCTCCTGCGCGGCAAGCTGTTCTGCTTCCCGCGACAGTTCCTCGAGCCGCGAGTTCGCGCGCGCGAACTCCTGCCGGTTCTCGTGGCGCGCGGTCGCGTGCTGGCATGCCGATTCGAACCGTGCGAGCAGCTCAGGATCCGCGGGATGAGCGTCTGCGGGTAGACCCTCCCATTCGGCGCGGGCTTCGGCGATTCGGTCGAGGGCGTCCTCGCCGGCGATGGCCTCGAGGCGTTCGCAGATAGCGGTTCGCGCATCGCGGACGCGTGCGAGCTGCTCGTCGCGTTCGCGCGCGGCGGCGCGGTCGCGCTCTGCCTGCGCGATGCCCTCGCGTACGTCTGCAATCCGTCCGCGGAACCGCGCGTCGTCGTCCGTCCCGATGTCGACGGGAGCGCCCGTCAGCAGTTCCCGCCATTCGCGCTCGAGGTCGTCGGCTTGCTCGGGCGCTGCCGTCGCGGCGGCCTGCGCGAGCGCTTCGGCGCGTGCGAGCACGCCGGCGAGCCGCTGGTTGTGTAAATCCACTGCTGCGCGACGTGCCGTCTCCGCGTCGTCCATGGCTTGCACCATACTTCGGGCCCGTTTGGCCACTGACTTGTTCCGCGCCCGGGCCGCCACGCTCTCCAGCGTGTCGCGGTCCGCGCCGCCCATTTCGATGGCGCGCTCCAGCGCGCTGACGCCCGCGTCCTTGTGGTCCGTTTTGACGGCGATGTTGAGCAGCTCGGCGGGATCCTGGACGCGGTCGACGGCTGCCGACGCGACGCGCGGGTCCGCGCCCTTCCTGGCGATCGAGCTGAGCGCCTTCAGATCGCTGACGCGGCTCAACGCCTCCATCCTGATGGGGGCGTGCGGCGATCGCTGCGCGACCTCAGCGAGCTGGCGCTGATCGGTCAGCGCCGAGACGGCCTGCAGCGCACCGTCGGCGTTGTCGGACGCGGCGACGCCGGCGAGGCGCACGGAGATCTCCGAACGCAGTCCTTCGTCGGCGTCGGAGACCATCAGCGCCGCCAGGACCGCGACCTCCTCTACTCGCGCCGCTGCGGCGCGGCGAACCCGCGGCTCGGCGTCTTCGCGAGCGATGGCCGCCAGCAGCGCGGCGTCGTCAGGGCCGTCGCCGAGGTCCTGCACCGCCGAAATTCGAACGTCTGGATCCGCAGACCTGTATTTGGGTTGGAGCTTGAACCTGTCGAGGAAAGACATCGGGGAGCCTTGCAGATCAATTGGTGAATTGGTGGATTCGTGGTTGGTGAACGAATTCACCAATTCACGAATTCACGAACTCCCCAATTGCATGTCTCACGAGTTTGATTCCTGTGTCAGCCAGTCGGCGATCCGTTCGCGAGTCCACCGGTGATCGTCATTCAAGTGAACGATCAACGGCGCAAGCGGAAGCCGTTTTTTGCATTGTTCGTGGGGGCACGGCTTGACCACTTCATCGAGACAGCGGAACAGCCGCTCGAGGTGGTCGGGCACGAGCCGCCCGTGTTCGCGCGGCAGATGGTAGACGCCCTCGTAAACGGACCCGAGCGCGCACGACCCGCCCTTCTCGTCGAAGTAGCTGCCGAAGCATTGTGGTCCGCGCCTCAACCCCGCGCGGATGAATTCAGCCAGCTCTTTCTGTTCGCTCTGGAGTTCCGTTACCATCGTCTCGTCTCCGGCGAAATTGATTCCTCATTGTAGCGCACGAACCCACCGGCGATCGGCGGCAGTTTGACGCGCCGTTTGCGGGCGACCTAACATCGGAGATCCATTTGGTTGAATCCAGTGTCCTCTCGTGGACACGATGTCCGCCCACGGTCAGTCAGATGTTCATAACCGGCCTGTTTCTCCTGTTTCTGTCATCGCAGGTGCCCGCTGCCGCACAGCCTCCGGCGCCGGCAGCCGCCGCCAATCCCGTCGTGATCCTCGATACGAGCGCCGGTGCGATAACGATCGAATTGTTTGCCGATAAAGCGCCCGACTCGGTGCAGAACTTCCTCGAATACGTCCGCGACGGATTCTACTCGGGAACGATCATTCACCGGGTGGTGCCCGGCTATGTCATCCAGGGTGGCGGGTACACCCCGGAGCTGGTCGAGAAGAGCACGAGGCCTCCGGTACGCAACGAAGCGACGAACGGGCTGAGCAACGCACGCGGTACGGTTGCGATGGCGCGGATGAGCGCCGTGCGCAGCGCGACTTCACAGTTCTTCATCAACCTCGCGAACAACGCGCGTCTCGATCACCGGGGTTTCGCGCCGGACGACTACGGCTACGCCGTGTTCGGTCGAGTCATCGCCGGCATGGACGTCGTCGATCGGATCGCTGCCATGCCTGCGGCTTCGCGCGACGGCATGGACGACGTGCCCGTCGCCCCGGTGGTCATCAAGAGTGCGACGCTGCGGCCGGGCGCTGCGAGATGAGTCAGCGGCGCCGAGTGCGGCCGGCGGGGCAGGTCACCGGGTCGAGATGAGCCGCCCGCTCGTCGTCATCTTCCTGACGATCCTCGTCAACCTGATCGGCTTCGGCATCATCATCCCGCTGCTGCCGTTCTATGCGCAGACGTTCGGCGCCTCACCGGTCGCGATCGGTCTGCTCTTCGCGTCGTTCTCGATCAGCCAGTTGATTGCATCGCCGCTGCTCGGCGAATGGTCGGACCGGTGGGGGCGCCGTCCGATCCTGATCTTCAGTCTGCTCGGCACCGTCGTGAGTTTCGTGATGCTGGCGCTCGCGCACAGCCTCGTGATGCTGTTTGCCGCACGCGTCGTCGATGGTTTGTCCGGCGGCAACATCACCACCGCCCGTGCGTACATCGGCGACGTCACCGACGAATCGAATCGGGCGAAAGCGTTCGGCATGCTCGGCGCGGCGTTCGGGCTGGGGTTCATCATCGGCCCGGCGATTGGCGGGCTGTTCGCGCGCATCAGCTATACGGCGCCGATCTGGGCGGCGGCGGTGATCACCATCATTGCCACCGCGCTCGCGTGGGCGTGGCTGCCGGAAACGGTGCATCGCGTGGACGCCGTCGCCGGTTCGCCGTGGCGCGCACTCGGAGAGTTGAGCCGGCGTCCGGGGCTGCGCACGCTCTTCGCCGTGGATTTCATCTACTGGACGTGCTTCGCCATCTATCAGGGCACGTTCGCGCTGTTCGGCGAGCAACGCTTCCACTTCGACGTCACCCAGATCGGCTACATCCTCGCCGGATTCGGAGCGCTCGGCGTGGTCGTGCAGGGCGCGCTCGTCGCGCCGGTCGTGCGGTGGCTCGGCGAGCGTCGGACGCTCACGGTCGGCTTGATCTTCGCTGCGTTCAGCTGGGGTGCGACGGCGTTCGCTTACAGCGTTCCGATGTTCATCGTGCTGCTCGTTCCCGGCGCCCTCGGCGTGGGCTTCTGCAATCCCTCGCTCATTTCGTTGCTGAGCGGCGCGGCGGGCCGCCACGAGCAGGGACGGGTGCAGGGCGCGGCCGGTGCGCTCGAAAGCCTCGGCCGCACCATCGGTCCGATGTGGGGCAACAGCGCCCTCGAGTGGTTCGGAGAGGGATCCGCGTATGCGTCAGCGGCGGTGCTGCTGTTGTTCACAGCGGCGCTGAGCGTGACGTATCGCGACAAGCCCGCGACGGACGAGGTCGCGCGTCGCGCGTAGCCGCCATCCGCATACGTGACGATGCCGATCGCTATTCGGGAAGAACCGAGGAGGAGATCGATGACGAACAGAACGGTGCTGAGTGTCGCGGTGGCCGCCATCTTCCTTTGCGCGGCGGTGGCCGCCCAGCCCCAGCCAGGAGGCCCGACGCAGGCGCGGGTCTGGATTCAGAATCACGGCGATGGAGAGGCGATTCCGGTCACGCTCGCAGGCGGCGGCCGCGTGTCGGTGCTCGGCCCTGTCGCGCTCGATGGGTCGACCGTGGTCGGCTCGCACACGGTTCGTCAGGTGTGGGAGTACCAGACCGTCGCGATTCCTGCTGGTGCGGATGCCGGAGCGCTGCTGAAGGATGCCGGCGCCGCCGGGTGGGAGGCTGCCGGCATCATCGCCCCGGCGCCCAACGCGGTCGTGCTGCTGAAGCGGCCTCGCTGAGCCGCGGCCCTGAATCTCGCGCTGCGGCGCGCTGGATCGAGTCCCGCGCGACTGTTCGCAAGATCCGCGCGCACGTCCAAGCGCACGCGCTACAGCCTGGTGAGCTCCCGCTCGAGTCGCGTGACCAGATCATCGAGCTGATCGACGACCGCACGCACCGTGTCGGGCTGGCTCAGGTCGACGCCCGCCTTGCGCAGCTGCTCCATCGGATGGTCGTTGCCTCCGGCTCTGAGCAGGTCGAGATAACGATCGCGCGCTGCGGCGCCGTCCGGCCCGGCGATCTCCTTTGCGATGCGCGCCGCGGACGCGAAGCAGGTCGCGTATTGATAGACGTAGTACGGCGAGTTGAAGAAATGCGGAATGCGGGCCCATGTGATGCCCGTCAGCTCATTTAGATCGAGGGTGTCGCCGTAGTAGTCCTTCAGCAGCTGTGTGTAAATCTCCGAGAGGATGTCCGACGTGATCGGGTGGTCCTGCTCGGCGAGTCGGTGCGCGCGCAGCTCGTAGTCCGCGAAGAGCACCTGCGTGTAAAACGTGCCGGTGATGTTGTCGATCGCGTGCTGCAGGAGCACCGCCCGTTCGAGCGGGTCGGTCGACCGCGCCAGCATGTATTCGAGCAACAGAGCCTCGCTGAGCGTCGACGGCACCTCGGCAACGAAGATGGTGTAGTTCGAGTAAATGAACGGCTGCGTCTCGTGCGACAGGATCGTGTGCATCGAGTGCCCCATCTCGTGCGCCGTCGTGAACACGTCGTCCAGCGTGTCGGTGTAGTTCAGCAGCATGTACGGGTGCGTGCCGTACACGGGAGCCGAGTAAGCACCGGACCTCTTGCCGTCGTTCTCGTACACGTCGATCCATCCGCCGGCGAATCCTTCCCGCATCCGGGCCTGATAGCGCGGCCCGAGCGGCGCCACCGCCTCGACGATCCAGTCGAGCACGTCGTCGTAGGCGTACTTCTTGTCGAACGTCACGAGCGGGATGGAGAAGTCGTACACGTGATACGACGGGACGTTGAGCACGCGGCGTCGAAGCTGGTGATAACGGCGAAGGGGAGCGACGCCGTTGCGCGTTGTCTCGATCAGGTTCTCAACGACGGACGGCGGAATGTTGTCGCCGTGGAGCGCGGCCTCGACGGTCGTCGCGTAGCCCCGCGCGCGGGCGTTGAACCAGTCGCGCTGGCAGACGCCGGTGTAGAGCGTCGCGTATGTGTTGAGGCTGGCTTTATACGTTTCGTGGAGCGCTGTGAACGCCTTGGCGCGGTCGGCCTGCTCGCGCCGCGTGGCGAGAATCGCACGATACTGTCCGTACGACACCGTGACCGTCTCACCATCGGACAGCGTCACGGCCGGAAACTTCGCGTCCGCGGTCGAGAGCGCCCAGTACGATTCGTTCGGAGACGAGGCGAGGCGGCTGGCCAGCGACATGAGCCGTTCGCCAGCCTCGTCGAGTACGTGCTCCTGCTGCCGATAGAGATCTTCGATCGCGAAACGATAGACGGCGAGCTGGGGGTTGTCAGCCATCCACCGGCGGGTCGTCTCGAGAGGGATCTGGAGCAGCTCAGGGTTGAACCAGGATTCCGCCTGCTTCCAGCGCGCGAAGAGAATCTGGACCTGCTGCCGTCGCGCGTTGATGGCGTTGTCGCGCTGGTCCGTGTCGTACATCAGCGACGGGTAGTACCACACCTTGTAGGCGAGCTGCCCGAGCTGCTCCGAGAGGCGGAAGGCGGCGAGCAGGCGGTCGGGCCCGTTCGACAGCGTCCCCTTCAGCTCCGCGTACCGCTCGATGCCCCGCTCGAGTTGCGCATACGCTGTCTGCCAGCTGTCCCACCCGTCGAAGATATCGTTGAGGTTCCATTTGAAGCGGTCGGGAATCTCCGCTCGGACGCGGCTCCTGACAGGCGGGGCGTTTTCGGCAACCGGCATCTATTGAATATAGATCGAGCAATTGACGAATGGTGAATTGGTGACGTTGGCGAATCGCGGGATTGGAGGAGAGATGACAGCCAGGACGGGCGGCGGCGTCGGCCGGTGGTTCGAGCGGATGTCTGCGGTTGTGACGGTGTGGACGGGCACCACGAGTGCGTTCGCGATCGCGTTGACGACCATCGTGTTATGGGCGCTCACGGGACCGGTCTTTCACTACTCCAATACCTGGCAGCTGGTGATCAACACCGGCACCACGATCGTGACCTTCCTGATGGTGTTCCTGATCCAGCGCACGCAGAACAAGGACTCGCTCGCGCTGCAGTTGAAGCTCAACGAGCTGGTTGCCGCGATCGAAGGCGCGAGCAACCGGCTGATCGACGTCGAAGACCTGGACGAGACGGAACTCAAGACGCTCCACGAGTACTACGGACGGCTCGCGGAGATGGCAAAGAAGGACACCAACGTGACCGAGTCACACTCGGTTGAAGAGGCAAATCAACGGCATTCCACGAAGCTGGCCGCGCGACGGCACCCTCGCGCGCGCCCGAAGAAGTAAATCAGCGTCGGGATACGGCGCGGACGAACGCAACGACCCGATCGAAAATCTGCTCCATGACGGCGGCCTGTGGTGTCGGTGCTCGGGCGGGCACCTTGAACGAATGATCGCCGCCTTCGACTTCGTGCAGTTCCGCGTGCTGAAGACGAGACAGCAGCGCTCTGATTTCCGCGGCGGTTCCAAACGTATCCCTGCTGCCTTGAACGAAGAGCATCGGCGCGCTGATCGACGGCAGGTGCGCATCGCGCCGCTGCTGCGGCTTGCCGGGTGGATGGAGCGGATACCCGAGGTAGATCAGACCGGCGATTGGCAGCTCGTTCGACGCGGCCGCCTGGGACGCAATCCGGCCGCCCATCGATTTGCCCCCGATGAACAGCGGCAGCCCGGCAAACTCCCGGATCGCTTGCGCAGCTGCGACAGCGTCGCCCCAGGCCTGCTCCAGCACGGGCGCCGGATCGGGAACGCGCCGCCCCGACGCCATGTACGGGAAATCGAACGTGCCGGTCACGATGCCGCGCGCCGCGAGCGCGCGGGCGGTCGATGTCATGAACGGGCTCCGCTGGCCGGCGCCAGCGCCGTGCGCCAGAATCAGCGCCGCAGCGGGCCCGTCACTGGGAAAAACCGAAATCACCGGCACGGCCGACGCGGGAGGTCACTTCTTGGGTGCCGCCTCGGTCTCCTGGTGATACACCGCGAGCCACTTGCCGCCGCGTTTGGCCCATACGGTCGAGATGTAGGTCGGCTTGTCGAACGTCTGGTCTCCCATGGTCGCCATTCCCGTCCACGTATACGTGACGATCGCCGTGTTCGCGTCGACGTGAATCACGTGGGGATCATTGATCTTCCAGTCGGTCATCTTCATCGTAGCGATCATCGGGAGGAAGTCGCTGATCTTCATGAAGCCGTTCGCGTCCGCGGACATGCCGTCCGCAGTCACGAGCGCCTTGAACGCGTCCGCGTCGTTCTTCTCGAGCGCTGCGAACATTTTGCGTTCGTTGGCGACGAGCGCGTCGTCGGATGCGCTGCCCGCCATCATGGACGGCGCTTTCGTCTGCGCTGTAGTGGCAGGGGCAGGAGCTTGGGCGATGGTCAGGCCAGCCGAGAGGACGATGAACCCGAGCGTTCCGAGCAGAGTTCGCATATCGGTCTCCGTATTTGTTGGCCGTTGCCGCACAAAGGCGGCCAGAGTATAGCGGACACCGACCCTGAGGGAGCGTCCGGGCGGTGGGCTGGACAGTTCTTATCAATGAATATAGATTTATAGATATGGACGCCGCCCCACTGTTCCGGCTCCTCGGCGACGATGTGCGCCTCAGAATCCTCCGGCTCCTGGCTGCCGAGCGGCTGAACGTCTCGGAGCTGACCGGCATCCTCGGGATCGCGCAGTCCGGCGTGTCCCGCCATCTGGGCCTTCTCAAGGACGCCGGCCTCGTGGAGGAACGGCGGGAGGGGACGTTTACATTCTTTCGCGTCTCCCAGTCGCTCGCGAGCGGCGACAACGGTTTTGGGGGCCTCTGGCCGGTGCTGAGCCACGCGTTCGAATCGACGGCCGCTACCGCGGCTGCCCGGGCAGACGACGCGCGGCTCGAAGAAGTGCGCCGCCTGCGCAAGGAAAATTTCGATGAACACGGCGATCCGGAGGCAGGCGGCCGGCAACTGGTACCGGGCCGGAGCTGGGCTGCGTGGGCGCGAGCGCTTGCGCACCTGATGCCGCGGGTCGTCGTCGCCGACATCGGGTGCGGCGAAGGTTACCTGACCGTCGAAGCGGCGCGCTTCGCCGAGCGCGTAATCGCAATCGATCGATCGGCGACGATGCTGGAGCGAGGCCGTGAGCTGGCACGGCGCCGGCGCGTGAGGAACATACGGTGGAAGCGCGGGGACATCGAGGCGCTGCCGCTGGAGGACTCGACGATCGATTTGGCGCTGCTCTCGCAGGCGCTGCACCATGCGAACGACCCCGCCCGCGCGCTGGCGGAAGCCGCGCGGGTGACGAAGCCCGGCGGCCGCCTGCTGCTGCTCGATCTGCGGCGTCACGATCAGCAATGGGTCAGCGAGACGCTTGGCGACCGATGGCTCGGCTTCGACGACGATGATCTGGCGGCGCTGCTGCGGGACGCCGGGCTCGTCGATGTGCGGGTGAGCGTGGGCGCCCGCCGCGCGCGCGATCCCTTTACCGTGCTCGTCGCGAGCGGCACGAAACCCCCGGCGGGAACGCAGCCCGCCAGAACAGCGCGGAAACGATCACATGTCAAACACGATTGAACGTCTCGAACGGCTCCTTGCCGGGCGCATCCTCCTGCTCGACGGTGCGATGGGCACCATGATCCAGCGCGTTCGCTTGAGCGAGGACGATTTCCGCGGGTCACGTTTCCGCGCGCACGGGAAGGATCTCCGCGGCAACAACGATCTTCTGATCCTGACCCGCCCGGACGTCATCTCGGACATCCACAACCAGTACCTGGCCGCGGGCGCCGACATCATCGAGACGAACACGTTCAGCAGCACAGCGATCGCGCAGGAGGACTATCACCTCGACCATCTCGCCTACGAGTTGAACGTCGAAGGGGCGAAGCTCGCCCGCGCGGCGGCAGACGCGTGGACCGCGCGGACGCCGGAGCGGCCTCGCTTCGTCGCCGGCGCGATGGGCCCGACGAACCAGTCCCTCTCGATCTCGCCCGACGTGAACAACCCGGCATTTCGCGCGAAGACCTTCGACGATCTCCGTCGGGCGTACGAAGATCAGGTACGCGGCCTGATCGACGGCGGCGTCGACCTCGTTCTGCTCGAGACGATCTTCGACACGTTGACCGCGAAGGCCGGAATCGTCGCCATCGAGAACGTCTTCGACGAGAAGGGTATCCGGCTGCCGATCATGATTTCTGTCACGATTACCGACCGGAGCGGCCGGACCCTGTCGGGCCAGACGCTCGAGGCGTTCTACATCTCGATCCGCCACGCGAACCCGTTCAGCGTCGGCATCAACTGCGCGCTCGGCGCGCGCGAGATGCGTCCCTACCTCGCCGATCTATCGGCGATCGCCGCGTGCTACGTCAGCAGCTATCCGAACGCGGGGCTGCCCAACGCGTTCGGCCAGTACGACGAACTGCCCCCCGAAACCGGCGCGCTCATCCGCGACTTTGCCGCGAGCGGCTTCGTCAACATCGTCGGCGGCTGCTGCGGAACGACGCCCGACCATATCGCCGCGATCGCCGGGGCTGTCGCCGGTATTCCACCTCGCCGGACTGAATCCGCTTCCTCGCCCTTCGCCCGCTCCTCGCCGTTTACGCAGCTTTCCGGCCTCGAGCCGCTCGTCATCCGTCCCGACAGCAATTTCCAGATGATCGGCGAGCGCACGAACGTGACGGGCTCGGCAAGATTTGCGCGCTTGATCAAGTCCGGCAACTACGCCGAGGCGGCGCGCGTGGCCGTCGACCAGGTGCGGAACGGCGCCAACCTGATCGACGTGAACATGGACGAAGGCATGCTCGATTCCGAGCAGGCGATGACGACCTTCCTCAACTACATTGCCACGGAACCGGAGATCGCCCGCGTCCCGGTCATGGTCGACAGCTCGAAGTGGACGGTCATCGAGGCGGGACTCAAGTGCGTTCAGGGCAAGGCCGTCGTGAATTCCATCAGCCTGAAAGAGGGAGAGGCCGACTTCCT
>Ga0310813_10002897_pt1 | contig 10404 bp, 4 predicted proteins | sample YN3metagenome_FD_203086 | JGI IMG/M metagenome (GOLD analysis project Ga0310813, IMG submission 203086) | Soil microbial communities from experimental microcosm in Duke University, North Carolina, United States - YN3 | ecosystem: Engineered > Artificial ecosystem > Soil microcosm > Unclassified ... | reverse complement strand
GCCTGTGCCGAGGAGAGCTGGTTCTGAGCCCGCTCGACGTCGAGACCTGCGGCAATCTTTCCCGCAAAGCGCAGCTTCGTGATCTTGAGCGCTTCGCCGTAATAGGCGAGCGTTTTCGTATAGACCGCATGCTCCGAGTCGAGCCCTCGCAGCGCCATATAGTCATTGGCCAGTTCGATTTCGAGGCTCAACCGTGCTGATGCAACCATCGCGGCAGTGGCCTGGGCATTGGCCTTCGCATAGTTGGTCCGATTCCGAATCTCGCCCCAGAAATCGGGCTCCCACGACAGGGCCGCCCCGTAGCCGAGCGAACCTTCCTCACTCGGCCCGGCTCCGGCGGCGCGGAAAAGTCGGTGCTCGGATTGGCGGTTCTTCGATCCATACGCTTGGGCGCTCAGCTGCGGAAACAATTGCGAGCGGGCCTCGCCCACGATATCCCGCGCCTGGGTGTAGGTTTCCTCCGCTGCCTGAAGATTGGGGTTGGCGGCATTCAGGCTTGCTTCCAGATGATTGAGTTGTTCGTCGCCGAACATGGTCCACCAGTCACCCTGCGCGAGCTGCGCTTCCGGATTCGCGAGCGCGAAGGGCCCCGTTCCTTTGTAACTGGCGGGCAGCGCCATTTGCGGCGGCGTATAGGGCGGCGCAAGACTGCATCCGGCAAGCGGACCGAGCAGCATCAGGATCGTGGCGACGGCAAGACGGCAACGAGGATTGAAGTAACGCATCATTTCGGCTCGCTCGTGGCAGCTGCGACGTTGCCTTGCTGATTCCCGCTTGAATGCGCCGGCTCGGATGCCGCGGTTCGGACCTCCGCTTCCGGCGCGACGCCTGGTACCCCGCTTACGATTTGCACTTTCTCGCCTTCGAGGGTGCCCGCAGAAGGATTGGCGATGAAGCGGTCGGTGGGTTTCAGGCCTGAGAGCACTTGAACGTTCTGGCCAAGATTCAGCCCGAGCTTGACGTTCTGGAGGTGCACCCTGTCATCCGAATCGATGACCGCCAGCTGCATGCCCTGGTCGCGGAACAGCAGCGCCTGTTCGGGCACGACGAGCACGCTCCGGTTGGTGGGCACGACAAACCGAACCGTCGCATAAGTTCCCGGCCAGATCAGATGGTCCGGGTTTTGAGCCACCAATTCTGTGATGACGGTTCGCGTCTGCGGGTTGAACGCGTTCGCGGTCGTCAGGAGCGTCGCCTTGAACTGGCGGCCCGGATACTGAGGCAGGGTGAAGGTCGCCTCGAGGCCCGGCTTCAGCATGTCCGCGTAGTCCTGCGGCACGGAAACGAAAAGCCGCATCTTGTGTATATCCGCTACTGAGAACAGCTCATCCGCCGTTCCCCGGGAACTGACGTCACCGCCCGCGGCGTTCACATAGTTGCCTACGTCCGTGTCGCGCGAGGTGACTACGCCGTCGAAAGGCGCCACGATATTCTTGAACCCCTCCAGCGCGTGGTAGCGCGCGAGGTCATGCTGGGCTGCCAGCACTTGAGCCTGCTTCGCCGCGGCATCGGCGACTTTAACGTCCACCTCCTCCTGCGCGACGGCTTCCGTGCCCGCAAGTGCCTTCCAGCGCTGCGCCGTCACATTGGCAAGCGTGCCGTTGGTTTTCGCCACGTCGAGATTCGCTACCGCCGTCTGGTACTGCTCGTCGACGGTAGGCGCGTCAATCGTGGCGAGTAATGTACCGGCCTTGACGAACGCGCCGTAATCCACGTACCACTTGTGCACGTAGCCGGAAACCTGCGCATAGATCGGGGCGGTGTACCAGGCCTTGATGTTGCCGGGCAGCGTGACCGCTCGCGTTGCGGGTCCTGACATAGGCGACATAACCTGAACCTGCGGTACGGACTCCTCGTCGGCGACCGATTTAAGGTCGGTGACATTGTCGTGGCGGTCGACGATGCCGTAGACAACAAGGCCGGCAAGAACAAGCGCGGCGATCGCGGCGGACCATTTGGGTCGGAATCGGATCGGGGCCGCAACTTCGCGATTTACGTTCATACATGGGACTCCGTAGCATTTTTGTCGTTGCGATGCATCATCGCGAATACGCAGGGAACAAAGAGCAAAGTGGCGAACGTCGCGACGAGAAGTCCACCAATGACCGCGCGTCCGAGCGGTGCGTTTTGAGTATTGCTCATTGACATCGGCAGCATCCCGATGATCATCGCGAGGGCGGTCATCAGAACCGGGCGGATACGGGCGTATCCGGCTTCGATGGCCGCGGCGATCGCATCACCGTGTTCCGCGAGGCGCTCGCGGGCATACGACACGACAAGGATCGAGTTGGCCGTCGCCGTGCCCATGCACATGATTGCGCCCGTGAGCGCAGGCACTGAACCGTTCGTATGTGTGAGGAAGAGGCTCCAGACAATGCCGGCGAGCGCCCCTGGCAATGCCGTGATGATGATGAATGGGTCAAGCCATGACTGGAAATTGACGACGATTACCAGATAAACCAGCAGCACGGAAAGCGCCAGTCCCCCCAGAAGCTGCACGTACGCGCTGTTCATCGTCGTAGCCTGGCCGCGCAGATGCACGGTCGCGCCATGCGGCACCTGCGAATTCATCTCCTTCACGACCTGTTCGACTTGATCGTAGACAGCTCCGAGGTCGCGCCCCTGGTTACTGACGTAGATATCGATCGAGGGCAGGATGCTGTAGTGAGACACCAGCAAAGGCGTGCCCGTTTGCGTTACGGTGCCGAGTGCGCCCAGCAACTGCGACTGCTGTCCACCTGGATTGCCGTTGCCTTGATTGATCGGAATCGTCTCGAGGTCGTTCATCGACGCGAGCTGGTCTTGCGGCGTCTGCATGTTGACGAGGTGCGAGACACCGTTCGTCGTGTCGAGCCAATACGTTGGCGCCGTCTGCCCGCTGCCGGACAGCGTCGCAAGGGCGTTATTCGCGATGTTGGCTTCGGTCAGGTTCATACCGGAGGCAAGCGAGCGGTCCGCGGCAATCCTGAGCGTCGGTTCATTGAACGCCTGTTGAATGTGGACGTCGGCGCTGCCCGGAATCTTGCGGATGCGTGCAGCAAGCGCCTGCGCGAAGGCCATGTTCTGGGCTTGTCCGCGGCCCGAGATCTGCACATCGATTGGCGCGGGCAGGCCGAAATTCAGGATCTTGGCCGTGATGTCGCCGGGCAGGAAGGAAAACTCCGTGCCGGGAAACAGCTTTGGCAGTTCGCGGCGCAGCTTGAACCGGTAGTCGTCCACAGGCGACTGTCCATTCTTCAGACTGATCGTAATGTCGCAGTCCTGCGGACCGATCGTGCCGTCAGAGGTATAGGCCAAGTTGAGGCTGCTGGAGGGCAGGCCGCAGTTATCGACCAGATTGGTGACTTGGCCCGGCAGAATCTTCCGGATTTCGCCATTGACGAGCACCGCGATCTTCGATGCATCTTCAAGCCGCGTACCGATCGGTGCGCGCATGTGCAAATCAACTTCGCCCGACTTGATGTTTGGGAAAAAGTCACGGCCGAGGAAAGCGAGCAGACTCATCGACGCGACCGCAAAGGCAACGAAGCCTATGATGAAGCGCTTGCGATGAACCACGGCGGCGGTCAGCACGTCCCGGTATTGATCGCGAAAGTGCAGGAAACCCTGCTCGAAGCGTTGCTGAAACCGGGTGAAAAAGCCAGCATTGCCTTCGTGCTCGTGCTCGTGCCCGTGCGCTTTCACCTGGCCGCGCAGCAGCCATGCGGCCATCGTCGGCACCAGCGTGCGCGAGAGGATGAACGAGGCGAGCATCGCAAAGATGATGGCTTCGGCAAGCGGACGGAACAGATACCCCGAGATGCCGCCCAACTGGAACAACGGCAGCCAGACAATACAGATGCACAGCGTCGCGACGAGCGTCGGCACAACGATCTGGTTTGCCGCCGCAATGATTCCCTCCTCCAGATCGGCGCCCCCTTCGAGGTGGGAATCGATGTTTTCGATCATGACGGTCGCGTCGTCGACCAGAATACCGACCGCGAGCGCCAATCCGCCAAGCGTCATGACATTGATCGTCTGCCCGGTGTAGTGCAGTACCAGCAGCGAAGACAGGATCGCGAGCGGAATCGATGTCGCAACGATCAACGTCGAACGCCAACTGCCGAGAAAGAGCAGCACGGTCAGCCCTGTCAAGATCGCTGCAGTGATCATCTCCTGAACCACCTCTGCCACCGAATCGCGCACGAACCCCGAGGCATCGTTGAGCGGCGTGATCTTCACGCCCGGTGGCAGCGTCCGGATAATACCGGGCAGCGCCTGCTTGATGCCTGCCACCACGGCGAGGGTCGAAGCGTTGCCGCTCTTGAAAATCTGGATCAGCACCGACTGCTTGCCTTTCACCAGGACCGCGTTCGTCTGCGGTGGCGCCCCGCGATGCACGTAGGCGACGTCGCGCAGATAGACCGTCGCGCCGTTTACCGTCTTGATCGGCATGTCGTTGAATGTCGGCACATTGAGCGGCGTCGAATTCGTTTCAACCATGAAGTCGAGGCCGCCGATCTTCTGGTCGCCCGCAGGAAGCACCACGTTCTGCGACCTGAGCGCCGCCGCTACATCTGCGGCCGAGAGGCCATGCGCTAGCAGCTTCGTCTGGTCCAGATCGATTTCGACGTTCAATGAAGCGCCCCCATACGGATTCGGAATCGAGACACCCGGCACGGCCACCAGTTGCGGGCGGACCAGGTTAGACGCCATGTCGTACACCTGCGCGGCGGTCATGTTCGGGGCAGAGACTTGAAGGTCCAGCACCGGGACCGAGGACGCGTTGTACACCAGCACTTGAGGCGGCGTGATGCCCGCCGGCATTTGCTTCAGCACGGTCTGCGAGATGGATGCAACCTGGGCCTGGGCTGCGGAGATGTCGGTGCCCGGTTGAAAGAAGATCTTCACGATGCCGGCACCGTACAGGGACTGGCTCTCGATATGCTCGATGTCGGCCACCGTCGCGGTTAAGGCGCGCTCGTAGTAGTAGACCACGCGGCCGGACATATCCTGCGGGGACAGTCCGTTGTAGTTCCACACGACCGCGATCACCGGGATACGGATGGCGGGAAAGATGTCCGTCGGCGTCTTCAATACAGCCATCGCGCCGAACAGGATAATGAGGATGCTCATCACCACGAAGGTGAGGGGGCGGCGCAAGGCAACCAGGACAATGGCGTTCATGTAAAGGTGTCTGTGTCGGATGAGCATTGCGTCGGCGCCCTGGTCCTGCGGGAACCGACGAGGTATATAAACAGAGGCCATGATCGGGGGCGCGGCATAAGCGAACATCGCCACTCAGATTAAGTTTTATTTAGTTAGCGTTTTGCGGAGTGCTGTTGCATTCGATCAGACGCCAAACTGGCGTCACGCGACGGAGCGGCTCCCTGAATCTCCAGGCACTAAAACAACGGGCAGGCATACCGGAGCGCCGGCGGCGGTGGTCAGCGCAAGAGAAGCAGGCGATAGTGCGAGAGAGTTTCGAGGCGGGCAAGTCGGTCTCGAGCACGCTCAGTGATGTGTCACGCGAAAATACCAACTGCATGGCAGAAAGGGCTGCAGGCGCGACGCCCTGCGAAAGTGGTGGCAGTCGTATTAGCGAACAAGACGGCGAGAATTGCGTGGGCAGTCCTGGCCCACGACAGTACTTGCGAAGTCGGCCATGTGAGTGGGAGGCCTGCATATCGGAAGGCCTGCATATCGGAAGGCGGCATCCTCAACACCGACGCCAATCCGCGTCAGATCTAGACGGCGTGATACCCGACGGCGCGCAGTTCAAGCCAGTCTGAGTCTGCAAGGGGTACCTCACTGAACTGGCGCATGCATTGCAGGATGGTTGCTATCGCTCGCAGCCGGTGCGGCGCGTCTACATACCAAAAGGCAAAGGACATCGCCCGCTCGGCATATCCGCCGTAAAAGACCCGAACGCCTTCTTCGCTAATCTTGGGCTGTTCACGATGTCCTAGGCCTTCGATTGGCGTGCCGATCCCGATACGGAAACAACTGATTCGAGAGCCCGTCGCGGGAAAACTGCACACCGTGTTTGGACGGAGGGGAGGGCGATCGCTGTTTCCTACCCCTGTTCTCCGGCCATGAACGGTCCTTCGCAGTCGCATGGCGAACGTCTGCTGATGAGCGACGAGTCGCCATTTGGCGAAGCAACGGCCACCGACGACTCGTAGGACGGGAGCCAGCTTCAATCTCAAGCGCTGACAGAGGTGGCTCAGATTTCGATGGCCATTCTGGCCGATGACGCCTTCCGCTGGAACAAGCAAAATGTTACGAATAACTTGCTAATCATTTTCTGTTTTCAGGCGCATTTATCCCTTTGTAGTCGTAGATCTATTTGCAAATGTGGCGGACACGCGACAGCAGACGTGCGATGCAGCGCCGCACCTTCTGCGCCTCGTTGTGCCCACCTGCGTCCGCCCTCGCTTCTCAATCGTTTGCTAAATATTCATGACACTTTGTTCACGTTTCTGAAATCGTGTCTTTCACTACTTCCAGTCGCGACGCACCGACGAAAACTTATACTCCGCACGCTGTTGCATTGGCGATCAGGAGTCGCCTGTTAGGAAACGACATACGTTATCGGGGAACTTGAAATGAAGTTGAGGAATCTGGCGATTGCGTCAGCCATGCTTTTGACTGGGGCAGCACATGCACAAAGCAGCGTGACGCTCTACGGCACCATCGACACGAGCATGGTCTATGTGAACAACGCTAAAACTAGCACCGGCCAAGGTGCCAGCCAATTTCTGCTGACCTCTGGAAGCCTAAGTACCTCGCGCTGGGGCTTGCGCGGCAATGAGGATCTCGGCGGCGGTCTGCACGCCGTGTTCGACCTGGAGAACGGCTTCACGGTGAACAATGGCGCGCTCAAAAATTCAACAGCCGCGCAAACGGACCTGTTCGGCCGCCAGGCGTGGGTTGGTCTCAGTTCCGACCAGTACGGGGCGCTTACGCTGGGTCGTCAATACGATTTCATTGTCGACTATGTCGCACCGAATAGCGGGACGGGATCGGGTTTCGGCGGCAATCTTGCGTCCCACCCGTACGACAATGACAATTTGGACAACGACTTGCGTCTGAACAATTCGGTCAAGTTCAGCAGCGTCTCGTATGGCGGCTTCAAGGCCGGCGCGATGTATGCGTTCTCCAACATGGCCGGCGCAGGCGGGAACAACAACGCATACAGCTTGGGCGCCAGCTATTCCAACGGTCCGATCAATATTGGGGCCGCGTATCTTCAACTCAACCGTGACGCGGCATTGCCGAACGCGGCAGGCGCATCGAGCATCAACGACGGCGACCAGCTGGCGGGGGGCGGCGACCAGCAAATCTGGGGCGCCAGTGCTCAGTACAAATTCGGCGAGAAGTCTGCCGTCGGCCTCGTATACACCCATTCTGTTACCTACAACATCAACTCGCTTTTCGGCGCCACCAACACCATCTCGGGCCAGTCGATGAAATTCGACAACTTCGAGATCAACGGTCGCTATTTTGTGCGGCCCGATTTTAGCCTCGGTGCGTCCTACACGTACACCATGGGTGCGTTTTCGGGCGGATCAACCGGACCGGCGGCCGACCCGCATTGGAACAATTTTGTAGTTCAGGCCGATTATCAATTTTCGGCTCGCACGGAAGTGTACGCGCAAGCGGTCTATCAGCTCGTCGGCGGCGGCAATGGCAACTCTATATTTAACGCTGGCGTCTACGGCATGACGCAGTCTTCGACTAACAAGCAGCTTGTCACGGCGATCGGCTTGCGTCACCGGTTCTAAATGCTGATTTCGAGCTGTAACTCGTAGCACTCCAGACGACATGAAGGACGTCGCCAGGCGTCTTTCAAATTCCGGTGATAAGCGCGAGTGGGCTTACTGTCCCGTATAGCCGATCGGTGCGGTGACGTTGACTCTGAACACGGACACACCAGAAACCAGGCAATGGGTCCCGCATGGGCAGGCCGCGTAAATTCCCGGATCGAACAACCTCAAACGTTCGGATCGCGGCGAGTACCGCACCGCTGCACTTGTCGCAGCTGGCGCGCACAAAAGCTTTTCGGTGATAGCCTTCAGGCAACAGTCCCAGACGCAGCAGCTGTGCCAGATAGGCGGCATCCCCGCTGATGTTGCGATGATCCTGCTCGATCAGGTTGTTCAAACACTTCGACGATCGCAATGTCGTGTCCGCGGGCAGAAACCGGTCCGCCTTCATTTCACGCACCGCGCGGTGAGACGCAGTGTAACCGTCCAGCGTGATTGTCTTCGGAGCGAGCCCTTGACTCCTGATCGCTTTCGCGAAGAAGGCCTTCGCCGCAGCGACATCGGGCCTGGCGCTGTGCCGGAAGTCGACCGCCTTTCCTGCGCGGTCAACTGCACGGTAAAGATAGACCCATTGGCCACGGACTTTCACATGCGTCTCGTCGACTCCCCATGAAAGACCCGCAGATTTTGCAAACCGATCCCAGCGCTTGACGAACTGCGGCGGGAAGCGTTTGACCCAGCGCATGATCGTAGTGTGCGCCAGCGACAGCCGGCTCTCGGCCACTATGTCAACGAGGTCTCGAAAGCTGAGCTTGTAGCGCAGATATCAACGCACACACGGGACGATGACGTCACGGTCGAAGTGGCGCCCGTTGAACAGCCTGTCGATGTCTACCAGCTTACTCACAGGCTGCTCGCGCTCGCCAAAACCCGACCTTAACCTTCCGGCTCCTCCGATTTGCACCGGAGCCATTCGGGTTACACGGGGGCCTGCGTAGCTAGCAGGTCCTCGATCCGAACTGGAAGATTTCGCACCCGCACACCCGTTGCGTGATACACGGCGTTTGTAATGGCGGGGGCAATGCCGGCCATGCCGATTTCGCCGACCCCACGCGCACCGAGCGGATTTAACGCAAGGTCCGGGTAGTCGAGGAAAGTCACGTCAATCTTCGGAGCATCAGCATGCGTCGTCATCACATAGTCGGCGAGGTTACGATTGATCGGCGCTCCGGTGCGCGCGTCGTAGTGCGTTTCTTCAAACAGCGCCATGCCGACGCCCATCACCACAGCCCCTTCGATCTGATTTAGGGCTGTGCGCGCGTTGATGATCTTACCGCCGTCAATCACGCTCACTACGCGGTTGACTCGCAGTCGTGCTGTCTGAGGCTGCCAGGTCACCTCGATGAAATGCGCGCAGTACGAATGGATCGACACTTTGGCTGCGTCGCGATCGTCCTGGCTCGCGCCAGACCGGCCTCTTCCGACCACCATATTGATCTGTGCCGGTGCGAGAATCCGCTCGAACGGTACGCCCGCGCCCGGTGCGGTCCCTTTTCGGTAGACCATGCCGCGGTCGAACGCAAGCTCATTGGTCGGCTGCCCCTTAAACGGCGAATTGTCCGCCTCGGCCGCGGCGACCAGAAGTTGCTGGACCGCTGCTTGCGCCGCCTGCGTCGCTGCCGGAACCAGCGATGCGGTCGCCATTGAGCCTCCGGACATCGGTCCGGGTGGCAAGCGTGTGTCACCGAGTACCACGGAAATCCGTTCGAGCGGAATGCCGGTCACATTGGCTACCATTTGAGCTAGCACCGTGTAAGTTCCCGTGCCGATATCCTGGGTCGCTGTCGACACGCGCGCTGTCGCATCGGCGTGAAGCTCGACGATGATTTCAGCCGCTAGGCGCCTCGCGGCCCACGACCCCGCTGCGACGCCCCAGCCTACCACCATGCCGTCGCGACGCATCGACCCGACCGCCGCCGTGCGTTGTGCCCAGCCGAATTTCTCGGCGCCGAGGGTGAGGCACTCCTTGAGATGCCGGGAGGAAAACGGCACATTCAAACCTTCGTCAATCGCGGGCTCGTTGATCAGGCGTAAGCGGACCGGATCGATATTGAGCTTGATGGCCAGTTCGTCGACAGCCGATTCTATGGCGAACAGGCCGGGAACGGCACCCGGGCCCCGCATCGACGTACTCGGTGCGATATCCCGGCGCGCATAGGCCGCGGTCGCGCGCAGGTTAGGCGAGCTATACAGATATCCCGTTGTCTCGCCACAGTTTTCCTTACGCATTTCCTTGCGTGCGGTCTGGTAGACGTAGTCTTGCTGGAGCGATGTGAGACGTCCCTCGGGCGTCGCCGACAGGCGCATGCGCTGTTGCGTGTTGGTACGGTGTCCGACGTTGTGGAACATCATCTCGCGGGTCACCACCAGCTTGACGGGCCGCATCAGATTGCGGGCCGCGGCGCCGGCGAGTAACGAGTGCGACCACGGAAACAGCTTGCCGCCGAATCCGGACCCCAGGTATTTCATGATCACGCGCACCTGGTCCTGCGACACGCCGAGCATCTGCGCCGTGACGAGGCGCTGGTTGACGATCGACTGAGACGTTTCGTAGAAGGTGAAGCTCGTACCATCGAACACGGCCACCGTCGCAAGC
>Ga0310813_10002896_pt1 | contig 10404 bp, 8 predicted proteins | sample YN3metagenome_FD_203086 | JGI IMG/M metagenome (GOLD analysis project Ga0310813, IMG submission 203086) | Soil microbial communities from experimental microcosm in Duke University, North Carolina, United States - YN3 | ecosystem: Engineered > Artificial ecosystem > Soil microcosm > Unclassified ... | reverse complement strand
CGCTTCCGGCAAGTCCCGACGCAACTGCCGGCGCACCAGGAGAGCGTCCTCGCTGCTGTCCTCGAGATGAAGGACGTTCATGTCGGTTGCCCGGGGAACGGGGTCACGCCTGGGTCCTCCTCCGTCACTTGCAAGCGCGATGGTAGCGAATAGTTCCGGCAAGATTCAACCCGAATTCATATGATTCGCGAATATATCCGATCGGGAATTCCGATGGACGGGCGGGGCTACTTCCCCCGACGCTTCGCGAGGAGGGCGAGGTAGAGCTTCAGGTTGTCGCCCGGGTTGACGGTCGCGACCTGGAGGAACGCCATGGCCATCTCGTCCTCGGTCTGCTCGCCGAACCGCACGCGGCGGGGCGGGTTCGACGGCTGGCGGGGATTCGAGGCGCTGTTGTCGTAGGTCCAGATCATGTTGAGCTCCGCCCCCTTGGGCAGCCGCACGATCTGCTTGTAGCGGTACTGCTCCTGCCAGTCGAAGTCCCAGTCCTTGATCCAGATGAGCGGCGTCTCCTTGCCGTCGGGCAGCTTCGCCCACACCTTGCACTCCTTCCCCAGGTAGTGGGCGTGGGGGATGATGCCGATCAGGTCGACGTCGACGGGCAGCACCACCGAATCGGTGATCTTGATGTCCTTCTGGCCGGCGGGCAGGTTGATCTGCCAGTCGGAGAGGGGCATCATCGAGACCATCCGCTGCGGCTTCTCCTTGGTGAACCAGAGGCCGATCTGCGACTGCTCCTTCTCCACCCTCCCCGACGGGTTGACGTGGAGCTGGAGCACGATGTCGGCGTTCTTCTTGATCTCCTTGCCCATGCCCTCGGGGAACGGCTGGGAAACGCCGCCCGGGGCCCAGCCGCCGAGGCTCCCGCCCGAGACGGCGCCGAGGCCGAGGCCCTGGCCCTTGAAGCCCGGCGCGGGATCGGCTTCGTCCTTCCGGCGCGACTCGCCGGTGATGTCGAGGAAGAGCAGCGCGTGATGGACCACGCGGTTGTTGCTCGGGCGGTACTGCACCGCGCGGACGTACTTGTCCTCCTTGAGATTGAGCGGCACCGCAAACGCGCGATAGATGTCGCGCCCCTCCGCGGGCACGGTGTACTCCTCGGGCATCTTGACGATGAGGTCGGGCTCGCCGAACGCCCAGCCGTCCGGGAACTTGGGCAGGGCGGGCAGGTCCTTCACGTCGCCTTCGACGCAGCCCTGGTCCACCCACTTCTTCAGCGTCACGATGTCCGCCGGCTTCATCCGTCGATCGCCGACGAACTCGCCGTGGCCTTCGACGGGCTTCCACGGCGGCATCTGGTGGCTCTCGACCGCCGTCATCATCTGCTTCGCCCGCTTCTTCACGTCGCCGTAGGCGATCAGCGGGAACGGCGCGACCTCGCCCGCGCGGTGACACGAGGCGCAGTTCGCGAAGACGATGGGAGCGACGTCTTTGGTGAACGTCACCGACGACGACTTGGTCTCTTGAGCAGCGAGAAGGAGCAGAAGCAGGGCGACGTTCTTCATGGCGTCCTCCAACGGGTACGGTTCTAGACAGCCGTACGCGCCGAAAGGTTCGCCGTCCCCGGGATCATTTCTCCTGGGGCTTGTCCACGAGCGACCAGTAGAGCTTCATCTTGTCGGCCGGGTTGAGCGGCGCCAGCTCGAGGCGGGCGGTCGCCATCTCCTCCTCGCTTCGCGAGCCGTGCTTCACCCGCTTCGGCGGGTTGAACGGATTCCGCGGATTCCCCGAGGTGTTGTCGAACGTCCAGATCATGTTCACCTCGGTCCCCTTCGTCAATCGGATGAGCTCCCGGTATCGATACTGCTCCTGCCAGTTGAAGTCCCAGTCCTTGATCCAGAGGAGCGGGATCTCCTTTCCGTCCGGAGACTTCGCCCAGATCCGGCATTCCCGCCCCAGGTAGTGCGCGTGCGGCATGACCCCGATCAGGTCGACGTCGACCGGAAGGATGATCCTGTCCTTGACCTGCAGATCCTTCTGTTCCGCAGGAAGATCGAACTGGAAGTTGATGAGCGGGAGCGACATGACGATCCGCTGGGGGACGTCCCGGGTGAACCAGAGTCCGATTTGGGATTTCTCCTGGACCGGCTTCCCGATCGGATTGAAGTGAATCTGGAGAACCAGGTCGCTGCCTTTCGGGAGCTCGACCGCCACGCCGTCCGGATAGGGTTGGGAGATGCCGCCGGGATTCCATTTGCCGACGAGGTTGATCCTGGCGCTCGCGCGGACCTTCCAGCCGTCGAATCCCGGCGCGGGGTCCTCCTCATCCTGACGACGCGATTCCCCGCTGGCGTCCGCGTAGATGAGGGAGTGGTGGACGACCCGGCTGTCGCCCGCGCGGAACTGCGTCGCGCGGACGAACTTTCGTTCGGCGAGGCCGGTCGGAATCACGAACGCCCGGATGATGTCCTTCTCTTCGGCCGGCACGGTGTACGCCTCCGGCATCGTCACGATCAGGTCCGGCTCGCCGAACGCCCAGCCTTCGGGAAACTTGGGGAGCGGCGGCAGGTCCTTCGCGTCGCCTTCGACGCAGCCCTGATCGACCCACTTCCGGAGCGTCGCCAGCTCCCCGGGCTTCACCCGGCGTTCGCCGACGAACGCGCCGTGGCCCTCGACCGGCTTCCAGGTCGGCATCCGCCCGCTTTCGACGACCCCGAGGATCTGCTTCGCCCGTTTCTTCACGTCGCCGAACTCCAGGAGCGGGAACGGCGCGACCTCGCCGGGGCGGTGGCAATCGGCGCACCGGGCGAAGACGATCGGCGCCACGTCCTTCGTGAACGTCACGGCGGACGCGGCGTCCTGCTCGCCCCGGAGGGGCGCGGAAACCAGGAGCAGAAGCGCCACCGTCATTCTCATGCCAGGATCATTTCTCCCGTTGCTTGCTGAACACGGCGAAGTAGAGCCGGAGCTTGTCGGCGGGACTGGACGTCGCGACGAGCACCCCCGCCGTCGCCATCTCGTCTTTGCTGCCCAAGCCGAACCGCACCCGGACCGGCGGCTGAGACGGATTCCGAGGATTCTCCGACGTGTTGTCGTAGGTCCAGACCATGTTGATCTCGGTCCCCGCCGTCAGCCGGATCATCTCCTTGTACCGGTACTGCTCCTGCCAGTCGAAGTTCCAGTCCTTGATCCAGATCAAGGGAATCTCCTTCCCGTCCGGATCCTTCGCCCAGATCCGGCATTCCCGCGCCAGATTGTGGGCATGGGGAATGATCCCGAACAGGTCGACCGAGACGGGAAGCACCACCCGGTCCCGGACCTGAAGACCCTTCTCGTCCGCCGGAAGATCGATCTTGGTGCTGTACATGGGCATGGACACCACCAGCTTCTGTGGCGTCCCCTTCGTAAACCAGAAGCCCACCCGGACCTTCTCCTCGACGACCTTGCCGATCGGATTGAAGTGGACCTGCATGACGAGGTCGCTGTTCTTCTTCATCTCCCGGCCCATGCCGTCGGGGTAGAACTTCGGAACATCGCCGGGGGTCCAGGTGGCCAGCGGGCCGCCCAGGAGCGCCCCGAGCCCGACGGTCAGCCCGGGGAATCCCGGCGCGGGATCCGCTTCGTCCTTTCGGCGCGATTCCGGGGTGGGATCCAGAAGGAGCATCGCATGGTGAACGACCTTATAATTGGTCGGCCGGAACTGGATGGCGCGGACGTATTTGTCTTCGGTGAGGCCCAGGGGCACGGTGAACGCGCGGATGCTGTCCTGTCCCTCGGCCGGCACCGTGTAGGCCTCGGGCATCGTCACGACGAGGTCCGGTTCGCCCAAGGCCCACCCCTCGGGAAACTTGGGGGCCGGCGGGAGTTCCTTCACGTCGCCCTCGACGCAGCCCTGCGCCACCCACGTCTTGAGCGTCGTGACTTCCTCCGGCGTCATCCGCCGCTCGCCCGCGAACTCGCCATGGCCTTCGACCGGCTTCCAGGGCGGCATCCGACGGCTCTCGACGACCTCCAGAATCTGCTTCGCCCGCTTCTTCAGGTCGCCGTACTCCAGGAGCGAAAAGGGTCCCGCCTCTCCGGGCCGGTGGCAGGCGGCGCAGCGGGCGAAGACGATCGGAGCGATGTCTTTCGCGAAGGTTACGGTCGCCGGCGTCGCTTCCTGCGCGCCGGGCGCGACGGCCAGGAGGAGCAGCAACGCGACGTTCTTCATTTCTCCCTCTGCCTGCTGAACACGGCGAAGTGGAGCCGGAGCATGTCGCCGGGATTGGACGTCGCGACGAGCAGCCCCGCCGTCGCCATCTCGTCTTTGCTGCCCATGCCGTGCCGCACTCGGACCGGCGGATGGGTCGGATTTCGCGGATTCCCCGAGGTGTTGTCGTAGGTCCACATCAGGTTGATTTCCGTGCCGGCCGGCAGCCGGATCAATTCCTTGTACCGGTACTGCTCCTGCCAGGCGAAATCCCAGTCCTTGATCCAGAGCAGGGGGATCTCCCTCCCCTCCGGATCCTTCGCCCAGATCCGGCATTCCCGCGCCAGATTGTGGGCGTGGGGGGCGACTCCGAACGCGTCCACGGTGATGGGAAGAACGACCCGATCCCGGACCTGAAGGTCCTTCTCCCCCGCCGGCAGATCGATCTTGGTGCTGTACAGGGGCAAGGACGCCACCAGCTTCCGCGGCGTCTCTTTCGTGAACCAGAACCCCACCTGGATCTTCTCCTCGACGACCTTGCCGATCGGATTGAAGTGGATCTGCATCACGAGATCGCTGGTCTTTTTCATCTCCCGGCCCATGCCGTCGGGGAAGAAACACGGATTGTCGCCGGGGATCCAGGTGGTCAGGGGGCCGCCCAGGAGCGCGCCGAGCCCCATCCCCTTGCCTGGGAATCCCACCTCGGGATCCGCTTCGTCCCTCCGGCGAGAATCCCTTGTGGGGTCCAGAAAGAGGATCGCATGGTGGACGGCCTTATAATTGGTCGGCCGGAACTGGATGGCGCGGATGTACCTGTCCTCGGTGAGGCCCAGGGGTAGCACGAACCCCCGCAGGAAGTCCTGTCCCTCGGCCGGCACGGCAAAAGCCTCCGGCATCGCCACGACAAGGTCCGGCTCACCCAGGACCCAGCCCTCCGGGAACTTGGGGGCTGGCGGGAGTTCCTTCGCGTCGCCTTCGAGGCAGCCCTGCTCCACCCAGGCCTTGAGCGTCGCCAACTCCTCCGGCTTCATCCGCCGCTCGCCCGCGAAATCGCCGTGGCCCTCCACCGGCTTCCACGGCGGCATCCGCCGGCTCTCCACGACCTCCAGGATCTGCTTCGACCGCTTCTTCAGGTCGCCGTATTCCAGGAGCGGAAACGGCCCGGCGTTCCCGGGCCGATGGCAGGCGGCGCAGCGGGCGAAGACGATCGGCGCAATGTCCCGGGTGAAGACGGGAGATTTCGTCTCCTGCGTCGCAGCGCAGCCGAGCGAGAGGACCGTCGGCAACAGCAGAACGAAGGCCTTCATGACGTCGATCATTTCTCCTTCGGCTTCGCGAGCACGGCGTAGTAGAGCTTCATCTTGTCGCCGGCGTTGAAGGTCGCGACCTGCAGCCCCACCGTCGCCATCTCGTCCTTGCTGGCCTCGCCGTACCGCACCCGGACGGGCGGATTCGCCGGGTTCCGCGGATTCCCCGACGTGTTGTCGTAGATCCAGACCATGTTGATCTCGGTCCCCGCCGTCAGCCGGATCATCTCCTTGTACCGGTACTGCTCCTGCCAGTCGAAGTCCCAGTCCTTGATCCAGATCAGAGGGGTCTCCTTCCCGTCCGGCGCCTTCGCCCACACCTTGCACTCCCGCCCGAGGTAGTGGGCGTGGGGAATGATGCCGATCAGGTCGACGTCGACGGGGAGGATATAGCGGTCCCGGATGGAGAGGTCCTTCTCGCCGGGAGGAAGATCGACCTTCATGTTGAACATCGGGAGGGGGACGACCATCCGCCGCGGCGGCTCCTTCGTGAACCAGAATCCCACCTGCGACTTCTCCTGGACGGCCTTGCCCATCGGATTGAAGTGGACCTGCATGACGAGGTCGCTCGTCTTCTTGAGCTCCTTGGCCATGCCGTCGGGATAGAACTTCGAGACGGCGCCGGGATTCCAGCTGGCCAGCGTGCCGCCGATGACCGCGCCGAACGGGAGCTGCCGGCCGTCGAATCCCGGCTCGGGATCCGCCGCTTCCTTCTGTCGCGATTCCTTGGTGGGATCCGTGAAGAACAGCGCATGATGGACGAGCCGCGCGTTGGACGGCCGGAACTGGACCGCGCGGACGTACTTGTCCTCGGTGAGGCCGAGCGGCAGCACGAACGCCCGGAGGATGTCCTTCCCTTCGGCCGGGACCGTGTAGGCCTCCGGCATCGTCACGACGAGGTCCGGCTCGCCCAGCGCCCAGCCTTCCGGGAACTTGGGCAGCGGCGGCAGGTCCTTCGCGTCTCCCTCCGCGCACCCCTGATCCACCCAGGTCTTGATCGTCGCGATCTCTTCCGGCTTCATCCGCCGCTCGCCCACGAAATCGCCGTGCCCTTCGAGCGGCTTCCAGGGCGGCATCCGCCGGCTCTCGACGACCTCCAGCAGCTGCTTCGACCGCTTCTTCAAGTCGCCGTACTCGAGGAGGGAGAACGGCGCGGCTTCTCCGGGGCGGTGGCACGAGGCGCAATGGGCGAAGACGACGGGCGCCACGTCCTTCGTGAAGGTGGTCGTCGACGGCTTGGGGTCCTGCTCCACGAAGAGGACCAGGGCCAGCGCGACCATCCTCATCGCATCACTCCGTCAGCGGACAGCCCGCGGCTTTCGTTTCGGAGACCGCGACGGGCCGGCCCGCCAGGACGGCCTCGATCGCGTCGCGCAGGTCGCGCGTGGTCGGCTTGAGGCGATACTGACCCGGCGCGAGGTACCGGTCGTCGATCCGTCCCCGGTAGAGCCGCGCGCCATCGCCGCCCAGGACGACCGCTTCCGGCGTCACCGTGATCCCGTGGCGCCGCGAGAGGGCCCGCCCCGTGTCCTGCTGGACCGCGGATCCGTATCCATACTCGGCCGCGTGGCGGCGGACGACCTCCAGGGGCTGCGTCAGATCCGTGTAGATGATCGAAAACGCCGCGCCCTGCGGTCCGTACTCGGCGATGATCCGCTTGATCTCCGGAGCGAAGCTGTTGGCGATCGGACAGTCCGTCGTGATGAACAAGAGGACCGCGGCGCGCGGCGCCCGTTCGTCCGGCGCGGAACAGGCCGAAAGCAGAAGCGCCGCCGGGAGCAGCAGCCTGATCACTTCTGACTTCTCGGCCCGACGAAGGCGACGTAGATCGCGAACTGGTCCCTCAGACCCTTCGCCCCCATTTCCAGGAACGCCACGCCCATCTCGTCCGTCGACAGCTCTCCCCATTTCATCCGCCGGGGCGGGCTCCAGGGATTCCGGGGGTTCGACGCGCTGTTGTCGAAGGTCCACACGAGGTGAAACTCCGATCCCTTGGGCAAATGGATGGGTTGCCGGTAGCGATAGTGCTCCTGCAGGGCGAAGTTCCAGTCCGCGATGCGGACCAGCAGAATCTCCTTCCCTTCCGGATCCTTCACCCGCACTTCGCACTCCCTCCCGAGAAAGTGCGCGTGGGGAATGATGCCGAACAGGTCGACGTCCGCCGGGAGCACGATCTTCTGTTCGACCTTGATGTCCTTCTCGCCCGCGGGCAGGTCGAGATGCCAGGTGGCCAGCGGCATCAGCAGGACCGACTGCTTCGGCCTCTCCTTCATGAACCAGAACCCGACCTGGGACTGCTCCGTCACTTCCTTCCCGATCGGATTGAAATGCATCTGCACCACGAAATCGGAGGTCTTGGTGACGAGCTTGCCCATGCCCTCGGGGTACGGCTGCTGGAGCCCGCCGGGCGTATAGGCGCCCAGGCTGCCGCCGGACACCGAGCCGAAGGTGAGCTTCTCGGCGGCAAACCCCGGCCCGGGGTCCAGCTGATCCCTCCGCCGGGATTCGCCGGTGATATCCAGGAAGAGCAGCGCGTGATGGACGACCCGCTTGTTGCTCGGCCGGAGCTGCACGGCACGGACGTATCGGTCCTCGGTCAGGCCGAGCGGCATCACGAACGCGCGGAAGATCTCCTGCCCTTCGGCCGGCACCGTGATGGGTTCCGACATCTTCACGACGAGGTCCGGCTCTCCGAACGCCCATCCGTCGTTGACCGCGGGCGGCGCGGGCAGATCCTTCGCGTCGCCCTCGACGCACCCCTGGTCGACCCATTTCTTCAGCGTCGCGATGTCCCCGGGCTTCATCCGCCGCTCGCCCTGGAACTCGCCCCAGCCTTCGACGGGCTTCCAGGGCGGCATCTGCTTGCTCTCCACCGACGCCAGGATCTGCTTCGCCCGCTTCTTCACGTCCGCGTACTGCAGCAGCGGAAACGGGGCGACCTCGCCGTCCCGGTGACACGCGGCGCAGTTGGCGAAGACGATGGGCGCCACGTCCTTCGTGAACGTCACGCCGGACCCGGCTTCCTGCGGGGCGGCGGCCAGGAGCAGAAGGAGGAGGGGCGCGAGCCTCATTTGTCCGGCGTCTCCTTGGGATCCGAGAGGCGATTGAGGTAGATCTTCAGCTTATCGGAGGGGTCGAACAGCGCGACCTGCACGCCGGCCATCGCCATCTCGTCCACGTCCCGCTCGCCGAACTTCACCCGGATGGGCGGATTCGACGGGTTCTTCGGATTCCCCGTGGTGTTGTCGTAGATCCAATGCATGTGGAGCTCGGTTCCCTTTTTCAGGCGGATGAGCTCCTTGAACCGGTATTGCTCCTGCCAGGCGAAGTCCCAATCCTTGATCCAGAGGATCGGAATCTCCCTCCCCTCCGGATCCTTTCCCCAGATCTTCACTTCCCGCGCCAGATTGTGGGCATGCGCCCGGATGCCGATCATGTCGACGTCCACCGGAAGCACGTACTTGTCCTTGATCAGCAGGTCCTTCTGGTCGGGCGGAAGATTGATGTTGGACTGGAAGAGCGGGACAGTCGCGATGAGCCGGCGAGGCGGCTCCTTCAAGAACCAGAAACCGATCTGAGCCTCCTCCTTCACGGCCTTGCCGATCGGATTGAAATGGAGCTGCAGGACCAGGTCGCACTTCTTTTTCACGTCCTTGCCCATGCCGTCCGGCAAGGGGAGCTGAATGCCGCCGGGAAGCCAGGAGGACAGGATGCCGCCCGACACCGCGCTGAGGCCGATCCGGTTGCCGTCGAATCCCGGCTCCGGGTCGGCCTCGTCCTTCCGGCGCGATTCCCCCACCGGGTCCACGTAGAGCACCGCGTGATGGACGACCTGGAGGTTCCGGCAACGGATCTGCACGGCGCTGACGAACCGGGTCTCGGGCAGGTTGAGCGGGATCCAGAACGCGCGGATGATGTCGCGTCCCTCCGCCGGCACGGTGTAGGGGTCCGGCATCTTCACGACGAGGTCCGGCTCGCCGTACGCCCACCCCTCGGCGAACTTGGGCGTCGGCGGAAGGTCCTTCGCGTCGCCCTCCGCCAAGCCCTGCTGGACCCAGGCGCGGACGGTGTCGATCTCTTCCGACTTCATCCGCCGCTCGCCCATGAAGTGGCCGTAGCCTTCGGAGGGCTTCCAGGGGGGCATCTGCCGGCTCTCGATCGCCGTCAGCAGCTGCTTCGCCCGCTTCTTGACGTCCCCGTACTCCATCAGCGGGAACGGGGCGACCTCGCCGGAACGGTGGCACGACGCGCAGTATTTGAAGAAGAGCGGCGCGACGTCCTTCGTGAAGGTGACCGACGACTTCGTCTCCTGCGCCTGGACTCCGAGCATCGGGAGCAGAAGCAGGAATGCCGCGACCTTGCGCATGAACGCTCCGCTATCAGAAGAGGGGGTTCCCGGAGAATTATACTGCGAACGGGCCGTCGCGATCTACATCTCGACGTCCGGATTCTCCCGCATCTGACGGCCGATCTCGTTCATGATCTCGATCTGGATGGACTTGGAGTAGTCGGACTTGGCGCCGTCGCCGTCCCCCTTGGCCTCCTTGGAGACGCCGCGCGCCGCGTACGCCTTGGCCAGGTTGCCGTCCAGCTCGATCGCCTTGGTGAAATCCTCGATGGCGCTGTCGTGCTCGCGAGAGGCCTGCCGGTGGAGGCCGCGCTTCAGGAAGCTCTCCGCGTCGCTGGGCCGGCGCGACTTGGTCTCCTCGGGCTTCTTTCGGCTCTTGGTCTCCCGCTCGACCGCGGGCGCCGGCTGGACCTTGGGAGGAGGCTCGGCCTTGACGGGGGGCGGGGGCTCGACGGGCCGGGGGACGGGTCTCGCCGCCGAGACGCGGGCGGGAGCGGCGGGCATCGGGGACTTCTGGACGATCGGATTGAGCCTGCGGGGATCTTCGTCCTTCTTCTTGTTGAACAGCTTGTCCCACATCGCCATGACCGCTCGCCTCTCTTCGATGCCCGTCTCCGGCT
>Ga0310813_10002893_pt1 | contig 10409 bp, 8 predicted proteins | sample YN3metagenome_FD_203086 | JGI IMG/M metagenome (GOLD analysis project Ga0310813, IMG submission 203086) | Soil microbial communities from experimental microcosm in Duke University, North Carolina, United States - YN3 | ecosystem: Engineered > Artificial ecosystem > Soil microcosm > Unclassified ... | reverse complement strand
GCTCGGTCTCGCCGATCCCGACGGCGACATCCAGACCGCCGTCGCCATGCTGATGAGCTCCATGTTCGGCGACGCGATCTCGCGCGACGTGATGCCGAACACCTTTCCGCAGCCTGAATCAGAAGCGCCCCAGAAGTACGTACGCGTCTTCATGCGCGCCCTCGGCGTCACGCCGGCCGTTGCGCGCGGCGTGTCGCGTCGACGCTCCGTCGCCGGAGACTGAGCGCACGATGCCACACGGAACACTTCACCTGCTTCCCACGATGAAACCCGCAGTCACCGCAGTCACCGCAGCGGCGCTCGCGATCGGCTTCGCGCTGGCGCCGGCCATTCACGCTCAGCAACCGACCATCGGCGCGACGGTTCATCTGTCGCTCGAGGATGCCATTCGCCTCACACAGGCGCAGCGCCAGTCGATCGAGGTCGCGCGTGCCGGTGTCGACCGTGCCTCGGGCCAACGGTCGCAGGTGCGCAGCCAATACTTCCCGCAGCTCAACGCCACCGCGGCCTACTTGAAGACGCTCGAATCCCAGTTCTCGGGGCTGGCGGCGAGCGCGCCGGTCGACACGACGGTGCCGACGACGAAGGCAGTTTGCGCACCGACGATTCCGGCGAACGCGACGCCCGAGCAACGACTCGCGGCCCTCTCGCAAGCGGCGAGTTGTTCGTCGTCGTCTTCGAGCGGCTTCGATCTCACGAGGACGAGCTTCGGCGCGAAGAATCAGTGGAACGTTGCCCTGGCGTTCTCCCAAAACGTGTACACCGGCGGTCGCATCGCCGCGCAGAACGACGCGGCGAACGCGCAGCTTCGCTCGGCGAACATCGAAGTCACGGCCCAGCGCGCGCAGGCGGCGCTCGATGCCACCTCGGCGTACTTCGACGCCATTCTCGCCGATCAGCTCGTATCGATCGCGGATTCGTCGGTGGCGCAAACGGCGATCGTGCTGAACCAAACAAAGCTCGCCAAGCAAGTCGGCAACACGTCCGAGTATGAGTTGCTTCGCGCGCAGGTGACGCACGACAATCAGCTGCCCCTCGCGATCCAGGCGCGGTCGAACCGGCAGGTGGCGTACCTGCGACTCAAGCAGCTGATGAACATGTCGCTCGACACGCCGCTCGATTTGACGACCAAAGTCGAGGATTCGTCGAGCACGACGTCGAATCCCACCTTGCCGGCGATCGCCACCGCGACGCCCGACACGGTGGCTTCAGACCGTGCGCCGGTGCGCCAGCTCGACGCGGCCGTGGTCGCGTCGGAGGCGCAGATCCGTATCGCCAAATCCGAGCGCATTCCATCGCTGTCGATCGTGTCGAACTATCAGCGCCTCTACTTCCCGACGCAGCTCTTCCCGAGCCTCAATACGGGCGTGAATCAGTGGACGGTCGGTCTGTCGACGAGCTTCCCGATTCTGGACGGCGGCCGGATTCGCGGCGACAAAGTGGTGGCCGAGGCGGGGCTGCGGCAGGCCAAGGCGCAGCGCGAAGAAGCGCGGCAATTCGCCCAGCTCGACGCTCGCGTGGCGCTCAACGATTTAGAGCAGGCGGCGTCGATTTGGGAGACCAGCCGTGGAACGGTGCAGCAGGCCGAGCGCACCTACGCCATCGACGAGGTGCGCTATCGCGAAGGCATCTCCACGCAAACGGATCTGACGCAATCGCGGCTGCTGCTCGAGCAAGCGAAGGCGAATCGCGCGCAGGCCGCGCGGAACTTCGCCGTGGCCAAGGTGCGTCTCGCGCTCTTGAAGGACCTGCCGCTGCAAGCCGCCGGCACGACGGGCGGCGCGTCGACGCAGGGCGCCGGTGGGGCGATTCAACAGCAGCAACAGCAACAACAAACGCAGCAACAACAATTCCGAGCCAACACAGGGACACAACCCGCGCCGGGCGCGGGAGCACCAACGGGGACCATCCAGCCATGAATCAGAGAACTCACATCGCTCGCAGCGCGGGTCTTACATTCGCGGCCGCCGCGGCGCTCGGTGGATTGCTGGCCTGCAAGGGCACCGAATCCGCGAAGTCGGCGACGACACCGAACGCGATGATCGTCGGTCCCGAGAACATCGCGGTCGTGAAGGCGGAGCAGATTCGTTCCGGCCCGGCGGTCTCGGGCACGCTCCAGCCGGAGCAGCAGGCCACGGTGCGCGCCGAGGTCGGCGGCACGGTGCTGCAGGCGACGGTCGAACAGGGAACGCGTGTCGGCAAGGGTCAACTTCTCGCGCGCATCGACGACGCGGCGCTTCGTGAGGCCGAGTTGGGGGCGCGTGCCGCGGTGACCACCGCGCAGAATTCCGTCGATCTCAACAAGCGTCAGGTCGAACGAAACGAAACGTTGCTCAAGGCCGGGGCGATCGCCGAGCGCGACGTGGAGATCACACGCAACCAGCTGTCGTCCGCGGAAGCCCAGCTCGCGAACGCGAAGGCGCAGCTCGCGAACGCCGCGAAGCAGGCGGGTAAGGCGACGATCGAGTCGCCGTTCAGCGGCATCGTCAGCGCGCGCCTCGTCAGCGCGGGCGACGTTGTGCAGCCGGGCGCCGGTCTCTACACGATCGTGAACCCGACGACGATGCGACTCGAAGCATCTGTCCCGGCGGATCAGCTGTCCGCGGTCCGCTTCGGCATTCCGGTGGACTTCACGGTGAGCGGTTATCCGACGCGACACTTCACGGGTCGCATCACGAACATCAACCCCGTCGCCGATCCGACAACGCGACAGGTGCGGATCATCGTCTCCCTTCCGAACGAGAATGGCGTGCTCGTCGGTGGGCTGTTTGCCGACGGTCACGTCGCGAGCGAGGTTCGCAGCGCGCCCGTGCTTCCGATCGCGGCGGTGGACGAGCGCGGCCTTCGACCGTTCGTGATGCGCATCAAGAACGGTGTCGTGCAGAAGTCGGAAGTCGAGTTGGGCATTCGCGACGCAGCGACTGAGACCGTCGAGATCCGGAGCGGCGTGCAGGCGGGAGACACGATTCTCCTCGGCGCGGCGCGCGGCATCTCCGAGAAGACGCCGATCAAGGTGAGCGCCGTCGCCGCCGATACGGGACGGAAGCCGTAACACACAACACTGGGACCTGAGACCAGGGACCTGAGACCTACCTCATGATTATCTCCGATTTTGCAATCAAGCGCCCCCTGATCACCGTCGTGGCGATGGTGGCGATGGTGATCTTCGGGTTGTTCGCGCTCTTCAAGCTGAAGACGGACGAGTTTCCCGACGTGGCGCCGCCGTTTCTCACGGTCGGCATCATCTATCCGGGCGCGTCGCCGGAAATCGTCGAGAGCGAGATCCTGAAGCCCGTCGAAGAGCAGATCGGCGCGATCTCCGGCGTCAAGCGGATGATGGGCAAGGCGTACGACGGCTACGCCATGCTGATGATCGAGTTCTACTTCGACAAAGACTTGAACGTCGCGTCGCAGGAGACGCGTGACGCCATCTCGACGATTCGGTCCGACCTCCCGACGGAGATGAAGGAGCCGATCGTTCAGAAGTTCAACAACACGGACCGGCCGATCGTCTCCGTCGCCATCTCGTCGACGGTGCTTTCGCCGCCGGAGTTGACGCGTCTCGCCGACCCGGGTATCACGCGCGAGCTGCGCGCGATCCAGGGCGTCGCGGACGTGCAAATCTTCGGCAAGGTCGAGCGCGAGCTGACGGTGGAAGTGGATCCGCACAAGCTCCAGGCGGCGAACATCAGCGTCGCCCAGGTCGTGCAGGCCCTCGAGATGCAGAACCTCGCGGCGCCGGTTGGTCGCGTGAACGGCGCGCTCGACGAGCGCGCGATCCGGCTGCGCGGTCGTCTCGAGAATCCGGCCGAGTTCGACAACCTCGTCGTCGCCGATCGGAACGGGCAGCTCATCCGGCTCAATCAGGTCGCGACGATCAAGGACGGCACGGAGGAGCCTCGCACCCTCGCGCTGTACAACGGCAAGGAAGCGATCGGCATCGACATCAAGAAGGCGAAAGGCTACAGCACGACCGACGTCGCAAGCCGGATTCGCGCCCGCCTCGATCAGATCAAGCCGACGCTGCCCAAGGGCACGAATATCGAGCTCGTGAAGGATTCGGGCACCCGCGTCGAGCACGCGGTGAGCAACGTGGAAGAGGCGCTTTTCCTCGGCGCCGTGCTCACGGTGCTCGTCGTCTTCCTCTTCCTGAATTCGTGGCGCTCGACGGTGATCACCGGCGTGGCGCTGCCGATCTCCGTGCTGGCGAGCTTCATTGCCGTGTGGGCGCTCGGCTTCAAGCTGGAGACGATGTCGCTGCTCGGCCTCTCGCTCGCCATCGGCATTCTGATCGACGACGCGATCGTCGTGCGTGAGAACATCGTGCGACACGTCGAGATGGGGAAAGACCACTTCACCGCGGCGCACGACGGCACCGACGAGATCGGCCTCGCCGTCGCGGCGACGACCTTCTCGATCCTCGCCGTGTTCGTGCCGATCGGGTTCATGCCGGGCATCGGCGGGCAGTGGTTCAAGCCGTTCGCGTTGACGATCGCATGCTCCGTCGCCGTTTCGCTCTTCGTGTCGTTCTCGCTCGACCCGATGCTCTCGGCGTACTGGGCGGATCCGCATAAGCTGCCGCACGAGCGGGGTTGGATCACGCGCCAGCTCGACAAGTTCAACGATTGGTTCAACAAGCAGGCGCAGAACTACAAGAAAGTCATCGCCTGGGCGCTCGACCACCGCGCGGCAATGGTGACGATGGCGACGCTCACCTTCTTCGCCTCGTTTGTCCTGCCGAGCCGCGGCATCAGCGGTCTGGCGGCGGCGATCGTTGGCATCGCGATCATGGTCTTCGCGTTCACGAAGGTCGGCCTCCACTGGAGTCTGCGCACGCTGACGGCGCTGATCGGGTTCGCGGCGTTCGTCGCGCTGCCGCGCGTGGTGCCGCCGGTCCGCACGGTCGGCACGGCGTTCTTCCCCGAAGACGACCGCGCCGAATTCACGATGCAGCTGGAGACGCCGCCGGGCTCGAACCTCGAGTACACGCGACTCAAGGCCGAAGAGGCCGCGCGCGTCGCGCGCACACATCCCGAGGTCGAGTACACCTACACGACGCTCGGCAACAACGCGACGGGCGGCGTCGACGAGGGCGCGATCTACGTCCGCACCGTGCCGAAGAACAAGCGCAGCAAGTCGGTCGAGCAACTGGCCGAAGAGCTGCGCGGCGAAACGAAGAACGTCGTCGGCGCGACGATCTCGGTGTTCACGAACGACCTGAACGGCGGCTTCAAGGCGATCCAGCTCCAGCTCCGCGGTCAGGACGTCGTCGCGCTCGCGCAGGCGGCGGACATGGTGAAAGCCGAGGTCCAGAAGATCCCCGGCGCCGTGGACATTGGCCTCTCGACGAAGGGACAGAAGCCGGAGCTCGAGCTCGACTTGAATCGCGGAGCCGCTGGCTCGCTCGGCTTGACGGTCGGTCAGGTGGCGCAGTCGCTCCGTCCGGCGTTTGCCGGAATCGACGCCGGGTACTGGATCGACCCGACCGGCAAATCGCGTAAAGTCACGGTGCGACTGACGCCGGAGTCGCGCACACGCGCGGCCGATCTGATGAATCTGCCGATGACCGTGATCGGACCGAACGGCGCGCCATCCACGCTGCCGCTCGGCCAGGTCTCGTCGATCAAGGAAGGTCTCGGACCGGCGATCATCGATCACCTCAACCGTGAGCCGGTCGTCACCGTCGAGTTGAATACGGCGGGCCGCGCCGCGGGCGACGTCACGGCGGACATTCAGTCGCGTCTCGACAAGATGCGTCTGCCCGCCGGCGTGCGATACACGATCGGCGGCGACGCCGAGTCGCAGGCCGAAGTCTTCGGACAGATTTTCTCTGCACTCGGGCTGGCAGTCTTGCTGATGTACCTGATTCTCGTCGTGCAGTTCGGCTCGTTCATCGATCCGGTCGCGATTCTCATGTCGCTGCCGCTGTCGCTGATCGGCGTGATGGTCGCGCTCGCGGTGACGAAGATGACGATCAACATCATGAGCCTGATCGGCGTCATTCTCTTGATGGGCATCGTGGCAAAGAACGCCATCCTGCTGATCGATTTCGCGAAATGGGCGCGCGAGGAGCGCGGAGTCCCGTTGCGCGAAGCGCTGATCGAAGCGGGCGCGATCCGGTTGCGTCCGATTCTCATGACGACGTTCGCGCTGATCGCCGGCATGATCCCGGTCGCGCTCGGCCGTGGTGAAGGCGCCCAATTCCGCGCGCCGCTCGGCGTCGCGGTGATCGGCGGCGTGATCACGTCGACCTTCCTCACGCTGCTCGTGATCCCGACGGGCTACGAGATCCTGGACGAATGGCGTCACGCGTTCATGCGGTGGATGGGCGCGACGCCGAAGCAGATGACGGCGGAACACGCGGTTCCGTCGGCGGGGGACTGATTAGTTGGGTGCACGCTCGCTGGCGCCCGCTGGTAGCACGGGCCCTTTGGGCCATGGGTGCACGCGCGGCTGACGCCGCGCTGGGGACAACTGCACCACATATAGAAAGGGCGCCTCGCGGCGCCCTTTCCTTGCCATCGCGTCCATCGAGCGCGTCCCTATCCCCGCTCGCCGGGTGTAATCCCCAACGTCATCAACCCTCCGTTCCGCAACACAGACAGCGTCGTCTCATGCGAGATCGCTTCCTGCGTCAGCACGCGATGCAAGTCGTCGACGCTCGAGACGACCGTTCCGCCGAGTTCGAGAATTACATCACGGACTCGAAGGCCCGCGGTGTCTGCCGGGCCACCTTCGACGATCTCCGTTACGAGCACGCCGCTCGACGCGGTGAGGTGACTCACCTGTACTCGACGGCGCGAGAGACGCACCGACTGTCCACTGACGCCGATGAATGCGCGGCGTACGCGGCCGTCGCGAATGAGCTGCGGGATCACGAGTTGCGCGGTGCTCGACGGAACCGCGAAGCAGATGCCGTGCGCACCGGCGATGATCGCCGTGTTGACACCGACCACTTCGCCGCGGGAGCTGACGAGCGGACCCCCTGAGTTTCCAGGATTGAGCGCCGCGTCGGTTTGAATCACCGAATCGATCAGACGACCCGACTGCGCGCGCATCGTTCGCCCAAGGGCGCTGACGATTCCCGCGGTGACCGTAGACTCGAAGCCGAGCGGATTCCCGATCGCGATGACGAGCTGTCCCGGTCGAAGCCGCGACGAATCGCCGAACGGGGCGGTCGCGAAGCCCGAGCCGTCTACGCGAACAACGGCGAGATCGGTGTCCGGATCCGCGCCCACCAATTCGGCCTGGCAACGCGAGCCGTCGGCCGTCGTTGCCCAGATCCGTGTCGCGCGCTCGACGACATGGCTGTTGGTCAACACGAAGCCATCCGGGGTAAAGACGAATCCCGATCCGCTCGACGTCGGCGGACGTCCGCCGCCTGGTCGCGCGCGACCGCGCCGCGGCGGCGCGGGAATGGCCACCTCCAAGTGAACCACTGCCGGCGTGACGCGCTCCACCACGTCCGTCACGGCCGCCGAGTACGCGTCGAGAAGCTCGCGGTCACGCTCGGCATCCGACCGAGCGGCACCGTCGTTCCGCCGCTCGATCGGTTCATTCGAAATCAACGTCAACATCCGAATACCCTTCTTGGTACTGATTCCAAAAACTACTGATGCGGCGAAGAACTGCTTAGAGCCACCAGTTTTCTCACGGTCGTGATGTTGCGCGCGGTCAGCGGCGTGCCGAGCGCGCGTTCGAGCGAGTTCCCGGTAATCTTCGATTCGCTCGACGTCACACGGCGGAGCCAGTAGACCTCGCGGCCGTGAACGTGGAAATCGTCCGTCGCGCAGCGAAGCGCCGACAGTTTTCGCGCCGCGTCGGCGCCGGGCGTGTCTTTCAGAAAGCCGATCCAGAGCGCGTGCGCCTCGTCGATTACCGATCGGGGAAAGGGTGCGTGCGCGACGACCGCCGAGACTTCGTCGGGCGTTCGAACGAACGTTGCGACAGCGTATCCGAGCGCCGTCTCCAGATGCTTCTCGATTGCCGGCTCGAGCGCCGCGGCCTTCTTCGAGGCGGCGTCGAAGACGACGTTGCCGCTGGCGATCAGCGTGCGAACGTTCTTGTGGCCGAGCTCCGCGAACAGTCCGCGCAACCGCTCCATGGAAACGGTATGCCCGCCGACGTTGATCGCGCGCAAGAGAGCGACGTGGGTCATGACGATTTCATCAGGACGTTTCCCACTCGGCCGTGTCGCCGACGCGAATCGTCGCGTCGCCGAGCACCTGCGCGAACACGCCCCCGCGCCAATCGGGCCGCATCGCGGCTCGCAGCCCGGGCAGGACCTCATCCATTCGCTCGCACGGAGTCAGTTCGCCGCCGATCGCAAGCCGCGCCTCGCCGACGCGCAGGACGCGTCCGCGTGTATTCGCGAGACGAATCCCGGTCAGCATCAGGTTGGCGCGACGCGCTGACGGATCGGCGTCGCCGCCGAGCTCGCGCATCAGTCGCTCCCACACCTCTTGCTCGATCAGCGTGATCTGCCGGCGCCGGCTTCGATCCACACCGCCGACGATTCCCGTGGCGCTGGTGACGTGGATTTCACGAACCGCGTCCATCGGTCCGCGATGAGATCGCTTGAGCCACATCGCTTCGACGCGGCCGGACGAGGCAGTCGTCATTTGGCGGGGAAATACTCGTCGCGCAACGCCGCGTACAAGTATTGATCTTCGACCACGCCGTCCTTGAACGCGCTCTGCCGCATCAAGCCTTCGCGGGTATAGCCGTTCTTCTCCAGCACGCGACATGACGCGACGTTCCGCGCGAACGGCACGGCGAAGATGCGGATGAGTCCGTGCAGCGCGAACCCGCGTTCAGTGATATCGCGGATCGCTTCGCTCGTGATGCCGCGTCCCCAAAACTCCTCGCCGAGCCAGTAGCCAAGCTCCGCCGTAAATCGCTCGATGTCCTCGCCGCGTCGCAGGCTGATGCCTCCGACCGCCTCGCCGCCGACGTCGATCGCGAACGACAGGATCTCGGGACGCTGGCGGACGTGCGCGATATAGCCGGCGGCGTGCGCTGGCGTATACGGGTGCGGGAAAAGGTCGCGGAGGTTGAGCCAGACCTTGCGGTTGTTGCCGTGCCGCGCGAGCGACGGCGCATCCTCGGTGCGAAACTCGCGGACGACGCAGCTGCGTGGGCTGAGCTCGATGTCCATGAAAAAGAAATTAGCTCCCAATGTGACGCAGCGCACAGGCGCGGTCGATCACAGGTCAACGATAAGCGAATCGTGAAACTCAATCATGTACTCGCGGATTGGCAAAACGACCCACAACTAGGATGCGTCAACATGTTTTGCATCTCTCCTGACAGTGCGAGGCGCTCGACGATGGGAAGCCGCGCGGCCGTGGTCGGATCGCTCGCGGTGTTCGGGCTCGTCGTTGCGTGCTCGGACTCGACGTCGACGAACCGCGCGCCGGCGCAAATCGCCTTCACGAGCGGCATCAGTTCGACGGCGAACGCGCTCCTCGTCCCGCTGACGAGCGGCGGCCATACGTTGAACATCACGCAGGCGACGTTGACGATTACCCGCGTGGAGCTGAAGCCGACGAAGACCGACGCCTGCGTCGGGGACAATGAGGCCGGCGACGACAACATCGTCTCGGCGTCTTCATCGGCGACATCCGACGACAACGATGCCTGTGAGGAGCTCAAGGCCGGCCCGCTCTCGGTGGATCTCCCGCTCAACGGCGGGATCACCACGCTGCCCGCCAACGCGATCCCGGCGGGGACCTTTCGCGAAATCGAGCTGCAGGTCTCGACCGCGCGCGTCGTCGGCACCTTCGACGGCACGCCATTCGACGTGACGGTCCCGGTGAACACGCGCGGCGAGATCGAGTTCGCGACGCCGCTCGTCGTGGCCGATGGAACGCCGACGTCGGTGACGATCAATGTCCCGGTTGGGGGCTGGCTGACTAACGCCGATGGATCGCTCGTCGATCCGTCGAAGATCTCGTCCAACGCGACGCTGCTCGCTCAGGTACGCTCGCGGATCATCGCCTCGTTCCACGCGTTCGAGGATGAGGATCACGACGGTCACGATGACCACGGCGGAAGTCGCGGCCCGGGTTGATCGCGACCACACCGGGGCATCTCCGTACCTGGTCGCTCGGCGACTCGGCGACTCGGCGGCTCGGCGGCTCGGCGGCTCGGCGGGTACGGCATGCCCGTGGTCGTGATTCGTGCGGTCGACTAGTGCATTAGCTCGGCCAGTGTTCTCGCGTACAGCTGCTCGCTTTCCGCGTCGAACAGACAGGCGACGATTCGGTCGAAGTGGGGTTCGTTGTCGAGCATGACGGCGAGCGCAATTTGCGCCGCCCGGTCCTTCGGATACCCATAGACGCCAGTCGAGATCGCGGGAAAGGCAATCGACCCGATCCCGGGCGTCTCGCGCGCGATCCGAAATACGT
>Ga0310813_10002890_pt1 | contig 10418 bp, 7 predicted proteins | sample YN3metagenome_FD_203086 | JGI IMG/M metagenome (GOLD analysis project Ga0310813, IMG submission 203086) | Soil microbial communities from experimental microcosm in Duke University, North Carolina, United States - YN3 | ecosystem: Engineered > Artificial ecosystem > Soil microcosm > Unclassified ... | reverse complement strand
TGCCCGCCAGGCCGCCCTGCAATCCCGCCCACCCGCCCAGCCCGGCGCGGACCACCAAGGCCGCGAGCAGACCGCTGTAGGTCAGCCAGTTGGGAATCCGCTGTCCGCGGACGTCCTTCACTGCTCCTACCGTAGCGATAGTCAGGGCGCAAATCAAAAGATACTTATCCAATCGATCTCACCTGGGTAACGCTAGAATGTGTCTAAAGTTTTGGTACTTACTGAGCCATCACGAGGGGGGCCGTGTAGGGTTAAGGTTTTGGGTTGTGTTTGCGCCGGCCCTTGCGAGCCGGAGCAAACGAAAAGTTCGGGCAGAACACAACCGCTGTGCCTGCCCACTTTTCGACGTTAGCTGACGTACGAGGTCAGCTTCGTGCCAATCGCCTTGAACGCATCAACCAGCGCTTGGGTCAGGCCAGGGAAGCAGGCCGCTGCGGCAGCAATGACCAGCGCGATGAGCATGATGTATTCAACGAGACCTTGTCCGGCCTCGTCATTGTGAAGTTGCTTAAACCGCTGAACCAGGGTTTTCATTTGTGTGGTCTCCTCTAAGTTTTGTCTGTGAATTCCGCCGCGGGCGGGGGACGCGGTGGGGCAATGCTATACAGGCATTGCTGTAGCATGTCGCCAGCCAAAATGCCCAAACTACGCGAGGTCGGTGGATTTTAGCAAATGGATTGAAAACAAACGGGTTAGATAGGAACCTTCATGACGGGGGCAGCTACGGGAGCCGCCGCCGTCTGGGGAAAAGAGAAGATGTTTTCCCTTTGTTGAGTCTCTGAGGAACAGGAATGGCGCCAAGTGTGTACATCCGTTTACAGTCCGGAGTTTCGGGAAACTCATCTCCTTAAGATGAAAAACAGGTTGCTGAAGTCATCCGTCCACAATGCCAGGTCGGGTTTGATAGCGTTTTTAAACATGCCTCCAGCCGAGGCAGGAAGTGAGTTGACAATGCTTGGATCGCGCGAGAGCAGCACCCAATCGCTATAGGTGGTTACGATGCCGTCGCCATCCGTGTGGAGCAAGGCATAGCGGAGCTTGAAGCGTTCCCCGACTCTCTTTAGCACAGGCAGCAAGTCGAAGTGGGCGTTGGTGATGTGCACGGCAATGATCCCGTCGCTTTTAAGGTGCTTCAGGTAAATCTGGAAGGCTTCCTCGGTGAGGAGATGGACCGGAATGGCATCCCCACTGAACGCGTCAACCGCCAGCAGGTTGAAGTTCTGAGGTTGACCACGGTTAAGTTCACCTTCCATCGAGAGGCGGGCGTCGCCTGGGATGACGTCCAGAGTGGCCCGGCAATCTTTCAGGAAAGTAAAGTATCGAGCATCGCGTGCGATGCGTATGACCTCAGGATTGATCTCGTAAAAGCGAAAGTAGTCCCCCGGACTTCCGTAAGCGGCAAGAGTTCCCACCCCGAGACCCACAAAGCCGGCGCGCAGATTTTGCGGATCGGTCCCCGACGACAGATGTTTCTGGAGCGCAACCATGGCCATGCCGACGCCGCTGGTAAGGCCATAGTAGCTGGTGGGCATCTGGCGCTTTGCTGCCGAGATGAACTGGTAGCCGTGGCTGATCCTGCCGTGAAACAGCGAGTAGGCGCGCCAGTCAGGAGGGAGTTCGGTGAGCTCACGAACGTTCAGCACGCCATAGAAGTTGCGCGCCCGGACGACGGAATTCCGGGTCCCGTTGCTCGCGGTGACAAAAAACATCGCCCCCACCACCAGCAAGGCAGCGCCGCAATAGATAGGCACGGCCCGGGCCCGGCCCGAATCGTACCCGTGCTTACTTCCTCGCGTGAGAAAGTAAGCCGCCACCAGCACCGGTACCACCAGGAACAAGCTGCCAAGCTCTTTTCGGCCAAGCGTGATCACCGACGTGGTCCCAGGCAACAACGCAGCCGCCACCGCGATAGCCGGCAGACCCCACCGGCTGCAATAAAGCCACGAACTCTTGTCCCGCCCCAGCACTACAAACAGCAGCAGCGCGGAGAGCCATATGCCAAGCTGGTACTCCCAGAAACCACGGAAAATGTGGGGAAAGATCAAGGCCACCGAAACGCCTCCCAGGGCGCCTCCGAGGGCCAACATGAGATAGAAAGAAGTCAGGTGACGCGAGTGCGGTTTAGATCGCGCCAGTTCTCCATGACAGACCATGCAGCATGCGAACAAAACGAACGAGTGGGCAGCTACCTGGAGGATGATGCTTCTTATGCCCCATCCCAGAAGCAGCAGACAGGCCAGAAATATCGCAACTGCAAATGCGGGATAGAAGACTGCTCGGGAGTACCAGCGAGGCTCGTCGAAACAAATAATGAAAGAGAGCAGATACAGACTGAGAGGCAGAACCCAGAGAAACGGTATGACGGCCACATCCTGACAGATTAAGTTCGTCGTGGCCAGAAACATAATGGAAGCGCACGCCGCCAGGCCCAGCCAAAGCAGATGGCTTCCGGCGCCGGGCTTGCTTTGAACGGAGTCAGTCTCCACTGTCTGACCAGTCAGGAGCGGAGCAATCGCCTGCGTCGAAGCGCTGGTTTTTCCCAGGCGCAGAGCGCAATAGCCGCAAACCACGGCAAAGACAACAAACCCTGCCGACCAGATGCGTGCCTGGGTCCGAAGGGAAAACCAGGGCTCCACCAGAAAGGGATAGGTGATCAGGCCCAGCAACGATCCCAGATTGGAGAGAGAGTACAAACGATACGGGGTGCGACCGGGGTGAGTTCTGGTGAACCAACTCTGCAGTAGCGGCCCGGTGGAGGCGAGAACGAAATAGGGCAGCCCGGCGCTCACTGCCAGAAGTACGGTCAAACTCCAGACCGGATGATCACTGCTGTTTGGTCTCCAGTTCACGCTCGGAGTGATCGGCGTTCCCCACGTCCCTGCCAGGAAAGCAAGCAGGACCAGCGCTGCGAACAAGAGCGCGGAATGCAGGTACCCCTGGTTGCGGGGAGTGAACCAGTGGGCGAGCAAATGGGCATAGGCATAGCCTGCCAGCAAGAGGGTCTGGAAAAAGAACATGCACGTGGTCCACATCGCCGGCGTGCCCCCGAACCACGGCAGAAAGTATTTCCCTAGCAGGAGCTGCACCGAAAAAAGCAGAAATGCACCCAGAAAGATGGTGATCCAGTAGGGCTGCATTCCGGCTGTGTCCCCGGCGGCAGCCAATTCATGCGGCGGTCCTCGGTGCACCATGCCTTTGTCAGTCATGTATGTCTCGCGGAACCTAGTGGTTGTGGTTCACGGGGAAAACCTCGAATCAGGATGACCATAAACGCACACAGATGCAGCGCTATCAGGTAAAAATGTTCGGGCATCAGGAATATACACATTGGCGCAACCAGAAGTGCGGCTGGCGTGCAGGCGGCCGCACCATCGACGAAGGCAGGCTGGTCCCTCCGCAATTTTTCGGCGTCGTCGCGAATTCCGTGGAGCACGGTTCAGGGGCATGCCAGGTCCTTGCGGACCATGAAAAAAAACTTCCAGTCGTCGGGCGAATGCAGAATCTTGCACATGCGATATTCGCGCTGGATGTAGTCCGCGATCGGGTCCCGGGCGATAGCACCGATCGGTGTTCCCGGCCACGAAGTCGGAATCTTTTCCCAGAATGAAGGCTGAAACAAGACCACCGGCACTCTCGAGGTCTTAATCTCGGCGAGCATTTCCTCAGCCTGCTGCGGAGTATGCATGCCGGGCTGGAAATACTCGTAGCGCGTCGGGTTGGCGGTGGCGGTCAGATAGTAGTAGAGCGGCAGGTAGGGATAGACCAGAATTTGTTGACCGGCGACAACGTGCGCCTGGACGTATTCAACCACCGTGTCCCGTGCCGACACCTTGATAACGCCGCGGCGGGTTTGGATCTGGTCGCGGGCATCCACGGCGTGCAGGAGCATCGGCATCGCGGACAGCAAGAAGGCAGTCAGGGCATACGTGATGAAAAATGGCTTTATTGCTCCGAACAGCCGCGCCGGAACGCCTCGCCCATCCATCAACCAGCCCAGCACCAGGGCAAAAAGCGGCATCAGGTACCTGAAGTGGAGAATGTCGGCTCTTCCGACCACGACTGACAACAGCAGCCCAGATAGCGCCGCGCAGACCAGGACATAGTGCGCGCCGACTGCCCGCAGTCCATGCGCTCCCCGCATCTGAACTACCCAGTACACCAGCAGACCTAAAGCTACAAGAGGCAGCGCGGGAAGCAGGAAGCCGGAACTGACGGTCAAAACCGTGATGGCACGCACGGCCAAAGACCCGCTGCCAAACAAGGCGTGGCGGGTACTCTCCGACCAGTTCTGATAACCGTAAGGCACATGATTGGCCAGCGAGTAGTGGTGCAACGGCCAGAACCAGTCAGTCAGCATGAGGTACAGGCTCTGCTGCGTGCCGAAATATACAACAGTGAGCAGAAAAGGCCAGGCTATCCCCGCTGCCAGTCCCTGGCTTAGCTTCCCTCTCCATAGGTTCTGTCGCCGGTCCAGTAAGGTAATTGCCACCAGGCCTGCACCCAGGCCGAGCACCAGCCCGGCTCCTTTCGACTGCTCAAAAAGGAAAGTGAGCGAGGCAAATGAACCGGTGGCAAATGTCCACTTCCAGTGCGGCGACTCCAGCCATCGGACCGCGCAGTAAACCGCAAGACACGCCCAGAGCGTGCTGTCCCAGTTGTGCAAGACCTCAAAGCGATTGGGAAGTGTGGTGAGTGTCACCAGCGCGGCGACGATGATTGCGCTGGTGCGCGAACATACCCGGCGCGCAAGCAAGTAGGTGACCGTCGAATAAACTCCGCCAAAGAAAACCAGCGCGGTCCGCGCTACCAGAAACGAGCTTCCGAAACTTTTGAACAGCAGCGCCAGGAGGTAATAAGAGCCGGGAGTAAAGTAAGAAAAGAAATCCCGGTAGAGTACGTCTCCGCGCAGGATGCGTTGCGCCCCTTCGAGGACAATTCCTTCGTCCAGTTCTATCGAAGTGTAGCGGCGGAAGATCCACAGATAAGCCAACGTCAGCGCAAATATCGCGACAGCAATTCCTTGATCGGTTCTATTCATCTCTGGGCGCACTAGGTCACGAGGCGGAGCTTCTAGCTGTTCGATGGCCCGCGAGGCGTCCGGACGGCCTTCCGCTCCTGCTTCGGCGACGCGCTCCATCCCTGCATTCTGCCTGATCTTTATGTCACGTGCGCCGAATTGCGGCGCTGGAGGTTAGGCTGCTGATTCCGGTGCTATTCGTCGTGCCGCACCGGCAGCGTCGGTGATACTTCGAACTGGATGCTATTCGGCTTTCGTCCGACTACGAGCGGCACAGTTCCAGCGGGTGGGATTCGGCATCGATCTGGCCTGTTGTGACAGCTCGGCGGCTTGGAAAATAGCGATCACGAAATTGAAGTACCGGAGACTCAATGAGCTTCGCGGCACCGATGCCAATAATGATTGAGATCGCTGCGTACGACCAGAACGAGACGAAGCCCGAGGTGAGCAATAGTTTGCTGATGACCCAATGCCACAGATAGATCGAGTAGCTATAGAAGCCGATTCTAGCCAGTGGCCTCAGGCCACCAAGCGATGGACTATTGAGAGCACAAACCAGCAGCGCAGAGAATCCGACCAGATTGGCGGTCAGGCCGACCGTGTACATGCGGGGATCGCTTTGATCCAAAAAGAATGCTCCGCTGGCGAGGACCAACCCAAAGAACGCCAGTGCATTGCGATAGCGGTCGGTGAGCTGCAAAGCGCTGGGGTAAAAGCATCGCAGCCACCCCAGCGTGACACCAGCGAACAAGCCATCAAACCTGAGATGCGTGTAATTGATGGTCCGGGCGACATCGCCATGCATGGTCAGCACTCGCATTGCGAGGCACGCCAGGATCACTACCGGGCAGGCGTAGGGAATCCAGGCAAAACGCGAGTGCGGAACGATCCAGATTGAGAAGAGAAGAATGAGGGGTAACAAGAGATAGAAGTGCTCTTCAACAGAGAGCGACCAGCCATGACCCCAGTAGCCGGGAAAGTACGACTGCATAAAGAGCAGATCGGAGAGTTTCAACCGGTGAAAATTAAACGGCAGCCACAACAGCACGAAGAAATAGTAGGCGGGATAGATTTTCAGGCCGCGCCGCAGCAGAAATCGACCCAGATTGATCGTTCCGGTATCGCCGTACTCGGAGAACAGCAGGTTCGAAATCAAGAAGCCAGAAAGCACAAAGAAGAGATCAACACCTATCCAGCCTGCGCGCTGCCACAAATGGTAATACTCGGCATGGCGCCCGAGAACCAGCAGAATTGCCATGCCACGCAGAACATCGAGAGATTGATTGCGAGATTTCAATCGAGCGGGATGTCCCACACTCCTTTAGGAAAGGGCGATTCGCACATAGGTATCCCATCCAGTGTTCTCCTCTAACAGTTGAGAAAGTCGCTGGCAGAATTCCTTCCGCCGCTGGATGGCCGGATCGTCATTCTTCTGGGCCGAGGCTATTGGCACGGCCAGAAGTAGAAGCGCAATTAGTACAGTTTTAATGGATGTTCCAAGGTAGGGAAGGGACGACTACTCTCCCACACTTCCAGTTGCTCAGCAAGAGTAACTGATCTCGAAACAGTGCAAATCTTTTCACCCCTTTTATGAATGTAGAAATCAGGCGGAAATGGGAAACCGACCTCTCGGTATGTGGCGAGATGTGGATCGACGGCCAGTTCGAATGCCTCACCCTCGAACCCTCGCGCCTCACGCCGATTCATGCGGACCATCCCTGCTTCGCGGCCGGAGGCCCGTTTCGCTGGACGTTCACCAGCAACACCAGCGGCAATTGGAATGCGCTGATCTTCGGACTTAGGGCCTACGACGAGCGGTACGGCTCCATCTGCTGGGGGTGGCAGGCGAAAGGCGTGTTCTAGCACGCATCGTCCAGACTGCGAACAGCAGCACTGCGGGGATGGCTGCTAAAAAGGCGTGGCTATTTATTCCTTCCCAGATGGCGGCACCACTGAATGGCGCAACCAGCATCAGGACGGCGAGGAATGCATCCAAAGCCCAGCCTCCCGATGACGCTGCAATGATAGGGATCAGCCACACGCTGGCATCATGGGCAAGGAAGTGGTAGCTCACCAAAGATGCAGCAAGCACGGCCAGCGGGAAGGACGGTTTCATCCGGGCAGCCAATACGATCACTGCAAGCGAGGCAACGAGAATCAGTACTTCGCTTGTCCAGTGAGGAGCGCGCTCCCAAAGAATTGCCGAAATCAGGCCGCGCAAATTGAGCATGCAGCGCGGGCTGTTCGCGTAACGCATCATGTCAGTTTCACTGATCATGCCCAGGCTGATAGCGTGCATGTACTGGACATACATGATTGTGCCTTTGATCCCAACGACCGCAACGGAAACGAGGGCGGCGATTCCCGCCGAAGTTAAAAAGCCGCGCACAAATTCCCAGTTTTGCCAGAGAAGATAGAGCAGGGCGATTGGCACTACGATCTGGTAACGGAACGCTCCGCAACCGACGAGAAAACCCGCCCACCAGAAGCGTTCCTGATCGAGCATGACATAAGCGCCTGCGAGCAGGGTGAGCAACAAAATCGAATCCTGGCCTTGCTGAATGGTGCGCGAAATCGGAAAAAAGCTGGCCACCAGCATTAGCGGAAACCAGCGTGAGTGCCCAGTGAGAACTGCGAGTTTTGGCTTCAGCAGTTCGAGAGAAAGCCAAACTAGCGCACAATTCATCCCCAAGAAAATCCAGAACGCGGCGCGATAGGGCAATCTAGAAAGTGGGACGAAGAGCAGTTCTTCAAATGCGGGATGGGTAATCAGCAGACGAATCTCTGAAGCAGTCTTAGGGAACAACTGATTTTGGAATCTCTGTTGCGCCTCGAAGTCATAGAGTTCTTGGGCGTGTCCTGTACGCACCATGTAACCGCCAGTATAGAGTTGGCGGAAGTCAGCTCGCCCGACCAATCCGAGAGGCAAATACAACCACCAAATTGCCGCTTGCAGCGGAAGCAGAAAAATTAGCAGCCCGAAGAACAGATTGTGCGGCCAGAACGACTTTTGCGTTCGCACCGCCTCGAGAGATAGGCTGCGGGAATTCAATCGAGTGGAATGTCCCACACGCCCTTTAGGAATGCAATGATTCCGCCGATTAAGGCGGTTCGGGGTTTAATCATAGGAGATCACCTCTCGCCACGATGCTCTTCTAAGCAAGGGACAAAGTGTCGCCAGCACCACGGCGGAGACAACCGCGAGGGGCTGAAGATTTCATATGGGTCCTGCGCCTGACGTGCCTCCCGCATACCGCATGATTCGCACCGGCTTCTCGTCGGGCTGGATCAGCCACACCTGCCGTTTCTTGTAGTAGTCAATCAGTTCCTGATTCTTGGCCGCGCCCATATCGCGTGCCCAGACCACCTTCGAGCCATCAATATCAGCTTCGTTATAAACCCAATCCATTCGGTAGTCGTGGTTCGGACTGTAATGAACAATAACCAGCTGGTCGCCGGGCAGGGAATTGAGTTGGCCCAGAATGCGTGCGCGCTCCGGACCCTGGCGCCATGCCGGCCACGTGGGCAACGGACTGGGAAGCAAGGTCTGGAGCGGCACCATGAGAACGCAAATCACAACTACGGCGCGGCACAGAAAAGCTCCCGATGGCCTGCCTTGCCAGCGCCATGCTCTCACGTGCCTTAGTCCCTGCACCACGAAACACACGATCAAGGCTGTAATTGGGGCCAGGTAGTGTGCACCGCAAAAAACCTCAATCTCAATCCCGATGGTGAATACCGCTGCTGCGATCGCCAGCCACCTGATTCGGGGATCCCGCAGCACCCAGGGAAGCATGAATAACGGAACAATCAGTACCGGACCAATGTAGAAGAACCACACTCTTGCCATTCTTATGCCAAGTTCTTTCAAGAAGCCAGCCACCGAATGAACCTCTACATAGTGGTCGAGCTCGAGGTGCATATAAAAGTCACGCATTTCAACGTGATGGTAAACCGGCTGTGGATAGGGCGCCTGCCACAGAAAATATCGCGCGACCGAGTAAGTTTCCCGATTTACCTGGTATGGCATGCGGAACGGGCTGCCGGTAACTCGCCAAAAGTAATAGCCCATGGCAACGCCTGTGACAGTTAACACCAGAAGCAGGGGAAGCACGACGCGACGCCCCAAATCCATGGCAGGCAGTTTTCTTTGCCGAACTATCCAGATCAACAGGGCAGCAGCTACGGGAAGACTGATTACGAGTCCTTCATAGGGCCGGCTGTTCGCCAGCATGGCAAGACCCAATCCCATCAGCAATGCATCGCGCACGCGCTGGTGTTTCTTGATTCGCGGCAACGACCCTAATAGCAGCGCTCCTCCGATGGCGGCGCCGGCGCCTCCCCAATAACTGTTGTCCCAGTAACTGAAGACGCCAAAGCGCATCACCGGGATCATGCCGCCCAGTAACGCCCATCCTGGAGGCAGCCACCCTTGCAGCATCCAACAGATGGCTCCGCACATGACTCCGATACTGAGCCACACGCCGACGAAGGGATGTCCGCCGATAAGCTCTCCTGCCGCCATCATCAGGCCTTGTAGAGGCTGATACATGGAGGCGTACGTGGGGTGAAAGATGACATGAAAAGTTTCAAAGTGAACCCACATGGGGTGAGTCGGATTGGACAAGCGGCCATGCGCGAGGGTGTCGGCGAGCAGCAGATGGCTGAACTCGTCATGGATGGCGGGTACGGGGACGGGAATGATCGGCAATAATGTCGCCCGTGCAAGCAACGCAAGAGTGCCCACCGAAAGCACAGCAAGGGCGCGCCGGCGGGCAAGGTTGCCGAAGCGCCGCTCCCACTTGGCAAACCAATTCGCTCCCAGTTCGGGCGCGACATACGCCAGCATGAACGCGATCGCTGTCAGAGAGATCTCTATGGCCAGAAGCATGCTTAATCACACCGCACTTTGCTGCTCAATGGTTCTCTAATCAAGTTTGGGCTGGAAGCTGGGTTCTTGCCGGTCTGGGTCATAGTGAATTGCAAAGTCATGGGCAGGGGGAGGCTATTTGCCCAGGCGTTCGAACAGATGGTGCAGGGCGTCGCCACCGTTTTGGACCCAGTCTGTTGTCCAGGCGAAGTTCCACTCGTAGTCTTTCTGCCAGACGGTCGGCAGATACCAGACGTGTTGCGCTTTGTGCCAGTAGCGCAGGCGGGTGGCGGTGTCCTCTGCAGTCATGCCCGACAGCGCGGCGGTGAAGTCAGGAGGCGGATCAGCGGGCAGAGCGTGCCCGTAACCGTATTGCCACTGAATGGTACTGGCCAGACAGTTCCAGTACGCGCCGGCGATCTTGGCTTCGGGATTGGGAGTCTGGGGCGATCGGGCAAGCGGTTCATCGATGAAGTCCGCCGGCATGGCGGGGCGCAGACGGAATCTGGGCTGGTACGACGCGTACAGAAA
>Ga0310813_10002887_pt1 | contig 10424 bp, 8 predicted proteins | sample YN3metagenome_FD_203086 | JGI IMG/M metagenome (GOLD analysis project Ga0310813, IMG submission 203086) | Soil microbial communities from experimental microcosm in Duke University, North Carolina, United States - YN3 | ecosystem: Engineered > Artificial ecosystem > Soil microcosm > Unclassified ... | reverse complement strand
GACATCGAGAAGGCGATCCACAAGGGCTCCGAGTTCCTCAAGTCCGCGCCGTTCAACCCCGATCGCAAACATCCCTGCGCGAACGACCTGATCCTGCTGACGCTGATCCACGCCGAGGTGCCCGAGCCGAACCCGGTGTTCCAGCAATACCTGAAGAACTGCCTCGAGGCGCCGCTCGAGAAGACGTACAACGTCGCCCTGCTGGCCATGTCCCTCGAAGAGATGGATCCGACGGGCTACCAGCAGAAGCTCGCCCAGTGCGCCCAGTTCCTCCTCGACAACCAGGCGACGAACGGCCAGTGGAGCTACGGCCGCCCGACCGACCTGAAGAAGTATCCGTTCGAGGGCAAGAAGGAGGACAAGAAGGTCGCGACCGGCAAGGGAGGCCCCCAGCCGCGCGACTTCGGCGCCACCACGCTCGGCCCGAAGAAGAAGCCCGCGAATGCCATCGTGGTGACGCAGAGCCGCCAGAGCGGCAACGGCGGCGACAACTCGAACAGCCAGTACGCGTCGCTCGGCCTCCGGGCGTGCCACGACGCCAACATCATCCTCCCGATGGACGTCCTCAATCTCGCCCGCAAGTGGTGGATCGACAGCCAGAGCGCCGACGAGGCGGAGGCGAAGGCCGGCAAGAACGCGGTCGGCACCGGCGGCGAGGTCACCAAGGTCCAGGGCTGGAACTACCAGAACGCGAGCGACGGCGCCAAGGCGCCGTATCACGCGATGACGGCCGGCGCAGTGGGCGCGGTCGTGATCTACGACTACATGCTCGGCACGAACTGGAAGAAGGACCCGGTCGCCACCGCCGGCTGCAACTGGCTGGGCAAGCACTGGTCGGTGAACGGCAATCTCTATTACATGTATGCCCTCGAGCGCGCGGGCATGCTCTACGGCACCGAGAAGTTCGGCGACCACGACTGGTATCTCGAGGGCGCGAAGAGCATCGTCCGGTCGCAGAAGGCGGACGGCTCCTGGGGCGCCAACAACGACGAGGAGAAGAACACGATCCAGACCTGCTTCGCGATCCTGTTCCTCAAGAAGGCGACCCGCGCGATCGCCACGGGGGATCGCAAGTAGCGGCTACGACGCCGGCGCCGTCCCGCGTATAATCCTCCATGCGAATGCTCCTGACGGGACTGGCGCTGGCCCTCGCGGCCCCGCAGGATCCTCCCCCGCCGAAAGCCGCCCGCTCGGTCCACCTCTGGTGGGATGCGGCCGCCGGGTCGGAGTTCTACAACGAAGTCCGCATCGACCAGTCCGTCCCCGGCAGCTACTTCATGGTCGCGGGGTGGAACACCGGCTACTTCGGGATCCAGGAGCTCGGCAACAAGGACCGGATCGTCCTCTTCTCCGTCTGGGATCCGACCAAGGGCGACGATCCGAACGCCGTGCCGCCCGAGAAGCGGGTCGAGGTGCTCCACAGCGATCCGGGCGCGAAGATCGGCCGGTTCGGCGCCGAAGGGACGGGCGGGCAGTGCAAGTACCCGTACCCCTGGACGCCCGGCGAGCGGTGCCGCCTTCTCGTGCGCGCCGCGGTCGAGAAGGACAAGACCGCCTACTCCGGCTGGTTTTACCGGAACGACAGCCAGGAGTGGAAGCACCTGGCGACGTTTCGCGTGACGACGAAGGGCTCCCCGTTGAAGGGCTACTATTCGTTCGTCGAGGACTTCCGCCGCGACGGCAAGAGTCCCGGCCAGCAGCGCCGCGCGCGGTTCGGCCCCGGCTGGGTCCGGACCCTGAAGGACGAATGGGCGCCGCTCACGAAAGTCCGCTTCACCGCCGACTCGACCCCGCTCGAGACGATCGACGCGTCGGTCGCGGAGGAAGGGTTCGTCCTCGCCACCGGCGGGGAGACGAAGAACTCGACGAAACTCAACGCGTCGCTGTCGCTCCCCGACGCCCGCCGCACGCCGCCCAACGACCTGCCTCCTCGGTGAGGAAAGGGTATACTCCAGCGATGCGCCTCCTCCTCGGCGGGCTTCTGGCCTGCCTCGTCTCCGGCACGGCCTCCGCTCAAGACCCGGAAGAAATGAAGTACGTCTTCAACTCCCCGGAGTCCTCGCTCGATATCCGCTACGAGTACCACTGGGAGATCCTGCGAACGGCGCTCGAGAAGACGCGCGGGAAATGGGGCCCCTACCGGATGACCGGCTCCGAGCGCATGACCGAGAAACGGCAGGCGCACGAGCTGATGAACGCGACGGGCAAGCTGTCCGTCATGTACCTCGGCACGACTCCCGACTTCGAGAAGACCCTGTACGGCATCCACATCCCCGTCGACCGGAACCTCGGCGGCTACAACGTCTTCATGATCCGCAAGGAGCGCCGGGACGACTTTCGCGGCGTCGCCTCGATCGAGGATCTCAAGCGGTTTTCCTTCGGACTGGGCCTGGGGTGGATCGACGTCGACATCCTGCGGCGGAGCAATCTGAAGGTCGTCACCGGTTCGAACTACGACGGCCTCTTCGAGATGCTGCTCCACCGGCGGTTCGACGTCTTCCTGCGCGCCGCGGTCGAGGTGCTCGACGAGCAGGCGCAGCGGAAGGACACGATGCCCGACCTCTTCATCGAGGAATCCCTGATCCTCTATTACCCGCTCCCGATGTACTTCTGGTTTCCCAAGACCCCGGCGGGAAAGCGGCTGGCCGACCGCGCCGAAGAGGGAATGCGGGTCATGATTGCCGACGGGACCTACGACGCGATCTTCGACAAATTCCAGCGCCATAAGATCGAGAAGCTTCGGCTCAAGGACCGCAAGATCCTTCGGATCGAGAATCCCTTCATGGGGCCCGAGACGCCCGTGCAGGACAAGCAGTTCTGGTTCGATCCCCAGACCTACAAATGACCGCAGCCCCCTCCCGTCCGGCGGCCTCCATCGCTTCCGTCATCACTCTGGCGCTCGTCGTGGTGATCACGCTGCTGCTGGGGATCGCCGGCGTGGTGGCCTACCGGTCGTTCTCCGAGGCGCGGTGGGACGACCTCCAGAAAAGCCACCGGACGCTGGCGGACCAGCTGGCGATCGGGTTCGCGTCGCCGTTGTGGAACTTCGACCGGCCGACGATCGGCAAGATCGCCGAAGGAGCCTTTCACGAGGAGAGCATCAGCGGCCTGATCGTGCTGGCCGAAGACGGCACGACCGTCCACGCGCGGTCGCGCTCCCCGGAGGCGTGGAACGTCTTCGTCGAACGCGCGCCCTCGGGGACCCCGGAGCTCGAGGAGAAGCGGACGATCCTCTTCGAGGGGGAGCCCATCGGCACCCTGAGGATCCTGGCGACGGCTCGGTTCGTGCAGCGGGATCTTCGCGCGACGCTCGGCCAGGTGGCCCTGGGGATCGTGGGCCTGGATCTGGCGGTCATCCTCGGTCTCTACGTCCTCCTCCACCGCGTGATCCTCCGCCCGCTCAAGCGGATCGAGGAGTACTCGGTCGCGGTGAGTCTGGGCGGGCGCGGCGATCCGCAGGAATCGCTCCGGGGGGAGCTGGGCGTCCTCCAGAAGTCGATCCTCGAAATGATCCGCCAGCTCGACGCCCGCTATGCCGCGCTGGAGCAGAGCCGGGCGGAGCTCAAGCAGACCAATGCCGAGCTGGAACGGTCCAACGCGGAGCTCCAGCAGTTCGCGTACGTCGCCTCCCACGATCTTCAGGAGCCGCTCCGCGGCGTCGCCGGCTGCGTCGAGCTGCTCCAGCAGCGATTCAAGGGCCTGGTCGACGCGAAAGGCGAAGAGCTCATCACCCATACGATCGAGGGGACGATCCGGATGCAGACCCTCATCGAGGATCTGCTGGCCCTGTCGCGGGTGGTGACGCGCGCCAACGCCGCGGCCGCCACCGATTCCGGCAGGGTCCTGAAGGGGGCGCTCGACAACCTGGCCGTCGCGATCCGGGAGAGCGGCGCCGAGGTGACTCACGACGCGCTCCCGACGCTGACCGTCGATCCCACGCAACTCCTTCAGCTCTTCCAGAACCTGATCTCCAATGCGATCAAGTTCCGCGGGACCCAGCCCCCGAAGGTCCACGTCTCCGCCGTGCGGGAAGGCGAGGCGTGGCGCTTCTCGGTGAAGGACAACGGCATCGGGATCGAGCCGCAGTACTTCGAGCGCATCTTCCGGATCTTTCAGCGCCTCCACACCCGGCGCGAGTATGAGGGCAACGGCATCGGGCTGGCGGTCTGCAAGAAGATCGTGGAGCGGCACGGCGGCCGGATCGGCGTGGAGTCCGAATTCGGACGCGGGTCGACGTTCTCCTTCACGATACCGGACCCGCCGCCGGCCGGCGCTAAGGCGGAAGAGAGACGACCGTGAACCAGAACTTCTCGATGGACCGCATGACTTCGTTGAAGTTGGCGTAGCCCACCGGCTTCGTGATGAAGCAGTTCGCCTGGTACCGATAGGCCAGAGAGATGTCCTCGTCGGCCTTGGACGTGGTCAGGATGACCACGGGGATCAGCTTCAGGTCCGGATCCTTCTTGATCTCGGAGAGGACTTCGCGGCCGTCCTTCTTCGGAAGATTCAGGTCGAGCAGGACCAGGTCCGGACGAGGAGCCTGAGCGTACTTTCCCGTGCGTCGCAGGAACTCCATCGTCTGCACGCCGTCTTCCACCACGTGGAGATTGAGGAGGACCTTCGCGTGCTCGAGGGCCTCGCGCGTGATGAGCTGGTCGGTGGGGTTATCTTCCACCAGGAGCATGTTGATGGGCCGCAGGTTGTTGTACGACGGGTTCATGACCACCCTATTCCGGTCGGGTCCGTAAAGAAGACCTTCCTGGCACGGTTCAGTGAGAATCTAACCTAATTCTATCACCGCGGCGCAATAGGGTTTTGGCGGAGACGGTTCAAACGGGGGGACGTCACTTCCGCGACCGCTGAACGGCCCCTTCATATGGCGCCGGCAGATCGGCGGTCTTGCCGTCCTTCGTCCACCACCTCGGAGTCTCGCTGTAGAGCCAGACGTATTCGTCCGCGGTCTTGAACGCGGCTCGCAGCGACGCTTCGAGCGCTTCGGGGGTGAAGTAATTCTTCGAGAAGTCCGTCAGGTCCCACGGGTTCTTGTGCCGATCGCGGTCCATCCAGATCCCGAATCCGACCGAAACGGCCCCGGCGTACTTCTTCGGGTCGGCGACGATCGGCAGGACCCTCTCCCGGATCTCCGACTTCGCGTCCGCGAACTCCGACTCCTTCTTGAAGCCGTACGAGAGCTCATAGCCGTCCACGATCCGCGCCCCACCCGAGCAGGCGTCCACCATCCCGTCCATGAAGGGCGCGAGAAGCCCATACTCCACCTGCCGAAGGGGCTTCCTGGCGCCATCCTTGGTCGCCTGATCCCAGGCCAGCGAATGGCCGAAGGTCGCGAGCACCGTCACTCCCGGATAGCCCTCCTGGAACGCGGTCATGACGGACCGGCCGACGGCCCGAGCCTGGGCGGCGTAGGCGTCCCAGGTCTTCGTCGCGGCGTCCCGCTGGCGGCGGTAGTCGAAGAGCGGGCCGTCGTACGCCTCCGAGTCCAGCAGGATGCCCCTGCACTTCCCCTCGCGCGCGATTTCGCCCGCGAGCCGCGCATTCGCGACGACCGCGGCATGATCGTCGAACCAGTCGAGCTTGCCCGGGGTCGTATTGATCCGAAGAAAGTTCGACGAGAACCGCCGGAACGGCGCCGCCTTCAGGTCGTCGATCTGCGGTTGGAGCTGCTCCTTCGTGAACTTCTTTGCGCCCCAGACTTCCCAGGTGAAGCCATTGAGATGAAAGACGCACCCGTCGAACGGCGACTTCTCCATCTGCTCGGCGTGCCGGCGCATGAAGGCCGGATCCGGCTCGTCCCACCCGAACTCGACGAGCTTTTTTCCGCCCTCCTGAAGCGACAGGGCGAGGAGCATGACGGCCAGCATGAGGAAAGCGTATCACGTGCGGGTTGCCCGAAAGGGCGGAGACGCCAGAAAAGCCTTCCTTCGCGGAGGGCTTTTCTATTTCTGAGGCGTTTCGGCCGCCGGGAGCTCGATCCAAAAGAGGCTCCCGCGGCCGGGCCGCGACTCGACCCCCGAGCGACCGCCCATGCGCTCCATCGCGCGCCGGACGATCGCCAGGCCGATCCCGGTGCCGGGGTACGCCTCGGCCGGATTGAGCCGTTCGAAGATCCGGAAGATGCGGTCCAGGTACTGCGGCTCGATGCCGATCCCGTTGTCCTCGACCTCGATCCGGACCCAGCCGTTCGTCCGCGCCCCCCGGATCCGCACCCGCGGCTTCACGTTGGGGGCCACGAACTTGATCGCATTGGACAGCAGATTCGTCATCGTCTGTCCGAGCGTCAGCGGGTGGCCCAGCACGCGCGGCAGCGGCCCTTCGATGGCGACGTCCGCCTGGCGCTCGCGGATCTCCGGCTCCATCTGGCGCACGAGATCCGAGGCGAGCGCGGCGACATCGACCGCCTCGATCTTCACGTCCTGCCGGGTCACGCGGCTGTAGTCCAGCAGGTCGAGGATCAGCGCGTCCATCCGCTTCGCGGCGACGAAGATCTTCGACGCGTACTCGGTTCCCGTCGGGCCCAGGCTGGTGCCGAAGTCCTCGAGGAGCATGCGGCTGAAGCCGGCCATGGCGCGGAGCGGCGCGCGCAGGTCGTGGGAGATCGTGTAGGTGAACGACTCCAGCTCCCGCAGCGTGTTCTGAAGCGCGATCGTCCTCGCCTGGACGCGCTCCTCGAGCTCGCCGTGGGCCTTGCGGATCGCGTCGTCGCGCAGCTGGATCTGGGCGAGCATCTCGTTGAACGCGTGGACCAGGCTGCCCACTTCGTCGTCGCTCTCCTCGGACGCCCGGACGGCGTAATCCCGATCCACCGTCACCTTGTTCGCCAGCTTCTGGAGCCGGAGGATCGGGCGCGTCACGAGCGACAGGAGCCGCCACGCCAGCGCCACGGCCACGATCGCGGCCGCGCCCAGCGCGACGACCGCGATCGCGGTGTTCCACGCCATGCGCCAGCGCAGGCGGCCGAGGTCGGAACGAAGGTAGAAGGTCCCCACGTGCTTCCGGTCGACCAGAATCGGCTCGAAGTGTTCGTACCTCCCGGGACGGAATCCCGACTTCCCCTCCCACGGGTCCTGCGGCAGCTCCTCCGGCCGCGCATCGGCCCGCAGGTAGCGGACGAAAAGGCCGCCGTCGAGCGTGTAGATCGCCGCCGCCACGAGGTCCTCTTCCGCGCGGAGCGACGACAGGATCTCCTCCGCCGCGTGGCCGTCCTTGAACAGGACCGCCGCCGAGCTCTGGGTCGCCGCGATCCGGGCGATGATGCGCAGCCGGTTCGCGGTGTCGCTCCGGTGGGACACGTACTCGTCCACGAGCAGCGCGATGGTCGCCAGCAGCAGCGCGCTGCCGCTCGTCTCGAGCACGACGCGCGTGATCTTTCCCCGGAAGGTCCGTGGACGGGACATCGTCATCGCTCCTCCGGCTAGTCCTCGTCGCGAACGACCCTGGCCAGATGAAGCAGCTTGGAGCTGATCTTGAGGCGCGAACGGACGGCCGCGTCCGTGTTGACCTCGAAGCGCACTTTGTTGTTGTCGACGAAGAAGCGGATCACGCCGCCGGCGCGGCAGAAATCCTCGGTCTCCGACACCGTCAGCGGCTTCGTGTCGGGGAACCTCTTCAGGATCTGAGGCAGATGCTTCGCCTCGGCGCTGGAGAGGTACAGCAGGTGGCACGTCGCCACCTCGGCCGCGGTGTCGTACCGGCGGACTTCGATGGACCGCCCCCGCACCGTCTTGCCGCGGACCGCGGCGTCCAGTTCCTTTCCGAACGGATCCTCTCCCGCGACCGCGAGGACGATCGGCGAATCGGGCCGCTCAAACGCCGTCGTGGGCCATTCGGTGTAGAGGGTGAAGTTGTAGAGGAACGCGGCCTTGATCCGGTACTCGGGGGCCTGCGACGTCTCCTGGGCCTTCGCGGAGACGGCCAGCAAGCCGACCGCCGCAGCGACGAGCGCGGCCGAGTCGAATCCATCCCGCTCCCATTTCATCAAAACCGCACCGAGAGCATCAGGTATCCGCCCCGCTCCACCGCCGCCGCGTCCGTGAAGACGAGCGACGGGGAAAATTCCATGTGGCTCCGATGGATCAGGTTCTGGCCCGTGAGACTGATCTCCGTCGTCGGCCACGGACGCCAGGCCAGCCGCGCGTCGAGCTCGATGATGGGCGCGATCCCCAGCGCGGAGAGGCCGCCGACATAGCGCGGCATGAGGTCCAGCTGGACGTTCTCCGGCAGGTCCCAGGACGAGCGGAGATAGAACTGGCTTCGCGGACTCTCGTGCTCGGGCGTCTCCGCCTGGGGATCGAGGCTGTCGGCGTCGGGGTCCAGGTTCAGCCGGAGGAACGTGTACGCCGCCTGCACCCTCCAAGCGGCCATCAGCTGGGCCTTGACGGCGACTTCGACCCCGAACGATTTGCCGTGCAGCCGGTTGTCGATGAAGAACGGCAGCACGGTATGGGCCGGCGCCGGAGTCGTCTCGAGGAACGGCGTGCCGGGCTCGAAGGTCCGGAGGTCGCTGTAGATGTTGTAGAACCCCGCGATGTCGATGGACAACTGCTCCACCGGCTGGACGCGATACCCGAGCTCCAGCGCGACCATTTTCTCGGATTCGAAGTCGCGGCTGTTGATGAGCGCGACTTCGGTGGGGCCGGGGGCCGCGGCGACGTTCAGCCGCGCGTCGGCCTCCCCGCGGGACGGCGTGCGGACCGCGCGGCTGGCCGAGGCCCAGACCGCGTGGGCCGGATCGGGCGTCCACGCCACCCGGATGCTGGGCTGGATCTCGATGGGATCCGACCGCCGGCTGAACGTGTTGTATTCGAACTTGGAGCCGATCATGACCCGGAGCCGCTCCTTGACCAGCGTGATCTCGTCCTGCAGGAACCCGGAGCCGATGACGGCGTCGCGGTCTTCGGGATCGAACACCACCGTCGGGCTGCCGGTAAGGTTGTCGCGGGTGAACCGGAACTCGCCTCCCCAGATCATTTCGTGGCCCGGCAGCAGATGGAAGCGGTGATCGGCGCTCACGTCCATCGTGTCGCGCCGCTCGTTCAGGATCCCGCCCTGCCGCAGCGTCGATTCGTAGTACGTCTGGAGATTCACCTCGGACCCGCCGCTGTTCCGGTAGTTCCATCGGGCGAGCAGATTCCCCCCGCGGGTCGGGACGTGCTGGTTGAAGCTCTGGGTGAACGGCGGGGTCAGCTGGGGAATGGTCACCCGCTCGCCCAGGCGCCCGTCGTAGAGGTCGCCCAGCGCGGTGACGGTCTGGGTGTCATTCACCCTCCAGTCGGTGCGAAACCCCGCCCGGGCCATCCACCAGTCGTCATGGCCGTCGCCGTATCCGACGTGGTCCAGGTACTTGCCGTAGGCGCGGTAATGGGCCCCCTCGCCGAAGGAGCCTCCGTACCGCCCGCCGGCGAAATCGCGGAGTTCGGTGCCGCCCCCGCCCTCGGCGTAGGCGTTCGGGGTGTCGGAAGCCTGCTTGGTGATGATGTTGATCACGCCGTTGACGGCGTTGGCGCCCCACATCGTCGCGCCTGGGCCGCGGATCACCTCGATCCGCTCGATATCCTCCAGCAGCGTGTCCTGCGCGTCCCAGTAGACCCCCGAGAAGATCGGCGTGTAGACGCTCCGGCCGTCCATCAGCACGAGCAGCTTGTTGGAGAACCGGCCGTTGAAGCCTCTCGAGGAGACGGCCCACTTGTTGGCGTCGAGCTGCGCCACCTGGATCCCCGGGGCCATGCGGAGCGCGTCGGGGATGGACCGGGCGCCGGACCGACGGATGTCCTCGGGGAGGATCACGAAGACGGCGGCCGGCGTGTCGATCAGCTTCTCCCCCTTCCGGGAAGGGGTGGTGATCTCGACCTTCATCAGTTCTTCGATGGACAGCCCGGTGAGGTCCTCCGGCTTCGGCGGCGCAGGCTGAGGCTGAGGCTGAGGATCCTGGAACACGGGACAGAGTGTCCCTGCTAAATAGGCGAGCACCAGGATCATGGCCCCTTCCCCCCGTGCTCACGCCGACGGCCCGCAGGCAGTTTCCCCCACATCGATACAACCCGATGACCGAACGGCAGATCGGAATCCCAAGTGTCTCAAGCTGAATCGCGACGATGCTACCCCAGGAACGCCGCCATGGGGACCTGCCTCACCAATGGCATATTGATCGGAGCCACTCGGCCGCTCCGTGAGACGGGGAGGCCCCCACATTATTCGATTTAGACTTCGACCGGAGGGCGTGAGGGGGGCGTAACGGCAGAACGGTCCGGGGGTCCCTTCCTCTCAGAACGCGCTGCCTCGCCCTACTTCTCCACGAGCTGGATCGCGTCGACCACGACGAAGCCGTCGGTGTCGGCGTTCGAGATCTCGACGACGGCCTTCGCGCCGAACTCGTACGTCCCGAGCAGCACGAAGACCTTCTCCACGTC
>Ga0310813_10002884_pt1 | contig 10429 bp, 6 predicted proteins | sample YN3metagenome_FD_203086 | JGI IMG/M metagenome (GOLD analysis project Ga0310813, IMG submission 203086) | Soil microbial communities from experimental microcosm in Duke University, North Carolina, United States - YN3 | ecosystem: Engineered > Artificial ecosystem > Soil microcosm > Unclassified ... | reverse complement strand
AAGGTCGCGCACGACGTCCTGGGCGACCGCGCGGTCGCGGTGACGGCGCTCAGCGCCTCGTACGCCCGGGCGGAGTTCGACGACGCCAAGCGCTACGCGGGGCAGATCGGCGCCCGCCAGATCCTGATCGAGACCGACGAGCTGGAGAAGCTGGGCTACCGCGAGAACTCGCCGGAGCGCTGCTTCTTCTGCAAGGACGAGCTGTTCACGAAGCTCTCGCCGCTCGCGGAGCGCGAGGGCCTGAAGTACGTCGTCTACGGCGAGATCGCCGACGACCGCTCCGACCACCGCCCGGGCGCCCGCGCGGCGCGGCAGCACAACGTCCGCGCGCCGCTCGCCGACGCCGACCTCAGCAAGCTGGAGATCCGCCGCCTCTCGCGCGAGCTGGGGCTGCCCACCTGGGACAAGCCCTCGATGGCCTGCCTCTCGTCGCGGATCCCCTACGGCAGCGAGGTCACGCCCGAGAAGCTCGCGATGGTCGAGAAGGCCGAGGAGGTCCTCCGGGGCCTGGGCCTGCGCCAGTACCGCGTGCGCCACCACGACACGATCGCGCGCGTCGAGGTCGATCCGCGCGACTTCGAGGAGCTGCTGCGCTCGCCGCTGCGGGAGATGCTCGTCGAGAAGATCAAGGCCGTCGGGTACCAGTACGTCGCGCTCGACCTCCAGGGCTACCGCACGGGGAGCATGAACGAGGTCGTGAACCTCATCCCTAAGCGCGGCTGAGGCGCAGCGAGTTCAGCACGACGGTGACCGAGGAGAAGGCCATCGCGGCCGCCGCGATCATCGGGTCGAGGTAAAGTCCCCAGGGCCGCAGCGCCCCTGCAGCCAGCGGAATCAGCAGCGCGTTATAGCCGAACGCCCAGGCGAAGTTCTGGTTGATGACGCGGCGCGCCGCGCGGCTCAGCGTCACGGAGCGCTGGACTCGCGTGAGGTCGTTCTTCATCAGGACGACGTCTGCCGCCTCGATGGCCACGTCGGTCCCCCGGTAGACGGCGATGCCGACGTCCGCCTGGGCGAGCGCCGGGCCGTCGTTGATGCCGTCGCCCACCATCGCGACCCGGCCCTCCTTCTGGGACTCCCGGATGCTCGCGGCCTTGTCGGGCGGCATGACCTCGGCCTTCACGTCGTCGATGCCGAGCCGCTGCGCCATCGCGCCGGCGGTCGTCGCGTCGTCTCCCGTCAGCATGCCGACGCGAATGTCCATCGCGCGCAGCGCCTGGACGACGCCGGCGGCTTCGGGGCGCGGCTCGTCGCCGATCGAGATCATTCCGGCCAACTGCTCGCCGGCCCCGACCAGGACGGCCGTCTCGCCGCTCACAACCGCCGCGGTCAGGTCGTGCTGCAGCGGCGCGAAGTTGATTCCGAGGATCGAGAAGAAGGGTCGATTGCCGATGGCGATCTCGCGGCCGTCCAGCTTGCCGACGGCGCCGAGCCCGGGCCGGGCATCGAAGTCCGAAGCGGTCGGCCCAGGGGGCGCCGCCGCCACGATCGCCTGCGCGATCGGATGCTCGGAGGCGCGCTCGACCGCCGCGGCCAGGCGCAGCACCTCGTCTTTCATGAATCCGGGGGCGGGAGCGACGCCCGTGACGCTGGGGCGGCCCTGGGTGAGGGTCCCGGTCTTGTCGAAGACCACCCGGTCCACGCGGCCGAGGCCCTCGAGCGCCTCCGCGTCCTTGAAGAGGATTCCCTGCCGGGCGGCCCGGCCCGCGCCGACCATGATGGCGGTCGGTGTCGCCAGCCCGAACGCGCAGGGGCAGGCGACCACGAGGACCGCGACCGTGGATTCCAGGGCGAGGCGGGCGTCCTTCCAGAGCCAGAAGGCCAGGGTGGCGGCCGCGACGATGAGGACGATCGGGACGAAGCGGGAGGCCCAGAGGTCCGCGAGCCGCTGGGCCGCCGGCTTCGTGCCCTGGGCCTGCCGCAGCACGCGGATGATCTGGGCCAGGACCGTGTCGTCGCCGGTCCGATCGAAGCGGACGCGCAGGGCGCCGCTGCGGTTCAGCGTGCCGCCCGTGACCCGGTCGCCCGGCTTCTTCTCGACCGGAACGCTCTCGCCGGTCAGCATCGACTCGTCGACAGGACCGCTTCCGTCCAGGACAACGCCGTCCGCGGGGAAGCGCTCGCCGGGCTTGATCAGGCGCTCGTCGCCCGGCTTGAGGTCGGCCCGCGGGGCGAGTTCGAGGAGCGCTTCGACCGCCCGCCGGGTCCCGCGCCGGGCCCGCTTCTCGAGCAAGCGTCCCAGGAGAACGATCGCGATGATGGTGGCGGAGGTGTCGTAGTACGGCATCGCGACGAAGGGGCTCGCGAAGAAGGCGGCATTGGTGCCGATCGAGATGAGCGCGTTCATGTCGGCGGTCCGGTGCCGCAGCGAGCGGAGGAAGCCGGCGTGGAAGGGCCAGCCGCACCAGAACTGGACCGGGACGGTCAGCGCCAGCCAGAGCCCATGGGGCCCGATGTGCCGCATGGACAGCACCATGACCGCGGCGGCCAGGACCAGGGCGAGCGCGGTCTTGATCGCGAGGTCGCGCAGCTCGGTGTCCTGCTCGCGGACTTCCTCGGGCGTGGGCGAGAACCCCTGGGAACGGAGGAAGGCGGCGACGTCGCTGTCGCCGATCAGGTCCGCCGCGACCGTCGACGCGGCGTAGTTGGCGGAGGCCGCGAGGACGCCGGGCAGCGCCCGGAGACGCGCCTCGAGGGCGCTGATGCCGGACGGATCCAGGCCCTCCACCCGGTAGACGACGCGGCGGGGCACGACGCGGTAGCCCCGGTCGAGCAGCGCCTGCTGGAACGCGGCCGCCCGGAAGGAGTCGGGGTTGACGTCGAGCGACGCCTGCTCGGAGGCGAAGTTGACGCGGGCATCTTCGACCCCGGGGACGCGGCGCGCCGCCTCCTCGATGGTTTTGACGCAGCCCGCGCAGTGCATGCCGCGGACGCCGACCTCCACCTTCATCATGGCATTCTAGTAACGCGGAGGAAAAAACGGACTGTCCGTTTTTCCCGCTTCAGGGTGCCATCGGGGTGGCGGCGAAGGGAATGACCCAGAGCATGCGATAGCGGTACCGTTGCGTGTCGTAGTTGCAGTCCCGTGCGAAGAGGCCGCCCAGGATCTGGAATTTCGTCATGGCGTCCGGGATGTTGGGCTTCGTCGAGTGCCAGAAGGGGCCGACCATCACCCGGGTGGATTCCTCTTCTCTGAGGACCGAGAAGAGCCGCCAGAGGAAGTTGAATTCGCACTGCTCTCCGGCGCTCTGGTAGACGAAGGGACGCAGTTCCATCCCCAGGGACGTGTCGAGCTCCTTGCCGTGGTGCCAGGAGACCAGCGGCCAGGGAAGCGACCCCGTGACGTCGCCGTTGGCCTCCTCGGTCTGCACGAAGAGCGGCGGCAGCACCATCGTGTGGCGCACCTGGTCGGCGCCCTTCCAGTCCCAGAGGACGGGAACGATGTGGTGATAGTCCGCGCCGTCGAAATAGTTCAGCAGGTGCCGCGAGCGCAAGGACCCGTCGGCCGCATAGTCGTCGTGATAGAACGGCGAAATCCAGCGGCGGGCGGAGCCGTCGGGACGGGTCACCCCGCCCGACAGCAGCAGCGGCGCGGTCCAGTAGTCGTCGCGCTTCCAGAACACGAAGGGGAACACGTGGTAGCTCTCCACGTCGCCCGCGCGGTCGTCGGTCCAATGCACGATCGGCGTGACCCAGGTCGTCTGCGCGCCGTCGTCGTGCGTCCCGCCGCCGCTCAGCAGCGGGGGGACCAGCCAGTACTTGTCCCGCTTCCAGAACCAGGCCGGCAGGACATGGAGGCTCTCGAGATCGCCGTCCTTGTCCTCCGTGACGTGAAACAGCGGCGTCACCCAGGTGGTCCGGCCGTCGTCCTTCTCGCGCCAGCTGCCCGACAGGACGGGGGGCGCGACGAAGTAGTCGTCCCGTTCCCAGAAGACCGCAGGAAACAAGTGGGCGCTCCGGAGCTCCCCGGCCGGGTCCGTCGTGACGTGGAACGCCGGCGTGAGCCAGGTCGTGTCGACGCCGTCCGGATACCGCGTGTGCCACGACAGGAGCGGTGGGACCGCCCAGTAGTTCCGACCCTGGAAGTAGGGGCCGACGTGAAGGCTCTCGACGTCGCCCCCGGCGTCCGTCGTCGCATGGAAGAGCGGCGTGATCCAAGTCGTCTCGCCGCCGGCGGGTCGACGCCAACCCCCGCTGAGGAGCGGCGGGATCCCCCAGTAGCCGTCGCCCTGCAGGTACGGACCGACGTGCACGTCGACGAGGTCTCCGTCCTTGGTTCGGGTCTCGTGGAAGAGCGGCGTGATCCAGAGCGTCCGGTTGCCGTTCTCCGACGTCCACGACGAGGTCAGCAGCGGCGGCACGCAGAGGTAGTCGTCTCGTTTCCAGAACACGGCGGGGAAGAGGTGGGCGCTCTCGGCGCCGTTCTTGTCCGAGGTCCAGTGGAAGAACGGCGCCAGCAGCCAGGTCGTCGAAACGTCGTCCGAGTAGTTCACGTGCCAGGAGAGGAGGGGCGGAACGGTCCAGTAGTTCGGTCCCTCGAAATACGGGCCGACATGGAAGGCGTCGACCTCGCCCTTGGCGTCGGTCTCGACGTGGACGAACGGGGTGATCCAGGTCGTGCGGCTGTGGTCGCTGTGGGTGTTCTGGCCGGAGAGCAGCGGGAACACGCACCACGAATCGTCGCGCTCCCAGAGAAAGATCGGACAGAGCGATGCGGACTTCAGGCCCTCCTTGTCGCTGCGGGAGCAGAAGATGAATCCCATCGTCGTGTGGGCGTCACCGTCCGCGTCGTGCCAGGCGGCCAGCAAGAGGGGCGGGATGGCCCACCAGTCCTTGCCTTCCGCATAGGGTCCCACCAGCAGTTTCTTCACGGCGCCGTCCTTGTCGCGGGCGACGTGGAAAAGCGGCGTGATCCAGGTCGTGGTGCTGCCGTCGTCGTAGGTGCCGCTGCCCGCGAGCGGCAGCAGGAACCAGTAGTCCTTCGCCTGGAAGTAGGGACCGAGATGCATGCCGCTGAACTCGCCGTGCTGGTCGGAACTCCAGTGGAAGAGCGGCGTCACCCAGAGGTTCGCGGCCCCCGAATCGTCGCGCTCCTGCCAGGTCAGCAGCGGCGGCAGCGCCCAGTAGCTCGGGCCTTGCAGGTAGAGGAGCGCGTGGAGGCTTTCGAGCTCGCCCCGAACGTCCAGCGTGCGGTGAAACAGCGGGGTAATCCAGAGGGTGTCCGAGCCATCGGACCCTCTCCAGCCCGCCGTCAGGAGCGGCGGCAGCGCCCAGTAGTTTTCGCCCTCGAAATAGAACCCGGCGTGCAGGCTTCGGAGCTCGCCGTTGGCCTTCTGGGTCGCATGGAAGAGGGGCGTGACCCAGGTCGTCTGGTCGCCGTCGGCATAGCGCCAGTTCCCGCTCAGCAGGGGCAGGCTGGCCCAGTAGTCGGTGCCGCTCAGGAAGACGGGCGGGAGGATCCCCAGGTCGTTATCGATGCTGTAGTAGAGCGGCAGGACCATGTGGTAGTTGGGTCCCGTGAGGAAGTTCAGGACGTGCCAGGAGTGGACGCCGCCCTGAGGCCGCGTGGAGACGTGGAAGAGCGGCCAGAGGGCCGTGCGGTGCTCGCCGGTCGGCAGCGTGGTGGATTCAAGGATGGGCCAGAGGTTGACGTCGACGATGAATTCGTTCCGGGACTCTTCCTGTTGGGGCTCCTGGTAGGTCAGGCGGGTCGGCAGGCCCAGGTCTCCGTCCGCCCAGGCGCTGCGGGCGAGGACCAGCGCGAAAATGGCCGGACCCAGGAAAAACCGCATACCGAACCCCCTTCCAACGATAGCACGGTGGATCGCAAGGGGCGTGCCAAGAGAGATTTTGGATGGGGATCCGGTGGGAGTGTGAAGGGCCTTGCCCTATCCGCGCGGGTGGAACTTCCGGTGGACCGCGAGCAGGCGCTTGCGGTCGACCTGGGTGTAGACCTGCGTGGTCGAGATCTTCGAGTGGCCGAGCATCTCCTGGACGTAGCGGAGATCGGCGCCGCCTTCCACCAGGTGGGTCGCGAAGGAATGGCGCAGCGCGTGCGGGTAGACGCGGCCGCGCACGTCGGCGTGGAGGGCGTGCTTCTGGACGATGCGCCAGATCGACTCGCGGACCAGGCGGCCGCCTTTCGAGCTGACGAAGACGTACTCGCAGTCGGTCTCGCCGCGCTCTCCTCCCAGGTAGTCGCGGAGGGCGTCGATGGCCTTGCGTCCCATCGGGACGACCCGCTCCTTGGCCCCCTTGCCGAAGCAGCGCAGGTATCCGGCGTCGAGGTTGAGGTCCGTGAGCTTGAGCGTCGACAGTTCGCTGACGCGCAGTCCGCAGGCGTAGAGCAGTTCGAGCAGGGCGCGGTCGCGACAGGACAGGCGGTCCTTCGTGTCGGTTTCCAGCAGGTCCTTCACCTGGCCCTCGTCGAGCGGGTGGGGCAGCAGGCGGGGCTTCTTCGGGGCCAGGACGAACTGCGCGAGGTCTTCGCGGCCGAGGAACTTGAGGAAGGAGCGGAGGGCGGCGGAGGCTCGGGCGATGCTGGAAGCGCGGCGGCGGCGCCCCGTCATGAGGCCGGACATGAAGTCCTGGATGGCCGGCCGGGTCAAGGGGCCCTTGAAGTCGCGGAGGTCGCGCCCGTAGGAGAGGATGGTGTTACGGCTGAGGCCGCACTCGATCTCCAGATAGTTCAGGAATTCGTCGATCTTGTCCTTCATGGGCGTCTCTATCCAGATCGACCGTCCGGGCTCCGCGCTTGACAGTCTCCGCGCACGACACGTATCATGGCAAAACATGTTCCGGGGGATCCGTTCGATCGTTCTCCTCTGCGCGGCGGGGCTGGGCTGTTCGTCCGCCTCGTCTCCCCGCAACGAAATGGCCCCCACGCCCCGCCTGGACCCCCCGGTGGAGCAGAGCCAGCCGAAGCCCGTGCAGGTGGCCGCCCCGGCGCCCAGCCCCTCCAACGACGGCATCGCGGCCCGGGTCAACAACGACATCATCACCTGGAAGGACGTGCTGGAGACCCTGAAGGACATCAAGCCCCAGGACGTCACCGTTGAACTGAAGAAATCCAACCTCCGGCAGCTGGCGGAGGAGCGGATGTTCCTGCAGGCGGCGAAGGCGAACAACCTGAGCATCACCGAGCAGGAGCTCGAAGAGGCGCAGCGCCGCGACATCAAGATGTACGGCAGCGAGGACGAGTGGGAGAAGGTGATCCGGATCCGCTACGGCACCAAGACGAACTACCGCGAGACCCGGAAGAAGGAACTCCTGATCTACAAGCTCTACCGCCACCTCATGCAGCAGTCCTGGACCAATCCCGGGAAGGGCACGCCGGGCCTGATGCTCGACTTCGTCTCACCTGAGGAGATCCGGGAGTACTTCAAGGAGCACGAGCAGCAGTTCCAGGCGATCGAGCGCATCTCGTTCATGCGGATCGGGCTCCAGTTCATGAACCCGGTCCAGAAGGAAGCGAAGATGATCCTGGCGGAGTCGCTCCTCCGGAAGCTGAACGAGGGCGCCGAGTTCGCCATGCTGGCGTTCTTCTACTCGGACGTGCGCCGCGCGAAGGACTTCCGCGACCTGGGCGTCTCCCGCAAGGACGCGAAGGAGTTTTACACCGAGGAGACCGTCAAGTACCTCTTCGACGTGATGAAGGAGGGCGAGCTCAGCCCGATCATCGAGGACAAGAACTCGCTCAACATCTTCCGGATGGACCAGAAGATCAACCAGAAGGCCGAGAGCTTCGACGAGGCGCAGGTCAAGATCCGCACGATGCTCGAGAACAAGTACCGCGAAGAGAACCGCAAGAAGCTGCGCGACCACCTCCGCAAGGACGCCTACCTCTGGCCCCCCGACCTCTTCGACTTCGAATGAAGAAGCTGCTCGTCGTCCGCGCGCGCGGACTGTCGGCCGACCAGGCCGTCCGGGGCGACATGGCGTGGAACGTTTCCGACCTGATCGCCGACGGGTCCTTCGCTCCCTTCTCGGCGTCCCCCGACCTGGATGCCGCGGTCTCGGGCCTCGCGAAGGACCGGGTCACGGTGGTGGACGTCCCGTATACGGACGCGGCCTCGTTCGACGGGGAGCTGGGGAAGCTGCGGGCCGCCGCGTCGGACGCCGTGATCGCCATCCTGTCCGAGTCGGTCTTCATCAGCCAGCACTACTTCCGGGAGATCAAGCCCGGCACCAAGGTCGCCGGGACGGATCTGCCGCGCCTTTTCGAGGCGATGCTCAAGTAAGAGTCCCCTCGAACCTTCCGAAAAGGTATCCTCGGCTCCGTGCCGGACCTGGAGCGTCTTCGATCCAATCTTGAAGGCGTCCGCGGGCGCATCGCCGCGGCCTGCGCGCGCGCGAAGCGCGATCCCGCCTCGGTCACCCTCATCGTGGTAACAAAGTCGGTCCCCAAGGAACTCATCCCACAGCTCGCCGAGCTCGGCGTCCGCGACATCGGCGAGAACAGACCCGTCGAGGGGCTCGACCGGGTGGGGTCGCTGGCCGGATTCCGTCGGCACATGATCGGCCACCTCCAGACCAACAAGCTGGGGAAGGCCCTTCAGTGGTCCGACGTGATCCACTCGGTGGACCGGGCCTCGCTGCTGCGGGAGCTCGCCAAGAGCAATAAAAAACTCCCGGTTTTCGTTCAGATCAATGTCAGCGGGGAGGCTTCGAAGGGGGGCTACGGCCCGGACGAGGCGGAGGCGGCCGTCGCGGAGGCGAGGCGCTCGCTGGACGTCCTGGGACTCATGACGATGGCTCCGGAGGGGGTGGATGCGCGGCCCCATTTCCGCCGCCTGCGGGAGCTAGGCGCCCGGGCGGGGCTCCCCGGACTGTCGATGGGGATGAGCCAGGACTATGAGGTTGCGGTGGAGGAAGGGGCCACCCATGTTCGCGTCGGGACTGCGATTTTCGAAGGAGTGCAGGTATAATTTGGGTGCCTGATCCGCGGTCCCCCCGGAAACCGCGCAGGCGATTCCGTCCAGTAAGGCGGGGAGTAAATCGGCGGGCAGCCCGGGAAAGCGTGACGTAACTTGGGTCTCGGGCTATCCCCAGTAGGTAGAGGGTAACGGGCGGAAGACGATTCTATGCCGACATTGGTCGTCGAGAAGGGACACGACAAGGGAAAGGCGATTCCCATTCCCATCGGCGGCACCGTCATCATCGGACGCGACTCCTCCACGGCCCTCCCGCTCCGCGACACGATGACCTCCCGCATGCACTGCAAGATCCAGATGCAGGAGGACGGCTTCTACCTCACCGACCTGGAGAGCATGAACGGGACCTACCTCAACGGCGAGAAGGTCCGCGAGCTGGTCAAGCTGGAGCACGGCGACCTCATCAAGATCGGCGACACGCTGTTCACCTTCCAGTCGGACGACGCCAGCGCCACATCGCTGGCGGGGCAGCGGGTCGGCGGGTACCGGATCATCGAGCGCGTCGGCCGCGGCGGCATGGGCACGGTCTACAAGGCCGAGCAGGTCGACCTGCAGCGCATCGTCGCCCTCAAGGTGATCTCCGAGGAGCACACGAAGGACAAGGAGTTCGTGGAGCTCTTCATCCACGAGGCCCGCGCGGCGGCGAAGCTCAACCACCCGAACATCGTCCAGGTCTACGACGTCAAGCGGCACAACGAGTACTACTACTTCTCGATGGAGTTCGTGTCGGGCGGCAGCGTCCAGGAGATCCTGAACCGGCAGAAGAAGATCTCCGCCGACCAGTCCGTCCAGATGATTCTCGACGCCGCCCGCGGCCTGGACTACGCGCACAAGAAGGGCATCATCCACCGCGACGTGAAGCCCGACAACCTGATGATCGCCGAGACCGGCATGATCAAGATCGGCGACATGGGCCTCGCGCGCGGGCTGGAGGAGAAGGTCGGCCCCGAGGAAGAGACCTCGGTCATCGGGACGCCGCACTACATCGCGCCGGAGCAGGTGCTGGGGCGCCCCGCCGACTTCCGTTCGGACATCTACTCGCTGGGCGCGACCGCCTATCGGATGCTGGCGGGGATCACGCCGTTCTCGGCCCCCAGCGTGCGCGATCTCGTGAACAAGAAGGTCCGCGAGGACGCGTCGTCGATCGTCGAACATTCGCCCGAGGTGCCCAAGTCGGTCGCCGAGATCGTGGCGCGGATGATGTCGCGCGACCCCGAGCGGCGCTACCAGACCATGACGGAGGTCATCGGCGACCTGGAGCGCTACCAGCGGGGCCAGGCGGACGCGACGGCCGAGGCGCGGCGGGAGCACACCACCGCGGTGGGGATGCTGCTGTCGAACCGCCGGGGCATGATGGTCGCGGCCTCGCTCCTCTTCCTCCTGATCGGCGGCGGGGCGCTGGTGGCGATCTTCCACAAGGGGCCCGACCCGGTGATCTCGAAGACTTCCGTCAAGGAGATCGACCCGGTCGCGGCCGCGCAGGCCCTGGACCTGGT
>Ga0310813_10002883_pt1 | contig 10432 bp, 8 predicted proteins | sample YN3metagenome_FD_203086 | JGI IMG/M metagenome (GOLD analysis project Ga0310813, IMG submission 203086) | Soil microbial communities from experimental microcosm in Duke University, North Carolina, United States - YN3 | ecosystem: Engineered > Artificial ecosystem > Soil microcosm > Unclassified ... | reverse complement strand
CGCGCCGGCGTGATCGAGGAACGGCGCGAGCTCCTGCGCGAGCGTCGGCGAATAGGCGAACGGGAACGTCTCGGCGTAGGGCTCAACGAAGAAGTCGAAGGGATTGATGACGGAAAGATCGGCCGTCAGGTCAACCGTAACCACCAATCGCTCGGTCGCGTCGGGGAAAACCGCTCGCGCGATCCAGTTGCCGTACGGGTCCTGCTGCCAGTTGACGAAATGCCCGGCCGGCTCGATCGCGAGCGAATAGCCGATGATCGGCGTGCGGCAATGCGGCGCGGGCCGCAACCGGATCTCATGCGGCGACAGCATCACCGGCCGGCCGTACCGATAGCTCGTGCGATGCGATAGCGCGACGCGAATCGTCATGGCGAACGACGGTGGCAAAGAGGGTCGGAGACGACTTTCCCGAACGAGGCGAGGGGATGGCCAGGACGGCCGCGAAAGTCGTCTCCGACCTTGATCAAAGCCAATCCGGATCCGGCAGTTGCGCAAACACGCGGCGCAGGCCCTCGCCCCACTGGTGATGGACGAGCTGGAAATACGGGTCGAATTCCTGGATGCGTCGCTGCAGCGCCACCTTGAGGCTTCCGGTCTCGTAGACCAGCAGGTCGATCGGCAGCCCGACGGAAATGTTCGAGCGCATCGTGGAATCGAACGACACGATCGTGCACTTGGTCGCGTCGAGCAGCGACGTGCCGCGATGCACGACACGGTCGATCACCGGCTTGCCATACTTGGATTCGCCGATCTGGAAGTAGCAGGTGTCCGGCGTCGCCTCGATGAAATTGCCTTCGCTGTAGACCTCGAAGAGGCGCGGCGCCTCGTCGTGGATCTGGCCGCCCACGATGAAGTTCGCCGACGCGTCGATGTGGTTCTCCGCCATGTACGGGCCGTCGCGCGCACGCACCTCGCGCAGCGCGTCGCCGAGCAGGCGCGCCACCTGGAACATCGACGACGCGTTCCAGATGTGCTGCGGGTGCTCGTCGCCGTGCACCTGCTGCTCGAGGAGGTTGATGGCGTTCTGCGTGACCGACAGGTTGCCCGACGAGAGCATGACGACGACCCGGTCGGCGTCGCGTGCGAAGACGCGCATCTTCGAGAAGCGCGCGATGTGGTCGACACCGGCGTTCGTGCGCGAATCGGACGCGAAGATCATCCCGGCGTCCAGCGACATGGCGACGCAATACGTCATGAGAGATCAGGTTTGGATTCTAACCGACTGAATTGGCGGTTTGCTTCGACGCCGCCGCGGCGGGCGCCCCATATGTCGGCACGAGGAAGACGCTGTTCACTTCGGCGCCGAGCAGCGCAATATGTTCCAGGAACTCCACCAGGTACTCGTGCAGGCCGAAGCGCATGATGTCCTCGGTGCGACCGTAGTGCAGGCGCGCGTGCAGCTGCCCGGCCTGCCGCTCGAGCTCATGGCTTTGCGCGTCGCAGAGCACCTGCAGCGTGTCGAGGATCAGGTTCATGCAGCTGTGCAGCGACCGTGGCATGTCGTCGCGCAGGATCAGGAGCTCCGCCACGCGCCGTGGCGCGATCACGTCGCTGTAGATCTTGCGGTAGGACTCGAAGCCCGACAGCGACTGCAGCAGCGATGCCCACTGGTAGTAATCGACGGCGCCACCGACGTCGGCCACCGACGGCAGCAGGATGTGGTACTTGGTGTCGAGTATGCGCGCGGTGTTGTCGGCGCGCTCCATGTGGGTGCCGAGGCGAATGAAGTGATACGCCTCGTCGCGCAGCATCGTGCCGAACGTGACGCCGCGAAACAGATGCGAGCGCATCTTCACCCATTCGAGGAAATCGGACACGCCGAGCGTCTGGATGCGTTCGTAATCGTAGCCGCGCATCTCGATCCACGCCGAATTGAGGTCCTCGTACATCTCGGACGTGATCGCGCCGCGCACCGCACGCGCCGACTCGCGCGCCGCGCGCAGGCACGTGAGGATCGACGACGTGTTCGACGGGTCGAGGATCATGAACCGCAGCGCGTTCTCCGCCGTCAGCACCGCATGGCGCTGGTAATAAGCGGTGGCGAGCCCGAGCGTGATCAGCGGCACCGACCACGGCTCCGGCCAGCCGAGCCCCGGCTCGCGCACTTGGTAGGGCAGGAGCGACGTGCGATACGTGACGTCGAGAAGGCGCGCGGTGTTCTCGGCGCGCTCGATGTGACGGCCCATCCAATACAGCTCGTTCGCGTGGCGCGACAGCATCAGCTTTCCCCGTCGGCGGCGAGCACCCAGGTGTCCTTGGTGCCGCCGCCCTGCGACGAATTGACGACGAGCGAGCCCTCGCGCAGCGCGACGCGCGTCAGTCCGCCCGGCACCAACGAGACGCCCTTGCCGGAGAGGATGTAGGGGCGCAGGTCGATGTGCCGTGGCGCGAGTCCGCTCGCAACGAACGTCGGGCACGTCGACAGCGCCAGTGTGGGCTGCGCGATGTAGCGTTCGGGCGCGGCGAGGATACGTTGCCGGAACGCTTCGCGCTCGGCCGCGGAGGCGGCAGGCCCGATCAGCATTCCGTAGCCCCCTGCCCCGTGCACTTCCTTCACCACCATGTCGCCGAGCCGCGCCAGCGCCTCGCTGCGCTGTGCCGCGTCGCGCAGCAGCAGCGTCGGCACGTTGGCAAGCAGCGGCTCCTCCGACAAGTAGAAGCGAATCATGTCCGGGACGTGCGGGTAGATCGACTTGTCGTCGGCTACGCCAGTGCCGATCGCATTGGCGAGCGTCACGCGGCCGGCACGGTACGCGGCGAACAGCCCCGGCACGCCGAGCGTCGAGTCGGGCCGGAATGCGAGCGGATCGAGGAAGTCGTCGTCGACGCGCCTGTAAATGACGTGGACGCGCTGCGGACCGCGCGTCGTCCGCATGTACACGGTGTCGTCCTCGACGAACAGGTCCTGGCCCTCGACCAGTTCGACCCCCATCTGCTGCGCGAGGAATGCGTGCTCGAAGTACGCCGAGTTGTATGCGCCTGGCGTGAGCACGGCCACGGTCGGCCGCTCCTCGCCGGCCGGCGCGACCGCGTGCAGATTCTCGAGCAGCGAGTCGGGGTAATGGTGGACCGGGCGGATCGAGCGCGTCGCGAACAGTTCCGGAAAGAGCCGCATCATCATCTTGCGGTTTTCGAGCATGTACGAAACGCCCGACGGCACGCGCAAGTTGTCCTCGAGCACGAAATACTCGCCTCCGCCGGCGCGCACGACGTCAATGCCGGCGACGTGCGCATAGATGCCGCCCGGCACGTGGACGCCCACCATCTCGCGGCGGTACTGCGCGTTGCCGAGCACGCATTCGGCCGGTATCACGCCGGCGCACAGAATCGACTGCTCGTGATAGATGTCGCGCAGGAAAAGATTCAGCGCGCGCACGCGCTGCACCAGTCCCGCCTCGAGGCGTTGCCACTCGCTCGCCGGGATGATGCGCGGAACCAGATCGAACGGGATGAGGCGCTCCGTTCCGGACTGCTCGCCGTACACGGCGAACGTGATGCCAACGCGATGGAACAGGCGTTCGGCTTCCCCGCGCTTCTGGGCGATGTGTTCGGGGGGCGTGCGCTCGAGCCAGTCGGCGAAGGACCGGTAGTGGAGGCGGATGTCGCCTTCCGCGCCACGCATTTCGTCGTAGGGTGGCGACGACATGAGCGCCTGTGCAGGTCGATCGGTCACGGTAGCGACGGGAGGGGGTCCGGCGTTAAGTCGTTGATAAACCGGCGGCCCGACGGCGCGCCCGATCGGCGGGTTGCGCCTGCCGGTGTCGTTCAGGCGTCGCCAGCACCGAAATGGTGCTGATTTGTCCAGGACGAGGTTCGACGAAAGCCCAAATGCGGTTTGAAAGGGCCTCGTCGGTATGGTTAAATCCGGGCTCCTGTCTGGGTTCGCGGGGCGGTTAGCTCAGCGGTAGAGCACTGCCTTCACACGGCAGGGGTCACTGGTTCGAACCCAGTATCGCCCACCACATGAACCAAGGGGTTACGCGTCAAGTGTAACCCCTCTTTTTTTGTCCGCACGCTTCGCGACCGATGCCTTCCACTCCGCGCGCCCTGGTATTCGATGCTTACGGTACGTTGTTCGACGTGCATTCGGTGGTGACGCTCGCCGAGGAGCTCGCGCCCCGGCAGGGCGCGGTGCTGTCGCAGTTGTGGCGCACCAAGCAGCTCGAATACACCTGGCTCGAATCGCTGATGCTGTCGCCCGCGTACGCGCGCGACGACTTCTCGACGCTCACCGCCCGCGCCCTCGATTACGCGCTCGCGCAGCTCATGGTGCCGCTCGAGGCCGCTGACCGCCAGCGCCTGCTCGACGCGTATCGCGTGCTCGCGCCGTTCCCCGATGCGTCGAATGCGCTGGCCGACCTCGGGCCGCGGCCGCGCTGGATCCTGTCGAACGGCACGCGGGCGATGCTCGAGCCGCTGGTCGCGGCGTCGCCGCTGGCAGCGCATCTCGACGGCATCCTTTCCGTCGACGAGGTGGGCATCTACAAGCCGTCGCCGCGCGTCTACCAGCTGGCCGTGGACGCGCTGGGGTTGCCGGCGGCGGACATCGGCTTCGTATCGTCGAACGGCTGGGACGCGGCGGGCGCGAAGGCATTCGGCTTCACGACGTTCTGGATCAACCGCTACGGCCTGCCGGTGGAGCGCCACGCCGCCGAGCCCGATTACGTCGTGGGCTCGCTCGCGAACATCCCGTCGATCGTGTCGGCTACCTGACGCGCTGTGGCGCCTTCGCGCGGCAGCGCGCTACGCTGTCGCGGATCGCCGCGATCGCCGCCGGCCGCGGAAAGCTGCGCCGATACGCGAGCGCGATGCGTCGCGACGGCACCGGTTGTGTGAACGGCACCGGCACGACGAGCTGACTGTGATAACGCGGCGTCAGCGCATCGCGCGGCAGCACCGAGACGCCGAGCCCCGACGCCACCATGTTGCGCACCGTCTCGAGCGAGTTCGTGCGCGTCACCTGAGCGTCGGACTGGTTGAGCTCCGGGCAGGCGTCGAGCACCTGGTTGCGAAAGCAATGGCCGACGTTGAGCAGGATCGTGTGCTCGCGCGCGAGCTCGTCGGGGGCGACTGCCTTGCGGCGCGCCCACTTGTGTCCTTGCGGCACGACCACCTGGAACGGCTCCTCGTACAGAAACTCGGTCACGACCCCGGGCGGGTCGAACGGCAGCGCGATGATGGCGGCGTCGACGCGCCCGGTGCGCAGCCCCGCCTCCAGGTGCTCGGTGAGCGTCTCCTCGATGTCGAGGGGCATCTGCGGCGCCGCTTCGTGCAGCTCCGGAATGAGATCGGGCAGCAGATACGGCGCCACGGTGTGGATGATGCCGAGCCGCAGCGTGCCGACGAGCTGGTCGCGCCCGCCGATCGCGATCTCGCGGATGCGCGCAGCCTCCTCCAGCACCTTCTGCGCCTGCTCGACGATGCGCTCACCGAGCGGCGTGATCGTGATCTCGGTCTTGCCCCGCTCGAACAGCGCCGCACCGAGCTCGTCCTCGAGCTTCTGGATCGCCACGGACAGCGCCGGCTGGCTAACGAAGCACTTCGCGGCGGCGCGACCGAAGCTGCGCTCCTGGGCGACGGCGACGATGTAGCGCAGCTCGTTCAACGTCAAATGCAACCCCTCCGGCGCATGGTGGCGGCGGACGTCATCGGCCGCGCGCGGCGAGGAACCGCGAGAACGCCTCGCCCACCTCGGCGTGCTTCGCGCCGAAGTCGACCGTCGCCTCGAGATAGCCGAGCTTGTTTCCGCAGTCGTAGCGTCGGCCCTCGAATTCGTACGCGAGCACGCGCTCCTCGGTGAGCAGCCGCGCAATGCCGTCGGTCAACTGGATCTCGCCCCCGGCGCCCGGCGGCATCGTGCGCAAATGGTGGAAGATCCGCGGCGACAGCACGTAGCGCCCCACCACCGCCAGCGTCGACGTCGTCGTCCCCGGCTTGGGCTTTTCGATGATGCGCGTGATCCGCCCGATGCGTTCGCCGGCCGGCTCGGGTTCCGCCTCGACGATGCCGTAGCTGCCCGTGTCCTCGGGCGCGACCGGTATCACACCGATCGTCGAGGCGTTCTCGCGTGCGGCGAGATCGACCATCTGCTTCATCACCGGCGTCGGAGCATCGATCAGGTCGTCGGCAAGCAGCACGGCGAACGGCTCGTCGACGACGACGGGCTCTGCGCAAAGCACCGCATGACCGAGCCCGAGCGCTTCGTTCTGGCGGATGTACACGCAGTTGATGCCCGGCGGTGTGGCCGCCTGCACCTGCTCGAGCAGCGCGGTCTTGTTGCGCAGCGACAGCTCGGTCTCGAGCTCGTACGCCTTGTCGAAGTGATCCTCGATCGCGCGCTTGTTGCGGCCGGTGATGAAGATCATGTCGGTGATGCCTGCCGCTGCGGCCTCTTCCACGGCGTACTGGATCAGCGGCTTGTCGACGATCGGCAACATTTCCTTCGGGCTCGCCTTCGTCACCGGCAGGAAGCGCGTGCCGAGTCCCGCCACGGGAAATACCGCCTTGGTGATCTTCTTCATGATGCCGTCTCCCAATCTCAGTGCGCGAGCAGCGCACGCATCTCGCGTTCGTCGATCACCGCCACGCCGAGCGCCTGCGCCTTCGCGAGCTTGGTGCCCGCATCGGCCCCGGCCACCACGTAGTCGGTCTTTTTCGATACGCTGCCGGCTACCGTCGCGCCGGCAGCTTCGAGCAGCGCCTTAGCCTCGTCGCGCGACAACGTGGGCAGCGTGCCGGTGAGCACGAATGTGCACCCCGTGAGCGGTCCGGCCGATTCCCGCCGCGGCGCGCGATCCTGCCAGTGCACGCCGGCCTTGCGCAACGCCTCGATCACTTTCCGATTGTGCGGCTCGGCAAAGAAGTCGCGAATCGATTCGGCGAGCACCGGCCCGACGTCGCGCACCTGCAGCAGCGCGTCGTCGTTGGCTTCGAGCAGCGGGTCGAGCGCGCCGAAATGCGCGGCGAGGTCGCGCGCGGTCGCCTCGCCCACGTGGCGTATCCCGAGCGCGTAGATGAAGCGGGCAAGCGTGGTCGCGCGGCTGCCGTCGATGGCGGCGATCACGTTGGCGGCACTCTTGTCGGCCATGCGCTCGAGCGCCGCGAGATCGGCCGCGTCGAGCGCGTAAATGTCGGCGGGCGTGCGCACGCGTCCGGTCTCGACGAGCTGGTCGATGAGCTTCTCGCCCAATCCTTCGATGTCCATCGCGTGGCGGCTCGCGAAATGGCGCAGTGCCTGCTTGCGCTGCGCCGGGCATACGAGGCCGCCCGTGCAGCGCGCGACCGCCTCGTCGGGCAGGCGGACGATGGCCGAGCCGCACTCGGGACAGTGCGCCGGCATCACGAATTCGCGCGCGTCGCCGGGCCGCCGCTCGGGCAGCACGCGCACGATCTCGGGGATCACGTCACCCGCGCGGCGCACGACGACGGTATCGCCGATGCGCACGTCCTTGCGCCGGACCTCGTCCTCGTTGTGCAACGTCGCGTTGGTCACCGTCACGCCACCGACGAACACCGGCTCGAGACGCGCGATCGGCGTGATCGCGCCGGTCCTGCCGACCTGCACGCCGATGTCGATGAGGCGCGTCGGCATCTCCTCGGCCGGGAACTTGTGCGCGACCGCCCAGCGCGGCTCGCGCGTGACGAAGCCGAGCTCACGCTGCAGGGCGAGCCGATTGACTTTGTAGACGACCCCGTCGATGTCGAACGGCAACTCGTCGCGGATCGCCGTCACGTGCTCGTGGAATGCCACGAGCTCGTCGGCGCCCTTGGCGACACGACGATGGCGATCCACCGGCAATCCGAACGCAGCCAGGGCGTCGAGCAGCTCGGCATGCGTGGCCGGCAGCGACCATCCGCGCACTTCCCCGACGCCGTAGGCGAAGAAGCGCAGCGGACGCTGCGCGGTCATCGCGGGGTCGAGCTGGCGCACCGCGCCCGCGGCCGTATTGCGCGGATTGATGAACGCCCGCAGCCCAGCGGCCGCCTGCCGCTCGTTGAGGCGCGCGAAGTCGTGCCGCGTCATGTAGACCTCGCCGCGCACGTCCAGCAGGTCGGGCGGATCCCGCCCGGCAAGCCGCCCCGGGATGGCACGGATCGTCAGGATGTTACGCGTGACGTCCTCGCCCGTCTCGCCGTCGCCCCGCGTGGCGGCCACGCCGAGACGACCTCGCTCGTAGCGCAGGTTGATTGCAAGCCCGTCGAACTTGAGCTCGGCGACGTAGTCGACCGGCGGTGCATCGTCGCCGAGCTGGAGATCGCGGCGAATGCGCGCGTCGAAATTGCGTGCGCCCGCCGCGCTCGTGTCGGTTTCGGTGCGAATCGACAGCATCGGCACCGCGTGGCGCACCGGTGCGAACTGCGCCTGGACCGCGCCGCTCACGCGCTGCGTCGGCGAGTCCGGAACGACGAGCGACGGATAATCGGCTTCGAGCGCCTGCAGCTCCCGATACAACGCGTCGTATTCGGCGTCGCTGATCGTCGGCTGATCGAGCACGTAATAGTTGCGATCGTGCATCGCGATCGCCTCGCGCAGCGCCTGCGCGCGGCGCGCGGCCGTCGCCGGCGCCGTCTTCGATGAACCTGCGGCCGCCACGCGGGCGATTCTTGCAGGTAGGCGCGGCGCGCTACGCGCTGAACAGCGCCAGCGCGCGCGGGCTGCCCGGATCGATGTGCACGGCGCGCAGCGCCTCGGCCGCCGCCTCGACCTGCGCGCGAATGCTCGCGAGCGCCGCGTCGTCGAGCGGTCGCCGATTGTCGTCGACGAGCTCCGCGCCAAGTGTCGTCGCCATGCGTCGCGCCGCGAGCTTCATCTGGTCGAACACCCGTGCAGGCTCGGGAAGACGCGCGACGTCGAGCAGGAACACGACGCCGTTGGTGGCGGTGAGCCGCAGCATTTCCGCGCTGAACGGATCCGGGCGCAGGTTCTGCAGCGTGTAGAGCACGCCGCCGGTGTCCTCGTTGACGAATTCGAAGCGCCCGCCCGAGGCGAGATGGAACCCTGCCGCCTCCGCGACGCCGCGCAGCCGCGTGCCCGCGATCGACGCCGGCTCGGGCATCTGCACGGTGAGGCCGATCTGCACGTCGAGCTCGGCGCACAGGCGATCGAGCGATTCCGCGCGCGCCAGCTCGCGATCGGTGTCCGGCGGCGCGAACGACGCGGATAGCGCCGTCGCGGCGTCGCCCACGACGCGCGAGAACGCGTCGAGCTGCGCGCGCGACGCCGCGCCGTTGCGGTCGGCGAGCAGCATGCACGCGACGACTTCGGCGAAGCGACCCGACGCCTCCCTCGTGAGCTGCTCCCAGTCGGAGCGCGCGTCCGCACGCCCGAACCAGCGCAGCGGCTTGCCGATGCGCGCGTGCAGGCCCGTCGCAAGCGCGGCCGCGGTGACCGGGGCGGCCGGCTGCAGCAGGACCAGGCACTCGATCTCGTGATCGGGCTGCGTCAAAACGCGCGACGCGCGTGTGCCGCTCTCGGGTGCCTGCAATGTCGTTGCCCTCGCCGTTTCATCCGGCGCGTATTCAGCGACCGGTGGCGCCTCGCGTGCCTGGCGGGCCCCGTCGAACGTCTCGCTCGCCGGTGGCGCGATCACCTCGCCGGGTGGCTCGAACGCAGCTTCGCGCGCGACGCCGGGCCGATACGCGGGTGTGCCGGCAGGTGCGCCGATCGCGCTCGCGCGCTCGGCGCCGAGCGTCGGCTCGACGCGTTCGTCGCGCCGCGGAGGCGGTGCTGCCGGGGGCAGCGGCGGCGTGCGCCCGTCGGCGAGCCGGCGGCGAATGCGCCGCTCCTGCCACACGTTGTAGACGATGACGGCGACCACGATCAGGACGCCGGCGACGATCAGCGCGAGCTGCAGCGAGCTCATGTCTTGGAGTTCATCACGTAGCGAGCTGCGGCTCGGCCGCGAGCTCGAGTGCCTCGGCGATGTCCACGGCGACCACGCGGGAAATACCGGGATCCGGCATCGTGATGCCGATCAGCTGGTTCGCCATCTCCATCGTGATCTTGTTGTGCGAGATGAACAGGAACTGCGATTCACCCGACATCTCCTGCACCATCTGGCAGAACCGGTGCGTGTTCGAGTCGTCGAGTGGCGCGTCGACTTCGTCCATCAGGCAGAACGGCGCGGGATTGAGCTGAAACAGCGCGAAGACCAGCGAGATCGCCGTCAGCGCCTTCTCGCCGCCCGAAAGCTGGTGGATCGTCGTGTTGCGCTTGCCCGGCGGATGCGCGATCACCTGCACGCCCGAATCGAGAATTTCCTCGCCGGTCAACAACAGCTTCGCCTGACCGCCGCCGAAGAGCGTTGGAAAGAGCTTCGCGAAATTGGCGTTGACGATGTCGAACGTCTGCTGCAGCAGCTCGCGCGACTCGCGGTCGATCTGCCGGATCGCGGCCTCGAGCGTCGTCATCGCCTCGGTGAGATCGGCCGCC
>Ga0310813_10002882_pt1 | contig 10435 bp, 10 predicted proteins | sample YN3metagenome_FD_203086 | JGI IMG/M metagenome (GOLD analysis project Ga0310813, IMG submission 203086) | Soil microbial communities from experimental microcosm in Duke University, North Carolina, United States - YN3 | ecosystem: Engineered > Artificial ecosystem > Soil microcosm > Unclassified... | reverse complement strand
GACCGCTCGGGGCGCCGTGCGACGTACCGCGAGTCGGGCGAAACGCTGCCCGGTACCGGCCGGACCGGCCAACCGATACCGAACGGTCATGGCCACCCTCAGGCCGCCAACTGACACTCTGGCGCAGCGGGGCATGGGGGAATCGGTGGACGCAGAGGCCGCGGGTCCGGCTGGGCTCGCGCAAGATCTCCTTGATTCGATCTTCAGGGTCGCGACGGAGCTCGTTCGCGGCTCGCGTGCGTCGCTGCTCATTCGCGACGACGGCACGGCCGACTTCGTCATCGCGCACGCGGTCGGGATCGCGGACGAGGTGCGCAAGCAGGTCCGCGTCCGCCAGGGCGAGGGCGTCGTCGGCTCGGTCGCCCTGTCCAAGCGGTCCCTCCTCGTCCGCGCCGATGACGCGGTCGGGCCGCGGAGCGGCGATCCCGGCCGCTACCGCACGGCGACCTTCATGTCGGTCCCGATCCTGGTCGACGATGTGTCCCTCGGTGTGCTGAACGTCGCCGATCCGCTCGATGGCGGCTCCTTCGGGGAGAACGACCTCCTGACGCTCGAGCTCCTCGCGAGCCACATCGGCGCCGTGCTGCTGCAGCGCGAGCAGGGCGAGGCGATGCAAAAGCTGGCCGAGACCGATCCGGTCACGTTCCTGTTCAATCGCCGTCACTTCGACCGCCGGCTCGACGCCGAGCTCAACCGCGCGCTGCGCGCGGAGAGCCTGCTGTCGTTGCTCATGATCGACGTGGACCACTTCAAGTCGATCAACGATCGCTTCGGCCACCGCACCGGCGACGCCGTGCTGCGGTCCGTCGCGACGGGCATCAAGCAGGCCGTGCGCCTCTACGACGTCCCGACGCGGTACGGCGGGGACGAGTTCGCGGTCATCCTTCCCGAGGCCGACAGCGACGTCGCATCGCGCGTCGCGCGCCGGGTGCTCGAGAAGACCGGGCAGCAGCCGCTGCCGCCGGACCTCGCCGCGGCGGGCGTCGCGATCGGGCTCTCGATCGGCATCGCGACCTATCCGCGCCCATCGGGCGACAGCGCCGCGCTCATCGAGTTCTCGGACATCGCGATGTACCGGGCGAAGGAGGCCGGAGGCGGCGTCCGCGTCTGGGAGCACAGCTTCGCCGAGGGTCCGCGCGGATCGCTGCGGTCGCGGGGCGGGACCCCGCCGCCCGCGCCGTTCCTCGCCGAGCCCGCGCGCCTTGCGACACGGAGCCTCCAGGCGCTCCTGTCTCCGGCACTCGCGGCCGAATGGAACGCGGTGGTCGTCGGCCGTGACGGCCAGGTGCTCACGATCGCGCTTCCGATGCCGAACAATGCCGCGGTCGATTCGATCTCGAAGGCGTCGGGCTTCGCGGTCTACCCCGTCTACAGCAACTCGGTGGATCTCGAGGCGACGCGCCGGAGGCTGACCGAGGCCGGCTAGCGGGCTTTCGCTTCCTCGCGCTGCACGCCGCCGTCGGCGCCCTTGAAGAGATACCCCACACCGGGCACGGTCTGAATGACGTCGCGCGTGCGGCCATCCGCGCCGAGCTTCCGGCGCAGCCGGCTCACGTTCAGCTTCACGAGATCGCCGCCGACGTCGGCGTCGTAGCCCCACACACCTTCGAGGATCTCCTCCTGCGTGAGGACGCGGCCGGGATTCGCCATGAAGTGCCGCAGCAGCTTGAACTCGGTGGGCGAGAGGTGCACCGGCACCTCGGCGGTCCGCACCTCGTGCGTCGCCTCGTCGAGGACGATGTCGCCCGTCTTGTACACCGACGGCGCCGGCCGGCCGCGCGCGTGGACGGACCGTCGCAGGATCGCCTTCACCCGCGCGACCAGCTCCTTCGGACGGAACGGCTTGGTGATGTAGTCGTCGGCGCCGAGCTGCAGCCCACGGAGGATGTCCGACTCGTCCTGGCGCGCCGAGAGCAGCAGCACCGCGACGTGCTCGTCGACGTGACGGATGCGCTCCAGGACGACGAAGCCCGCGAGCTTGGGCAGATTGATGTCGAGCACGACGAGATCGGGATGCTCGCGGCTCAACGTCTCGAGCGCGGCCTCGCCGTCGTAGGCCCGCACGACCTCGTACCCCTCGCGCCGCAGCGCGTAATCAAGCAGCTCCACCAGATCGCGGTCGTCGTCGACGACCAGCAGCTTCACGCTGATCCAGCCTCCTGCGCGAGCTCGCGCGCCTTCGGGAGCGTGAAGTGTACCGACGTGCCGCGGTCGGGCGCGCTGTCGACGCCGATCTCGCCGCCCTGCGCCTGCACGATGGCCCGGCAGATGGTGAGCCCGAGACCGAGGCCGCCCATCTCGCCACGGACGTTGCGCGACCGGAAGAACCGCTGAAAGAGGCGGGCCAGCTCGTCGGGCGGGATGGCCGGCCCGTCGTTGTGGATCGTGACCTTCACGAAGCCGGCGCTGGAGTCGGCCTTCAGCGTGATCTCCGATCGCTCGGTGCCGTACTTGCCGGCGTTGCCGAGGAGATTCGCCAGCACCTGGCCGGTGCGGCGCGGGTCGCAGACGACGCGATCGGCCCCGCGCCCGAAGTGCGTGACGAGCTGCTGGCCCTTCGAGTCGAAGGTCGAGCGAACGAACAGCAGGCTGTCCTCGAGCACGTCCCGAAGGCTGCAGGGCACCGCGCGCACCTCGAACGTGCCGGCCTCGATGCTGCCGGCGTCGAGGAGGTTCTCGACGAGGTGCTCGAGCCGCAGGGCGCTCCGGCGCAGCGTGCCCACCATCGTGCGCAGCTCCTCGCGCGGCATCGAGATCGCATCCTGGTGGACGAGGTCGAGCGACGCGGTGAGCGCCGCGATCGGCGTCCGGAGCTCGTGGGCGACGTCCAGGAGGAACTCCTCCTTCAGCCGAAGGAGCTCGGCGCTCGCGGTGACGTCGCGGACCGTGTGGATCGTGGCGCGCGGCGACGACCCCGCGAGCGGCGTCGAGACGATCTCGAGCACCCCCATCCGCTCCTCGCGCGGGAACCAGGCCCGCCGGATGGCCTGCCCCTCGGGGTTCTGCACGGTGACGGCGCCGGAGACGAGGAGGAGGTCCTCGAACGACCGGCCGATGAGCTTGTCCTCGCCGAGCAGGCGGAACGCCGCGGGATTCGCGGACAGCACCTTGCCGGTCCCGTCGCTGATGAGGATGCCGTCGGTGAGCGCGACGAACGCGTCCTCGAAGGCGACGCCCGTGATCGAGTCCGAGGCTCGCCGGCCCGTCGTCCGGCGTTCTTCGGTCGTCATCCGGGGTCAGTATCGGGGTCGGGGCCGGCGACGGCCCGCACGGTCTCCAGCGTGTCGATCTCGCTGACCGGCTTGTCGGGCCGCAGCCGGACGATGCGCGGGAACCGGAGCGCGAAGCCGGACGCGTGCCGCGCGCTGCGCTGCACCTGGTCGAAGGCCACTTCGATCACCGTGTCGGGCTCGACGAGCCGCACGCGGCCGAAGTCCTTCAGCGTCCGGGCCTTGAAGTACTCGGTCATCTCGGCGATCTCCTTGTCGGTCAATCCTGAATAGGCCTTCCCGACATTCAGGAAGCGATCGCCGTCACGGACCGCGAACGTGTAGTCGGAGAGGACGGCCCGGCGCTTCCCGTGCCCCCACTCGACCGCGGTGACGACGACGTCGAGCGTGCGGAGGGCGCGCTTCACCTTCAGCCACTCCATACCTCTACGGCCGGGTCGGTACGGCGATCGCGGATCTTTCAGCATCAGGCCCTCGTTCCCGCGGTCGCGTGCCGCGGTGAACTCGGCGTCGAGCGCCGCGATGAGCGCGTCGCCGGACGCATTCACCTGCGCCGAGCGCGCGAAGACCAGGGGCGCGCGCAACGGCAGGCTCGCGAGCACCGCCTGCCGCTCGGCGAGCGGCTCGTCGAGCAGCGCCCGGCCATCGCGCTCGAGCACGTCGAACACGACCAGTGTCGCCGGGAGCTCGCGCAGGAGCTCGTCGCTCACGATCTTGCGCCCGAGCCGGGTCTGGAATCGGGTGAACGGGATGGCTCGGCCCGCCGGATCGAGGGCGAGCACCTCCGCGTCCAGCACGAACGTCCCGGGGATCTCGCGCAGCGGCCCGACGAGCTCCGGGAAGCGCGTGGTCACGCGATCGAAGGTCCGCGAGTACAGCTCCACCCGGCCGCCCTCCTTGTGGACCTGCGCTCGCACGCCGTCGTACTTGTCCTCGACGTCGTACGGCGGCGCGATGCGCTTCTCGACCTCGGCCAGGTCCAGGACCGGCGTCGCGAGCATCATCCCGATCGGCGCGAAGTGGACGAACCGTGCCTGGCCGAGCGTGTCGCCCTTCGCGCGGACCGCAGTCACGCCGATGTCGCCGTCGAGCATGTGCGCCCGTCCGACGGCCTCGCGGTCCCGACCGTAGGCGCGCGCGATGGCATCCTCGAGCAGCCCCTCGCGCAAGCCGATGCGCGGCTCGCCGCTCATGACCTTCACGAGGTAGCGGATCTCCGCGGGCTCGGCGCGCACCAGCAACGTCGAGAGGAGCTCGGCCTTCGGCGCGACACCGCGGGCCGCGGCGATGCGGTCGAACGCCTCGGCGACGTCGCCGAGCGTGAGCGGCGGCGGCTTCGGCGGGATCGCCGCACGGTCCGCGACCTCGGCGGCCACGTCGCCAAGGTCGGCGTGGCGCGGGTACGAGGCCTCGATGTCGTCGCCCGACGTGCCGGTCCGGGCCATGACCGCGTCGAGCAGGGCGCGCCACCCGACGGACAGGACCCGTTCGTCCGTCCGCGGGAACGGCACGCCGGCGAAGAGCCGCGCCGCGATCGCGAGATCAGGCTCGTCCAGCCGTTGGAAATAGGCCCCGAGCGCGGCCAGCTTCTCCAATTTCTTGGTCGTCGCCCGCACGGCATCGGCCGTGCTAGCCCATTCGGCGAAGCGGCTGCTCACGAAGCTCGCCGCACGGAGGTATGAATGGGCATTCTCGAGCTCATCATCGTGATCCTGCTGATCCTGTGGCTGTTCGGGTACTTCGGCCGCGGCCGGCTGTACGGCAGCCGTGGCGGCACCGTGGTGAGCGACGGCGGATGGCTCGGTGGCGGCAACTGGATCCACACGCTGCTCGTCATCGTCGTCATTCTCATCGTGCTGCGCCTCCTCGGGATCCTGTAAGCCGGTGGCCGGGCGGGCTTCTGCCCGCCCGGCCGAGCCGCACAATGACCGCGTGCAGAACGCGCCCCCGGGCGGCGAGCGGATGCTTCGCGTTCCCTACGGCCACGAGGAGCTGGAGTTCATGGTCCAGCCGTGGTTCGACGTCGACGTCGTCGAGTCCGCGCCGGCCACGCCGGTCGGCGATCTTGCCCAGGCCGCGCGGGCGAGCCTCCGGTCGCCGCTCGGCACGACGCGGCTGCGCGAGCTCGCCGCCGATGCGAAGCGCGCCGCCGGATCGCGCAGGCCGCTCGCGGTCATCGCGGTCACCGACCTCACGCGCGCCTGTCCGGACGACGTCCTCGTTCCGCCGCTCCTCGAGGAGCTGAACGCCGGCGGGATCGCCGACCAGGACATCACGATCATCGTCGCCGTCGGTCTCCACCGGCCGACGACCGACGCCGAGAAGACCGAGAAGCTCGGCGCGGGTGTCACGAAACGAGTGCGCGTCACCGACTCGAACGGCCGCGACCCGGCGATGTGGGCGGACCTCGGATCCATTCCGCCCTACGGCGTGCCGGGCTCCACCCAGCAGGTCATCAAGGACGCGGATCTGGTCATCGCGACGGGCATCGTCGAGCCGCACCAGTACGCCGGCTACTCGGGCGGCCGGAAGACGGTCGCCATCGGCTGCTGCGGCGAGCCGGTCATCACCGCGACGCACGGCATGCGCTTCCTGGAGGACCCCGGTGTGCGGCTGGGCCGCATCGATGGCAACCCGTTCCACGAGACCGTCCGCGAGATCGCGCGCCGCGCGGGCCTGCGGTTCTGCATCAACGTCGTGACCGACGACCGCGAACGCGTCGTCGCGGTCGCCTCAGGCGACCCGGATGCGGTGCTCGCGGAGCTCGTGGCGAAGGCGGCGGCGATCTACACCCGGCCGATCGCGAAGCAGTACGACATCGCGATCGCCGGCGTGGGCGCGCCGAAGGACGTGAACCTGTACCAGGCGTCGCGCGCCGCGACGTACCTCCGCTTCGCGCCCACCCCGGTCGTGCGCGAGGGCGGCTCGATCATCCTGCCGGCGAAGCTCGACGAGGGCGCCGGCGAGGGAGCGGGGGAGCAGCGGTTCCTGCATGCCCTCGAATCCGCGGAATCACCCGCGGCCGTCGTCGAGGCCGCAAGGCGGCACTTCGCGGGCGGCGAGCAGCGCGCGGTCATGGTGGCCCTGACGCTGCAGCACTGCCAGATCGTTGTCGCGGCATCGGAAGCGCCGGAGATCGTGCGGCTCGCGAAGCTGCGCGCGGCCGTGGACGTGGAGGAGGCGCTCGACATCGCGTACGAGCACATCGGCCGGCCGCAGCGGGCGTCGGTGCTCCTGGTGCCGCGCGCGATCCACACCCTGCCGGTGGTGCAGCCGCCGATGTCCGCCTAGAGCTCGATCTTCACTTTCTGCCCGAGCACCTGGCCGTGGATCCGGACCCGGCGGCGCCTTGGCTTGGCGGGGAGCGCCTCGATGCGCGTGATCTGCGCCCGACCGAACTCGGTCATCCCATCGAGCAGCTCGGCGATGAGCGCGAGCTCGGCGTCGCCGTAGCGCGTCAGGCGCTCGGTCGTGCCGCGGGCCATCGGCCCGTAGAACCGCTCGAACTCCTTCGCCCGCCCGGGGACCAGCTCGATGATCACCTTCCGCCGGTCATCCGGATCACTGCGCCGGCGCACGTACCTCGCCGACTCGAGCCGGTCGACCATCCGGGTGACCGCGCCGCTGGTGAGCCCGGTGAGCTCCGAGAGCCGCCCCGCGGTCATCGGCCCGCCGTCCTCGAGGTAGCCGAGACACTCGAGATCGCTCGGAGCGAGCCCGACCTTGTCGGCGATCACCTGGCTCAGCAGCACGGATTGCCCGCTGGTCTGCTGGAAGCCGCTGCGGATGGCCTGCAGCAGCTCCGCCCGCGATCGCTTCGCGCCCACGGCCACCGCCCTTCTCTGTATCGCGTGACATGGTGCGGATATCTGATTCGCGCAGATACTGACTGATGCAGCTATCATAGTCTAACGCCGCACGGAGGACGTATGAACGACGCACCGCAGAAGAACCCCTGGCTCGTGCTGATGGTGTTCAGCCTCGGGCTGTTCATGACCCTGCTCGATCTGACGATCGTCAACATCGCGATCCCGAGCATCGTCGACGACCTGAAGGCCCCGCTCGACGGCATCCTCTGGATGCTCAACGCCTACAGCCTCGTATACGCGGTGCTCCTCATCACCTCGGCGCGCCTCGGCGACATGTTCGGCCCGCGCGCGCTCTTCGTCGCCGGGGTCGGCACGTTCACCGTGGCCTCCGCCTTGAGCGGCCTCGCCCAGGATCCGACGCAGCTCATCCTCGCGCGCGCCGCGCAGGGTCTCGGGGCCGCGCTCATCGCGCCGCAGGGCCTGCCGATGATCACGAGCCTGTTCGCGCCCGAGAAGCGCGGCGGGGTGTTCGCGATCTTCGGCATCCTGGCCGGCCTGGCCGTCGTCCTCGGTCCGACCCTCGGTGGTCTCATCGTTTCGAACTTCGGCTGGCGCTGGATCTTCTACGTGAACATCCCGATCGGCGTCGCGCTCGTCATCGCGGCGTTCGCGCTGGTCCCGGACCTGCGCGTGGGCAGGAGCCACCGGCTCGACATTCCCGGAGTCGCGCTCGCGAGCGGCGGGCTCCTGCTCGTCGTCTACGGCCTGATCGAGGGTCAGCGCTTCGACTGGGGCACGGTCACGGGGTTCGTCACGATCCCGGAGATCATCGCCGCGGGCATCGTCCTGCTCGCCCTGTTCATGTTCTACGAGCGGGGCGTCCAGGATCGTGAGCCGCTGCTCCCGTTCGCCGTCTTCGAGAACCGCAACTTCACGCTCATGGTGTTCGTGCTCATGGCGATGGGCTTCGCGATCCTCGGCGTGTTCCTGCCGCTCACCATCTACTTCCAGTCGGTCCTGGGCTTCGACGCGTTCACGGCCGGCCTGACGATCGCGCCGATGCCACTCGCGATGATGATCGCGTCGGGCTTTGTCGCGAGCCAGGTCCAGAAGGTCGGCCCGAAGCCGTTCCTCTTCGTGGGCCTCATGCTGTTCACGATCGCGCTCGCGTTCATCGCGTGGAGCGTGAGCGCCGACGGCGGCCGGTGGGCGCTCCTGCCGGGCCTCATCCTGATGGGGATCGGCATGTCCGGTGTGTGGACACCGGTGTACGACCTCGCGACCCGGGACCTCAAGCCCGAGCTCGCCGGCACCGCATCCGGGGTCCTCAACACCATGCAGGAGCTCGGCACGGTCATCGCGAGCGCCGCGATCGGCGCGGTGCTCCAGAACCAGCTCGCCACGTCGCTCCGCAGGGAGGCGGTCGCATACTCGGCCCAGCTTCCCGCGCCGTTCCAGCAGCCGTTCATCAACGGCTTCGCCGATGCCGGCAAGCAGGGTCTCGAGGTCGGCGCCGGTCAGAACGGCGCCGCGCTTCAGCTCCCGCCGGGCATCCCGCAACAGGTCGCCGACCAGCTCGCGCAGCTCGGTCACGCGGTCTTCACGCACGCGTTCGTCGATGCGATGCGGCCGAGCATGGCCCTGCCGATCGGCATCGTGATCGTCGCGGCGCTGCTCTCGCTTGCGGCCCGCGCGCCGCGTCGCGTCACCTCGGAGCCTCGGCCGCAGATCGTGGCGGCCTGACCGATGGCGATCGCGACAGCGCCGGCACCCGAGACCGGGGCGGTCACCTCGCGTGATGGCACGACGATCGGCTACCGCCGCGTCGGCGCCGGTCCCGGCCTCGTCGTCCTGCACGGCGCGATGGAGTCATCGCGCAGCCACCTCCAGCTCGCCGAGGTGCTCGCCGACGCGTTCACCGTGTACCTTCCGGACCGGCGCGGCCGTGGCCTCTCCGGCCCGTATCCCGCCGACTACAGCGTGCGGACCGAGATCGACGACATGGCCGCGCTCCTGTCGAGGACCGGCGCGCAGTACGTGTTCGGCGTGAGCTCAGGCGCGATCATCTGGCTGTTCGCCGCGCTCGAGCTGCCGGCCATCCGCAAGGCCGCGATCTTCGAGCCGCCACTCCTGATGGACGAGACGAAGTCGCCGCCGCTCATGCGGCGATTCGACGAACAGATCGCGCAGGGCAAGGTGGCGGCGGCGCTCATCACGGGAATGAAGGCAGCGCGCCTCGCGCCGCCGATGTTCGATCGCGTTCCGCGCTGGCTGCTCGAGCGCCTGACCCGGGCGATGCTCGCGAGCGAGGACAACCGAGCCGCGCCGGACGACGTCACCATGCGGATGCTCGCTCCGACGCTGCACTATGACTTCGAGCTCGTGCGCGGATCGCAGGGCGCCCTCGATCGCTTCGCCGCGATCACGGCCGACGTGCTCCTGCTCAACGGGACCGCCAGCCCGGCGTTCCTGCAGGCGTCGGTCGATGCGCTCGAGCGGGTCCTTCCTCGCGCGGAGCGCGTCAGGCTCGCCGGGCTCGATCATTCCGCCTCAGGAAACGCCGCCGACCCGCTGACCGGTCGGGGCGCCGACCCCGCGCGTGTGGCGCTGGAGCTGCGCCGCTTCTTCGTCTGATCGGCGTGGCACGCCTCTCGCTAGAGTCCCGACCATGGGTTGCTGCCTCGGGGGATGCCTGCGGCTCCTGTTCTTCACGTTCTGGCGGCTCGCCCTCGCGGCGATCACCGCGGTCGTGCTCGCGCGCGTCGACGACTACGTCGAGCGCAGCGACCACCGTGACGCCGTGACCGGCCGCGCGTGGCGCGCGTATCGCGCCCGTGGCGGGAAGAAGGGCGTGAAGCGCGGCACCCCGCCCGACGCGGGCAACGCGATCGACACCCGAGGCGAGCCCAAGCCCTAGACCGCCGGCGCCGGAAAGAGCCGCACGGCGATCGCCGACGGCGCGATCGAGACGACGGCCGCCGCGAGCACGGCGCTGAAAGGCTACGCTCGCAGCCGTGCCCGGACGCATCGATGTGTTCCGTATCCCCACGCGCATCCAGCTCGGCCGAGGTGTCGCGCTCACGCTCGCGGAGCCGCTGCGGCAGGTGGGCGCCAAGAAGGTGCTCCTGGTCACCGATCCCGGCGTGATCAAAGCCGGCCTCGTCGCGCCGCTCGAAGAGAAGCTCCGCGAGGCGAAGATCCCATACGAGATCTACGACCAGGTCGTGCCCGACCCGGGCGTGGCCGAGGTGCAGCGCGCGTACGAGCGGGCGAAAGAGGCCGGAGCGGACAGCTTCGTCGCCGTCGGCGGCGGCTCGTCGATCGACACGGCCAAGATGGCCGCCGTGCTGCTCGCGAACGGCGGCACCGTGCTCGACTACATCGGCATCGACAAGG
>Ga0310813_10002879_pt1 | contig 10442 bp, 7 predicted proteins | sample YN3metagenome_FD_203086 | JGI IMG/M metagenome (GOLD analysis project Ga0310813, IMG submission 203086) | Soil microbial communities from experimental microcosm in Duke University, North Carolina, United States - YN3 | ecosystem: Engineered > Artificial ecosystem > Soil microcosm > Unclassified ... | reverse complement strand
AAGCTTTCGCGTCTGCCCACGGTGAAACAGGTGAATGTAGAAGTGGTGCTCGACCCACCCTGGGATATGAGCCGCATGTCCGAAGCCGCCAAGCTGCAACTCGGTTTTTGATAATGGAAGTTGGAGACAAGGGCGGCTTGCGCGTGCACCTTGACTCCTCAAAGCCGGCAAATCAGCAATTCCCGCTCATACACCAGTTCCGGTGGCAAGTGCGCGTGCAGCAGGATAAATAACTCTTCGTGATCAATGACCTCGCGTTTCCACGCCGGACGGTCTACTCTCTGCAACTCCTCAAATTTTTCAGGAGAAAGAGCCAGTCCACGCCAATCCACGTCTTCGTAAAAGGGCGTCCAGCCGATCGGTGTTTCCTTGGTGCGAGTGCGTCCATGCACGCGATCAACAATCCATTTCAGCACGCGGAAGTTGTCGCGGAACCCCGGCCATAGGAACTCGCCGTTTTCTCCTTTGCGGAACCAATTCACGTGAAAGATGCGTGGCGTCATGCTCAAAGAGCGCTGCATTTTGATCCAGTGCCGGAAGTAGTCGCCCATGTGATAGCCGCAGAAGGGAAGCATCGCCATGGGGTCGCGTCGCACTTTGCCGACTTCGCCGGCCGCAGCCGCCGTTGTCTCCGAGCCCATCGTGGCCCCCGCATAAACGCCTGAGCTCCAGTTGAACGCCTGGTAGATCAGCGGAATCGTATGGGCCCGGCGTCCGCCAAAAATAATCGCGCTGATCGGCACTCCAGTCGGCGCTTCCCAGTCAGGATCAATCGTCGGACACTGCCTCGCCGGTGCGGTGAAGCGAGCATTCGGGTGCGCCGCCTTCACGCCGGTCTTCTTGGCAATCTCCGGCGTCCAGCGGTTTCCCTGCCAGTCAACGCATTGCGCCGGTGGTTCGTCCGTCATCCCTTCCCACCACACCCCGCCTTCCGGAGTCAGTGCTACGTTGGTGAAGATCGTATTCTTCGCAAGAGTGGCCATCGCGTTTGGATTTGTCTTCACCGAGGTACCCGGCGCAACTCCAAAGAATCCCGCCTCAGGATTAATGGCTCGCAGCCGCCCCTGCTCATCCGGCGTGATCCAAGCAATGTCGTCACCAACAGTTGTAACTTTCCATCCCTTGAACACATCCGGCGGTACCATCATGGCGAAGTTGGTTTTTCCGCATGCGCTGGGGAATGCCGCTGCCACGTAGGTTTTTTGGCCGTTTGGATCTTCCACGCCGACAATCAGCATGTGCTCCGCCATCCAACCCTCATCGCGCGCCATATTGGAGGCGATGCGGAGCGCAAAGCACTTTTTCCCGACCAGCGCATTGCCGCCGTACCCCGAGCCGTACGACCAAATCTCGCGGCTCTCCGGAAAATGCACAATATATTTCTCTGGATTGCATGGCCAAGGTACATCTTTCTGCCCCGGCTTGAGCGGAGCGCCCACGCTATGAAGGCATGGCACGACGCGCTTGTAGTCCTTATCAATTTCCTTGAACACCGGCAGGCCGATGCGTGACATGATCCGCATGTTCACAACCACGTAGGGCGAATCGGTAAGCTGGACGCCGATCTGCGAAACCGCGGCGCCCACCGGCCCCATGCTGAACGGAAGAACGTACATCGTCCGGCCGTTCATTGAGTTGCGGAAAAGGCCACGCAGCTTACGCTTCATTTCATATGGATTTTCCCAGTTATTGGTCGGTCCCGCGCTGTCTTTCGAAAGCGAACAGATGAACGTGCGGTCTTCCACCCGGGCCACGTCACTCTTGTCGGAGCGAGCGAGAAAACACCCCGGCCACAAATCCTGATTCAGCCGGATGAACGTGCCATTGACTACCATCTCCTCGCAGAGTTGGTCGTTCTCTTCTTGAGAGCCGTCCACCCAGTGGATTGTCGCTGGCTGGGTAAGCTCCGCCATTTTTTCCACCCAGCGCAACAAGTGCTGGTTCTTTGTCAGAGGAATGGTGGAAGTGGCTTGAGTAATAGTTGCCATGTAATTCTCCCTGGGGTAGAGCGCCTCTTACGTGCCTTAATGAGTGCAATTCATGGTAACGCAGCCGCCTATCGCTCGACAAAATTGGGGTCTCTACGCTTGAACCTACTCCGGCTTCTTCCACTTGGGCGTGGCCTTTTGTGACCTGTTTTGCAAACGGGTTCTAAGGTCTTCCCCTGATTGTCCATATACATGAACGACAGTAGGTTGACGCTAGGGGCTCCTACATTCCTGAAATTTAAAGATGAACAGCGCGGATTAGGCGGTCGTGTGCCTGGCCGCGTCCAGGATGGGAGGATGCATGAAGTACCTCGCTTTCGGCCTGTTTTTGTTTGGCGGCGCCCTCTGGACGATTGCATTGTTTTCAACCAGCGCCTACGCGTCGCAGCAGCCTTACATTTCTACGGCTGACCCTGATTTTTCGATTGTTCTTTTTCCCGACACCCAGTACTACAACGGTCAGAACGCGTACATTTTTCAGGACCAGGCGAACTGGGTTGTGAATCATCAGGCGGCCCTTAACATCAAGATGGTGATCGGCCTTGGCGACATCACCGATGGTGGCGGCTACCCGGTGGACAGCAACGGCAACGTCGTCGGCCTTTGTGGCACCGTTCCGGCCCCAAGCTGGCAATCTCAATGGAAAAATGCTCAAGCCACGATCAACATTCTCAATTCGCACGGAATTTACTATCAGCCGACCATCGGTAATCACGATTACGATTGCGAAGCCGACCGTCCTGAGCCGCGCAGCACCACCAATTATTTCCGTCACTTCGGCAGTCTGGCGATCGCGCCTACCGCTTACATCCTGGACTCAGCAGGAAACCGCACCCCGAACTTTTACAAGATCATGAACATGGGCTCGACCAAGTACATGGTTCTGTCGCTTGAACTATTCCCCCGTTCCTGGGTGGTCACCGCGGCTAACAATCTGGTTTCAAATTTCAACGGTCCGGTTATAGTTGTCACGCACGCGTACCTCTCAAATGACGGTTCTGGCCCGACGTTCGGAACAAGTATGCAAGCCGGATCGGCCTACCCGTTGTGCTCAGGCTTCCCGGGCACGGTTTACAACTGCCTGAATGATTCGCTAGGTTCTTATCATCCGGTGGGCGGAGGGGTCGACGGCATCGGGCTCTGGTACAACCTGATTGGCGCGCATCCGAATGTTTTCATGGCGCTCAGCGGGCACATCCGCCTGCCAAGCCCCGGAGACTTCCCGAATGTGCCTGCATACAATGGAGTCGGTCACGTAGATTGCACTGTGCAGCCTTGGACGACGATTTGCTCCAACCGCTACCGTCCGATTCAAATCCTCTCCGATTTTCAAGGGCAGGGAAATGGCGGATATTTCGGCTACGGTTATCTTCGCATTCTCACCGTCAGCCCGTCGCGAAAGAGCGTGAACGTGTTCACTTATTCGCCGTCGATCGCGAATAGCCCGGCGAAATTCCCTTCTGGAATTCCCGCATACAAAACCGATTCCCACAACCAGTTCACGGCCAAGTTTCCTAATACCTTCGGCGGTCCCGATCGGGAGATCACGCAAATTACATCTCCTCATGATGGCAGCCACGTGACCTCAAACTTCCCGATTTCCGCCACCGCTATCGGCCCCCATAAAGCTAGCGATATGCAGATTTATGTTGATGGCGCCAAGTACGCTGAGTACCTCAATCTCAACAGCTTACCGGCCGGAGCTCGAGTGAATCTTGCGCATGCCGGTGTGCATAGGATTACAGTCCAGACTCACGATTTGACCACTGGAACCTGGGTGAAATCCGTGGTCTATGTAACCAGTCCGTAGAGGGAAAACCAGGACTTAGGCGGTGGCGGTATTGAGCCGCGATTCAACTTCCTGCAGCAGTCTGGCGGCTGCTTCGCCAGCATCCAAAGTGGAGAAATCCTGGCTCAGTTCCATTACCGGCAATCCGGCGCACGCCGATTGAAAGGCCTGACGAGATCCGGCCGAACTGTCCGACCCTAGCAATATAAGATCGAACTGCGTGACTCTCAAAAGCATCAGCGCATCCCCGAGATGGCTGGTGCTCTGAACCTCGTATCCTGCGCGATGTAGCATCGCACGCAAATACGACAGCACGTTGGCATTGCGTTCCAGGCAGAGAATGCTACGTCCGGTGCGCGCCGGACTCACTACCTTGACGCGTGGACCGTAAAATGCCGCGATCGCCTTCTCCTCTGATTGGTGGGTATCAAAAACTGCCGCCAGATGGGACATTTCCAGAATCTTTCGTACATTGTCGGAAATATTGCAAAGTTTGAGATCCCCGTGTGCCTGGCGGGTACTGGTTAAGCTACGAACAATTGTGCCCAGGCCGCAGCTGTCGATGAATCCAACTTCCCCCAGGTGCAACACAATCGAGCGACGGTCGCGCAATAGCCAGGTCACATGGGAGCGCAGGGAATCGCATTCATCGCCAGCTGTTATTCTGCCGTTACAGCGAACAATGGTTACGTGCCCGACTTCACGGGTATCGAGCGATAGACGCAAAACGGCCTCCTACGCGAATCGGAACCGAACTGCAAAAACGTTACATAATATAGCTGCCGGCGATGTGGAAGGGAAGTGGTTGTTTGCTGCTTGGTGAAGGGAAAGACCTCGGCCAAGTTCTTTGCGAACTCCGCGCAATTTGGCGGTGACAGCTTGTGGATAGTGCAGGGGAAGAACCTAGACTTTCAGTTCCAACTCAGACTTGCTCGCATAGTGCGAATCGACATATTCATCGAGAATCGTAATGAACTCCTCTACGATTTTGTCTCCGCGCAACGTCGTCATCAATCGGCCATCAACGTACACTGGTGCCTTTGGCTCTTCGAATGTTCCCGGCAATGAAATCCCCAGATTGGCATGCTTCGATTCACCCGGTCCGTTCACCACACATCCCATGACGGCAACCTTCATCTCTTCAACGCCAGATCGTTGTTCTTTCCAGACCGGCATCTGTTCGCGAAGATAGGTTTGAATCTGCTCGGCCATCTCCTGGAAGAAGGTGCTGGTGGTGCGTCCGCATCCTGGGCACGCCGTCACCTGCGGCGTGAAACTGCGGATTCCCAGCGATTGCAGAATCTGCTGCGCAACCCGCACTTCTTCCGCGCGATCTCCCCCGGGAGCAGGCGTAAGCGAAACTCGAATCGTGTCGCCGATTCCTTCCTGCAACAGAATGGACAGGCCCGCGCTCGATGCAACAATGCCTTTTGCGCCCATGCCGGCTTCGGTCAGTCCAAGGTGTAGCGGATAGTTGCACCGCGAAGCCAGCGACCTGTAAACATCCACCAGGTCCTGCACGCCGCTGACTTTGGCGCTAAGGATAATCTGATCTGGGCGCAGCCCATATTTCTCCGCAATGGCTGCAGAGTTCAGCGCGCTCACCACCATCGCTTCCATGGTCACATCGCGAGCGTCCTTCGGCTCGGAAGCACGCGAATTCTCGTCCATCATGCGAGTCAATAGAGACTGGTCGAGCGATCCCCAATTTACGCCGATCCGCACCGGCTTCTGGTTTTCTACCGCAACTTCAATCATCGTTCGGAAGTTCGAATCATCCTTCCGGCCGATCCCCACGTTCCCTGGATTAATCCGATACTTCGCCAGTGCCCGCGCACAAGCTGGATACTTCTTCAGCAAAAGATGCCCGTTGTAATGAAAATCGCCGATGATCGGGACGTGAACGCGGCGCTTATCCAGTTGTTCGAAGATGTGCGGCACGGCTGCGGCCGCGTCTTCATTGTTCACGGTAACGCGCACCAGTTCTGACCCTGCCCGCACCAACGCCGCGACCTGCTCGACCGTGGAAGATACATCGGCGGTGTCGGTATTGGTCATGGATTGCACCACAACCGGTGCGTCTGACCCCACCCGAACGTTGCCAATCGTACAAGTTACGCTTTTACGACGTCGAATTGATGCCATGGAAAGATTAGTTTAGCAGAGAGGGTGATCGGAGACGGAGGCATCCGCAGGGCAATCATTGCAGCCTGGTTGGAATCCAGAATTTACCAATAGTTCCGTTCGCACCAGCGGCATAGGTGGTCCCATCCTTCGAGTCCGCTGTATTAAATCCCCCGTCCGTTACATCCCTCCAATTACGGAGGCTATCAGACAGGAATGCTGTTACGCCAGAGCCGACTATCACTAGCGAAGTTCCGTTGACGTATGAAATGCCAGAGAAAAACCTGGTTTGTGGAAACATCGCCAGCTTCCATGTTTTGCCGCCGTCGTCGGTAGCCGCCAGATTGTTTCCCCCTTGCTCGGGATGAGAATAATCGCCGCCGGCAATCACGCCGTGTTGGGCATCCCTGAACGCTACTGAAAAAATTCCTTGCGAAGCCGCACCATGAACCATCGGTGTCGCGGTGACGTTCCAGTTTTCGCCGCCGTCCGTCGAACGAAACACGCGCGCTGCGCTTCCGCCGGTTACGAACCAGACGCTTTCTTGCCCATTCACCGCAATGCAGGAGTTGCTGGCAGCAAACGCACCCTCGCCCTCGATCGCCGCTGGCAAACCTTTGGGATCGGCGTAGCGCCAATTCTTGCCGCCATCCTCAGTCCGCAGTATCTGAAACCTTCCATTCACGGGATCTCCGACAACAATGCCGTGTTTCTCATCCGTGAACGCCATGCAGTCCAGAAATCCGTTCGGCTCCGAATTTGTAAACTGCAACTCCCAATGCCTTCCGAAATCAGCCGTGTGATAGATGCGTGATTTGTTTCCCGGCCCGGCCGCTAGAAGAAACGCTTCTGCTCCAAATGCCTTCACTCCACGGAAGTCGAGGTCCTCAGCGCCAGAAACCAGATGGGGCGTCCATGTGTTGCCTCCATCGAACGTAACCAGGTAAGTCCCGTGAGCTCCACTGACCCAGACAGTTTTCTCGTCAATGACGCTCATGCCTCGCAGAGATTCCTTCGTATGGCTTTGTTGTATTTGCCACTGCGCAGAGGCATTTAACGACAAGAGGAGTATGATTGCGAGCCGCACGTGGTCAAGAATACAGGATTGCTGCGGAGATGAAGCAAGGCGTGGAAGCAGACTCTGGACCCTACCGATCACTTCGAAACGAATGATCAGTTTCGCTCGGAATGACAAGCTAAGAGCTAGAAGTTAACAGCTAAGCGCTTTTTTTACGGCACCCTCTGCGCGATCGTCTTCGCAATGTCGTTGTAGATCACCATCGCGGCGAACAGCACCAGAAACACGAACGCCGCCTGGTAGATCCGCTCTTTGATGGCCATGCTGATGTCGCGCCGCATAATGCCTTCGATGAACAACAGCAGAATCACGCCGCCATCCATGATCGGAATCGGCAGCAGATTGAAGATGCCCAGGTTCAGGCTGATCATTGACGTGATCGCCGCCAGCGGCGCCCAGCCTTTTTCCTGTGCCGCATCGCCAGTCACTTGCGCAATGCCGATTGGCCCCGAAATCATTTTCGGAGAAGCCTTGCCCTGGAGCAACTTGCCCACCAGGTCAAGCAACATTACTGAGTTGCTGCGGTTCTCCTGCAACGACCGCTTAAATGCCTCGCCGATTGGCAGCTTGCCAACCTTTACGTCGGCGCCACCGGTAAACCCAATGCGATAAACCGGCTCGGCCGTGCGCCTTAGACCGAGTCGCCGAAGCAGGGAATCGAACCATCCCTTCTGATGTTCTTGATTCGGCTTTCCTGCCAGCACCGCTTGGATGGAGACATCAAATTTGTTGCTGCCCCGCTCCACTGTGAACTGGACGGGTTTTTCCTTTGTCTCCTGCAGCTTCTGAATCATGGTTTGGATCGAAGGCAATGGCTGGCCGTCCATGGCAACGATCTTGTCGCCGGTCCTGATGCCCGCTTTTGCAGCAGGCATATTTGGTTCAACGCTGGCCACAACGATCGGCTCATCGGGATACCATCCGGCCGATCCCACTTCATTTGCGGTCACGGCGTCAGGTACAACCTGCTTGGTCAAACGCTGGTCACCACGCTGAATTACGACTGAAAGTGGCTGGTTCGGACTCAGCGACTCCTTCGCCTTGACCTGCTCCCAAGTCGGGTTTTCTACATCATCAATCTTCACGATCCGATCACCGCGTTCCACGCCGATCTTCGCTGCCGGAGAGTTCGGTTCCACTCCCCCAATTACTGCTGGATCATCCATAAACGACGCGTACTCTGAATGGAACATGTACACGCCAGTCAGCAGCACAATCGCCAGCGCAATGTTCATGATTGGCCCGGCAATCGCGATCAGAAACCGGTGGTAACGCGGATGATTCACGAATTCCCGCGGATCATCGGTGTGATGGTCCATTGGATTCTCGCCGCTCATCTTGACGTAGCCGCCAAGGGGCAGGGCATTAAGGCGGTAATCCGTTTCACCCTTGCGGAAGCCGATTAGTCGTTTACCAAAACCAATCGCGAACTGTTCGACGCGGACGCCGAGCAATTTGGCCACCGCGTAGTGGCCAAACTCGTGGATCAAAATCATGAATCCAAGGATGATGGCGACGGGAACAATATAAAAGAAAAGTTGACTCATATACTCCGGTTAACTCGTTTGCATTCCAACCGCGGCGGGGTTCTTGCCGCCCAACGCAGCTACCTTTTCGCGGGTGCTTTGCCGGGCATTCTGGTCCACGGAAAGCACCTTCTTAATAGATTCCATTTTGCCCACTGGCGTTTCAGAAACCACGTCTTCTATTAATACGGGTATTTCCTCAAATCGGATGCTGCCGTCCAGGAACGCCGAAACTGCCACTTCATCAGCGGCGTTCAAAGCGACTGTTTTTCCGCCTCCGGCCCTTACCGCCTCGAAAGCCAGCCTTAGACAAGGGAATTTTTCCACGTCCGGAGGGCTGAAATCGAGGTGCCTTAAGTCATTCAGACTAAAGTTCAGGTCGGAAGCAATTCTGTCCGGGTAAGTCAGCGCGTACAGGATGGGCAGCCGCATATCAGTCACCGAAAGTTGGGCAAGAATGCTGCCATCCACGAACTCGACCAGCGAGTGAATCGTCGATTGCGGGTGCACAATTACCGAAATCTGCTCCGGCGGCATATTGAACAAACGGCAGGCCTCAATGACCTCGAATCCTTTGTTCATGAGCGTGGCCGAATCAATCGTGATCCGGTTACCCATTTTCCACGTGGGATGGTTGAGCGCCTGCTCAACGGTAATTTCCGCGAACTTCGATTTCGGAGTGTTCAGGAACGGGCCGCCAGAAGCCGTCAGCCAGATGCGCCGAACTTCCTCCATCCGGCCCCCGCGCAGGCACTGATGAACCGCGTTGTGCTCGCTATCAATCGGCAGTAGCGGCTTTCCTTTTCGCCGGGCTTCGGCGGTAATCAACTCGCCCGCGGCCACCAGACATTCCTTATTAGCAAGTCCAACGGATTTTCCCGCCTTCACCGCCTCATAGGTGGCTTCCAGTCCCGCCACGCCGACGATGGCGCTGACCACAAAATCCACTTCGGGATCTGTGGCCACCTTCACTGTCCCAGCGGCGCCATGAACAATCTCAATTCCGGAGACGCCTGCCGACTTGAGCCGTGTTTTCAAATTTTCCGCGTGGGACTCCAAGGCCACCGAAATCAACTTCGGCCGCCAGCGCACCACCTGTTCATAGGCGATGTCCAGATTGCGACCAGCCGCCAGCGTGACCACCTGAAATTTGTCGGGAAACGAGTCAACCACACTGATCGTGCTGCGGCCGATACTTCCGGTCGATCCCAAAATCGCGATGCGCTTCATGGATAGGAATATGGTACTAGAAGAGCGGCTTTGGGCTTTGGGAATTGGGTTAAGCTTCGAGCATCAGCGCACCAGCTCTCTTGAGTAAGGACTTAAGCCGCGCGCCTTAAATTCTGATTTCCCTAAGATATCTCGCGATTTGCCTGACCGCCGCCCGCGGAGGCACGAAAAATAGCACGGCACGTAAATTGCCGGGAAGCGGCGCTCTCTAAAAATTCCATACCCGCGGAACCAGGGCTCCCGTCGCCCGGCTGTACTCCTCGTATTCTGTGCCGAAGGTCTTGCGCATGAATCCCTCTTCCATTCGACTCTTAATGACGAACGCCAGCCAGAGCAGGGCGAACGCCACAAATCCGCGAGGCTCGCGCCGGCCGATTGCTGTTCCGATCATGGCCAACAACAAACCGGAGTAAATCGGATGCCGTACCCACGCATAGGGCCCCGTCCGGATCAGCTGATGTCCAACCTTGATGCTGACTGCGCTACTCCAGTTCTGTCCGATATAGAACCTTGCCCAGATCGCAAAGGCCACTCCGAGCGCCGTTAAGGCAACTGCTGACCCATCGACAAGAAGACTGCGTGGAATGATGCGTGTCTGCAGCCAGCCAAAATACCGGCTGTCGCCGAACAGCAGATAAAAAGCTAGGAGCCCAGGAATTCCGTAGAGTAAACGTAAACCCAAACCAGCCCGCTCCTGCGTAGGTTTG
>Ga0310813_10002878_pt1 | contig 10442 bp, 9 predicted proteins | sample YN3metagenome_FD_203086 | JGI IMG/M metagenome (GOLD analysis project Ga0310813, IMG submission 203086) | Soil microbial communities from experimental microcosm in Duke University, North Carolina, United States - YN3 | ecosystem: Engineered > Artificial ecosystem > Soil microcosm > Unclassified ... | reverse complement strand
GGGACGTCGACGAGGAGACGAAACTCTTCGCGCTGCGCCTTCTGCCTCCGTTCGCACGCCTCTCCGACATCGAGAGGAGCACGTTGACCCGCCTCCTCGATCGGCCGCCGCCGGGAGAACTCGGGCGCCAGTTCGTTCGCTATGTCGGCGCGGCCCCGTGGCTGTCCCGTATCCTGGAGCAAAGCGAGGATGCCTCGGTCAAAGCCGAAGCGCTACGAGCGCTCGCACGATGCCCGGACCCGATCGCGGAGCCGGTCCTGCGGCGGTGGCTCGAAGATCCGGACGCGCCGGCCCGTTTGAACGCGGGAATCCGGTGCAGCTTTGCCGTTCCCGGCACGGCCCCGCGCCCCCCCTGGCTCCCGGATGCGCTGGAGAGAATCCTCCGGCTGCGCCCCGGCGATCCCCTGGCGATGCAAGCGGTCACGATCCTGGGCCAGGCGGGAGAACACGCGCGGATCTCCTGCCTGCTGGAAATCGAGAAGCGGTCCTCAGGTCCTGAAGAGCGGGCGCTGATCGCGTTCGGGCTTCGGTGGCTGCCGGGCAACGGCGCCGCCTCGACCCTCGCGACGATGGCGTCGAACCCGGAGGAAGATCCGAACGTCCGGCGGATCGCGGTGGAGTCCCTCCGGGGGCGGAAGAGTCCGGCGGTCGTCGAGCGGCTCCGGTGGATCGAGTCGGAGCCGGGAATCTCCCCGGATCTGAAATCGGCCCTCGACTCGCTCCTGCGCGAGTAGCGGTTTACGCGACGGCTTCCACCTGGTTGAGGTAGTAGAGGCTCTGCCGCGCGATGTTCTCCGCGCCGGGACGATAATCGAACACCTCGACCGACACGTAGCCCTTGTAGTCGATCTCCTTCAGCGCCTTCATGATCGGCCGGTGATCGATCTCGCCCATGCCGGGGCCGAGCAGGTTCGAATCGTTCGCGTGGAAATGGTGGAGGTGCTTCGCGCTCGCCTGGATCACCTCGGGCAGCGGGCGCGACTCGGAGCCGGTCATCGCCTTCACGTCGAGGTGGAGCCGGAAGTTCTTGTGGTTGATCGCCTCGATGAGCTCGATCCCGTCGGCGGCGGTGTTGATGAAGTCCGTCTCGCGCGGCGTGAGCGGCTCGATCGCCATCGTAACGCCGCACCGCTCGGCCTCGGGCAGCGCCCGCTCGAAGACCTCCTTCGCGTAGCCGAGCGCCCGCTCCTTCGTGATCCCGGGCAGCAGGTTGCGCTGCTTCGGCGAACCGATGACCATCAGGTTGCCGCCCAGGTCGGCGCAGAGCCGGACCAGGTCGATGAAGTAATCCGCCGTGCGGTTCCGGATCGCGTCGTCGGGCGTCGTCACGTAGAGCCCTTCGGGCTTCACGAGGAGCCAGTGGAGGCCGACCACGGGGACGCCCGAACGGAGCGCGGCGTTGCGCAGGTCGCGCCGCCGCTGGTCGCTGATCTCCGAGGCGCGGTCCGCGAGCGTGAACGGGGCGACTTCGACGCCGTCGTAGCCGAGCTGCGCGATGCAGTCGAGCATCCGCTCCCACTCCCAGTCGACGAACGTCTCGTTGCAGATCGCGAATTTCATAAAGTCCTCCCCGGGTTCCCGGTTTGCACTATAGGAAGAACCCGACTGCATCGTCAATGACTCTATGCGAACACGTTCTGCTATAATCCTCCTCGTGCGGATCCTGACCCTGAGCCTCGCCGCGCTGGCCGGATGCTCCTACTCGCTCGACCGGGACATCGTGAACGCCCGCGCGGAGATCGTCGACCTCAAACGCAAGATCCCGCCCGAATCGCCGCTGTGGATCTTCGAGGGGCCCGACCGGTTCGACTCCTTCCTCACCGACTACGATCTCGGCGTCCCCGACTTCCTCTACCACCACCTCCTCCGCCGGCTCGACGCGATGTCGGACACCGAGGTCGACGGGCTGGTCAAAGGCGACTTCAACCTGGAGGAGTGCTCGCGGGATCCCGGCCTCTACCGGGGGAAGATCTGGCGCATCCACGGGATGATCGGCGAACTTCATGCGGAGCAGATCGCCGACGCGAAGCATCCGGTCAAGCTCGCCCACGCCGGCGTCTTCTTCGACGCGGCCACCCGTCCGTTCCTGTTCCACGTCGTCCAGAAGCCGGACGTCCTGACCCTGCGGGAGGACCTGGTGGAGTCCCGCGCGATCTTCGTGAAGTGGATCGAGTACAAGACCAAGTCGGGCCGGCTGGTCACGGCCCCCTTCTTCATCGGCAAGTCCCTGAGACGCTACCTGTGAGCAAGAAACCCCGCGCCATGGACCTGTTGTGGGCCCCCTGGCGGATCCCGTATCTCCGGAAGATCACCCGGGAGACCAAGCCCTCCCCCTGCTTCTTCTGCGACTACGTCAAGACGCCCGCGAAGGACCGCAAGAACCTGGTCCTCTTCCGCGGCAAGTCCTGCTTCACCGTGCTCAACCGGTTCCCCTACACCGGCGGCCATCTCCTGATCGCGCCGATGGCCCACAAGGCGGAGCTCGACCTGCTGACGGCGCTGGAACGGGACGAGCTCTTCGACCAGCTGATCCGGATGGAGCGGGCGCTCCAGAAGCTGATGAGGCCCCAGGGCTTCAACATCGGGCTCAACCTCGGCCGGGCCGCCGGGGCGGGCATCCCCGGCCACCTCCATTTCCACATCGTTCCGCGGTGGAACGGCGACCACAACTTCATGAGCAGCGTCGCCCACGCGAAGGTCATCCCCCAGGCGCTCGACGAGCTCCACGGAGAACTCCAGAAAGCCCTCCGCACCGTCCGATAATAGAAGTAGCCGTCCGGACCTATAGGAGGCATCGATGTCCAAGTCCGTTCTCGCCGCGCTCCTGGCGCTCTTCCTCGCCCTTCCGGCCCTCGCGCAGGTCGTGAAGGTCACCAAGACCGACGGGAAGGTCGTCCAGGGCGAACTCCTCGGTTTCGAAAACGGCCGCTACCGCCTCCGCCTCACGGGCGGCGCGGTCGAGGAGATCGACGAGAAGAAGATCCAGGACATCGTCCTCATCTCCCCCGTCGGCGACCGCCGGTCGTCGCGCGACAACGGCGCCCTCGACGCCGCCCGCGACGCCTTCGAGCGGAACGACCTCGCCCTCGCGCTTCAGAAGATCTCGGAGGCGATGCGCTCCCTCGACGACGACCGGAGCCAGGCCGCGGAGCTCACCGCGAAGATCTCCGCCGCATATCTCGAGCGGCTCCTCGAGCAGAAGGACGTCGCCCGCTTCTCGGAAGGTCTCCGCCAGGTCGTCCCCACGCTGACCCCCTCGACCAAGAAGGACCTTCTCCAGAAGATGGCCGACCGCCTCGCCGACCTGCACAAGACCGCGCCCGACAGCCCGTTCACCGTCGCGCTCGGCGACGCCCTGGCGCGGCTCGCGGACGAAGGCACCCTGTCGGAGGAATCGCGCACGGCGCTGGCCGAACTGTTCCTTCAGCGCGCGCAGGCCGAAACGGAGCGCAAGGACTACGCGGCGGCCCTCACCCTGCTCCGCGGCGCGTTTCGCCTCGACCCCAAGCGGCGCGAAGCGCTGCGCGGCATGCTCTCGGAGACCGCCACGATCCGCGCCCGAGCGCTCCTCGAGAAGGGCGACGCCGCCGGAGCCCTCGCGGCGGCCCGCGATGCCGCGGCGGCCGATCCCGAGAACGCCGACATCAAGAAACTGCTCGACGAGGCGGAGTTCCTCGTCTTCCGCCAGAAGGTCGATGCCGAAGTCGGCGGCCCCGACCTCGCCCAGGCGATCCGCCGGTTCCTGGAGCGCGACCTGCGGCCCGAGCAGCGCGACTGGGCGGAAAAGGCCCTCGCCCGCGCGACGACCCAGGCCAAGCCCCCCACCACCCAGCTCACGCAGTACTTCCCCGTCAAGCTCGGCCGCTCGCTCGTCTACCGCCGCGGGGACGGCGAGTTCACCGAGCGGATCCACACCGACGCCGTCGTCCAGGAAGGGGACCTGCTCCGCGTCTACAACACGGTCAAGGAGACCTACCGCGACTACGCGACGTCGAAGGCGTTCCTGGTCGAGATCGAGAAGGACACCGTCTTCCTGCCGACCGCGGCGGCCGACCGCGAGCCGCTCCTCAAGTTCCCCGTTCAGCTCGGCGACTCGTGGACCTGGCAGTCGCGCCAGCGCGAGTTCAAGCGGACGGTCAAGTCGCTCACCGACACCGTCTCGGTCGGCAGCGAAGGCCAGACGCGCGTCTACAACGACTGCCTCGTCATCGACTTCACGAGCACCGTCGACCGCGACGGCGCGCCCGTCTCGCTCACGTCCCGGAGCACCTACGCGCCGGGCGTCGGCCTCGTGAAGCTGGAGTTCCTCGACGCCGAGTTCCGCAAGTTCAACCTCGAGCTGATCGAAATCGGACAAGACTAGGGACCCTCCCTCCCCGAGGGAGGAAAATCCGGTTTCCTCCACGTCCTATAAGTTGTTATCCTGAGGTCCACTCATGAACCGATTCGCCTTGTTGCTTCTGCCGTTCCTGGCCTCGTGCGGGCCAGGCCAGATTCTCGGCGGCTCCTTCGGCGCCGACACCACGAGCGACTGGTACGAAACGGGGCAGGTTCGGAAGAACCGTGACGAAATCATCCGCATGGTCCGCGAACTGCTTCTGCGCCAGGGCTATCTGACCGCCGAGGTCGATGCGGAGCAGAAGCGGATCGAGACGTGCTGGGACCCCCACTACTCCCCGCGGTGGCGGGAGGGGTACCGCACGAAGCTCGAGGCGGAGATCCTGCCGCTCGATTCCGGCGGCTTCAACGTCCGGATCCGGAGCAGCATGGAGCTCAACGACAACGAACTTTCGTGTTCCATCCCGGAACGCGCCAAGTGGGTCGGCGCCGGCGTCAGCGAGAAGCACAAGCCCCACATCCCCGACCAGGCGATCAAGGTCCACATGCTGCTGAAGAATCGCTTTTTCGGATTGAATCCATGAGCAAGATCACCGGCATCTTCCTCTTCCTGGCTGCGTGCGGTACGGTCGCGTGCGACGGCGCGAAGCACCAGCCTCCGATCACCGCGCAAGGCGGGTCGTCGGCCGCCGGGCTCACGATCGGCAACCGCAAGCTCGACATCTCCCTCGTCCTGACGGAGAAGGATCGCCGTCACGCCGTGCCCCGCCTCGCCGCCCCCACCGACAACCAGGGCTACCTGCTCGCGTGGCCCCGCGAACGGTTCATGAAGATCGAATCCGAAAACTCCCGGACGTCCTTCGATGTCCTCTTCCTCGACAAGTCCGGCGGGATCGTCGACGTCCAGACCCTCAAGACCTACGACGAGGAAGGCCTGGTGCCGAAGAGCCCCGCCGCCTACGCGCTGCTCGTCGTCGCGGGGCTGGCGCAGAAACTCGGCGTGAAGACCGGCGACAAGGCCGTCCTCTCGCCCGAGATCACGTCGGCCAAGCCCGAGGAGCTCGCGACGATGACGATCAACGGCATTCCCGCGGCGGTCGAGCTGGCGCTCACCGAGGCCGAACGCAACCACGGCCTCATGTTCCGGCCCCGGATGTCGGCCGAGGACGGCATGCTGTTCGCCTACGCGGAGGAGAGCGACCGCGGTTTCTGGATGAAGAACACCCTGATCCCGCTCGACATCGCCTTCTTCACCGCCGACGGCACGCTCCTCAACGTCAACGAGACGCCGATCGCCGAGGACCCCCGCACGGGACCCTGGCCGACCTCGCCCTCGAAGGGACCGGCGAGGTTCGTGCTGGAGATGCACAAGGGCTGGTTCAAGAAGAAGGGCATCGTCGACGGCTCCGGGAACATCGTCCCCGGCACGAAGGCCCAGATCCCGCCCCAGGCCTTCAAAGGCCAGTTCGACTGATCGGGGGGGGCCCCCTCCTCCTCATTGCTCATTCCGTTCTCATTCTCCCATTCATTATTCTCGGCGCGTGATATCCTTCGCTCGGTGAGCAAAACGGTCTGGGTCATCCTGTCCCTGGGCGTCATCACCATCCTCGCGTTGACCATGGGGATGGTCGTGACCCTCGGCCAGTTCCAGGAAGTGCCGGCCGCCGAGTGGGTCAAGATCGCCCAGGCGATCGCCTCCGAGTTCAAGTTCGAGAACGTCTCCGCCCGGGTGGTCTTCCGCGGCGACGCCCCCAGCGCCCTGAAGATCACCTACACCACGAAGCCGAACGCCAACTTCGACAGCTCCGCGCAGAACGTCGAGATGGAGAACGTCTCGAAGTTCGCCATCGAGAACTACAAGGGCAAGGATCTGAGGAAGATCGACCAGGTGGAGATCAGCCGGTCCGAGATCCACGGTCGGGGCTGCTTCCAGACGACGTACGTGGCCAACTTCACCTACGCCAACCCGAAGCAGAAAATGCCCGGGGACCCCCTCCGCGATAGATAGCCGACCGCCCTCCCCGCCGGTAGAATGGATGGCGTGAACGACGTCATCTGGACCCCGTCGCCCGAATCGGTCGAGCGGGCCAACGTCACCCGGTTCATGCGGCGCCACGGGATCCGCGACTACGACGAGCTCGTCCGCCGCTCCACCGCCGACACCTCCTGGTTCTGGGACTCGGCCCTGAAGGATTTGGGGGTTGTCTGGGACCGTCCCTACGAGAAGGTCCAGCAAGGCGGCTTCCCCATCGCGTCGTGGTTCGTCGGCGGCAAGCTGAACATCGTCACGAACTGTATCGAGCGGGGCCGCGGCTCGAAACCGGCGCTGGTGTGGGCGGGAGACGACGGCGAATCCGCTTACTGGGACTATGCCACTCTCGAGATGACCGTCGCCCGCATCGCTCTCGGCTTGCGTCAGGCGGGACTCGGCAAAGGGGACACCGTCGGCATCTACATGCCGATGATCCCGGAGATTGTCGCCGTCTTTTTCGCGTGCCTTAAGATCGGCGCCGTCGCGGTCCCCGTATTTTCAGCGTACGGAGCACCGGCACTGGCGGTGCGCCTCCAGGATGCGGAGGCAAAAGTCCTGTTTACGGTCGACGGCGTGTCTCGCCGGGGAAAGAAGACTCCGCTGAAGCCCGAGGCGGACCTCGCCGTCAAGGAGTGCCCTTCGATCCGGAAGGTCGTCGTCTTCCCGCGCCTGGGGATCCCCGTCCCCATGGGCCCGCGGGACGTTCGTTGGGACGACTTTCTGAAAGACGGTCCCTCCCCGACCGAGTCGATGAATTCCGAGGACACCGCTCTCCTCATCTACACTTCAGGAACGACGGGGAAACCTAAAGGAACGGTCCACACGCATGCCGGCACCCTCGCCCAAGTCACCAAGGAACTGGGCTACCACTTCGACGTCAAGGCGAACGACGTCTTCTTCTGGGTCACCGACATCGGGTGGATGATGGGGCCGTGGGAGATGATCGGGGCGACGTTCTTCGGCGCCACGCTGGTTCTCTTCGAAGGTGCGCCGAACTATCCGAATCCTGATCGCCTGTGGGAGATTGTGGAGACGGAGGAGGTGACTCACCTCGGCATCTCCCCCACCGCGATCCGGCTGCTCAAGACCTCTCCGCTGGACTGGGTGACGAAGCACGACCTCTCGTCGCTGCGCATCCTGGGCTCCACCGGCGAGGCGTGGGACCCCGACAGCTATCTCTGGTACTTCGAGCACGTCGGCCGGAAGCGCTGCCCGATCATCAACATCTCGGGCGGGACCGAGATCATGGGCAGCCACCTCGCGCCGCTCCCGATCACGCCGCTCAAGCCGTGCACGCTGCGCGGGCCGGGTCTGGGCATGGACGTGGACGTCTTCGACGACGACGGCAAGCAGATCCGCGGCGGCATCGGCCACCTGGTCTGCAAGAAGCCGGCCCCGTCGATGACCAAGGGGTTCCTCAAGGATCCCGACCGCTACCTCGAGACCTACTTCTCCAAGTTCGGCACGGGCGTGTGGTACCACGGCGACTGGGCGAAGATCGACGAGGACGGCTACTGGTTCCTGTTCGGCCGGTCCGACGACACGATCAAGGTGGCCGGCAAGCGCGTGGGCCCGGCGGAGGTCGAAGGGGCGCTCATCGCCCATCCGCTCGTCGCGGAAGCGGCGGCGATCGGCGTCCCCCACGAGCTCAAGGGGGAGACCGTCGTCTGCTTCGTCGTTCTCAAGCCGGGGAACTCGCCGTCGGAGCCGCTCCGCGAGGAGCTGCGCGATCAGGTCGTGAAGCACCTCGGCAAGACGCTCAAGCCCGAGGCGCTCAAGTTCGTCCGGATGCTGCCGAAGACCCGGTCGGCCAAGATCGTGCGCGGCGCCATCCGCCGCCGCTTCCTCAACCAGCCCGTCGGCGACGTCTCCACGGTGGAGAACCCGGACGCGATTGAGGAAATTGCACGCGCCACCTGAACGCAGTTCAGGAACCAGATATGTGGCCGAGCCCGGGGGCTCTGACCACTAATACATAGTTGACCGTCCGCACCCCCCACTTGGCCGTTCATCGGATATATTTATTCCCGACGCTTGGAAGTTGGATGGTCCTGTCGGACCATGGCCGGGATAGGGGTTTGTCTTCATGGACGAGAGCAGCAGTCGCGATCTCGAATTGCTGCTGCTTGCCGTCCAGCAGGGCGTCCTGAGCAACAAGCAGGTCGAGGAGTGCCTCCGCGAGTGGGAGGAAAAGCACAACGCCGCCGCTCCCGCCGGCGTCCTCCCGTCGGTCGCCATCGCCAAGGGATTCGTCACCGAGAAGCGGCTCGCCGAGATCGCCTCCAAGCGGGTCACCAACCCGGACATGACGGCGATGCGGTTCGACGTCGTCATGACCTGCAGGGACTGCCGCGAATCGCAGACCCTGCGCCTGGAGGAGGCCCTCCAGAAACCCAAGTGCCCGAAGTGCCTCAGCACCCTCCGCTTCCAGAAGCAGTCGGGCAACACTTCCGTGCAGACGGCCCGCGCCGTGCCCGACGACGTGCGCAAGGCGATGCTCGACCCCAAGAGCCGCTTCTCGAAGTACGTCCTGATCTCGAAGCTCGGCACCGGCGGCATGGGAGAAGTGTGGCGCGCCTGGGACACCGTGATGCACCGCTCGGTCGCCCTCAAGTTCCCGCGCACGACCGGCGAGGAGGAAATCCGCCGCCTCTACCTCGAAGCCCAGGGCGCGGGCAGCCTCAACCACCCGAACGTCGCCTCGATCTACGAGATCGCCGAGGCGGACGGCCGTCACTACATCGCGATGCAGTTCATCAGCGGCAAGACCGCGGACGAGGCGATCAAGACGACGCCCAAGCCGCCCCTGAAGGAGATCATCCGCTGGGTGCGCGACGCCGCCCTCGGCGTCCACTACGCCCACGAAACCGGCGTCATCCATCGCGACCTCAAGCCGGCCAACATCATGGTCGACCTCGAAGGCCGCGTCTACGTGATGGATTTCGGCCTCGCCAAGCTGACCGGCGGCGAAGGGTCGGCCACCGTGAGCGGCGCGATCCTCGGGACCCCGGCCTTCATGCCGCCCGAGCAGGCCGCCGCCAATGCGAGCCAGGTCGACCGTCGGAGCGACATCTACTCGCTCGGCGCCACGTTGTACGTCCTGGCGTCCGGCCGGCGGCCGTTCGAAGGCGACAGCGCCACCGAGATCCTGGTCCAGATCCTCACGACCGAGCCGCCGATGCTGCGGCAGGTGCTCCCCACCGCGCCGTGGGAGCTCGAAGCGATCCTCGCCCGCGCCATGGCCCGGCCCCGCGAAGGCCGGTACCAGACCGCGAAGGACTTCGCGTCGGACCTCGACCGCTTCCTCGCCAACGAGCCGATCCAGGCGCGGCGCCAGACGATGACCCACCGGTTCTTCCGGAAGGCGAAGAAGCACGCCGGCGTCGCGATCGCGGCGGCCGCGATGATCGTCCTCGCCGCGGCCGCGGCGATCTTCTACGCCCGCTCCACGCAGGTTCCCGTCGCCGGCCCCGCCGGTCCGGACCGGATGAAGGAGTGGTCGGAGATGTTCCCCAAGCTGCAGAGCGCGCTCGCGGTCGAGACGTTCGACCCCGCCGCCGCCGGACCGATGCTCTCCCGCACGGAGCGCGACTTCCCCGAACAGAAAGCGGGCGTCGACCTGATGCTCGACCGCGAGTACAAGGACGTCCTCCGGTCGCTGGAGGAGATGCCCCGGTCGGCGTGGCTCGAGTCGGCCTCCCGCGTCCGCCGCTACCGCGACTGGCTCGCGTTCGCGAAGAAGCCGACCGAATCGGCCGACCGCATCCTCGCCTACCGCGGAACCATCACCCTGACGATCCAGGTGAGCCCCTACGCCGAAGTGCGCGGCCCGATGGTCGACGCCCTTCCCCCCGAGGAGCGGCTCACGCCGTTCATGCGCCGGGACCTCGAGATCCTGGACGGCGCCCTGGAACTGGTCCATCCCCAGCTCGGCACGCGATCCGTCAAGCTGCCCCCGCTCCGGCACGGCTCGTCCATCACGATCGAGGGCAGCATGAAGGATCCCCAGTCCATCAAGATCAGCGAGGGCTCATGATTCGACCGATCGTCGTCGCCGTCGTGCTCGCAGGGA
>Ga0310813_10002871_pt1 | contig 10448 bp, 8 predicted proteins | sample YN3metagenome_FD_203086 | JGI IMG/M metagenome (GOLD analysis project Ga0310813, IMG submission 203086) | Soil microbial communities from experimental microcosm in Duke University, North Carolina, United States - YN3 | ecosystem: Engineered > Artificial ecosystem > Soil microcosm > Unclassified ... | reverse complement strand
CTACGCCGGCGAGGACAACCGCGACCGGGCGCTGGCAGCGGGTTTCACCGCCCACGTCACCAAGCCGGTCAGCCCGGCCCGGCTGGTGCGCACCGTCGTCCAGGTGCTGGGACGGCCGGCGCTGACCTGACCGGCCGCGCGGAGGGCGCGCCTACGCCGTCCGGACGTGGTCCTTCTGGTGGAAGTAGTTGGCGCTGTAGAACGCCTTGACCAGGTCGCCGTACACGGCCCGCTCGTAGCGCGGCGGGTTGGCGGCGCTGGTACAGCTCGGCAGGCACTCGATCGTGGCCCGCACGTTGGGGCTGTAGAAGAACGCGATCGAGTAGCGGTCGCGCCCCGAGTCGTTGACCACGCCGTGCGGGGTGGACAGGAAGCGATCGTTCGACCACCGCTTCATCACGTTGCCCAGGTTGACCAGGAACGTCCCCTCGATCAGCGGGGGCGACAGCCACTCCCCGCTCGGCAGCCGCACCGCCAGCCCCGGCGTGTCCTCGCGGGCCAGGAAGGTGATGAACGAGTTGTCGGTGTGCGGCCCCTGACCGAACTGCTCGGGATCGTCGATCTCCTGGGGCGGATAGTGCAGGAAGCGCAGGTTGATGTGAGCCTCGTCGGCGAAGAACGGCCCGAAGTGATCGGCCGGCATCTCGAGGCTCTCCGCCAGCAGCGGCAGCATCCGCTCGCCGAAGGCCTCCATGGTCTTGAAGTAGCGCACCATCGCCGCCCGCATGCGGGCGTGATCGGCCGGCCACTGGTTGGCGCCGCGCAGCGGCGTGCCGGCCACGACGTCGGGATGCTCGGGGCCGCGGTCGTGGCTGATGAAGAAGCTCTCGTTGAAGTTGGGCCGGGTGGCCTTGTGCACGGTCGAGGCGCGCTGGATGCTTTCGTTCACCGGCAGATAGCCGATGTTGTTCTGATTGAGCTTGAGCGCCAGCTTGTCGGCCAGCGGCATTGCGTGGAACTCGCGCGAGGCCGCGAAGGCGTCGTCGATGGCCGTCTGGGGCACGCCGTGGCCGGCGACGTAGAAGAAGCCGATGCGCTCGCTGGCGTCGCGGAGCTGGGCGGCGACCGCCTCCACCGCGCCCGGCTGGCCGCCGAACGCGGCCCCGACGTCGATCACGGGAATGGCCCGGGCGATCTGCTCGGGGTCCTTCACCGCCTGGCTTTTGAAGATGTTCATCGCGCTCCCTCCAGTTGCGGCAGCACCTGTTCCTTCAACAGCACCATCGAGTGCTCCCATGCCAGGCGCGGTTGCCATTCGTGGGCGATCACCAGCAGCTTGCCGAAGCCCCCGACCGACTCGCTCAGCGCGGCGATCTTCTGCGCCACCGTTCGGGGGCTGCCCACGATCCAGATGTGGTCGAGCAGATAGTCGAGCGTCACCTGGGCATCCGGCATGGTGACGTCGTGCTTGAGCATCTCGAACCCGCGCAGCTTGGGCAAGAGGCGCAGGAAGTAGTCGCGATAGTCGCGAGCCAGCGGCCCGGCCAGCGCCTCGCGACGCGCCTGCTCGTCGGTGTCGGCGACATACACGTCGCGAGCGATGCGCCAGGTGGCGCGATCGGCGCGCCGCCCCGCCCGCGCCGCGCCGGCCTCCACCGCGGCCCAGTGCGTCTTCAAGATGCGCGGCGGCACGAAGTTGATGCTCATCGGGATGTAGCCGCGCTCGCCGGCCAGGCCCAGTGTCTCCGAGCTCGCCGACACGCCGGCCACGCCGATGGGCGGATGCGGCTTCTGGTAGGGCTTGAGGTGCAGGCCCAGGCCGATGTCCTCCTGACGCTCGGGGATGCGGAAGCGCCAGTGGCGCGTGGCCGACTCGTACACGCCGGGCTTGGGATCGGTCCAGAGCTGGATCACGGTGTCGAGGATCTCCCGGGTGATGCTGCGCTGCTGCCCGCTCTTGCCGTCGACCTCGAACAGCTCGAAGTCGCCGGGAAAGCCCCCCGAGCCTACCCCCCAGTAGAAGCGGCCGCGCGCCATCTGATCGAGCTGGGCGATGCGCTGGGCGAGCATCAGCGGATCGTGGTTGGGCAGGCACGACACGCCGGTGGCGAGCGTCATCCGGCTCGTCACACCCAGGGCCCGGGCGATGAAGAGGTCCGGGCACGGGATGTTCTCCCACTGCGCGGTGAAGTGCTCGCCGATCCACGCCTCGTCGTAGCCGAGCCGATCGAGCAGCGCCAGCTGGGCCAGGTCGTCGTCGAGCGTCTGGGCGATGTCGGCCCCCGGCGGATGCAGGGGCATGGCGAAGTATCCGAGGCGCATGAGCCCCGATTCTACCCCAGTCGCCCGTGGTACCCTCTCGGCCCATGGCAACCGTGCAGACTTCCCTCCTCGACGAAGCGCGCTCCCTGCTCGACGACACCATCCGCCTGCGCCGGCAGATCCACCGCCAGCCCGAGATCGGCCTGACCCTGCCCCGCACGCAGCAGGTCGTGCTCGACGCGCTGGCTCCGCTGGGCCTGCCCGTGCGCACCGGCACCAAGACGACCTCGGTCGTCGCGGTTCTGGAAGGGGCCAAGCCCGGACGCACGATGCTGCTGCGCGCGGACATGGATGCGCTGCCGCTGCAGGAAGATACGGGCCTGGCCTTCACCTCCGAGGTGAAGGGCGCCATGCACGCGTGCGGCCACGACGCGCACGTGGCCATGCTGCTGAGCGCGGCGCGGATGCTGGCCGCCCGGCGCCAGTCGCTGGCCGGACGCGTGGTGTTCATGTTCCAGCCCGGCGAGGAGGGCTATCACGGCGCGCGGGTGATGATCGAGGAAGGGCTGCTGGAAACATACAAGCCGGACGCCGCGTTCGGCATCCACGTGGGCGCGCGTCATCCCGCCGGCGTGATCGCCACGCGGGGCGGCGCCATGCTGGCCTCCGGCGACACCTTCCAGATCACGGTACGCGGCGAGGGCGGCCACGCCTCGGCGCCGCACGACTGCGTCGATCCGATTCCGGTGGCCTGTGAGATCGTGCAGGCGTTCCAGACCCTGGTGACACGGCGGGTGAACGCCTTCGATCCGGCGGTGGTCACCGTCGCGAAGATCGAGGCCGGGACCACGCGTAACATCATCCCGGAGACCGCGTCGATGCTGGGCACGATCCGGACCATCTCCGAGCGCACACGCACCAGCGTGCTGGAGAACGTCAAGCGCGTGGCCGAGAACATCGCCGCCGCCCACGGGGCCAGGGCCGACGTGAACCTGATCCGCGGCTATCCGGTCACCGTCAACCACGAGACCTTCGCGACGCGCGTCTGCCGCGTGGCCACCGAGGTGCTGGGCGCCGAGCACGTGCAGCCGATGGCCTCGCCGATCATGGGCAGCGAGGACTTCTCCTACGTGCTGCAGCGGGTGACAGGCGCCTTCGCCTTCCTGGGCACGCGTCCAGCCGACGGCCCCGCGCCGCCGAACCACTCCAACCGGATGATCGTGAACGAGTCGGCGCTGCCGAGCGGCGTGGCGATGCACGTCGCCATGGCGCTGGATTTTCTGAATGGGGGCCCCGAGATGGCCCCGATACCCCCAGAGCCTCGTCACGCCCCGGCGTAGCCGGGCGCGCCTCGTTAACGGGCGGCGTCAGCGCGGCTTCGGGCCCGTGCCTTCCTGTTCGACCACGCGGCGGAGGCCGACGATCGTCTCGACGAGGCTGTCGCGCTCGCTGCTGCCGGTCATGAAGCCCGGCAGTACGGTGCGCACCGCGATCGCGTAGGTGACCAGGCTGGCGCGATCGAGCTCGTCGACCTGCCAGTAGCCGGAGTTCTCGCGGAACATTCCCGTCGCGCGGTCCTGGGAGAGGTGCCATTCGATCCGCCGGCGACGAGCGTCGGGGAACTTGTCCATGTGGAAGGTCGAGGTGAACGGACCGATGCCGACGGTATATCGAACGACGGCCCGACGCTCGTTGCTCTCCACCAGCTCGGCGGAGGTGACGCGCGGGTAGTAGCGCGCGTGCCCGGGATAGTCGACGAGGACCCTCCACACCTGCTCGGGCGTGCCATGGACGAGGCCGAGCGCGGTGCCGCCGCGCGCGGACTCGCTCGCGCCGGGCGGCATCTCGTCGCGCACCAGCACCTCGCCCGCGCTCAGCCGGCGCTTCTGATCGGCCGACAGCGGCGGCGGCGCCGGCCAGGCCGCGGTGACCAGGCCGGCCGTCAGCAGGGCGAGGACCAGCACCAGGCGGGCGGCCGGCGCGAGGCGGCGCGGCCGGCGCGGCGTGAGCATCACCCCGGCCGGAAGAACGCGCCGTGGGCCGGGTCGCTCACGATCTGCTCGGCGATGCGCTCGGCCAGGGCCGTGATCGTGAGCAGCGGATTGTTGCCGAGCGCCGTCGGGATGATCGAGGCGTCCGCGACGTAGAGGCCCGGGTACACGGTGGTGCTCTCGTCGCCGGCCGTGGTGTCGAAGAGCTGGCCGCGATGATTGACGACGCCGGTCGCGGCCGAGTCTCCCATGCGACAGCCGCCGAGCGGATGCGCCGAGTAGTTCTTGGCCGGCGTGAACTGGCGGAATCGCCCGCCGTAGGCGCCCGCGTACTGTTCCATCAGCCGCGCCATCTCGGCGTGGCACGGCTGCCGCTCGTAGTCGGGCCAGTGCACGGTGGCGACGTCACGATCGAGGCGGATCTCGCCCTCGGCGCGGTCGTGGCCGCAGCCCAGCAAGGTCATCGCGCGATCGAGGTCGGCCAGCATCAGGAGCGCGACGCCGGGCGCCAGCGGGCTGGCGTGGGCCATGTCCTCCAGCACGATGTGGTGCTCCAGCGGACGCTCGGGGCGACGGAAGTCGATCGTGCCCTCGATGTACGCGCCCACCGGGTACCTCGGCACACCGTTCGTCACGCCAACGCCGCCGCTGTCGGTGTAGACCGTCGGGTCCGTGTACTGATAGTCGACGAACCCGAGATAGTTGCCGTTGCCCGAGAAGCCCTTGCCCAGCGACGACGACGTGCGCAGGCCGCCTTGCTGGCGCGAGCGCAGCAGGATCTCGGTCGAGCCCATGGTGCCGCCCGACACGATGACGATCGCGGCGGTCAGGTTCCCCGCCTCCTCCCGCCCCGGATGGTTGGCGTCGGGGCGGAGCACGTAGTCGATCTGGTAGAGGTCGCCGAACCTGGCGATGCCCGTCACGTCGACCTGGGTGAACATCTGCGCGCCGCCCGTCCAGGCCAGCGGCAGGTAGTTCACGTCGAGCGAGTTCTTCGCGCCGACGTTGCAGCCGGTGGCGCAGTCGCCACACTGCACGCAGCCGGCCCGGCGCATGCCCTGCCCGTTGGTGCCGTCGGCGAAGGAGATCGCCAGCGGCGCCCGGTAGCCCTCGGCGTTCCACACTCCGCGGGCCCGCAGCGTCGCCGCGGTGCCGAGGTGGGTGCGAAGCTTCAAGGTGAAGCGGTCCTCGGGCGTGGTATGCGGATCCAGCATGGCGCGCGCCCGCGCGTAGTACGGCTGCAGCACGCCAGGGCTGCGCAGCTCGGCCGGCCACGCCGCCTGTGCGAAGACGTTGTCCTTTGTCTCCAGCGCCACCGCGCAGTTCGTGAGCGAGCCGCCGCCCAGGCCGCTGCCAATGACTACCTGCACGTCACCGTTGTAGAAGCCGAAGAGACCGAGTGGATTGGCGGAGAGCTGCTCGCGCAGCCAGGAGGCGCGCCGGCTGAACGGCAGGAGCGGGTTGAAGGACGTGAGCCGGTCCGGAAACGTGCCGGGCATCCATTCCTTACCGCGCTCGAGCACGGCGATCTTCACGCCCGGCCGCCGCCGCGCGGCCAGGCGCGCCGCGCACACCGCGCCGCCGTAACCGGAGCCGACGATGACCACGTCGAAATCGGGCCGCCCGGGCCGGGCTCCCCGCCCCAGACGCAGACCGCCCGGGTTCGAGGACAGCATGCTCACGCCCGACTCGGCGACCTCCGTGCCATCGGGCGCCGGCACCGTGCGGCGCAGGCGGTTCACGCTCTCGCGGTGCGCGTCCTGCGCGGCCCTGGGAAGATCGACGCTCGCCGTCGAATCCTGGGCGGCCGCGCGCGGCGGCGCCGCGAGCGGCGTGAGCGATGCGCCAACCGCGGTGACCCCGAGCTTCAGTAGCTGCCGCCGACTGAGTCCGCGCCTGGCCATCCCGCCCTCCTGGTTGGCGTATGGTAACCTGCCACCGCCCGGCCCCGGCCGGACTCAGAGAGGAGACACCCGTGAAAGCCGCCAACGCCGTCGCCAAGATCCTCAAGAAGGAAGGCGTCGAGTTCCTCATCGGCTACCCGGTCAACCAGATCATCGAGGCCGCCGCCGAGGAGGACATCCGCACGATCATCGTCCGCCAGGAGCGGGTGGGCCTGCACATGGCGGACGCCGTGAGCCGCATCTCGTCCGGCCAGCGCATCGGCGTCTTCGCCATGCAGCACGGGCCGGGGACGGAGAACGCGTTCGGCGGCGTGGCCCAGGCCTTCGGTGACTCCGTGCCGATCGTGGTCCTGCCCGGCGGCTATCCGCGCAAGATCCTCAACATCACGCCGAACTTCTCCGCGCTGCTGAACTTCCAGCACGTGACCAAGTGGTGCGAGCAGGTCACCCTGCCCGACTCGGTGCCGGACGCCATGCGCCGCGCCTTCACCCAGGTGAAGAACGGCCGGCCGCGGCCGGTGATGGTCGAGATCCCGGTGGACGTGATGCGCGCCGAGGTGCCCGACGACTTCGTCTACACGCCGGCGCCGCGGCTGCGGATGGCGCCGGACCCCCAGGCCGTCACCGAGCTGGCCGGAGCACTCGTGGCCGCCAGCCGGCCCGTCATCTACGCCGGCCAGGGCGTGCACTACGCGCGAGCCTGGAAGCAGCTACGCGAGCTCGCCGAGCTGCTCGAGGCGCCGGTGACCACATCCTTGCAAGGCAAGAGCGCGTTCCCCGAGAACCATCCTCTGTCGCTGGGCTCGGGCGGGCGCTCCATCAGCAAGCAGCTCCACCACTTCCTGAACGCGGCCGACCTCATCTTCGGCATCGGCTGCAGCTTCACCACGACCAACTACGGCGTGGCCATGCCCAAGGGCAAGCGCATCGCGCATGCGACGCTCGATCCGCTCGACATCAACAAGGACATCGTGGCCGACATCGCCGTGGCCGGCGACGCCGGGCTCACCCTGGACGCGCTCATCCTCGAGGTGAAGGACCGGCTCAAGGGCAAGCCGCGGGGCCGGCTGGCGGCGGTGACGAAGGAGATCGCCACGCTCAAGCAGGAGTGGCTGGCCCAGTGGATGCCGCGGCTGACGCAGAAGACCTCGCCGCTGTCGCCCTACCGCGTGCTGTGGGATCTCATGCACACGGTCGACGTCGCCAACACGATCATCACCCACGACGCCGGGAGCCCGCGGGATCAGATCTCGCCGTTCTGGGAGCCGACGGAGCCGCTGACCTACATCGGCTGGGGCAAGACCACCCAGCTCGGCTACGGCCTGGGCCTGGCCATGGGCGCCAAGCTCGCCCACCCCGAGAAGCTCTGCATCAACTTCTGGGGTGACGCGGCCATCGGCTTCACCGGCATGGACTTCGAGACGGCGGTGCGCGAGCGCATCCCGATCCTGTCCGTGCTCTCCAACAACTTCTCGATGGCCATCGAGCTGAAGATCATGAAGACCGCGACGGCCAAGTACCGCTCGACGGACATCAGCGGCAACTACGCCGAGTTCGCCAAGGCCCTGGGCGGCCACGGCGAGCGGGTGACGGAGCCCGACGACATTGTCCCGGCCATCCGCCGCGCCGTCGCCAAGACGCGCGAGGGAGTGCCGGCGCTGCTGGAGTTCATCACCGAGAAGGCCGAAGACTTCTCGATGTTCGCCTGCGCGGAGCCGGGCCCGGCCGTGACGGCCGGGCCCGCCCGCCGACCGCTTCCCCGCAAACGCTCACCGCGGACTTCACAGAGGAGTGTCCCCATGCGACGCCTGATCTGGCTGGCGATGGCGATGCTGGTCGTGGCGACCGGAACGCGGCCCGTGGCCGCCCAGGAGAAGCCCCGCTACGGGGGCGAGCTGATCTTCGTGGTGCCCTCGGAGCCGCCGACCTACGACGGCCACGCCGAGGGGACGTTCGGCGTCGTGCATCCCCTCGCCCCGCACTACAACACGCTGCTGCGCATCGATCCCTTCGACAAGACCGGATCGAAGCCGGTGCCCGACGTCGCGGAGTCGTACACGGTCTCGCGCGACGGCCTCACCTACACGCTCAAGCTCCACCAGGGGGTGAAGTTTCACGACGGCAGCGTGATGACCTCGCGCGACGTCAAGGCCAGCTACGACCGGATCGTCAACCCGCCGGCCGGCGTGACCTCCTACCGAAAGGGCAACTACCGCGCGGTCGAGGCCATCGAGGCGCCCGACGCCTCCACGATCCGCTTCCATCTGAAGTGGCCCGAAGCCTCGTTCCTCATCACCCTGGCCTCGCCCTACAGCTGGATCTACAAGGCCGACATCCTGGCCAAGGACCAGCAGTGGTACGCCAAGAACGTGATGGGCACGGGGCCGTTCAAGTTCGTCGAGCACGTGAAGGGCTCGCACTGGATCGGCAAGAAGAACCCGGACTACTGGGACAAGGGCAAGCCCTACCTCGACGGCTATCGCGCGATCTTCATATCCGCCTCCGCCCCCCAGGTGGCCGCCATCCGCGGGGAGCGCGCCCACATCCAGTTCCGCGGCTTCAGCCCGGCCGAGCGCGACACGCTGGTGCAGGCGCTGGGCCCGAAGATCACCGTGCAGGAGAGCGCGTGGGACTGCGTGCTGCTGGTGGCGATGAACCACGAGCACAAGCCGTGGGGCGACAGGCGCGTGCGCCGCGCGCTGACCCTGGCCCTCGATCGCTGGGAGGCCTCCAAGACTCTGTCACGCATCACCGTGGTCAAGGAGGTCGGCGGTATCCAGGTGCCGGGCACACCGTGGGCGACGCCCCCGGCCGAGCTCGAGAAGCTGGCCGGCTACGGCCGCGACATCAACGCCAGCCGCGCCGAGGCCCGGCGATTGCTCCGCGAGGCCGGCGTACCTGACGGCTACGCGTTCACCTTCAAGAACCGCGGGATTCCCCATCCGTACGAGGCGCTGGGCATCTGGCTCATCGACCAGTGGCGGCAGATCGGCCTGAACGTCAGGCAGGAGACGATCGAGGCCTCGGCGTATCACCCGATGCTCAAGCGCGGCGACTTCGACGTGGCGATGGATTTCCAGTGCAGCTTCGTGATCGAGCCCGACATCGACATCGAGAAGTTCCAGTCGGCCGGGGTCTCCGATCGCAACTGGGGCCGCTACAAGGACCCGGTGCTCGACGACCTGTACGTCAAGCAGGCGCGTGCCACCGACACCGAGGAGCGCAAGCGGTATCTGCGCGCGTTCGAGAAGCGTTTGCTCGACGAGGAGGCGCACTACCTCTACACCCTGCAGCAGCACCGGATCATCCCCCACAGCAGCAAGGTGCGGGGCTGGACGATCACGCCCGCGCACTTCCTGAACCAGCAGCTCGACACGGTCTGGCTGGCGGAGTGACGAGAGCGCCGCGCCGCGCATCGGGCGTGTGGCGCCTGGGAGGGCGCCGCTCGACGCGCGCGACGCGCTAGCGCTGGCGGGTCAGGAGGCGGCGAGCTCGAGCGCGCGGCCGCGCCGCTGGGCGAGCATCTCGTCGAGCGCGTCGAGACAGGCGCCGCAGCCGCCGCCGGCGCCGCAGGCGGCCGTGATGTCCTCGGGCGAGGCGGCGCCCCGATCGATCTCGCTCGCGATGGTGCTGGTCGGGACTCCGGCGCACAGGCAGACGATCATGCGGACGGCTCTCCTTGCGATGGCTGGACATCGTCGGGACACACGCGATCGAGCCAGTCGCCAACCCCCTCGCGCAGCGGGGTGGCCGGATCGTCCCACAGGCGCTCGGCATCGGCGCCGCCCACGTCCGCCACCGCCCCGCAGGCCATGCCCAGGCCCGTCCACCGCTGCCTCGCCGGTCGCCGTCGCATGTCATTAGGTTCACCTAACCACGACGCGTCGTCAACCCTAAACCGTCATGGGCCCCGGCGGCTGGCAATCGCCGGCGAAAGCGTCTATAAAGGCTGGCGCGAGCCGACGCTCGCAATTCCCGCCAGGAGGAGTCCCGTGGCGAAGTTCACCGTCGTGACGCCAGCCGGAGTCACCTACAACGCGCCGGGCGCCGGCTACGAGCTGGAGCTGGAGGCGCTCACCCCCATCGGCGCCGAGATCGTGGAGATCGCGGCCAAGGGCGAGGACGAGTTCATCGCCGCCGTCCGGGACGCCGACGCGCTCTACGCGAAGAATCGGCCGATCACGAAGAAGATCATCGACGGGCTCACCCGGTGCAAGATCATCGCGCTCGGCAGCGTCGGCGTGGACTCGGTCGACGTCGCGGCGGCCACCGCGCGCGGCATCCCGGTCACCAACGTGCCGGACACCTTCATCGAGGAGGTCGCCGACCACGCGCTGATGCTGATCCTCGC
>Ga0310813_10002870_pt1 | contig 10448 bp, 8 predicted proteins | sample YN3metagenome_FD_203086 | JGI IMG/M metagenome (GOLD analysis project Ga0310813, IMG submission 203086) | Soil microbial communities from experimental microcosm in Duke University, North Carolina, United States - YN3 | ecosystem: Engineered > Artificial ecosystem > Soil microcosm > Unclassified ... | reverse complement strand
TTTGGATGTCGGTACGCGGAAGTAGACTTCAGAAAAAGAAGGTCCCATCTTCCCGATGACGAGGCTTGTCGATTTGCCCGATCGTTCTGTCACAATAATGTGCGTTCCGCCGGTATCAACCTGGAAAAGATGCTGCTTTTCGGGATTGGAAGAAATCAGCGAGCCGATTTTGAATCTTGAGAGCCCTCCGATAAGCCGCGTCACGGAGACGGGGTCCGCCTGGTAGCGCGCCGGAGCGGTAATCGTCCACTTGCCGCCGATGTTTTCCAACAAAATAAGTTTCGGGGCGTGCTGAATTTCCAGCTTGACGACCGACGCCGAGTCGATATGAATCGCAACATCGGGGGAGCTGTCGCTGATCTCGCGCTCCTTATCCGAAGGAATAAGGAACCAGACGATCGCTCCTATCACCAGGAGGAGAACAATAAGAAGTACGGTTGAACGGTTCATAAGACACGCGTCTCAAGTTGCTTGCGCTGGGTCGCCCGCCATCGCCACCGGACCATTCCGACGAGGAGCACCAGGAGCGGGGGCGCCGCGAGGTTGATTCCCTTCACCCACGCGCGCGTATTTTCACTCACCTCATCGAGAGGCTTGACGTCGCTGTCGCGCGACCGGATCGAGGCGAGCCCGATGTCGTCGGCAAGATAGTCGACGATGTTGCTTGCAAGGAGGAAATTATCCCGGTTGCCGCCTGAAAGCTGATCTTGCGGAAAATCTCCGTCACCGATGACGGCAATCTTCGAAACTTTGCCCGACACCTGCTTATTCGTCGTGTCGATCGCGGCGCGAACGGAAGAATCGACGCCCACAGGCTTGTTGGCGAACGCGCTGACAAAAACTCCTTCGACCGTGGCAGCGAGAGGTATTCCGGACTCTTTAAACTGTTCCGGGGTCGCCTGCATGCGGGGGTCGAAATAGAAATAATTTTCCTGGCGTCCGCTGTGCTTCGTGCTTTGTACGAGCACCTGCGTCGTGAGCCCTTTGGAACGGGAGAGCGAGGTATCGATCGAGCTCGCGAAATAGAACACGACGCCGCTGAGGTCTTTCACGACAGGGCTTGATTTGTCGAAATCGATCGCCTTCGGCAGATAGTAAAAAGGCACTGCCGTTTGAATCATCATGGAACCGAACGGCTGCTGCATCGTTACCATCGCGCAACTCGCGTCCCGCACGAGATCGGCGTTCACCCGGACGCCGTACGCTTCCAGCATGTCGTCGAGGTCGAGCGTCAGCGGCCGCCCCATCTGGTTCTGGAGGCTCGCGGCTACCTTGTTTAATAAAAAGGCGACGCGTCCGCCTTTCATGATATACTGGTCGATGAGGAATTTCTCCCAGCTCCTGAACGGCTTGTCCGGAGCGACGATCATGAGAACGGCGATATCCTGGGGCACCGGTTTGCCGCCGGTGAGATCGACGGTCGTCACCTGGTACTGCTTCGTGAGAATTTCCTGAACTTTGCCGAACTGTGTCAGCGCCGGTTCACCCTGTCCTGTGAGAAACCCGATCTTCTTCAGCTCTTTCGCGGTCATCTTTTTGACAGCCGAGCTGATTTCATATTCCAGGTTCGATTCAGGGCGGACGACCGGGAGACGCTCCTGCTTGTCGCCGTAGAGCATCACCAGTCCCATGTACGCTTCCTGGATCTGCAGCTTGTCCTCTTTGACAACCTGGACCTGGACCGGAGGGATGCCGTACTTCTGGGCCTCCTGCTTCAGGTCTTCCTTCTTGGAAGGATCGACGAACTCATAGCGGAAATTTCCGTGAGAGTACGCCCGGTAATCGTCGAGCTGATCCTGAAGGTATCTGCGGTTGTTGTTGTACGGCGCGGGAAGATCTGACGTGAAGTACGCCTTGACGGTGAACTTATCGTCAAGATTTTCCATGAGGCCCTTGCTCACCGGCGAAAGGGTATACATTTTGCCGTGCGTTAGATCGAGACGGCTGAAGAACCTGACCGCGAGGAGGTTCAGAAGAACGATCGCCGCGACGACAAGAAGAAGACGAAGTAACATCGTGCGCTGGTTCATGTTATGACCACCTTCGCTTGCCGAGGACGAGGCTCCCCATGTAGAGGGAGAACCCGATCGCGCAGGCATAGTAGATGACGTCGCGGGAGTCTATGACGCCGCGCGCGATATTGGAAAAATGGTAATCGACGCTGATATACTCCAGGACGGTGGCCACCGGTCCGGGGAAAAAGATGAGAATTTTGTTCAGGATCCAGAGCAGTCCGACGATCGCAAAGCTTACGATGACGGCGATGATCTGGTTTTCCGTGAGCGACGAACAGAATAAACTCACCGCGAGGAACACCGCGCCGATAAGAAGCAGCCCCAAATATCCTCCGATGACCACGCCGATGTCCACCGTTCCGATCGCGACGACGGTGAACAAGTAGCAAAGGGTGGGAAGGAGCGTAAAAAAGAACAACATCCAGGCGGCGAGAAACTTGCCGACGATAATTTCAATTTCCCTCACAGGTTTCGTGACCAGAAGCTCGAGCGTCCCCGATTTTTTCTCTTCCGAGATCAGGCGCATCGTTATCGCGGGAGCAAAGAACAGGAGCAGGATCTCTGAAACGTCGAAGACCGGCCTGAGCGAAGACTGGCCGGAGAGGAACAGATCGTTCGTGAACAGATAGCCGAGGAAAATGAGGTACACGATGATGACGACGTACGCCACCGGCGAGTTGAAGAACGAGCGAAGTTCCTTCAGAAAAATATTTTTTACGGTGGTCCAGTTCATTTTACGGAATCGGATGTCAGTTGTCTGAAGATGTCCTCGAGGCTCGTCTGTTCACGGTGGAGTTCCAGCAATCCCCAGCCTTTCTGAATGCAAAGCTGGTAGAGGTCTTTCCGGATGTCGGTGGAACCCAGCGATTCGACGCTGAATCTCTTCGTTCCGTTCTGTTCTGCAATGAGCGACACCTGTTCGATGGCGGGAATATTCTTTACCTGGACCGAAATCATGTCGAACGACTCGCCGTCCGGCACATCGACTTCCATGACGATCCTCTCGCCGCCGTGCAGGCTGCGCTGGAGGTCCTGGATCGGGCCGTCGGCGACGATCTTTCCGCGGTTGATGATGACGACGCGATTACATGTCGCCTGAACTTCCGGCAAAATGTGCGTGGAGAGAACGACAGTCTTCTGCTTTCCGAGGTTCTTAATGAGGCTTCTGATTTCGACGATCTGATTCGGATCGAGCCCGCTCGTCGGTTCGTCAAGAATAAGAACGCGCGGATCGTGGATCATCGCCGCCGCGAGCCCAACGCGCTGGCGGTAGCCTTTCGACAGCTGGCCGATCCCCTTGTGCTTCATCTCTCCGAGCCCGCAGACGTCCACCATGTCTTTCACGCGGCGGCTCATCATGGACTTCGTCACACCCTGGAGCACCGCGGAGTACTCGAGATACTCCACGACGTTCATGTCGAGATACAGGGGGTTCTGTTCGGGGAGATAGCCGACAAGTTTTCTCACTTCGAGGGAGTCGGTCTGAATGTCGCGCCCTTCGACCTTCACGGAGCCTGAGCTCGGCGTAAGATAGCAGGTAATCATGCGCATCGACGTCGTCTTGCCGGCACCGTTCGGGCCCAAAAAGCCGAGGATTTCCCCCGAGTGGACCTCGAAACTTATGTCATCTACTGCCTTGGAAGAACCGTAGTACTTCGAGAGATTACTGACAAGGATGGACATCGTTACAGCGTGATGTATCTGGGCGAAAAGTGGATAGATTCCTCATTTGAGTGAGAAAAATATCTCAAACTTTCAGCAAAAATGCAAATTGCAGGCATCCGGCTAACTGCCGGAAGGCAGTTCGGTTCGGCTATCTGCCGAACTGGTAGTATAGCCCCCAGCGGTGGGGCCGGGAGTACTCGGAATTCGTCGCCATCGCCACCATCGCCTGCTGGTAGGCAGTCGACGCGGAGACGTTGGACATGACGTTTGTATAGAACACCTCGCCGAAATATTTTTTTGCCTTGCGTTCTCCCTGCCACATCGTCGCGATAACGGTGTGCGATCCTCCCGCGAGGAAGAGCATCGGCGCGTACCGCGACAATGCCCCGGGGACAGGCGAGATATTGCTGAAGACGAGAACCGGCGGATACGGGACAGTCAGGAGCGAACCGAACTGAACCGGCCGGAGGCCGTACGGCGTCGCGCCGTCCGAAAGAACGACCGCCGAATTTTCCGGAACGGACAAATCAAGATCAAACTCTGCATCGACATGGAGAATATCGCACGGAAGATATTTCAAGTGCTCGATCGTCGCGGCCGTATCGAACAGCATTTTCGTTTTATCAAAGAAACTACGGATATCTTTCAATTCATACTCCACGTCCCATCCGGTCTTGCCGGCATGGCCCAATCCAATGACGTCGGAGACAGGTTTTTCCTTCTTGGATTGAAAGAATAACGCGGCTGCAGAGGGCAGATAGTTCACCGCGAATTTCGTTACGACGGCTCCGCCCCCCGATCGAAGGGTGTGGAACGGGAACCACCCGAAACTTTGCGGCGGCACAATGTAGACTTTCCCGGCGCCGCCGACATACGGCATGGCCGGCTCAATGAGAATATTATAGAGCACCGAGGAGAGTTCCTGTATACGCTCCAGCACAGAGGCTTCGTTGAAGTTCGGCGTCTTGGTATTCAATCTCGGATCCCCGATGAGGCGTTGATACTCATCGACAAGGCCGAGCAGCCGGTCCCGGGTTATCGATACCGATCGAACGTAGGAAGAATCTTTGGTTACGACGATAATGCGAAGCTCATTGGGAAGAGGAACGAATTCCATAAGCGCCGAATTCGGAGGCATGGTATCGCGCACCGTTTCGAGCGCGATCGTCCTCGGAAACAGGAGCCACTGCAGGTTTGTGCCGTCAAGCGCTTTCGCGGCGACGGAGATCTCCTGTAGCCGTTCCGGGTAGAGCTTGTTCAAAAGATTGATGCGCTCCAGGTTGCGCCCTTTGCCGGAGGAAAGTTCCTCGTAAATATCCTGCTCCAAAAGTTTCAGCGCGTTCCTCTCGAGGTGCAGTTGGACCGAGGCGTGATCGATTTTCAGGTCATCGGTTTTCAGGGCGCTCCTGCTGAACAAATCCTGGATATCGCGCAAGTTATCCTGCTCGGTAAGCTTGAAGAGCTCGCCGGTGTTGGACTGCGCCGCGTAAAGCTGAAGCAGCGGATCGCTCCACGAGGAGCGCTCGGTTGCTAAAAACGCATCGATAACGGTGAACACGGGATATTGATCGACGTCAGGGCTGATATTCTGGTCATCGAGCCGCAAAGCTTCGGTAAACGACACTCTCGCGCCGGCGGTGTCACCGCCGCGGTACTGGATGCTCCCTTTCACGAACTGGGCAAACATATCTCCCATCCGTAATCCGCACTGACGGCAGGTCGCGCTTACATCCGAGCATCGCTTCACGAGCTCCGGAGCTCCCGATTGCGATGTCCTCCCGTTTTTCCAATCGCAGGCGACCATGATGAGGCCGATCAACTGCTCACCCACGATGTCGTTCGTCTGCCGCGCAAGAGATTGAGCCTCCTGAAAATAGAGTTTCGCATTGTCGTACCGTCCGGACCGGTAGGCGATCGTCCCGAGCGCCGTCAAGACCTGAGTCTGGAGGCCGCGGCTGGCAATGCCGCCGATCATCGATAATGATTCTGAGTATGCTTTGAGCGCACTGTCGGGATGATTCAACGAAAGCTGGTAGGATCCCCACGCCGCATACGTTTCCGCAAGCCCGGAACTGTCCCCGCTGCCGCCGACGGCCGACTTCCAGCGTTCGAACGCGTCGCGCGTCCGTTCGGGGTCTCTGGCAGCAACCGCCGACCGGAATTTCAGCTTCATGAGATCGGGATTGGAAATTTCACGCCCCTCTGTATGAGAGAGCTCTTCGAGCGCGGCGGCATCGCGCGGATAATCCTGAAGCTTACGGCTTGTTTTGGCGACGAGGAGAAGCGCGTGCGTCAGGTTCGCGGCATCCGAAAACACTTTTGCCTCGCCTGCCGCATCCGACGCAAGCGAATACGCGTCTCTGAACCTTCCAAGCTCGTAGTAGAGGTCCGCAAGAGCGATCCGCCCCCTTCTCTCGAGCCTCTGGTCCCCGACGAGATGAAAATACTGAAGCGATGTATTGAAGGCCGATAACGAACTGTCGTACTGTCCGACTTTCCGATGGCAGAGGGCGAGAAGAAGATAACTTTCGCCGAGCGCTGAGTCGCGCTTGAGTTCGCTGTTGAGCGATATCGACCGGCTGATGGCGGCGAGTGATTTGACATACTCCTGCTGATTGAAGAGGATGGCGGCCTGGCGGCCCTGCTCGACCGCTTCGTCCATCTTGTCCCTGTTGCTCTTTCCGCATCCGAAGATGCAGGCTGAGAGTACTGCCAGGAGCAGTATTGTGAATCCGTTGAATCGGATTGTAACTGAGCTATGTTCCTTCAAATCGTTTTGAAATTATTGCAAAACGTCGACAAATCGCTTTGAATATAGAAAAGTCCCTCTTGATATACAATCTCCCGTTTGATTTAGGACGAAGTTTTGATACATTCCCGTGAGGTGAATTCCAAACTTTGGGGGATTTACGGTGATTAATGTCACCGGCGAAGATTTAGCGCTTGATTCGACTTCATTCTTTTTATACTTTTAACGATGATTACATCCATGGGAAAGTACCTACATAGACTGGTCTTTGCAGGGATCGGAACGGTCCTCCTGGGCTCATTCTCCCTCGCTCAGGACGATAACAGTTCCAAAAGCGAAATTGAGGATGCTATCCGCCAGCTTTCGGCCGATAACGTGCGGGGATACGTCCAGCCCTTTGTCAACGGATTGGGAGCAAATCTGAATTCCGGCTGGTACAACACCGCGGCGATCGCGGATCAGGGATTTCATTTCCGGCTGCAGGTTATCGGAATGGGAACAGTCATCAGCGACGGAGACAAAACATATAGCGCCATCCCGCCGGAACCGTTCGGGCAGACGCCGGTAACGACCGCGACCCTCTTCGGCGGCAGAGGAGCAACGGTCAACGGCCCGGGGGGCACAGTCTACCAGTTCCAGAACGGGCAGGTGAACACGAGCATGATGCCGACGGCCACGCTTCAGCTCACGGTAGGAAATATCTTCGGGTCACAGGCCATCGTACGATATGTGCCGATCCCCAAGATCGATAAGTTTCCCAAAACGACTTTTTTCGGCATTGGCGGACGCCACAGCATCAGCCGGTACCTTCCCGATTCACCGGTCGATCTCGCCGCAGGGTTGTTCTGGCAGAAACTCACGTTCGGCGACATCATGGAAGCCAAAGCATTTACATTCGGCGGACAGATCAGCAAGTCCTGGTCGTTGGTGACGCTCTACGGCGGCGTGCAGTATGAGACTTCGACCATGACGCTCACCTATACAAACAATTCTACGAACGAGGTGGTCAATACCGACATCGACGGCGAGAATCACGCGCGCGGGACTGTGGGATTGACACTGAATCTCTTTATCCTGAATATCAACGCCGATGTCAACGTCGGAAAAGTGACAGTCGTGAGCGGAGGCCTGAACTTCGGACTATGAGGAATATGACTATGAGCTTTGGAAATACTGGAAACTCTCGCTTCTCCTTTCGCCGTATGCTTTGCGTCGCGACAGTCGTAAGCCTTGTCCTCCTGATGGCGGGCTGCGATGTCGGGACAAACCCGCTGATCTTCGACGGCACTCCGGCTGAAGCCACGTTCGAAATCACGAGCGTCGGATCGGTGTTTCCTCCGATTACCTATATCGTCGATTTGCAGAGTGTCCTGTCGGATATCAACGACTATGTCGACTCGATTAAGGTATATAATATTTCCATGAAGATAGAAAATCTGGGCGGGACGAACTCCACAATCTCGGGGAATCTTACGATCAATAAAGTCGGAGACCCGACAATACATCAATTTGTGAGCCTGAACGGCACTCCTATTTCCGCGTTCGCGACCGAAAAATCGATTTTCGATCCGAGCCTGGCGGCATCGGGGTTCACGTACTCACCGACGGTCGTGCCGCTCCTCAATGGGTTTCTCAAAGATAATCCAAAACCAACTGTGGACGTTGTCGCAAGCGGAACTTCCACCGCCGGCCACTATATCATTCACGTGAAAGTGTACTCGCAGGTGTTCACGACGCCGTAGCATCGTGGCGATCCCACTGCATACTTCTCAATTGAAAGCCTCCGGTGACGGGGGCTTTTCTATTTGAAGCGGGCAGGCTCGTTCGTAATGATCGCATCGACGCCAAACCGGACGGCGCGGTCAAATCGCCGTTTCGTATCCAGCGTAAACTCGCCAACGAAAAGCTGATCCTGGTGCGCTTTGCGGACGATGGATTTCCGGAGAGAGGATCCGCTGAAAATAAGATATTCCGCGTCTGTCCGCCCCGCTAATTTCACAGAAGAGCGGGGCCGCTTCAGCGGATGAAACAATAAGCCGGTAGTAACAGACGGGAGACGGCGCTTGACTTCTGTTACCAGGGAGTGATGGAAGGATGAAACGAGGACATACTGTTCGGCGCCATGGCGGCGGATAACCTCGCAGCACCGGTCGACAAGACCGGAGTTTTTTCTAAGACGGCGACCTGCTTTGAGCTCAATGTTTATCCCCATCCTGCCGCGTACAAGCCGGAGTACTTCGTCGAGTGTGGGTATTTTCTCGGGTGAGAACGACCGGTGGAACCACGCGCCCGCGCTCAGGCGCTTCAGCTCCTCGATCGAATGGCGTTCGACAATACCGCGGCCGTTTGTCGTCCGCTGGAGCCGGGCATCATGGATGACGACGAGCTCTCCGTCGTTTGAGAGCCGGACATCGAGTTCGATCGCGTCGGCCCCGTCGTAGAGCGCGCGCCGGAATGCCGCGAGGGTATTCTCAGGAGCGCGTGAAGACGAACCGCGGTGGGCAACAATGATGGGGCGGTTTTGGGGATGTTTCCAGGAAAACATTGATTTTATGATGTTTCTTTCGAAACATCAATCATGCCATCAATCTTGATTGAGTGCTGCGAGGATCGCAGCACTCACTTCCCCGACCGATCCCATGCCGTTGACGTTCCTGAGCAGGCCGGACCTTTGGTAAAATTCCTTGACCGGAGCGGTCGATTCGGCGTAGACGCGAAGGCGCTTTCTCACGGTTTCCGGTTTGTCGTCGTCGCGCTGATACAGCTCGCCTCCGCAGTTGGGGCATCGCGCCGGGTCCGCGAGGTTGTCGATGTCGAGATTATAGATCTTCCCGCACTGGCGGCAGGTGAGCCGGTTGCTCAGCCGGCGCACAACCTCGGCTTCGTCCGCCTCCATGTTGATCACGCACGTAAGATCAATCTTGAGATCCGAGAGCAAACCGTCCAGCGCTTTCGCCTGTGGGACAGTTCTTGGAAATCCGTCGAGGATGAATCCGTTGGCGGTTCGCGGAAAGCCGAGCACGTCTTTTACGATGCCGATCATGATGTCGTCCGAGACGAGCTGTCCGGCGTCCATCACCGCTTTTGCCCGTTTCCCCATCTCTGTGCCGGAGGAAGCGGCTTCCCGCAGCATATCGCCGGTCGAGATTTGCGGAATGTGATATTTCTCCGAGAGGAGCTTCGCCTGCGTTCCTTTACCGACCCCCGGAGGGCCAAAAAGTATTAATCGTAATTTTTTCAATGAGTATCCTTTTCTGCCGATTGTGCCTTTTGTGATTGTTGAATTTTGAGAACGGCGTCCCGCGCCGCTTTGACAAGTTTCGACTCCTTCTCCCCCTCCGCGGCTTTTTCGAGCGGCGCGATCGCCTGCGCGCTCCCCAGCTCGCCGAGGGTGCCGATGACGTAACGGCGGACGGGCACACTCGCATCGTGGAGCAGAGAGATGAAGTACGGAACCACGTCCTCACGCTGCTTCCACTTGCGGCTCAATTGCCCCAGCGCTTCAAGCCGGACGTTCCGCGGGCTCCCGTACGATGAAGCCGTCTTCACCATCGTAAAGGCCTCCTCATCCCCGACATCGGCCAATGATCTCACAGCGGCCACCCGTAACCCTTCGCGGTAGGAATCGCGCTGCAGGGCGGCGGCGCAATATTTTTTCGCATTGAGAGAATCGATCTTCACGAGCGACATGAGCGCGGCAGTCGCGACCGCGTAGCTTGAGTCCTTCTCGAACGCGTATTTCAGGGTCGCAAACACGCTGTCCTTCTTCGCGTTTTTCATTGCTGTCACGCTTGCGGCGCGCACCTTCGCCTCGCGATCGCCGTACGCGGTGAGCAGCGTGCGGGAGACATCGGTCCGCTTCGCGTCTCCGAGCGCCCAAACTGCCTCGCGGCGCACTTCCGGGAACGCGTCATTGACGGCGGCTTTGCTCAACGCCTGGGTTGCGACGGATGAATCCGCGAACCACCGGAGCTCATCGACCGCGATGATTCTGTCGACGCCGTCCTTCGCGTTCTGCA
>Ga0310813_10002868_pt1 | contig 10449 bp, 7 predicted proteins | sample YN3metagenome_FD_203086 | JGI IMG/M metagenome (GOLD analysis project Ga0310813, IMG submission 203086) | Soil microbial communities from experimental microcosm in Duke University, North Carolina, United States - YN3 | ecosystem: Engineered > Artificial ecosystem > Soil microcosm > Unclassified ... | reverse complement strand
GCGGTGAGCTTGATCGAGACGTTGGCGTCGAGCTTCCGCTGCTGGATGCGATCGAGGATGCGCAGATACTCGCCGCAGGCCGCGCGCGCCTCGCGCTCGTTCGTCACGCTCTCGCCGAGCAGGTCGAGCGACGCGCTGATTCCTTTTTTGTTGAGCCCCTCGACGGCGGTCAGTGCTTCGTCGAGCGTCTCACCGGCGACGAATCGCCGCGCGAATCGCTTGGCCAAGCTGTTGTTCCGCACAAACCGAAAAACGCGCGGCTGGTTCGACAGATACAACAGACTGGATCGAAGCATCAGTTGCGGGCGGCTTTGGATCGGAACGTCGCCGGCTTTACGACCCGCGCGACGGGGAAATCGGAATGTGCCGCGAGAACGCCGTCGAAGATGCTCCACTGGGCCAAGCCATCTTCGCTCTCCGGCTCGAGCAGGTAGAAGGCGGCGAGACCGCGCGGCTGGCCGGCACGGACGACGTAGCTGCCCGCGCGGAGCGAACGCGTGGCCGGCGCAGACCATTTGCCCGTCACGTCCTTGAGCATGCGCGACGTCTCCGATCGTCCGCGCTCGATCACGCTGTCGACGGCGAACGATTGGGCGGTGACACTTGCCGGCGCATCGAGACGCTCGACGGCGATTCCGTGCACGGCGAGAATCGGCAGAAGAACGCGCGCCGCGGCCGTGTCGAAGGCGTAGGCGAATGGCAGCGTGCTGGTGAGCGTCGGCGTGAAGCTGGCCATCACCGGCATGCGAACGAGCTTGATGATGCCGGTGCGTTGCCGCGCGCCGCCCAAACCCGCCTCACGCTTCGTGCTGTCGGTCAGCGGAACGATTTGTTCGACGCGCACCTCCTCGATGCGCGTCGTGTCCATGCGTGATTTCAGCGAGAGCTGCGGCGCGCCCGCCGTTTGGCGAGCCCACGCCGCGACGTTCGCGTCGCCTTTCGCTTCGAGGGCGAGAATTTCCCGCTTGTGCTCCGCGAGGTACGAGAGGAGCTCGCTCACGAAGTCGTAGGTGGAGGCGACCCGACGCGCGAACGGATCGTGCGAGAACGCTTCGCTCAACACGGAGAGGCGATTGCGGAGGCCGTAATAGTTCGTCCCGTACCGGGCGAGAGATTCGTACGTCGAGAACGCCCAACCGCTCGACGGAATCGAATCGGCGATCATTGCCTCGAGCGACGGACCGCGGCCGCCGCCGAATCCGCCGCCACCGCGCGCCGCGCCTGCCCGCCCCGCGGTATCGCCCGGCGCGGCTCCCGCCGGCGGAGTCCCGCGACGCCCGCCGCCACCGCCGCCTCGTGCCGCGCCAGGCCGACTGAAATCGCCGTAGTCCTGCACGTAGAACCCGTGACGATCGAGCATTCGCTGCCGGATATCGGCAAGCATCTTCGTCGAGTACGGGAGGACGTTCACCGCCGTCGGCGTCAGCGGCGGTGCGTAAGTGAGCGCGTAGCCATGGATGCTGCCGTCGGTCGTGTGGAGATCCATGAACAGATCCGGATCCCACTTGTTGAGCATCGCGAACGCGCCCTTCGTCTCAGGCGCGTCGGCGCCGATGTAGTCGCGATTCAGGTTCCAGCCCGACGCATTCTGTCTGGTGCCCACCATCTCGGGACCGTTTTGCGCGCCCCGATTGCGCGCCTGCGGCCCCCACTTTTCGTTGCCGTCGGCGTTGTAAATCGGCTGGACGATGAGCACGATCGAATCGAGGACGTTCTTGTTCTTGTCGAAGAGGAGATCGCGCAGCAGCGACTGCATCGCCTCCTTTCCCTCGACTTCGCCGGCGTGGATGTTCGCCTGGATGTAGGCGACCGGCCGTCCGGCGCGGCGCGCTTCCGCCGGCGTCGTGATGAGCGGACGCGACGCGATCACGTACGGCAGCTCGCGCCCTTCGATCGTCTTGCCGATTGAACCGGTGGCGACTTTCGCGCCGAGCAGCTTCAGCGAATCGATGAACGCGACGACGTCCTCGTAATGCGACGTCTCGGCAAAGTTGGTGCGCTCGGCCCGAGTGAGCGGCCGCTTGCCGGCATAGCTCTGCTGCGAGTACCGGCTCTTGGAAGGAATCGAGTAGTTGTCGACGGTGGGAGCCTGCTGCGCCGCGGCGGCGCTCGACGTAAGCAGCGCGCCCAGCAACAAGACGTCACGACGCATAAAAGTCCCTGAGCATTAGACCGGGAATTGTACCCGATCTGCGCGCCGGGACGCTACTGTGCGGGCTTGGTTTTGGACGTGCTGCCGCGAGCGACGAGTCCGCGGGCACGCGTTGTCGCGGCAACCGTGGGATCCGCGCCCCGGTCGATGTCGGCGCGAACGTTGCGCTGAAATAGCGCGAGATCCGGGTCTTTTACGCCGGAGCGAGAAAGTTGGACGACGAGTGTCGTCGCCGTCGCGATCGGGACCTGTCGGCCGACCAGATCGGTGAGCACGGCGAGGGGCATCGTCACCGGCCGTTTGCCGCCGGCGGATTTGACGCGCTCGAGGTCCCGCTCGGAGACGCCGGCGTCGAGCGCGGTCGCCGCGGCCTTGATCTCGTCCGGACTCGACGACGTCCCAAGCACGCGGCGAGCGCTGGTCATGCGGACGGAGAGTTGGTGCACCGCCAAGACGATCTTTTGACCGTCGGAGCCCTTGGCCGCTCCCTCGAGGGCCTTATCGACGAGGGGCGCCGTCGGAAGCTTGGCGACGCGCGCCGAATCGACGATCGCGTTGACCGCGACGTACGTCGGTTTGTCGAGCCGCTGGGCCAGCCGAACATCCTGCGCGCGCGCCGTGGCGGCAGCCGCCAGAACCCCGGCGAGGGCGCGCTTGAGGGCGTTCACCGCTGCTCTTCGACGACGATGGCCGAGTTGGTCGTGCCGAAGTCGTTGTCCACGACGCGTGGCGCCGTGGGATCGGCCACCCAAAGGCTGTCGTCGACGACGAACGAGTAGCGATGGTGGCCGATCGGGACGGAAGCAGTCACCGCCCAGACGCCGCCGCCTCGGTGCTGTGCCTGATACCCCAAGTGCGACGGATCCCACCCGTTGAAGTCGCCGACGACAGCGACCTTCTTCGCGTCGGGCGCGACGAGCACGAACTGGACGTGCTGCTCGGGCGCGACCTTGGGCGGGAAGATCGCTTTCGCGATCGGCTTCGCCGCTCGATCGAGATCGTCGGAAACGTGCCAGAGCCCGACGAGCGCGAACAGGACGAGCGACGCGGCAGCGAGCGACGCGGCGAGCGGACGCACCGTGATCGTGCGCGGCATGGCCCAGCGTCGCCAGAACGAGAGGTGCGAATGCTTCGGCAGCTCGCGAACGACACGCATTACGCGCTCGTTGAACGACGCGTCCACGCGAACCGGCTCGCGTAGTGCCCGCGCGACATCTCTGATTTTCACGTTGTCATCGTCACGCACTATGCACCTCACTCAGCAGCTCGCGGAGACGGTCGCAGGCGCGCATGACACGCATCTTTAGCGCCGATACCCCGACCCCGGTAAGCCGCGACATCTCGTCGTAGCCAAGTTCCTCCACATACTTCAACAAAAACGCTTCGCGCTGCTCCGGCCGGAGCCGCTGCAAGGCGCGATCTATCTCCTCACGCCAGGCACCTTGCTCGGCCGGATGGTCCTCCGACGCACTCAGGAGAGCCGTTTCGTCGAAGACGAACGTTTTCGCCCGCCGACCACGGCGCGCGCCCAGAGTCCGACACCGGTTGACGAGAATGCGGAACAACCAGGCGCCGAAGCGCTCCGGGTCGTCGCACCGTGCAAGCGAGCGATACGCGCGGGTAAACGCGTCCTGCAACGCTTCTTCGGCATCCTCACGGTTGCCGAGCATGTGCAGCGCGTACCGGGCGTACCGATCGCGGTAGCGCTCCACGAGACTGCCGAATGCCTCGGCGTTCCCGCGCAACACACGCTCGACGATCACCGCGTCCGAAACAGCTTCCAAGCGAGAGACCTGGGTAGGTATGGGAGGGTCACACGTCTTCCGTTCTTTTATGCTACCGCGGCTCCGGGTAAAAGCTCCGCCGCTGGGCGGCCATGTCGAGGAGCAGCTCGGCGGGCCTGAATCGAGGGGCATAGCGCACGTTCAAGTCCTCCAAACGATCTACGATTCGGGCCGCGCCAACGCTGTCGACGTACCGGAACGGCCCTCCCCGGAAAGGCGGAAACCCGATCCCGAACACCGCCCCGACATCCCCGTCACGGGCCGAGCGCAATACCCGCTCCTCCAAACAGCGGACGGCTTCGTTGACCATGGCCAGTACGCAGCGCTCGACGATCTCGTCGCGGTTCAACTCTCGACGCTGCGCTCCAATGACCTGGTATACAGATTCGTCGACCCCACCTTTCTTTCCGGTCGCGTCATACCGGTAGAACCCGCTTCCACCCTTTCGGCCGGTTCGCCCCGCGGTCACGACACGCCGCATCGCCTCGGACGGTGTCATCCGCGCGCCGAGCGCCTCAGCGAGAACCAGCCCGACCTTGCCGCCAACGTCTATGCCGACCTCATCCAACAGGGTGATCGGACCGACCGGAAAGCCAAATGCCTCGAGCGCGGTATCGATCGATTCGATCGACGCGCCTTCGTCGAGCAGACGGCCGGCCTCGTTCATGTACGCCGCCAACGTGCGCGTTGTGTAGAAGCCCGGTCCGTCGTTCACGACGATGACGGTCTTCCCCAGCCGCTTGCCATAGGCGACGGCGGTCGTAATCGCCTCGCGCGACGTCCGCTCCGTCGTGATGACCTCGAGCAACGGCATGCGGTGCACGGGCGAAAAGAAGTGCATTCCGAGAACGCGCTCGGGATGGTGCGCTACCTCGGCGATCCGGCTGATCGGAATCGTGCTCGTATTCGACGCATAAACCGCCGACGAGTCGATTACCGGCTCGACCTCGGCCAGCACGCGATGCTTGAGCTCGAGGTCCTCGAACACCGCCTCGATCACGAGATCCGCCGAGCCGAATCCGCTGTAGTCGGTCGTACCACCGATGAGCGCGAGATAATCGTCGAACTGCTGGCGAGTGATCTGCCGTTTCGCCAGACGCTCCTGCACGACACTTCGGAGCGCCGCCAGCCCCTTGCCGATGCGCGCCGTGTCCGTGTCCTTGAGGCGCACGAGCGTTCCCTGTTGCACGGCGACCGACGCGATTCCCGCTCCCATGAAGCCGGCGCCGAGGACGCCGATCCGCTCGATCGCGCGAGGCCGCGGCGGCGTACCGTCGACGCCCGGGTCTTTCTTGAGCGCGTTCGTCGCGAAGAAGAGGAAGACGAGCTGGCGCGACACGTCGGTCATCGCCATCTCTCCGAACAGTTGCGCCTCGCGTCGCATGCCGGCCTCGGGACCCTCGGTGTATCCGGTTTGCACCGCTTCGAGCGCGGCGAGCGGCGCCGGATACTGTCCGTGCGTTTTCTCCATCACGCTTTCGCGCGCCTTCTTGAACACGACGCCGCGACCAAGCGGATTGTGCTCGAGCAGGAGACTCGACGCCCGGAAGGTGCGTGAACGGGCAGGCTTGAGGGTGCCCTCGGCAAGCGCGCGCGCCCGTTGTACCGCGACGTCGCGGAGGATCGCCGGATGCACCATCTCGTCGACGAGACCGATTTGCAGAGCGCGGCGCGGCCGGACTGTTCGTCCGGTGAGAATCATGTCGAGCGCCGCCTGCAATCCGACGCGGCGCGGCAGCCGCTGTGTTCCGCCCACGCCGGGAATCAGGCCGAGCTGCACTTCCGGCAACGCGAGGGTCGTCTTCGGATGGTCCGTGCAGATGCGATAGCGACAGGCGAGCGCGAGCTCGAGTCCTCCGCCGAGACAGGCGCCGTGAATCGCCACGACCGTTGGAACGCGAAGCTTCTCGAGGCGATCGAGCATCTCCTGGCCGAGGCGACTGATGCGTTCCGCGTCCTCGCTCGAGCGGAGTTCAAGAAACTGCTCGACGTCGGCGCCGGCGATGAAGGCTTCCGGCTTGCCGGAGATGAGGACGACTCCCTTGATGAGGAGATCGCCCGTGACTCGGACGAAGATTTCCTCGAACTCCACGGCGAGCGCCGGAGTCAGCGTGTTCACCGGCTCGTTCGGCTGATCGATCGTGACGACGAGAACGTCGCCCGAGAGCGCCGACGTGAGCGTCTGCCCGTGTGTGGCCGTATCGGCGACGGTGCTCATGCGCGCTCGATGACCATGGCGTGTCCCATTCCTCCCGCGGCGCAGACGGTCATCAGGCCGAACTGTCCGCCGCGGCGAATGAGCTCGTTCGTCAGCGTCATGAGAATACGGCCTCCGGTTGCGCCAAAGGGATGCCCGATCGCGATCGAGCCGCCCATCACGTTCAGCTTCGCCCGATCGATTTCCCCAACCGGAGTGGCAAAGCCGGCACGCTCGGCCCAGTAGCGCGACATGAAGCCCGCCAGGTTACACAAGAGCTGCGCGGCGAAGGCCTCGTGCATTTCGACGAGATCAATGTCGCCCAGCGAAAGCCCCGCGCGCTGGAGCGCGACCGGCGCCGCGAGCACGGGGCCCATGAGCAGCTGCTCGCCCGGATCGAGCGCCGCGTAGGCGTATGATCTGATATAGGCAAGCGGTTGATAGCCAAGGGTCCGCGCGCGTTCCTCGCTCATGAGCAGCACCGCGCTCGCCCCGTCGGTGAGCGGGGACGAATTTCCCGCGGTCACGCTACCATAGTGCTTGTCGAAGACCGGCCTCAGTGCCTGCAATTGATCGATCGACGTGTCGGTGCGAATGCCATTGTCGCTCGTCAGCACGACCTCGTACTTCGGCGGCACGTAGACCGCCATGATCTCCGCGGTGAGGCGACCGTCTTCGGTACCAGCCGCGGCGAGACGATGCGACCGCAACGCGAACTGGTCCTGATCCTCGCGTGCGATGTGGTTGATCTTCGCCATCTTCTCAGCCGACTGCCCCATCGTCTCACCCGTCGACGGCTCGGCGATGGCCGGCGTGATCGGCACGAGATCCTTCGGGCGAATCGAGCCGAGGATTCTCAGTTGCTGTGCCGGCCCTTTCGCGCGCGAGAACGACAGGAGCTTGTCGGACATTCCGCGCGAATGAAGGATCGGTACGTTCGACAGCGACTCGGCGCCGCCGGCGATCACGACGTCGTGATGGCCGAGCAGGATCTGATCGGCGGCGTCGGTGATCGCCTGGTTCGCCGACGCGCAGGCGCGGCTCACGGTGTAGGCTTCGCAGCCCTTCGGCAGAACCGGGAGCAGCGACACCTCGCGGGCGATGTTCGGCGCGATGACCGACGGAACCACGGTTCCGTAGACCACCGACTCGACGAGCTTCGCCTCGAGGTCGGTGCGCTGAATGAGCTCGGAGACGCAGAGCTTGCCGAGCTCGATCGCCGAGAGATGCTTGAACGCCGTTCCGGCGCGCGCGAATGGAGTGCGCACTCCCGCAACGATCGCGACGCGACGACCGGGGCCGCCCAAGGGTGGCATGCAAGGAAACTGGCTTAGCTTTGCTTCAATGCAAGCCCGCGTCCCGACGCGACCGGAGCGCTTGGAAGCGCTCGGCAGCCGGCAATTCGACCTCCTCGTGATCGGCGGCGGCATCACCGGGTGCGGAATCGCCTACGAAGCGGTATCGCGCGGGCTCGCGGTGGCGCTGGTGGACAAGGCGGATTTCGCCTGGGGGACGTCGAGCAGGTCGTCGCGGCTCGTCCACGGCGGTGTGCGCTACCTCGAGCACGGCCACATCCATCTCGTCTTCGAGTCGAGTGCCGAGCGTCATGCCCTGCTCCGCGTCGCGCCGCATCTCGTCCGGCCTCTGGAGTTCACTTGGCCCGTGTACGAGGGCGCCCGGATCTCACGCTGGAAGCTGGGCGCCGGCCTGTTCGCCTATGATGCGCTGGCCCTGTTTCGCAACGTGGCAAGACATCGACGGTTGTCTCACGACGCGGTGCTCGAACGAGAACCCGCGCTCCAGCCGGCGGGCCTCAAGGGCGGCGCGTCGTATTTCGACGCCGCCACCGACGACGCGCGCCTCACGCTCGCCAATGCGCTCGGCGCGGCCGAGGCGGGCGCGGTGATCGTAAATCACGTCGGCGTGACGCGGCTGATCGTCGATGACGGACACGCCCGCGGCGCGGTCGTCGAGGACCAGCTTGGCGGGAGTCAGATCGAAGTCCATGCGCGCATGATCGTCAACGCGACCGGTCCGTGGAGCGACGAGCTCCGCTCGCTCGACGGAAACGGGTCGCCGGCGGTGCACGGCAGCAAGGGGGCGCACGTCGCCGTGCCGCGCGCGCGGCTCGGTAACCGACGCGCCGTGACGATGATTTCCCCCGAAGACGGACGCGTGTTGTTCGCGCTGCCGGCGGGGGCATTCGCAATTGTCGGGACGACCGAAACCGAGACACGCTCCCGCCCCGACGAGGTGCGCGCTTCGCACGACGATATTCGCTACCTGCTCGCCGCCGCGAATTGGTTCTTTCCGACTTCGCAGCTGCACGAAGCGGACGTGGTGAGTGCTTGGGCTGGAATCCGGCCGCTCGTCGCGCACGATGCGGTGATGCCGGGCGCGCTATCGCGCGAGCACGCCATTCAATCGAGCAAGCACGGGGTCGTGTCGATCACCGGAGGCAAGCTCACGACGTACCGCGTGATGGCGCGTGACGTCATCGAATCGATGTTCGGGAAAATCCGCGCGGCGCCGGCAACGAAAGCGCGGCCGCTGCCCGGCGGAGACTTCGACTCGCTTCCTGACCTCGTTGGCCACATCGCCGAGACGACGCGAGACGCCGCGCTCGCCGAACATCTCGCGGCGTCGTTCGGCACGAGGTGGCGCGACGTGTGGGGGGAAATGGCTTCCGACACCTCGCGAATCGTCGACGAGCTTCCCTACACCTTCGGCGAGCTTCGGTACTGCGCGCGATCGGAGATGGCCGAGACGATCGGCGATCTGCTCATTCGACGCACGCACCTCGCGTTCGAGACGAGAGACCACGGGATGAACGTCGCGTCACGCGTCGCCGAGGCGGTCGCGCCGACGCTCGGCTGGGACGAGCGCGCGACGAAGTCCGCCGTGGATGCCTACGAGCGGGAGGTGCGCCGGATTTTCACAGTCGAGTGACTCACCCGGGTCAATCGCCTCGCATCGCGACCAACGGGTCCACCCGGGCCGCCCGCCGAGCCGGGATGTAACTCGCGCACGCGGCGACAACGCCGAGCAGCAGCGCCACGCCGACGAAAGTCACCGGGTCCGAGCTCTTCACGTTGTAGAGGAGCTTGGCAATGATCCGCGCGCCGCCGAGCGACGCCACGAGCCCCACGAGCACGCCTGCCGCGGTGAGTATCACGCCTTCACCAATGACCATGCGGCTAATGCGAGTGCCGGTCGCCCCCAACGCCACCCGCACGCCAAGCTCGTGCGTTCGTTGACTCACCGCGTAGGCGATGACCCCGTACAACCCGACGGCCGCGAGCACGAGCGCCACAGTCGCAAAAACCCCGAGGAGCGTGGCGTAGAAGCGCTGCCGGCTGACCGACGCGGCGACGTGTTGCTCCATCGTCTGGACGTCGTAGACGGGCAACGTCGGGTCGAGATCGCGAACAACGCCGCGAAGCGCCGACGTGATGGACGCCGGAGGCGCCGCGGTTCGCGCCGTGATCACGATCCCTTCGACCGGCGTCTGATCGAACGGCAGATAAAAGGTCGGATCCACGTCCGCGTTGAGCGCGTCGTCCCGCACGTCTCCGACCACGCCCACTATCTGGCCGCCTTGCCGGACGCCGTCGATCGTCCATCCGATCTCGACGTATTTGCCGATCGGGTCTTCGTTCGCCATGAATCGTTTGACGAACGTCTGGTTGACGATCGCGACCCGCGGCGCGTTGACGCGATCGTCCGCCGCGAAGGCGCGGCCTCGGAGCAGTGGCGTTCCGAGAACCGTGAAGTAGTTCGGCGTCACGGTTCGAATGCTCGCCGAGGGCTGATCGCTGGGGCGCACGGGCGCGCTTCCGCGGACGACGAAGGTCAGCCAAAAGCTGGTACCGTCGAGTGGAACGGCGTTTCCGAGCGCCGCGGCCCGCACGCCCGGCAACGCGGCCGCGCGCGACTCGAGCTGCCGCGCGAAGCTCGCGATTTTCGGCAGCGTGTCGTACGTCTTGCCGGGCAGCAACACCCGCATCGTCATGATGTGGTCGGGTTGAAATCCCGGGTTGACCGCCATGAGCTCGCGGAAGCTTCGAATGAGCAATCCGGCGCCCGTGAGGAGCGTGACGGCGAGGGCTACCTCCGCGGCGACGATGAATCGCTTGGTGCGATTGGCCTGACGACGCGTTCGCGCCCCGCGCGCCCCGGCGCGCAGCGCGTTCGCCAGATCGCCGGCCGACGTCTGAACCGCGGGAAGCACGCCGAAGAGCAGGCCGATGACGAGCGCCGCGCCGGCGGTCACCGCGAGAGCCGTTCCGTCGATCGCCGCGGTTTTCACGCGCGGA
>Ga0310813_10002865_pt1 | contig 10458 bp, 11 predicted proteins | sample YN3metagenome_FD_203086 | JGI IMG/M metagenome (GOLD analysis project Ga0310813, IMG submission 203086) | Soil microbial communities from experimental microcosm in Duke University, North Carolina, United States - YN3 | ecosystem: Engineered > Artificial ecosystem > Soil microcosm > Unclassified... | reverse complement strand
GCACTCAATTATCCTCTCCACCTTACTACTACAAAGCGACCAAGAGCGTACCAGGAGACTGCTATCAAAAATACGATTGAAAATATAGTGGCTGGCAAACACGCCACGCTTCTTACGATGGCAACTGGTACAGGAAAAACTTTTACAGCATTCCAAATTGTCTGGAAACTCGTCAAATCAAAAACAATTCACAGGGTTCTTTTCCTTTCTGACAGAGTCATTCTCCGCGATGACGCATACAGTAGGGACTTTGAACCCTTCGGCGAGGCACGATGTAAATTAGAGGGCAGCGATTTTAATAAAAATCGTGATATTTATTTTGCTACTTATCAGACCCTTTTCACTAACGAGCAGTATAAGCAAATCCCTGCGGACTTCTTTGACCTCATTGTTATTGATGAGTGTCACCGCTCACGCTTTGGCGACTGGGGTATCGTTCTCGACCATTTCCATACTGCACAGCATCTTGGTATGACGGCCACGCCGAAGCGCGAAGACAACATTGATGTTTACGAATACTTTGGTGAGCCAGTATTTGAATATTCTCTTGGGCAAGCAATAGATGATGGCTATCTTGTGCCGTACAAAATCTATAAAGTCACGACAAACCTTTACCGTGAAGGTTTGAGTGTCGCCGCTGCGGAAGAAGTGATATATGACGATGAAATAAATCCAGAGGACATAAAAGATTTTTATGAACCATCGGAATACGAAAGAGCTGTCACTATTCCCCAACAGATTGGCGTGCTCTCACAAAAAGTCATCGAGGTTTTGGATAAGACTAATCAGTACGGCAAGACAATTATTTTTTGCGTGGATATGGCACACGCACAAGCCGTCAAAGATAAACTAAACGAGCTTAAAGGAACGGAGGATTACGCTTCGCGCATTGTTTCAGAAGACAAAGATGACCTTGCTCGTTTTCGAGATAAAGAAACAGTGATGCCTGTTGTGGCAACAACGGTAGACTTGCTTTCAACTGGCGTGGATATTCCACATATTGAAAACATCGTTTTTATGCGCCCTATTGCTTCGCGCGTGCTTTTCAAACAAATCATTGGCCGTGGCTCCCGTCTTTTTGAGGGTAAAGGATTCTTTAGAATTATTGATTTCACTAACGCAACACGACTCATTGATGAATGGGATATTCCGATAGAAAAACCAGAGCCGCCTGAACCTCCAGAAGAGCCAATTGCACCATTTGATAAATTGCTTATGGGCATAGTTATTAATGACAAATCAGAAGAGCCTATCGTAAACGCAGTTGTAAAAGTAAAGCTGGGGCGATGGGAAAAACTTGGAAAGACTGACGGTGATGGTGTATTCAAACTATTTGGCTTGCCCTCAAACGAGACGGTGAAGGTAAATATTGAGCACCCCGACTTTAAGAAGCTAGGTAAGAAACTACCTCCGCAAGCATCGGAAGAAGAAATGCCATACGAATTTCGATTGAAACCGTGGAAAGCAGTGGCGAAAAAAGTTACCGTCAAGGGTATTGTCGTAACGATTGACGAGGAAATAGAAGTTGAATTTGATGGTATAAAACTCTCATATGCCGAATATCGAAAATACTCTAAGGACAAAATTGAGCAGGTTGTTCATTCGTCTGACGAACTGCGAACTATTTGGCTCGACCCAGAAAAACGCGAAAAGTTTATAGAAGAACTCGAAGCCAAGAGAGTGAACATTGGACTTATTAAGTCAATTGAAAACCTTGAGGACGTGGACGCATTTGATGTGATAGCCCATATCGCCTTTGATGCCCCTCTCCTAACACGTGAAGACCGTGTTAAACATTTTATGAGGCAGAACTCAAAGAATATAGACCAATATGGGAAAGAGATTGGCGAGGCTATCCGCGAAATAATGGAAAAGTATAAGAATAGTGGCGAAGAAAATCTCTCGGCACAAGCATTCTTGCTACCAAATATGAATGCTAAAAAGGAGGCAATCCAAGCAAAGTATCCAGAAGGATTGTTTGGATTTGTGCATTCTCTGAAAGAGAAAATTTATGCTTTTGCAGGAAGAGATTAAAATAATATGAAAAAAGAGTTCAAAATTAAAGAACGTGGTCTATACAAACCCAAAGACGAAAAGCCTTTTAAAGTAAGCCGTTCGGGTATTGAACTTTTTGTAGAATGCCCGTGCTGTTTTTATCTCAACAACCGCGTTGGCATACGTCGTCCATCGGGGCCACCTTTCAATATAAACAAGGCCGTAGATACGCTCCTGAAAAAAGAGTTTGATGTTCACCGCGACGGTAAAACATCTCATCCCTATATGAAACAGTACGGTATTGATGCTGTACCTTTTCAGCACGAAATGATGAACGAATGGCGTGAAAACTTTAAGGGTGTTCGCTATACGCACGAGCCGACGAACTTACTTGTTACAGGTGCAGTTGATGACATCTGGCAAAATAAAAATGGAGAGCTTATCGTTGTTGATTACAAGGCGACCTCAAAAAATGAGGAAGTAAATCTGGACGCAGAATGGCAAGACGGCTACAAGAGACAAATGGAGGTTTATCAATGGCTCTTGCGTCAGCTTGGCTTCAAGGTATCCGACACTGGATACTTTGTGTACTGCAACGGCAATGCCGATGCAAAAGCATTTGATGGCAAAGTAGAGTTTGATGTTGTTCTTCTCCCGTACACAGGAGATGGCAAGTGGATTGAAGGAACTCTTGCAGACCTCAAGAAATGCTTGAACAAACCTAAACCACCTAAACCAACAAAGGACTGTGAGTTCTGCGGATATGCAGAAGCCCGCACTGCCCTGAAATAGATGCGAGAACAATTATCAACTTAATTTATAAAATATTATGCAAAATAATTTAGGTAAGCTGAAAAAGGTTGAGCTGCGAGAAGCGTGGAAGCACGAGGCAACCAACTTTACCCAATGGTTAGCACTGGAAGAAAATCTTGTGTTGCTGGGAGATGAGATTGGTTTTGATATTAAGCTGGTACAGACCGAAGCAGCAGTCGGTAGTTTTAATGTAGACATTCTTGCCGAAGAAGAAAACACGGGGAGGAAAATTATCATTGAGAACCAACTTGAAGTTACTAACCACGACCACTTAGGTAAAATTATCACCTACGCCTCTGGATATGATGCGCAGATTGTTGTTTGGGTAGTGAAAGATGTTCGTGAAGAACACCGCCAAGCGATTGACTGGCTTAATGAGCATACCGACGAAAATATAGAGTTCTACCTTATGCGAATCGAGCTATGGCAAATTGAGGATTCTCCCTTCGCCCCTAAATTTGAAATTATTTCCAAGCCGAATGATTGGACAAAAGCAGTACGAAGTTCTACCGATGCAAGCGAATTAACCGACACGAAAGTAAAACAACTTGAGTTCTGGACACAGTTCAAGGAATACGCGAAGAAACGACAAACAAAACTCCATTTGCAAAAGAGCTATCCTCAACACTGGACGAATATCAGCATCGGAAGCTCTGATGCCCACATATCACTTACCATAAATTCACGTGACAGCGCTTTTGGAGCGGAATTGTATATTCCCGATAGTAAGGAGCTTTACCAAAAACTACTCACCCACAAAGATACGATTGAGTCTGACCTCAACGAGAAGCCAGAATGGATGGAACTCCCCACAAAGAAAGCGAGCAGGATTCGAGTGCTCACCACAGGCAACTTTGATGAGCAAAACAAGTGGGAGGATACCTTCGAGTGGTTGCTTGATGAAGCAGAAAAGTTCCAGCGCGTCTTTCCTAAATACATCAAACTTGAACAATGATTTCCAAAGAAGCCCTAGAAGAATTTAAGGCAATCTGGAAAAAGCAGTTTGGAGAGGATATTTCAGATGAGAAAGCTACCGAGGAAGGTATCAACCTTTTGACGATGTTTAATGCTGTCTACCGACCCGTCAAAAAAGAATGGGTGAAAGATTACGAGGGAGGTAAACATAGAACCAAGAAATAAAATGATAAGCATTGAGCAGTGTCGAAAACTCATAGCCGACAAGAGCCTTACCGATGAGGAAATAGAGCAGGTTCGGGATGAACTATACGCCCTGGCAAACCTGGCCTTTGATAGCTGGCGAGAGAGTATTAAGCCTAAAGAAAAGCCCTCAAACGCCACTGGAAGCCTCTCTAAGCCGCCCTTGAGCGCATAAGCTCAATCTTGTACTCTGTACTGTATCGCTTGGCCTCCAGGCGCTTTGGTTCGAGGGACTTAATCACAGGGTACCAAGTATCCACATAGTCCCTTAAAGAGTTCCAACTTTCAGACAGCATCTCCACACATTTTTTCTCTTTTTCAGAAAAATACAAATAAAAAAACCGCCTGGAAATATATCCAAGCGGTCGATGAGATTACCAGATTACTATAAGAGGTACTGCCCAACAAGGGCTTACATAGTAAGGATCGTAGAAATATGGATCATAATATTCTACAGATGACACTACGCGCTCTTCGATTACTTCCTCAACGACAACAGTCTCGTAAGACTGCGTGTTTTGAGTTGTTGTAGTATTCGCTTGAGCTTGTTGAGTAAGTCTATTTGCTTCGATCTTCTCCTGCAACGCCGTCTGCTGAGCACGAGCTTCTTCGTTAAGAAGTAACTGTCGTACTACTTCATTGCCCTTGTTAATCATGAATTCAGTATTCGCGCGAGCCTCTACATCATTATTTCCTAACTCGTACCAGTGAAAGGCAGTATTACAGATCTCTAAAATTTCTGTCCAATAGCTACCGTCGAGCAAAGAGAGTTCCCACAATTCAGATTCCGTATCGATACGACCAGAATTGAGAAAATTCATGAATACAATCTCTATGGGATCAATATTCTTAAACTCCGCCACAGCGATACGTAAGTCCTTAAATCTCTCTTGGGATTTGAGTTCATGCCAATCTTCTACATTGAGTGCATCATATGATGCAAAAGCGAATTCTAGACTGGATATATCAAACAAACAAAATACATCAAAGAATTCAATGAACTCTTTGAACTTCTGTCGGAAATTATCCAGTAAAGTCTGACCTTTTTCCGTAAATGCATAACATGGTGTATTACCTGCCTGTTTATCAATCCGAATAAGGTCGCTAGTATACATCCACGTAAGAATATTATCCAGCCTCTGCATTTCTGGAGGGTAAGATAACTGATACTTTTGTGGGTTCTTCGTAAGAGAATCTAGGATCACCACCGCGGTCAATGTCTCCATCTGATTCTCTTTCAAAACATATGCCTGTCTTAATTCTCTTTCTCTCATTTTTTTCTTCTCCTTTTTTGATTTTATGAAATTATTTTTTACGTCCCGCACCAGATAATCCCATACCACTTGGTTTTGGTGGAACTGCTGCAGTACTTTTTGGGGCAGTGTTCGTAGGCAGCGGCTTACTAGCTACTACCGGCTTTGCTGGTAGAGGTGGTTTTGGTGTTGAAACATTACCGCCAAAGCTGGGGACTGCTTTGTCTTTATTCACCTGGAAATTTTTCTGAGTATCACCGTTCTTATTTATAAGACTCGGTTTCGGTTGAGCGGGGTTATTATTTGCACTCGCGCCAAACCCAGGTACCATCTTATCCTTGTTTACCTCAAAGTTTTTCTGAGTGTCACCGTTCTTATTTATCAAAGAAGGTTTCTGCACATTCTGTGCAGTTGCGGGTTGAGCCTTATATATAGTCTCTCTACGTTGTTCTTGCGGCACGCTCCTTACAACAGTCTTTTTCGTAGTAACAACCTTCTGGGTTACAGTACCTACTCGAGAGGTACGAAAATTGCCAGGCAAAGTTCTTGCGGAAAAGCGAGAAACAAATAAAGTATGTCGGACAAAGACAAACCGACAGAATCCCACGTTGATAGGCAGTTGAGTAACAAGATACGAATCTGCAAAATACGATGTATTACTCTGTATATATACATCTGCATATCCATTACCGTTATTGCGCATTACAATAGTAGCTAGTTCGCAAGCTGGATCTACCGCAGTATCTATGAGATGAAAATATCCAGATTGGTATTCAATTACATTTACGTAATCGATCATGCCATCGTTATTGAGATCTAAGTTATTAATCCCATTAGGCTGATTAATAAAGTTCTCAAGATATTCAGGACCATTCGATGAAGGTATTACCTCTAAGACTCCTGAAAGGTTAAATCCAAGACTAGCAAGGTCTGGATTCACAGACACAGGTTGTGCGACTTGCACTTGCTGCGGTTGCGAACGAGTCACTACCACAGTATGTGTAGGACCACACCCAGAAACTAATAAAACAAGACATAGCAAAAGAAAACCGAGTCTTTGTATTCTCATTGAGAATCTCCTTTTTTCTTTCTATTTTTCAAATATCTACACCGTAAAAGTGTACATACATAATAGAACATTTTTAAAAATAAGTCAATAATGTCCTTGTTTTAGATATTGTATATACTACTAGGTAATGCGTGACCCAAAGCTCAATTTACCCGAATCAGAACTCCCTAGATATGTCGAAGAGGAAGATTTTCGTTCATCAATGCATTGGAAAATCTTTCGTATTATGGCCGAACTTATGGATGGGTGGCAATTTCTGGCGGATTTTAAGAATAACGTAGCTGTCTTTGGGTCTGCAAGCATCAACAAAGAACATCAGTGGTACAAAGAGGCAGTCAAACTAGGCACTCTCATTGCCAATGAAGGCTATGCAGTAGTGACTGGTGGCGGACCGGGAATTATGGAGGCTGCAAATTTTGGGGCGGCACAAGCTACTTCTGCAAACAAAGGTGAATCTCTGGGTATAGATATTAAAACAGGCGAATTTACTCGTGCAAATCCTTACGTAAAAAAGGGTGTGAGCTTTCACTATTTCTTTACACGTAGCCTCATGATTTCTTATTCTTCAAGAGCCTATGTCTACTTTCCAGGAGGTATTGGTACACTTGATCACTTAAGCAGTATCATTACCCTTATCCAAACTGGTAAAACAGCAAAAAGCACCCCCATTATTCTTGTAAGCAGTGAATTTTGGGGCTCGATTGATCGCTGGGTGCAACGCGTAATGTTTGAGAAATTCAAAGCCATCGATGAGGAAGACATGAAGCTCTATCATATAGTCGATACCGCAGAAGAAGCTATGGAGATAATTCGCAAAGCTCCACCGCGCGACGAATTTTAATCTATGTTTTACTTAATGAATTTATTAGGACTTAATCTTCCACAAGATAAGCTACCGGAAACACGAGAACCGGGTGACTTTCGTTCATCAATGCATTGGCGAGTATTGCGAGTCATTGCAGAATTTGTAGACGGCTGGCAGTTCCTAGGAGATCTCAAAAAAAATGCAACGATATTCGGTTCTGCACGCTTCAAAGAAGGTGAAAAATGGTACGAAGAAGCTCGTACTCTCGGCAAGTTGCTTGCACAAGCAGACTTCAATGTAATTACTGGTGGCGGACCGGGAATTATGGAAGGTGGTAATCGCGGTGCAGCCGAAGCACGAGAAACATATCAAAAAGGCGACTCCGTCGGACTCAATATCCAGCTACCTTACGAACAACGCGTGAATCCCTATGTACGCAAGGGTATGGGTTTTCACTATTTCTTTACTCGTAAGGTAATGCTTGCCTATTCTTCACAAGTATATATTTACTTTCCCGGAGGTTATGGCACGCTCGATGAGTTTTTTGAGATCATTAATCTCATACAAAACAAGCGTATCGATCCCGATGTAATTGTAATCCTCGTAGGCAAAGATTATTGGAATGATCTCCTCGTATGGCTACGACAATATATCTATGAAGTGCATGGATTCGTAAAAGAAAAGGATCTTTATAGCTACACCCTCGTCGATACTGCAGAAGAAGCATTTAAGATAGTAAGTGAGAAAGCCAAGGATGCACACCAAGATTACACCCTCTAGTCTTTTCTTTCTCCAAAAAATATGGTATAGGGGATATACGTTACTCCGTGCTTCTAGTAGGGATACTAGATCTGATTATGTTTAACTGCACGGAGTAGTTTTTTAGGGCCTATAGCTTAGTGGTACCCGCCCGAACGTGCCGTTTCGGTACGGGCGGGGAGCTCCGGCCTAGTCCTTAATATGTTTACTGTTTATATTCTAAAAGATAAGAATAATAGGGTATATAAAGGCGTAACGAATAATTTACAAAGGCGTCTTAAGGAACACAGGTCGGGACATACAAAAACGACAAGCACAATGCAAGAATTAGAAGTAATCTATACTGAACAATATGAAAGTTTTGCAGAAGCGAGAAAAAGAGAGTTATATTTAAAAAGTGCTGCAGGAAGAAGATTTATAAAACAAAAGGGCCTATAGCTTAGTGGTACCCGCCCGAACGTGCCGTTTCGGTACGGGCGGGGAGCTCCGGCCATTTTGTTCATAAATCACATATCTGCTGCAAATAACGGGCCTATAGCTTAGTGGTAGAGCTCCCGCCTTGCACGCGGGTGACCGGGGTTCGAGTCCCCGTAGGTCCACATTTATGATCTACTATGCATTTATGTAGAGTAGATCATAACTTTTGATATAGGGGACGAGAACGACAGAGCGATGTTTCATCAGCAGATGAAACCGCGAGTCGGTGGTCAGACCTTTGCGAGCGACGGCGAGCAAAGAGTCGAGACCGAGTCCCCGTAGGTCCACATTATACAAAAAGGCAATATATTGTCTTTTTGTATTTTTATGGTATAATTTAAAATAATAAGTTCATTACAAAACGAAGGAGGTATAGATGGAAGAAGAAAACGACGGATATAGTTTCAGAGTAAGACTTATTATTAGTCTTGTAAGTATTGGTGCATTCACAGGTATTATATATACAACTGGAGATATTATTCTCCATCCAGACAATCACGATATCTTCTTTATGCGCCTAGAATGGCTGTGTACGAAAATAGCCTTACTCGCACTTGCCATTATGGGACTTGGCATACCCGTAGGATCACTTCTCTGGTTTCTATACGAAGCCAGATATGAGATGATCAGACTTATACTCCTCATATCAATTCCTTTATTGTTCCCGCTCTATATCATTTATTACCTAATAAGCGGAAACAATATACTAGGAAAAGTATGGCTTCTGATAAATATCGGGGATGGATTCTTTGAGGGAAGAAGAAGTTCTCTTCCTATGAATGAAGTTCTTGTAGTAATAGTTATAGGCTACTTAATTCTGGTCTGCATTGGCTATTACTGTCTTATGGCGTTCTTGGGATTCAAATCATTATAATCAAAATTTAAATCTACTCTTGAGGAGTAGATTTTTTGCTTTTTTTCCAAATATATTGTACTATTTTATCATCGTGAATATTCACCCTCTCCAATTCAAAACCTATCTTGCGACCATTCAAAATAGTATCGGTAGTAACACATTTCGCAATGCGTTTGCACAGATAGATGCTACAGAAAAAGATATTACTCAAGATGGCGAATACTCATGCGCTTTTTTTGCGTCAGCGATACTATTGATTTCAAAATACATCAAAGAAATGCACACGACGGTACCAGGCACCCAAAGAGACCTTGAGCAATCAGGGTGGATCAAAATAGAAGAGCCTAGGATTGGCGCAGTCCTCGTATGGGAAGCAATACTCGACAATCATCAGGAGAACCACATGCATATTGGATTCTCTATCGGCGATCACCAAGCCATCAGCAATAGCTCAGAATCCAAGACGCCGCAACAACACCATTGGACATATGGTGAAAAAGATGGTACACCTGTGCGTAGAGTACTCGCAATCTACTGGAACCCCCAGTGGAATTAACAAAAAGATAAGGAGATACAGATGCAACGTAGGAATTTTCTTATATGGGTAAGCGGTTTTTTTATATTCAGTTTTCTGAATAGATACAGCGCATTCGGACAAAGTACACCCACCGCCAAACTTCAAGAAGGCAATCTCGTAGAAGTCGAAAGGAATGTACTCTGGAATAGTCTTGTACCAAAACTGACCGAGATCGAAGATGTAGAATCGAGAATCTATGAGAAAACTCGGGTAATAGCCCCATCACTTATAAAACACGACGAGCCTACTACACGAGAACTTTTTACTGAGATGAATCAGATACAAAAAAGTCAAAAAGAGCTCGCAGCAGACCTCATGCTCGTCAACACATTTCTGAAAGATCACGAGCAAGAACAACAACTGCAAGTCGTCCAAATCGACGTTCTCAACGCAATGAAAGAAATTAGACAAGGATTCAAAGATTTACAAAAGAAAAATAAAAAGTGCGAAGAGATCATCGCAAAGCTCCAAGAAGAACTCGAAAAAACTCCGATCTAATCCCCACTCAAAGGGGATTTTTATTTGACGTATATGTAAGATATTCTAAAATACATATATGAATATGACCCTTGAACAGAAGAAGTCTGCAATAGACAAAGTCCATGCGGAATTTCAAACAAAGCTTTCTGAGCTCTTCAGCGATTACAAGAAAAAGTGCAAAGCGATAGTACAAAAAGCAGAAGAAAGAAAACTCGC
>Ga0310813_10002864_pt1 | contig 10459 bp, 6 predicted proteins | sample YN3metagenome_FD_203086 | JGI IMG/M metagenome (GOLD analysis project Ga0310813, IMG submission 203086) | Soil microbial communities from experimental microcosm in Duke University, North Carolina, United States - YN3 | ecosystem: Engineered > Artificial ecosystem > Soil microcosm > Unclassified ... | reverse complement strand
TCGTGGGTTGCCTTGTCGCCGACGGACACGTCGCGAGCGAGGTGCGGACGGCGCCGGTGGTGCCGCTCGCGGCCGTCGACGAGCGCGGTCTCAAACCGTTCGTGATGCGCATCAAGAACGGCGTCGTGGACAAGGCGGACGTGGAGCTCGGGATTCGTGACGGCGCCACGGAGACTGTAGAAGTGCGAGCCGGCGTGCAGCCGGGTGACACGATTCTGCTCGGCGCGGCGCGCGGTATCTCGGAGAAAACGCCCGTCAAGGTGAGCGCCGTGGCGGCCGACACGGGACGGCAGCCATGATCATCTCCGATTTCGCGATCAAGCGTCCTCTGATCACGGTCGTGACCATGGTCGCGCTCGTGATCTTCGGGCTGTTTGCGCTCCTCAAGCTCAAGACCGACGAATTCCCCGACGTCGCGCCGCCGTGGCTCACGGTGGGCATCGTGTATCCTGGCGCGTCGCCCGACGTCGTGGAAAGCGAGGTGCTCAAGCCGGTCGAGGAGCAGGTCGGATCGATCGCCGGTGTCAAGCGGATCATGGGCAAGGCATACGACGGCTATGCCATGCTCATGATCGAGTTCTTATACGAAAAAGACTTGAACGTCGCGTCCCAGGAAGTGCGCGACGCGATCTCCGCGGTGCGCGCGGACCTCCCGGTCGAGATGAAGGAGCCGATCGTCAACAAGTTCAACGACACCGATCGGCCGATCATTTCCCTGGCCATCTCGTCGAGCGTGCTCTCGCCGGCCGAGCTCACGCGTCTCGCCGACCCGGGGATCACGCGCGAGCTGCGCGCGATCCCGGGCGTGGCCGACGTGCAGATCTTCGGCAAGGTCGAGCGTGAGCTGACGGTGGAGGTGGACCCGCACAAGCTGCAGGCGGCGAGCGTGAGCGTCGCCCAGGTCGTGCAGGCGCTGCAGATGCAAAACCTCGCCGCGCCGGTCGGGCGCGTGAACGGCGATCTCGACGAACGCGCGATCCGCCTGCGGGGACGCCTCCAGACCCCGGCCGAGTTCGAGAATCTGGTCGTCGCCGAACACGGCGACCAGCTCGTTCGTCTGGGCCAGGTGGCGACGATCAAGGACGGCACGGAGGAGCCGCGTACGCTCGCCCTGTACAACGGCAAGGAAGCGATCGGCATCGACGTCAAGAAGATGAAGGGCTACAGCACGACCGACGTGGCGACGCGCGTGCGGAACCGGATCGCCGAGATCGAGCGCACGTTGCCGGCCGGCACCAAGTTCGACCTGGTGAAGGATTCCGGCGTGCGCGTGAGTCACGCCGTGAGCAACGTCGAGGAGGCGTTGTTCCTGGGCGCGCTGCTCACGGTGCTCGTCGTGTTCCTCTTCCTGAACTCGTGGCGCTCGACGGTGATCACGGGCGTCGCGCTGCCGATCTCGGTGCTGGCGAGCTTCATCGCGGTGTGGTCGCTCGGCTTCAAGCTCGAGACCATGTCGCTGCTGGGCCTATCGCTCGCGATCGGCATTCTCATCGACGACGCGATCGTGGTCCGCGAGAACATCGTGCGGCACGTCGAGATGGGGAAGGATCACTTCAAGGCCGCCCACGACGGCACCGACGAGATCGGCCTCGCCGTGGCGGCGACGACGTTTTCGATTCTGGCGGTGTTCGTGCCGATCGGCTTCATGCCCGGCGTCGGTGGCCAGTGGTTCAAGCCGTTCGCATTGACGATCGCCTGTTCGGTCGCCGTCTCACTCTTCGTCTCGTTCTCGCTCGACCCGATGTTGTCGGCGTATTGGGCCGACCCACACAAGCCGCCGCACGAGCGCGCATGGGTCACGCGACAGCTCGACAAGTTCAATCACTGGTTCAACCGCCAGGCCGAGAACTACAGAAAGGTGATTGCCTGGGCGCTCGACCACCGCGCGGCGATGGTGACGATGGCGTCGCTCACGTTCTTCGCCGCGTTCTTCCTTCCCAGTCGCGGCCTGACCGGTCTGGGGGCCGCCATCGTCGGCATCTCGGTGATGGTATTCGCGTTCACGAAAACCGGCCTGCATCGGGTCGCGCGTGCGGCCACCGCGCTGGTCGGCCTCGCCGCATTCGTGGTGCTGCCCCAGCTCGTGCCGCCGGTGCGCACCGTCGGCACGGCGTTCTTCCCCGAAGACGACCGGTCCGAGTTCATCATGGCGCTCGAAACGCCCCCGGGATCGAATCTCGAGTACACGCGGCTCAAGGCGGAGGAGGCGGCGCGCATCGCGCGCGCCCACCCCGAGGTTCGCTACACGTACACCACGCTGGGCAACGGCGCCACGGGCGGTGTCGACGAAGGCAACATCTACGTGCGCACCGTCGCCAAGGGAGAGCGAACGAAGTCGATCGAGCAGCTCGCCGAGGAGCTGCGGCGCGAGACGAAGCAGATGTCGGGCGCGTCGATCTCCGTGTTCACGAGCGATTTCTCCGGCGGGTTCAAGCAGATCCAGCTCCAGCTTCGTGGCCAGGATGTGGCCGCGCTGGCGCAGGCGGCGGACATGGTGCGGGCCGAGGTCGAAAAGGTACCCGGCGCGGTCGACATCGGGTTGTCCACCAAAGGGCAGAAGCCGGAGCTGGAGATCGATCTCAATCGCGGCGTCGCGGGTTCGCTCGGCCTCACGGTCGGGCAAGTCGCGCAGTCGCTGCGTCCGGCATTTGCCGGCGTCGATGCTGGCTACTGGATCGATCCAACGGGCAAATCACGAAAGGTGACCGTGCGCCTCACGCCCGAAGCCCGTCAGCGCGCGTCGGACCTGCAGCAATTGCCGATGATCGTGCAAGGGCCGAACGGGCTGCCGGCAACGATGCCGCTGGGTCAGGTGGCGACGATCAAAGCCGGCGTCGGACCGGCGATCATCGATCATCTGAACCGTGAGCCCGTGGTGACGGTCGAGTTGAACACGGCGGGCCGCGCGACCGGCGACGTCACCGCTGACATTCAGTCGCGGATCGACAAGATGCGACTGCCCGCTGGCGTGCGATACACGATCGGCGGCGACGCCGAATCGCAGGCCGAGGTGTTCGGGCAGATCTTTTCGGCGCTCGGACTGGCGGTGTTGCTGATGTACCTGATTCTCGTCGTGCAGTTCGGCTCGTTCGTCGACCCGATCGCGATTCTGATGTCGCTGCCGTTGTCGCTGATCGGCGTGATGGTCTCGCTCGCCATCACCGGGATGACGGTCAATATCATGAGTCTGATCGGCGTGATCCTGCTCATGGGCATCGTGGCGAAGAACGCGATCCTGCTGATCGACTTCGCGAAGTGGGCGCGCGAAGACGGCGGGATGCCGCTGCGTGAGGCGCTGATTCAGGCGGGCGCGATTCGTCTGCGTCCGATTCTGATGACGACATTCGCGCTCATCGCCGGCATGATTCCGGTCGCGCTCGGCCGTGGCGAAGGGGCGCAGTTCCGCGCGCCGCTCGGCGTGGCCGTGATTGGCGGCGTGATCACCTCGACGTTCCTCACGCTGCTCGTGATTCCGACGGGCTACGAGATTCTGGACGAATGGCGGCAGGCGTTCATGCGTCGGATCGGCGCGCGGCCCAAGCAGATGACGGCGGAACACCCGGTTCCGGCGGCGGGCGACTGAGCATCGCGAGCACTCGACCGTTTTGGGTCGAGTGCTCGGCTCAGGTGCATAAGGCGGCGAGCCGCCGCACGGTGGTGACATTTCGCGCCGTCATTGGCCCGCCAAGCGCGCGCTCCACCATGCTGCCCGACACGAGCGCCTTGCTCGAGGTTGCGCGCCGCAGCCAGTAAATCTCGCGCCCCTGCACCCGAAAGTCGTCCGTTGCGCCGGCGAGCGCCATCACGCGATCGCGGACGGCGGCGCTCGGCGGCTGCTTCAGGAATCCGATCCAGAGTGCATGCGCGCTCCTGACCACGCTGCTCGGAAATGCGTCGTGCTCGATGATCGCACGCAACTCCGCCGGCGACCGCAAGAATGTGGCGACCTCGAACCCGAGCGCCTCGCGCAGATGCTGCTCGATGCGTTGCTCGAGCGCCCGTGAGGCGCGTGGCGTCGCATCGAACAAGACGTTTCCGCTGGCGATGAATGTGCTCACGTCGGTAAACGAGAGCGCGCCGAACAGGGAACGCAGGCGCTCCATTGAGACGATGTGGCCGCCGACGTTGATGGCGCGCAGCATCGCGATGTGCCTGGGCGTATGGCCCTCCGATGGTTCCGTTTGACGCGTTCAGCCGGCCACCGGGCCACGGCGTTCTCTTGGCGCAGCATCCGCGGCCAGTGCGGGACCAAGGTCACAGCCGCCCGGCTCCGGTGACCGGGTCGGGTATACTCGTAGCGGACGGTTTCGTACGCAACCAGCAGATCTGCCAAAAGCGAGACGGCAGCGCATTTCCGCGCTGCCGTCTCGGATTCAAAGCGTGTGCCGGTCGGCGCGCCTACTTGGACTTCTTACGCGCCGGAGTGCGAGGCGTCACGACTCGTCCTGACCCGTCGTGTGAGTCTTCGCCGAACTGCGGCGCGTCCTCCTCGCCGCCGCTCACGCGCTCGACGCGGAAGCTCTCCTTGTAGGTCTTGCCGTTGACGACCATGGTGACCAGGTAGTCCCCGGTGTTCGCGAGCATGGCGCCGCCAAAGCCGCCGAATCCGCCGCCACCACGGCCGCCGACCGAAGGCTGCGGCATTCCGATCAAGGCCCAGATGCGACCGATCGGATCGAGCGCGGCCTCCCCCATCGCACCACCGCGACCGCGGGTCGCCCCGCCTCGGCCGCCGCGACCGCCGGCCGGATTGTTCGCGTTGGCAAAAAGCGCCGCCGTAGCGGAATCGAGGCCACCGAATCCGCGACCACCGCCGCGTCCACCCGTCGACTCGGCGGGCCGGCCGCAGAACTGCTCCCACTGCGTCGTCGGGTGCTCGCAAGCCTGACCACCCGCGCCGCCGCGGCCACCGCCACCGCCGCCCCGACCACCGGCCGCCGCCGCAACACGCTGCGGATTGGAGAGGAACGCCACCTGCCCGCGGACCACGCGAATGGCCGCCGTGTCGTACCCGGCTTTCTGCAGCGAGTCCAGCACCGCCGGGGCTCGCGTGTGCAGCAGGATGCTGTCGCGCCGCTGCGAGGGCGAGAGCTCCGCCGCCTCGCGTGGACGCGCCATCTGGAAATTCCAGGTGACGTGGTGCACGCCCGCTCCGCCCGGGCCGGGCAGATTGGCCAGCGTGTCGCCCATGACGTTGGAGATCACGAGCCGGACATTGCCCGAAGCCGCGGCCCCGAGCCGGTACACGATGTCGGCGCCGAACGGCGGATTGGTGTAAGTCATCTCCGCTTGGCCATACCCGTTGCCCGGGAGATTGGTCTGCGGCGGCTCGCCCCACTGATACGCGGTTCTCGGCTTGAACAGATATGTCCCCTCCGACAGCACCTTGGGAGTGACCTGCTCGAGCGCCGAGATGTCGACGACCCACAAGCTGCGTCCGTGGGTCGCGGCGATGAGCTCGTGATCGCGCGGATGGATCTGCAGATCGAAGACCGGCACCGTCGGGAGATTGCTCGCGAAGCGCGTCCACGTTTGGCCGCGATCGATCGACACGTACGTGCTGCGCGAGCTGCCGACGAACAACAGGTCGCGGTTGTGCGGATCTTCACGAATGACGTGCAGGTAGTCGGCCGGGCTCGCGCTCGGCAGGTTGTTCACGATCGAGTGGAAGGTCTTGCCACCGTCGTTGGTAACGAACAGATACGGCTTGAAATCGTTCCAGCGATGGTTCTCGAACGCCACGTAGAAGGTGAGCGTGTCGAAATGCGAGGGCTCGAGCCGTACCACGTAGGCATCCCACGGTACGCCGAGCGGCGCGAACTTGGGCGTGAGATTCTCCCAGGCGCCGCCGTCGTTGTGCGTCATCCAGACGTTGCCGTCGTCGGTACCGGCGAGGAGCAATCCAGGCTTGAGCGGCGATTCGGCGAGGCTCACGACCGTGGCGTATGCCTCGGCGCCCGTGAGGTCGAGCGTGATGCCGCCCGTGTAGTGCTCGACCGTGTCGAGCCGAGCGAGCCGCTGGCGCTCCTGCGCCGGATCGGTCTTCACCGAGAGATCGGGCGAGATCGGGAACAGATCCTCGCCGCGCTTGAGAGATTTCAAAACGCGGCTGCCACCCAGGTAGAATACCTGCGGGTTGTGCGGCGACAGGAAGTACGGCGATTCCCAGTTGTATCGAATCTGGAGATCCGCCGAGTCCTTCTTTTGCTGCGCCCGGTATGCCGCGATCTTGCGTTCGACTTCGGCGCTGGCCGGCTTGAGGGGATCGCCGCGCACGATGGCGATCGAATCCTCCCACATGCGATAGCGCTCGTTCCAGGTCGGCTTGTTGACGCGACCGCGTTCGCCGGTGCGGAGGTTCGTCTGCTGGATGCCGGCGTTCTGCGACTCGCCCCATACCATCGCGGGGTCCGTCGGATCCTGCGCCGTGTAAAAGCCGTCGCCGCCGGAGATCGTGAACCAGTACGTGTTGTTGAGCGTCGACGTGCGACGGCGCGTCGGTCCGCACCAGGCGCCGTTGTCCTGCGCGCCGGAGCAGATGTTGTACGGGATGTCGTAGTCGTAGCTCACGTCGTAGAACTGGCCGATCGGCAGATTGCGCGGGTACCAGAAGTTGCCGCCGCGGTCGTAGGTGATCGCGATGCCGCCGTCCATGCCGATGACCCATCGCTCGCCGTCGTTGGGGTCGATCCAGAGCGCGTGATCGTCGACGTGCACGCCCACGGTGGCGTTCATGTTCGTCTTGCCGCCGTCGTTCGACACCTGCAGCGACGTCGACGAGAAGTAGACGCGATTCTCGTCTTTGGGATCGACGCGCACCTGCGAGTAGTAGAACGGCCGCGTGTCGATGTTGTTCATGTGCTGCCAGGTCTTGCCGCCGTCGGCCGAGCGATAGAGACCGTTCGCCGGCGGATTCCGCTGGAACGTGACCGGGCCGGGCTGCATCGACGCCGCTTCGGTGAGCGCGTAGACGACCTGGGGGTTGCTTCGCGAGATCGCGATCCCGATGCGGCCCTTGGGACCTTCAGGGTACCCGTTGCCCTTGATCTCCGTCCAGGTGGCACCGCCGTCCGTCGACTTGAACAGCCCTGAACCCGTGCCGCCCGAGATCAGGGAATACGGCGTCCGGTAGCGCTCCCACATCGACATGTAGATCACGTCGGGATTCGACGGGTCGAGTTGCACGTCGATGGCGCCCGTTTTCTCGTTCGCCGGCGCCTTGATGAGCTTCCACGTGGCGCCGCCGTCGGTGGACTTGTAGAGGCCGCGCTCGCCACCCGACTTCCACGCCGGGCCGAGCGCCGCGACGTACACGACGTTCGCGTTGCGCGGATCCACCTGAATGCGGCCGATGTGCTGCGAGCTCACGAGGCCCACATGCGTCCAGTGTGCTCCACCGTCTGTGGACTTGTAGACGCCGTTGCCTGGCTCGATGGTGTTGCGCGAGTTCGGCTCGCCGGTGCCGGCGTACACCACGTTCGTGTCGGACGGCGCGATCGCAAGCATGCCGAACGCAATGATGTCCTTATCGTCGAAGATCGGCCGCCAGGTAATGCCAAAGTTGGTCGACTTCCAGATGCCGCCGCCCGCGGCGGCGACATACAGGGTCTTGGATGGACTGGGAATGCCCTGCACGTCGGAGACGCGACCCATGAAGTTGGAGGGTCCGACGTTCCGCCAGCGGAACGCCGCGACGACAGCGGAATCCAGGCCTTGCGCCGAAACGGGGGTGGCGAGTGTCACGGCACTCGCGACGCCGGCAACGGCAGTGAGCACACGGTATCGGTGCATAGCAATTCCTGCAGAGTGGGGGACGAAGGGGCCCGTTGGTGTGAGGGCCTGACAACGACATTACAGTTACGATGGCTCCGATGCGAGTGTTGACGGCCTCGCGCGTGGCGCCTACGCTGCGGAGCGCCAGGTCGAAACGTCCTAACCCGAGGCACCGAGATGCCAGCGTCTTCCCACGCCGCGGTCGTGATGCCCGGCGCGAACGAGCCGCTCAGAATCGACTCGTTCGCCACGCCGGCGCTCGCACCGGGCGCCGCGTTGCTTCGCACGCTCTACTCCGAGGTCTGCGGCACCGACGTCCACCTCCACCACGGTAGACTGGGCGTGCCGTTCCCTATCATCCCCGGTCACGTGTCGGTGGGTGTGATCGAGGCGACCGGCGGAGCCCTGTCCGACATCGAAGGAAACGCCATCAAGGAAGGCGACGTCGTGACGTTTCTCGACGTCCACGAGACGTGTAACAACTGCTACTACTGTCTCGTGGCGCGACAGCCGACACGCTGTCCTCGCCGAAAGGTGTACGGCATCACCTACAGCGCGCGCGACGGGCTGCTTGGCGGCTGGGCCGAGGCGATCTGGATGAAACCGGGCGTGAAGATGGTGAAGCTCCCGCCCGAGCTCGAGCCGGAGACGTTCATTGGCGGAGGCTGCGGACTCGTGACGGCGCTGCACGCCGTCGACATGGCGGAGCTCCGGCTCGGCGACTCAGTCGCCGTGCTTGGGGTGGGGCCGGTCGGCCAGTCGTGCGTCGCATTCGCGTCGTTGTCCGGCGCCGACGAGGTGGTCGCGATCGGCGCGCCGGCCGCGCGCCTGCAGTTCGCCGAGCGGATGGGCGCGACGGCGACGCTCGATCTCGACGTGCCGGAGCGAGACCGGCTCGAGGGCGTACGTCGGCTGACCGGCGGACGCGGCGCCGATGTGGTCATCGAAGCGAGCGGCGCGCCGGAAGCCGTGCGGCAGGCGCTCGATCTGGTGCGCGACGGCGGCCGCGTGGTCGTCTGCGGACAGTACACCGACAACGGACCAGTCGAGATCCATCCGCACTGGCAGCTCAATCGAAAGCACGTCGAGGTCAAGGGCTGCTGGGGATCTCGGTACGACCACTTTCACCGTGCCGTCGCGCTCACGGCGCGGTACGGCGGACGAAAGCCGTGGCGCGACATGGTGAGCGCTCGCTTCACGCTCGACCGGGCGGGTGAGGCGTTGCGCGCGGTCGAGGAGCGGACGGCGATCAAGGCGGTGATCACGCCGAATCCGGCGCTCGTCTAGGCACCGAGTCGCGCGAAACTGCGCGGCGTTGCCGGTGCATCAATACGCCGAGACGGCCGCGGCGCGGACCCATGTGGGTCCGCGCCGCGTTTCTACATCGCGGTCCAAGCTGCCCGTCAGTGCGTTACCGGCCCCGACGCGCAGGTCACTCGTGCGTGCATGGGCGTGTAGATGCTCCACGTTATTGCCGCCACGAGTCCGTTGAGGAAGCTGCGTTCGGTCTCGACCTTGGAGACGCCCCGCGCGCAGGTGGCCTTCGCGTCGATCTCAGGCGGCGGTACCAGACCGTAGACGAACGAATTCTGCCACTGTTTGTCGATCATCCCTTGCCCCGCCGGCGCGCCGGTGACGACCGTGACGTGGTAGCAGCCAGTGCCCAGAATGATGAGGGCGGCCGCGGCGGTAATATGTCGTCGCATTGAAGTCCTCGGGTTTGGGAGTCAGTAACGGAGGGCGACCGGCGCATGCGTCTCCGCGGAGGTTTCCACGGCTTGGCGTACCAGAGCTTCCTCGACGGCCGCTGAGGCGTCGACTGGAATGGTGACCTGGCGCAGTCCGCGCGGCAGACTCGCCGAGCGGCTCGCGCACGTGATGTGCACGTGCTGCGGAGTGTAAATGCCCAGCGTGACGGCACTGACGAGCCCATTGACGAAGCTCGTCTCGGTCTCGACGACGGCTACGCCCGATGGACATTCTCTGCGCACGTCGACCTCGTTGTTCGGCACGAGGCCCCACAGCCAGCCATTGACGAATGGCTTGTCTATAATGGTGCCGCTGGCCGGATTCCCGGTTTGGACAATCTGGTGGAAGCAGCCCGTCCCGAAGAACACAGCCAGCGCCAATGAACTCCAACGTTTCCGTCTCATTCTTGGCTCCTGTTGAACGGTGACCCAGCACGGTGGGGTGATGCAGCGGAACGACGGCGCCGTCACGCCGGGCACACTGTATCGGGTTCGACCATTCCACGCCAGATGTTTCGGCGCGCCGAGCTTACCGCTGCCGTACAATCATCCGGCTGGCCCCGAGGGATTCTCTACCGTACGATTCGAAAGCACACGACTGGGCGTCCGCACTCCGTCCTCTCATCGCGCGACCGGTGTACACCTCCTGCCTCTTCTGCCACGCCGACCTCGGCGCGAATCACTTTCTTTCGACCTTTCCGGTCGGACGGCGCCTGGCATTCGACGCCAAGAAGGGCAGGCTGTGGGTGGTCTGCACGCATTGCGGCCGCTGGAACCTGTCGCCGCTCGAGGAACGCTGGGAAGCGATCGATGACGCGGAGCGGTTGTTCCGTGGGACGCGCATCCGCATGTCGAGCGACAACATCGGTCTGGCGCAGTTTCGCGGCGGCTTCGAGCTCGTGCGCATCGGACCCGCGCTGCTGCCCGAGATCGCGAGC
>Ga0310813_10002859_pt1 | contig 10462 bp, 10 predicted proteins | sample YN3metagenome_FD_203086 | JGI IMG/M metagenome (GOLD analysis project Ga0310813, IMG submission 203086) | Soil microbial communities from experimental microcosm in Duke University, North Carolina, United States - YN3 | ecosystem: Engineered > Artificial ecosystem > Soil microcosm > Unclassified... | reverse complement strand
TCGCGGATCGCACCGCCTACAGCGTAAATATTCATGCGCAGTTTTCGTACTTGCCGACGCGATGCGGCTCGGCCAATGCGTCGGCAATCCATGCGTGCACGGCCGGCGCGGCGGTCACGCGCTTCGCGTAGGCCGCGGCCTCCGCCGAAAGCGCCGGCTGCCACGTGTTGAAGCGCATCACGACCGGCGCATACATTGCGTCGGCGATGCTGAACTCACCGAACAGGAACGGACCGCCGGATGCCGCCAGACAGTCGCGCCACAGTTCGTCGATGCGCGCGATGTCGGCCAGCGCGCCGGGCGTCGCACCCTTGCCGGGAAACGATGCGCGGATATTCATCCACATGTTCGAGCGCAGGTCCATAAAGCTCGAATGCATCTCGGCGGCGACGCTGCGCGCATGCGCGCGCGCCGCCGCGTCGCGCGGCCACAGCGCTTGCTGCGGGAAGCGCTCGGCCAGCGTTTCGGCAATCGCGAGCGAATCCCAGATCGATTGACCGTCGTCGGTAATCAGGCATGGCACGCGGCCCGACGGCGAATGCTTGAGGATCGATTCAGCCGTGTTCGCTTCCGCGAGCGGCACCAGAATCTCTTCGAACGGAATGCCGAAGTGTTTCATCAATACCCATGGTCGCATCGACCACGACGAATAGTTCTTGTCTCCGATAACGAGTTTCATGCGCGAGTAGAAGATGTAAAGGTCAAGGGAACCACCGTCAACGGCCCGCGTTGGCGCGGAACGTGTTGAAACGCGAACGCAGCGACGCGCCGGTCAGATACACCGGTGCGATCGTCTCGATGCTGGCAGGTTCGATATTGAGCTCTGGTGCGATCGGGCCGGTCATCACCGAGTCGACTTTCATCGAATCGAGATTGTCGCGCGAGATCACCGGTTCGCCGGGCGCCATTTCGAAAGTCAGCGCCTGCAGGCGCGCCAGCGCATCGGGCAAGCGGATGATGCGCGCATCTTTGCCGATCACCGTGCCGCAGTACTTCACCAGCTGCTCGAGCGTATAAACCGATGGCCCGCCCAGTTCATACACGCGCCCAATCGATGCATCGAGATCCAGCACATTGACGATCGCCTTCGCCACATCCGCGACAAACACCGGCTGGAACTTCGCGTCGGGCATCGCAAGCGGGATCATCGGGAACACACGCTGCAAAAACGCGAACTTGTTCAGAAACTCGTCTTCCGGACCGAACACCACCGACGGCCGGAACACCGTAGTCGCCAGCGTCGACGCGCGCACCGCCTTCTCGCCGTCGCCCTTCGAGCGCAGATACATGCTCGGCCCATTCGGGTCCGCATTCAACGCGCTGACGTGAATCAGCCGATGCACGCCCTTGCCTTCGCAAGCCGCCACGATCCTGGTCGGCAATTCGACGTGGATCTTCGCGAACTCGGGCCCGTAAGGATTGCCGCGCCGCCCGTGCAGCGTGCCGACCAGATTGATCACCGCATCCGCATTCTCGACAAAGAGCGCAAGCTGCACCGGATCGAACACATCGGTTTCGATCACGTCGATCGGCAGCAGCGTCAGATGCCGCGCGTTATAACGGCGGCGCGTGCCGACGCGCACCTTCTTGCCGAGCTCGACGAGCGCATTGATGAGATGACTGCCGATAAACCCAGAACCGCCGATCACCGCAATGGTTTGATGTCGCATTTCGGACTCCCGGTTGGAGACCGCGGCAACGGCTGACGGATCGGGTGCCGCCGCGTCGTGCATCAGGCACGTGCGGCGGCGGCGCGCTGTTACGGTGCGATGTAACCCAAACGCTCCTTCAGCGATTGCGGACGGCCTTCGAACAACGCCGCATAGTAGACCGTGTTGGACAGCACGTTTTTCACGTAATCGCGCGTTTCCTGGAACGGAATCGCCTCCGCGAAAATCGCGCCTTCGACCGGATGCGCCAGCGACTGCCGCCAGTTGCGCGGCCGGCCTGGACCCGCGTTGTAGCCGGCGGTAGCAAGCACGGCGGACCCATCGAATTCATTGTAGATCATCGACAGGTAGTTCGTGCCGAGCAGGATATTGGTGTTGATGTCGTTCATCTGCTCACGCGAGATCGGGCCGAGGCCGATCTTCCTCGCGACCAGTTGCGCGGTACCGGGCATCAGTTGCATCAGACCGCTTGCGCCGACTTCCGAGCGCGCATTCATGATGAAGCGCGACTCCTGGCGAATCAGCCCATACGCCCATTCGACATCGAGCCCATTGGTCTGCGCATCGCGCTCGACGATATCGCGGAACGGCGACAGGTAGCGCAGCGAGAAGTCGTGCTCGGTCTTCGTGCGATCGGCGGTGTTCACCGCGCGGTCATACAGCTCGATGCGGCGTGCGTACTCGGCGGCCGCCAGCAGCTGACGATCGGTCATCGTGCGCAGCGGCCAGTTCCACTCGCGGTTGCCTTCCAGCCGCAGATTCAGCTGATAGAACCGCTGAGCAAGCGCGAAGCCCGGCGTGTTCGCCGCGGCTTGCACCTCGGCATCGGTGACCGTGGTCTTCGGCGGCACGACGATTTTCTGACCGAGTTCTTCGCTGGCGAGCTGACCGTAGTAGTTGAAGTTCGGCGCAATCTGCGCGAATTCCTGGTTCGCCTGCGCGGTGTCGCCGGCCTGCTTCAGCGCGCGCGCATGCCAGTACACCCACGCCGGCTGGCTGCGCAGCGCGGCGGGCATCTGTTCGATCGACCAGCGCACCATCGTCCAGTCGCCGGCCAGCAGCGCGCTGCGCGTGCGCCATTCGTAGGCCGGCGTCGACAGCGGCGCGTTCGCCGACAGCCGGTACCAGTCCACCGCGCTCGGCATCTGCTTGGTCGCTGCCTGATAGGCAATCGTGCCCCAGCCGATCGCGCGCTCCGGCGTGGTCAGCGACTGCGCGATCGTCGCGAAAGTGGCCGCGGCCATCGCCGGATCGTTGCGCGCCATCCGCGTGATTGCGAGCAGCGCCAGTTGATGCGATTGCGGATCGGGCCCGACGCCGCGCGCGAGCAGCAGCGGCGGCGTGGTCGTCGCCTGGTTGAACAGGTCCGGGTCGGGCCGCTGGTTGCCGAGCGCATCGAGCAGTTTGGAACCGGTGCTGGTCTGGTTCTGCTCGTACGCGAGACGGATCTGCTGCCACACGTCGTCGCTCGACAGCTGCTGGTTGATCGCCAGCGCGGTGATCAGGTCGACGCAGCCGTCGCCGTAGTAGCGCGGCTCGACCAGCAGCGCACGCGCCGCCTCCGTGACGTTCTCGCCGTGTGCCGCGCGCGATTCGAGCGCGTAGCACTTCACCTGGGTGTCGTCGTTCAGCACGAAGCGTGCGTACTGATCGTCGAAATTGCGCCAGTCGTGGCGCGCGCCGAGCACGGTCAGGTAGTCGTTGCGCATCCGGTCCGCGATCGCCTGGCCGTCGTACTTCTGCAGGAACGCGAGCACCGGCGCATCCGGCGCATCGAGCCGCGCATGGCCCGACGAGTCGAACAGTTGCGGCTTCAACTGGAAGTACTCGAGATACGACGGCGCCGGATAATCCGGGATCATCGCGGCGAGTTGCGCGGCGCGCGCCGGGTCGTTATTGCGCGCGGCTTCGCGCAGCTGCACGAAGATCTGGTCGGCGTTGGTGAGTTGGGAGAGCGGCACGGGCTTCACGGCGGACGCCGTGCTGCAGGCGACGAGCGCCGTCGCGGCCAGCGCCAGACCAACCGCGCGATATACTCGAAAGAGGCGTGTGGACATCGTTGTTTCTGGAGCGCGAATTGAACGAAAGCATAGCACGCAAGTTGCCGGCTGCCGCCGTCGCGAAGTCGAAAAAGGAGCTGCGGCGTGGCCTGTTGGAAACACGTCTGCAGGCGGCGCGCGACCCGCTCGCCAACGATGCGTTGCAGCGGCGCGTGAGCGAGGTTTTGCAGCAGCGCGCACCGCGTTGCGTGGGGTTTTACTGGCCGCTGGACGGTGAGTTCGATGCGCGCGATGCGCTGGCGCAGTGGCTTGCGGCGGATGCGTCGCGCGTCGCATGTCTGCCCGTGATTACTGCGCGCGGTGCGCCGCTCGAATTCCACCTGTGGTCGCCGCAGATCGAGATGCGCATCGGCGAGCACCGCATTCAGGAGCCGGCTTCGGGGCAAATCGTCACGCCCGATCTCGTGCTGGTGCCGTGCGTCGGTTTCGATGACGATGGATATCGGCTGGGGTATGGCGGCGGTTACTACGACCGCACGTTTGCAAAATGGCGCGCTGCCGGTACCGTGCCGCGGGCGGTCGGCATCGCGTACGAAGCTTGCCGCGTCAGCGAGTTGCAGCGCGAAGCGCACGATATCCCGCTCGACACGATCGTCACCGACAAGCACAGCTATCCGCGTGACGCCGGTTGAGTACCGGCGGTCGAACGAACTCGCAAGCTAAAGAAGAACGCGCAAGCCAAGCGCTACAGCCCAGGCCCGCATCTACCGCTACAACGACGCCGCTGCCCGCGCCGCCGTGTCGTACAACCCCGACGCGTTACGCATCAGCTGTGCCGCATCGCCGATCTGCTGGTTGGTCAGGCCGCTTTCCTTCAATGTCGCGATCAGACAGCTTTCGCGCACCTCACGGTACTTCAGGCACAACGCCCGGCCCGCATCGGTCGCCGAGAAGAACACTTCCTTGCCGGTTTTTTCGCTTTTTACATACCCTCTAGCTACCAGCTTTTTCAGCGCGTACGTGGCGACGTGCGTGTCCTCGATGTTCAGCACGAAGCAGATGTCGGCCAGCTTCTTGCGGCGCTCGCGATGACTGACGTGATGCAGCAACGACACTTCGATTGCGGTCATGTCTTTCTCGCCCGCCGCGGACATGCAGCGCACCATCCACCGGTTGAACGCATTGCCCGCCATGATCAGCGCGTATTCGAGCTCGGAAAGCTCCGCGCTTTGCTCAGAAACGAGATGCTCCGACGAGACGATTTTGGTTGGATGACGCGACATTGAACAAGCTCTCGAAAAGCGGCAGACAGGTGATCGACGAGTGACCGCAGTGTACGACAGCAGTCAGCTACTGAAAGCCTGGCAAAAACTCTTATTGATAAATTGTCGAGAAATTAATGAGAATGTACGCTACGTGCAAAGCGTGAATGCTGCGGGACTGACGCTTGCGAGAGCCCGACTTCCGATCATCGACGAGACACATGAGTCCATCGAAGAGCCTTACCCCAAGCCCGCCGCGCCTCTATGCGCTCGGCGATTCGGCGCTCGTCTGCGAATCGGCACCGCCCGCGACGCTGGCCTGCCAGCAGCGCATCTGGGCCGTGGCCGAGGCGGCGCGCGACTGGCCGCACGTGCTCGAAGTGGTGCCCGGCATGAATAACCTGACGCTGGTGTTCGATCCGCTGGCCGCGGACCGCGACGCGTTGGCCGAACAACTGCGCGCCGCGTGGGATGCGGCGGCCGCCGCGCCGGCCGCCGGCCGCGACATCGAGATACCGGTCAACTACGGCGGCGCGTTCGGCCCCGACCTCGCCGCGGTCGCGGCTCACACCGGCCTCTCCACCGACGAAGTGATCCGCCGTCACGCGCAGGGCGAATACATCGTGTTCTTTCTCGGCTTCCAGCCCGGCTTCGCCTATATGGGCGGTCTCGAAGAAGCGCTGCATACGCCGCGCCGCGCGGAACCGCGTGTCGAAGTACCGGCCGGCTCGGTCGGCATCGGCGGCGCGCAGACCGGCATTTATCCCGCTGTGTCGCCCGGCGGCTGGCAGCTGATCGGCCGCACCGAGGTGCCGCTGTTCGACCCGGCCCGCACCCCGCCGACGCTGCTGCAACCCGGCGACCGCGTCCGCTTCGCGATTGCGGAGGCACACGCATGATCGACGTGATCCGCGCGGGCCTGCTGACTTCTGTGCAAGACCTCGGCCGCCACGGCTACCGGCATCTCGGCGTCGCGCAAGGTGGCGCGCTCGACCGGCTGGCGCTGGAAGTGGGCAATCGCCTGGTCGGCAACCGGCCCGACGCGGCGGGCCTGGAAATCACCTTCGGTCCAACCGTGCTGCGCTTTCTGCGCGCGACGCGCATTGCGATCACCGGCACCGAGTTCGGCGCGACGCTCGACGATACGCCCGTCTATTCGTGGTGGAGCCTGCCGGTGCGGGCCGGCCAGCAGCTGACGCTGAACGCCGCCAAACGCGGCATGCGCGGCTACGTGTGCGTGGCCGGCGGCATCGACGTGCTGCCGATGCTCGGCTCGCGCAGCACCGATCTCGGCGCCTGTTTCGGCGGACTCGGCGGCCGCGCGCTGCGCGACGGCGACCGGCTGCCGATCGGCGTGCCGCAGGCGCGCGGTCGCAGCAGCGGCTTTGGCCCGGACGCGCCCGAATTCGGCGTCAAAGCGCCCGCGTGGTGCAAGTTCATCCTCGTCGACGAACCCGTGCGGCGCGGCCGGCATGCATCGGGCGTCGCGTGGGCGCCGCCGGTCCGCGTGCTGCGCGGCCCGGAGTACGACAACTTCACCAGCGCCGCGCACGACGCGTTCTGGTCCGACGAGTGGCTCGTGACGCCCAACAGCAACCGGATGGGCTATCGCCTCGCCGGCACGCCGCTCGAGCGCAATCAGAAAAGCGATCTGCTGTCGCACGGCGTGCTGCCCGGCACGATCCAGGTGCCGCCCAATGGCCAGCCGATCATCCTGATGAGCGATGCGCAGACCACCGGCGGCTACCCGAAGATCGGCACGGTGATTCACGCGGACCTATGGAAGCTCGCGCAGATACGCCTGAACGGCGCGGTGCGTTTCATTCCGACCACCGAGCGCGACGCACGCAATGCGCTCGTCGAAGAACGCAAGTACCTGCGGCAGATCGATGCCGCGATCGCAATGCATGAAGAACGCTGCGCGCGCGACATGGCGGCTGCGGCGGTGTAATGCCCGGAACGAGGAGAGACACGATGGAAATCGACCTGAATGCGGATCTCGGCGAAGGCTGCGGTTCCGACGAAGCGCTGCTCGATCTGGTCAGTTCGGCGAATATCGCGTGCGGCTGGCACGCAGGCGGGCCGAACGCGATGCGCGAATGCGTGCGCTGGGCGGTGCAGAAAGGCGTGTCGATCGGCGCGCATCCGAGCTTTAACGATCCGGAGAACTTCGGGCGCAAGGAGATGGACGTGCCGCCGGAAGAGATTTATGCCGGGGTGCTGTATCAGCTCGGTGCGCTGTCGGCGATTGCGCAGGCCGAAGGCGGCCGCATCGCGCATGTGAAACCGCACGGCGCGCTGTACAACCAGGCGTCGCGCGATGTCGGGATTGCCGATGCGATCGCTTCGGCGGTGCATGACTTCGATCCGTCGGTGGTGGTGTTTGCGCTTGCCAACAGCGGGCTCGTTGCGGCTACGCGTAACGCGGGGCTGGTCGCGATCGAGGAAGTGTTCGCAGACCGCGGCTATCGCGCGGATGGATCGCTGGTGCCGCGCAAAGAGCCGGGCGCGCTGCTCGACGACGAAGACGAAGTGCTCGAACGCACGCTGATGATGGTGCGCGACAAACGCGTGCAGGCGGTCGACGGCCAATGGGTGTCGATCAACGCCCAGACGATCTGTCTGCACGGCGATGGGCCGCACGCGCTGGAATTTGCGCGGCGCATCCGCGCGGCGTTGCGGGAGGCGGGCATTGGCGTGCATGCCGCTGTAGGCGGGCAGGCTTGAAGAACCGCTTGCGGCCCGCGCGATGCGTGCGGGCCACGGCGGGTACAGCAACCCGCCCGCGGTGGCAGCAGCGATGGCATTCTCGGCCGCACGAATCGTAGCAGTCGAACCAGACGCGGCAGTCGTAGCAAGCGCAGCAGTCGTAGGAGGCACAGCAGGCACAGCATCGCAGTCGCGTAACACGCATCACCCGCATCACCCGCATCAATCGGTCGGCAAGAACCGCACTAAAAAAAGACGGCGCATCCACGTCACACCCCGGCTGCGCCGCCAATAAGCCGCCACAAGCGGCCCCATGCAGCATTCATTCGGAGATCCTGATGCAGTCAACCATAAGTCTGTGGCCACTGATCGGCGTGGCCGTGATCATCGTCGGCTTTTTATTGCGTTTCAATCCGATGCTGATCGTCGCGGTAGCGGCCATCGTTACGCCGCTCGTCGCGCATTTCCCGCCGGAGAAAATCCTCGCCGCAATCGGCAGTGGCTTCATCAAAACCCGCAATATCCCATTAATCATCCTTTTGCCACTCGCGGTGATCGGCTTGCTCGAACGTCACGGCCTGCGAGAACGCGCGCAAACGTGGATCTCCACCATCAAGGCGGCCACCGCCGGCCGCTTGCTGATCGTCTACCTGCTGGTGCGCGAACTGACCGCCGCGGTCGGCCTGACCGGCCTGGGCGGCCATCCGCAGATGGTGCGTCCGCTGATCGCGCCGATGGCCGAAGGCGCCACCGAAAGCCGCTTCGGCAAGCTGAGCGATGCGGTGCGCTACCGGCTGCGCGCGTTCAGCGCTGCGACCGACAACGTCGGCCTGTTCTTCGGCGAAGACATCTTCGTCGCGTTCGGCGCGATCGTGCTGATGGTCACGTTCCTGAAGGAAGCCGGCATCACGGTCGAGCCGATGCACGTCGCGGTGGCCGGCATTCCGACGGCGATCTGCGCATTCCTGATCCATGGTTTCCGGCTGTATCTGCTCGACCGCAAGCTCGAGCGGGAACTGCGTCGCGAACGGTTGGGCGCGAGCGAGGCGCACCGCGACACCCACTCCACCGAACCCACCGGAGACCAGGCATGACGCTGACCGTCAACTACCTGTTCTGGCTACTCGGCATCGTGCTGCTGGTGGTCGGCGGCATGATCGTCACGGACCGTGAGCACCCGCGTCGTTTCGCGGCCGGCGGCTTCTGGATTCTCTACGCGCTGATCTTCCTGGTCGGCGACCGGCTGCCGCCGGCCGTGGTCGGCGTGCTGGTAATCGCAATGGCGCTGATCGCCGGCTTCGGCGGCGTGACCGCCGGTAAGCCGAAAGTGCTTCCGGAAGGCGTGCGCAAGGCATCCGCGCAAAGTCTCGGCAACAAGCTGTTCTTCCCGGCACTGACGATTCCGCTCGTCACCGTGGTCATCACGCTGGCGGCAAGCCATCTGGTGTTCGGCGGCGTGCCGCTCGTCGATCCGAAGAACGTCACGCTGATCGGCTTCGGCCTCGGCTGCGTAATTGCGCTTGCGTACGCATGCACGATCACGCGCGACACCGTCGGCCAGTCGATGAAGGAAGCGCGGCGCCTCGTCGATGCGCTGTCGTGGGCCGCCGTGCTGCCGCAGATGCTCGGCATGCTGGGCCTCGTGTTCTCCGACGCAGGTGTCGGCAAAGCCGTCGCGCACATCACCACCGAATACATCAGCCTCGACTACCGGCTGATCGCAGTCGCGGTGTACTGCATCGGCATGGCGTTGTTCACGATGGTGATGGGCAACGGCTTCGCCGCGTTTCCGGTGATGACGGGCGGCGTCGGCGTACCGATCCTGGTCAACGTGTTCCACGGCAATCCGGCCGTGATGGTGGCGATCGGCATGTTCTCCGGCTACTGCGGCTCGCTGATGACGCCGATGGCTGCGAACTTCAACATCGTGCCGGCCGCGCTGCTCGAACTGCCGGACAAGAACATGGTGATCAAGGTGCAGATTCCGACCGCGGTGACGCTGTTGATGGTGAACATCGTGCTGCTGAACTGGCTGATGTTCGTGTAGGTCGCAGCCGCTCGCACTCGGCTTTTTTGCGAGATCGTTCGCGGCGGCGACGATCGCGCAAGCTGAAGCCGCCACAAATTTAGGATGTGTCTGATCGCAGCGACAGAGGCGCGGACATAACCTGACGGGCATCCCAAATCCAGGCGCCGGCGGCATTCGCCGGCACGCTACCCGACCTGCGCGATGCCCGATTCCCACGTTGCCGATCCGTCGCACGCCGCCGCTGACGCGTGCACCACTCCGAACCCCACGCCCGCGTCCCTCGCCTTTGCGCTCGAAGCGCACCGCGCGGGTCGCCTCGACGAAGCCGAACCGCTGTACCGCGAAGCACTCGCGACGGTTCCCGACCATCCGCAAGCGCTGCACTACTTCGGCGTGCTTTGCCATCAACGCGGCGACCACGAGTCCGCGGCGACGTTGCTGAACCGAGCGCTCGCGCTCAATTCCGAGGACGCCGACTGCTGGAGCAACCGCGGCCTCGTCGCTGCGGCAGGCGGACAGTATCCGCTGGCGATGCAGTGCTACCAGCGCGCGCTCGCGCTGCAGCCGGATTTCGCCGATGCGCACAACAATCTCGCGGTCGCGCTGCAGGCGCAAGGTTCGTTCGACGCCGCGATCGAACACTACCGGGCCGCGCTCGCGATCGTGCCGACCTTCGCCGACGCGCACATCAACCTCGGCACCGCGCTGAACAAGCTCGGCCGCCACGCCGATGCGTACGGATGCTATCGCGCGGCGCTCGCGCTCGATCCGCAGTCGGCGCACGCGCACTTC
>Ga0310813_10002857_pt1 | contig 10470 bp, 5 predicted proteins | sample YN3metagenome_FD_203086 | JGI IMG/M metagenome (GOLD analysis project Ga0310813, IMG submission 203086) | Soil microbial communities from experimental microcosm in Duke University, North Carolina, United States - YN3 | ecosystem: Engineered > Artificial ecosystem > Soil microcosm > Unclassified ... | reverse complement strand
GAACCTCTCCCGGTATCACTGTTCGGCGATGAGCGGCCGGAGGCCCGGATTACCTCCATACTTGAACGGCGAGACGGAAGTCTCTGGATCGGATCCACCGACGGACTGATCAAACTCGGAACCGGAGGAACCGTCATGAGCCGGTTTCACCACCAGGCGGATGTCGCAGGCTCATTGCGGAGTGACAACATCGCGGCTCTCATGGAAGATGCGTCAGGGATGCTCTGGATAAGCACCGACAAGGGGGGCATCGACAAGCTTTTGGAACCCGCCGGCGGTGCGGGGGTCCTGCGCCCGGAGCCCTTTATTCCCCCCGTTGCGGTGACAAATTTCATGCTGTTCGATAATTCCAATAAGGATTTTGTGAGGGGGCGGGAGTATCTCGACTCAATTGAAATCTCGTACAGGGATAATTTCTTCGCCCTGGGATTCTCGGTATTGGACTACCGAAGCCCTTCGGAGAATCAATACGCGTTCATGCTTGAGGGGTTCGACAACGACTGGAGAACCTCCGGAACGCCGCGGTTCGCGAGGTACGCGAACGTTCCTCCCGGTTCGTATGTCTTTCGCGTCAAGGGGGCCGGGAAGGATCGCGTCTGGAATGAAACAGCGACCCCCATGCGCATTATCATCACGCCTCCGTTTTGGAGAACCGGCTGGTTCTATGTTCTTGCTGCGATCGCCCTCGCCGGGCTTGCGCTGGTATTCCAGCGCCTTCGTGCGCAACGGCAGGTTCAGCGCATCCTCGAGATCGAGAGAGTTCGTGCGGCGGAAAACAGGCTGGTCCGCCAGCGTGCGGCGGATGATTTTCATGATGAGTTCGGCCATAAACTTACGAGGATCTCTCTCCTGAGCCAGGTGATGAAGCGCTCTGTCAGCAACGGGCATACCGAACAGCTCGAGAAAATCATCCAAACGTCGGATGATCTTTCCGTCGGCATGCGGGATTTTCTCTGGTCGCTGAACCCGGAGAAGGATTCCGCCGGCGATATCGCGATCCGGCTGAAGGACTTCGGCGACGGCCTGTTCGACGGATCGGGCATCGCGTTCCGCGTCGAGGGGGAGGGGGCTCAGATGGAGAACGTTGGACTCGCGCTTGACTGGCGCCGGCATCTTCTTCTCATCTTCAAGGAGGCCATGAATAATGCCGCAAAACATTCTGGATGCACCAATGTTCTGCTGGATATGTCCTGCACGAACGGCCTTCTCAGCATCCGGTTGCAGGACGATGGAAAGGGATTCGACCCCTCGGCTTCGACGAACGGACAAGGGCTTGAAGGAATGAGGAAGCGGGCGGAAAAGATTCACGGGACACTGAGCATTACCCCGGCCGAAGGGGGCGGGACTCTTGTCGGGTTCACCGGCACAATTCCGACGTACTCCGAAGCGGAACGCCATGGATAAGAAACCACCGTTAATCAGCGTCGCGATCGTCGAAGATGACGACGATATCCGGCAGAGCCTGGCCGTCCTTATCGACGGGACAGAGGGATTCATGTGCGCGAACACGTATCGCGAGTGCTGGGAAGCGATACAGGGCGTTACTGCTGAAACTCCCGATGTCGTGCTCATGGATATCGGCCTTCCGGGGATGTCGGGCATCGAGGGAATCCGGAGAATCAAGGATCGTCTTCCCGATCTCGATATTTTGGTATTGACGGTGCATGAGAATGATGAAATTGTCTTCGAGGCGCTGTGCGCGGGCGCCTGCGGTTACCTTGTGAAAGAAACGCCGCCTGCCCGCATTCTTGAGGCGATCCGGGAAGTAAAGCGGGGCGGATCTCCCATGAGTACGCAGATCGCGAGAATGGTGACGAACTCTTTTCAGCGAAAGACGATGCACCCTCTGACGACCAGGGAGGTCGAGGTCCTCGACACGCTGTGCAAGGGGAAGAGCTATAAAATGATCGGTGAGTCGCTCTTCATCAGCGAGGAAACCGTCCGCAGGCATCTCAAGAATATCTACAAAAAGCTGGAAGTGCACTCCAAATCAGAGGCGGTCGCCAAGGCTCTCAAGGAGAAAATCGTGTGAGTCCGCAGTACCTATAATTGACCCGTTCGGGTTATTTTCCCGCCGCCTGATCCTGCCTATCTTATGAGAGCATTCTATTCATAAGGTACGGCTCCTATGCTTAACAAATTCTCCTCAACTGTACTCCCGATGATGTTCCTGATTCCGGTTCTCATGTTCGGGCAAACGTTCACCAAAATTACCGATCCCGCGAATCCAGTGGTGACTGATGCGTATGAAAGCGGCAGCGGATCCTGGATCGACGTCAACGGCGACGGTTATCTCGACCTCTATGTGGCCAACGGAAATCTTTCAAGCGTGGATAACAGCCTGTATATGAACAACCGGCACGGCGGATTTTTCAAAGTGACGAACGGAGATATGGTTAATGACGGGGGCTCATCCATCGGGAGCGCGTGGGGGGATTACAACCGCGATGGCAAGCTGGACCTGTTTGTCACTAACAGAAACAACTTCGGAAATTTTCTGTATCGCGGAGCCGGGGATACGAATTTCACCAAGATAACTACCGGAGGCCCGGTAACCGACATCGCCAACTCCAACAGCTCGTCATGGGTTGACGCGGATAACGACGGCAATCTGGACCTCTACGTGATAAATTTTCAGGGGAATGATTACTTCTACCGCAACTCCGGATCGCCGTCCTATTCGCTCACCCGGATCGATACGCTGCAGCAGGTCGGCGACGGGGCGAACTTTTCGATCTCAGGGTCCTGGGCGGATGTCAACAATGACGGAAAAATCGATTTCTTCGCCGGCAACGCCGGAACACAAAGCGATCTACTGTACCTGAACAACGGGAACCTGAGTTTTACCAAGACAGTTCTCGCGGACGGAAGAGCCTCGGTAGGGAATAGTTGGGGCGATTTTGATAACGACGGCAACATCGATCTTGTCGTGACGAATACGCTCGGCCAGAATAACATACTGTATCATAACGGAGGACCGCCAAATTACGCGCTGACGCCGGTCTCGTCGAGCATTGTCTCAAACGACGGCGGCAATTCGGTGGGAAGCGCATGGGGCGATGTTGATAACGACGGCGACCTCGACCTGTTCGTAGCGAACGACGGCGGGAATAATTTTCTGTATCTCAACGACGGTCCCCCCAATTATACCTTCACGAAAGTCACGCTCGGCGTTGTCGTCAACGACGGCGGCAATTCGTTCGGCGCCGTGGCGGGAGATTACGATAACGACGGATTCCTCGATCTCTTTGTCGCCAACAGGCTCAATCAGCAGAACTTTCTCTATCATAATGATAGAAACAGCAATCATTGGATCGAGCTCCTTCTTGGGGGGACGATTTCAAATCCGACGGCGATCGGGGCGCGAGTTCATGTCAAAGCGACGATCAACGGAGTTGCGCGCTGGCAGATGCGGGATGTGCAGCCTCAGTCCGGCTACAACAGCCAGAATCTCAATCTCCATGTCGGCCTTGGCGACGCCACACTCATCGATTCCCTGGTAATTCAGTGGCCCTCGGGAGCTCAGCAGACGTTTGTGAATATCGCAGCCGACCGCATCCTCAGGGTCGCGGAACTGGATTCTTCCGCCGTCGGGCTCGCACAACCTCCGAATAATTTTATCAACGATTCTCCCTCGATTCTTCTCGCGTGGAATGCGGGCCTCTACGGCGCGCCGTACATCGTCCAGGTTTCGACAGATTCGTTATTTCAGTCCGGCGTTGTCCTCAACGACTCTACGGTTTCCGATACCTCGGCCTTGTTGACTGTCGCGTCAAACAATTCGGAATACTACTGGAGAGTTCGCCCGGCGTGGAGCATCTATTCGGGCGTGTGGTCTGCGACGTGGCACTTTTCAAACCAAGTGGTTGCCCCCGGCGCGCCGGGCCTGATTTCACCAGCCAACGGTCTGGCCGGCCAGCCGATCGATCTTTCACTCACATGGCATACCGCGCCGCGCGGAACATTATATCATGTGCAGCTCTCGTCTGACTCGTTGTTCGCATCAATCGTGCTCGACGACTCGACTCTCTCGGATACCGTGCGGTCATCCGGAGGAGGACTCTCAAATCAAACTTTGTATTATTGGCGCGTGAGCTCGAGAAACATCGCAGGTACAGGTCCGTTGTCGCAAGTCTTCAATTTTACGACGATCGTTGACACGCCCGGCATACCTTTGCTGCAGTCGCCGCCCGACGCCGGGCTTCATCAACCGGTCTCTCCGGTTCTCCAATGGACGCCCGTGGCCGGCGCATCGACGTACCGTCTGGACGTATCACCAGATAGCACGTTCGCGACGAACACGATCTCCTCGATCGACACCACGGCATCGCGCCAGGTCGGGCCGCTTGGCCATAACCGGAAATATTTCTGGCGAGCCAAGGCGTCTAATGCCGGCGGAACAAGCGCATACTCCGGGGTGAGGAGATTCACTACGATGTTCGGGATTCCGGACCTTATCAGTCCCGCCAATGGCAGCACCCAATCGTTCAGCACCATTTTGCGCTGGTCCTCGGTAAGCGGCGCCATTCAATACCGGGTCCAGATATCTGCCGACAGTACATTGACCTCAACATTCGGCGATGAAAGCCTTTCCGATACAATTTTGAGCGTTTCAGGACTCCTCGCAGCAAGCACCTACTACTGGCGAGTACGCGGAATGGATCAGGACACCGCGGGCTCCTGGTCGGATATCCGCCATTTTGCTGTGAATGTCGCGACAGCCGAACTACACACGGCGCCGGGATGGAATATGATTTCCCTTCCTGTCGAGCCGCTGAGTGCGCAAAAGGACAGCCTCTTTCCATCGTCCGTTTCTCCCGCGTATCGTTACAGCCCCGAGACCGGCTATATTCTCTCCGATACTCTGCACCCGGGTACAGGATACTGGTTAAAGTTTTCGCAAAGCCAGTCAATTGTAATTTCCGGAGTGCCTGCACAAAGTGAGACTCTGGCCGTCAGGCCCGGATGGAATCTCATCGGACCGCCTCATGACTCGATCCAGGCGGCATCGATTGCAAGTGACCCGCCCGGATTGGTAAGCAGCCAAATCTTTGGATATGGTACGAAATACGTAGTCGTGGAAGAGTTGCTTGCCGGGCATGCGTACTGGGTGAAGCTTCAGGATAGCGGCAAGTTGATATTTAATAACGCTTCTTCAAACAACAGGCTCCGCATAGTACCGGGTACTGATCTTCCGCCGGCGTCGCCCGGAACATCCGCTCCCGAATCCGCGCCCGCAGCATTTGAAATGAACCGGGCCTTTCCAAATCCTTTCAATCCGTCAACGAGGTTCACCATCGACATTCCAAAAAGTTCTGAAGTTATCGTATCGGTCTACAATATTGCAGGCACTCTCGTCGCGACTCTCATGCGCGGATCATTAAACGCAGGCGCGTATACACTTGAGTGGAACGGAAACGATTCTCAGGGGAGAAGTTCGGCCACGGGCATCTATTTCATTCGCGTGGCCGCCGGAGGATTCGAAGATGTGCAGAAAGTACTTCTCGTTCGATGAACTGAATAAATAGCAGCGATTCTTTACGCAAATACGGCGGCCCGTTTTGGGCCGCCGTTTTCATTTGATACCCTACCGCACGCGCGGCACATAAGGGAAGGTGTAGTTCCTGAGGAAGGGGGCAGTCAGCCGGCCGGGGAGGCCAGGCGCGCGTAATTCACCCGAATTATGATATTGCATAATTCCGATTGAATAACTATAATTAGATCCGGGGGCGGATGCTTCCTGGGTTTCCATATCTTCCGATAATTCGTATTGAACCAATCATTAGGAAAGGTCACTCTATGTCACTGCGCATCAATGACGAAGCACCAAACTTCACTGCCGCCACAACCCAGGGAAATATTAACTTCCATGAATGGCTTGGCAACGGTTGGGGAATACTGTTCTCTCACCCGAAAGACTTCACGCCTGTCTGTACTACCGAATTAGGATACATGGCGAAGCTTGAGCCGGAATTCAAGAAACGAAATTGCAAAGTTATCGGGTTGAGCGTTGACCCGGTGGATAGCCACACGAAATGGGAGAAGGACATTCAGGAAACTCAGGGATTTGCCGTGAACTACCCGATGATCGGGGATAGCGATCTTGCCGTCGCGAAGCTCTACGATATGCTCCCTTCGACCGAGGCCGGCACTTCCGAAGGCAGAACCGCCGTGACGAACCAAACCGTCCGCTGCGTCTTCGTCGTCGGGCCGGATAGAAAGATAAAGCTCATGCTGACCTATCCGATGACGACGGGGCGCAATTTCGATGAGATTCTGCGCGTGCTGGATTCACTCCAGCTAACCGCCAAGCATAAAGTCTCTACTCCCGTAAACTGGAAGAACGGGGAGGACGTGATTATCGCCGGATCAGTAACAGATGCAGAGGCAAAGGAGAAATATCCGCAAGGTTGGAAATCTCCTAAGCCCTATCTTCGCATTGTACAGCAGCCCTCGGCTTGAACTTCCCGGCTGCCGGGATGATGAAGGAAATTACCAGCCAATTGAAAATGGCGTGGAGAGCTTTGCGCTTCACGCCATTCTCTTTCCAGTGCGCCGTTGAGCTTTTGATCCCGTTTGCATTTCTCTTCAGCGCCATTTCTCCCGCGCAAGCGGCGCAACAGGCCAGGTCCGCCACTGATCGGTCGAAATCCAATTCCGTGATGCGGCCATCTGCAGGACCGCGACCCCGCTTTCAACATTATAATGTTGACGATGGTCTTTCCCAGGGTTCTGTGGGCTCCATACTCCAGGACCATCACGGCTTCATGTGGATTGGCACGTATGACGGGTTGAACCGATACGATGGAATCACCTTCACCGTCTACCGGCACCGGCCAAACGACTCAACTTCTCTTTTCGATAATAGAATCACCTGCCTCTATGAAGACCGGGACAATATCCTGTGGGTAGGTACCGGGCAGGGGCTTTGCCGGTTTGATCCCGCGACCGATTCTTTTATTAGGATTTATTACGCGCCGGATGTTGCCGGAAAGGGAACAACCGGTGACGTCGCATGCGTGAATGAGACTTACGTTGACTCATCGAAGATCATCTGGGTGTCTACGCTGAACAACTTCTGCTTTCTTGATGACTCATCCCGCGCATTGCGGCCGGTACAGTTTGACGTTGCACACATGAGAATACAACGTGCGGGGGGGTTCTCGAGAATCGTGCAGGATGGCCGGAACCGCTTGTATGTGGGAACAAATGGGGGATTCTTTCGATTCAATCCGCACACAAAGGCTGCTGAAGACAGCGTACTACTTTTCCAGGAAGGAATAAACTCGTTTGCAGTTCATTCCGATGCTACCGGGAGTGTACTGTGGGTTGGGGGCGGGGATTACCTGACGAAGATGGATAAGACGACGGACGAGATTCTTCAACGATGGCCGATCACTGTTAATGACTTGATCAAAGATCACCGCGGCCGTATTTGGGTCGGGACGAACAACGGCCTCATGCGAGTATCGAATAACGGGCAGGAGCTCGAAGTGGTTGCCCGGTACGCTTCCGGTTCTGACGACGCACTCACGGAACAAAATGTTGCCTCACTTTGTGAAGACGCATCGGGATCGATATGGATAGGAACCATCAACGGATTGAACCGGATGGATGAATCCGCCGCGGCATTTAGTCTTTACAGACACGATCCGAAAAATCCGAACAGTCTGTGCAATGACTTTGTCATGCCTATTACGGAAGATCACAATGGTACAATATGGTTCGGCACGTTAGGAGCAGGCGTGTCGGCTCTCGATCTCTCCGGGACATTCACCCACATGAAATTCGATTCGCTGAATAATAAGAGTTTTACCAACAACAATGTTCGCTCACTGTTGTATGACCGGGCGGGGATTCTTTGGATCGGAGTAAGTAATACGCTACACGCGTTCGATCCGCAAACGATGTCGATGAAACGATTCTCCATGACTCCCCTTGACGATCCTACATTTTGGACTGAGGCAATGTGTGAAGCGAGAGACGGGACGATATGGGCGGCGGCGGGGCGAGAGGGTTTGATAAAGATTGAACGTCTCGGTGGCGGTGGCGCGACCGCCAGAGTACGCCAGTCGGAATATTCCGTCACACAGAACGGATATCGGTTCACTTCGTACCCCATTGAACACAACGTAACGCGTTCGAACGCGTTCGTGGTTTTTGAGGATCGTCACGGGACAATCTGGCTCGGTAAGGATAACGGCCTTCAGTCGTTCAACCCGGGAAGTGAGAAAGGCAGGCTGTATGTCCACAATGACGCCGATTCGACAAGCCTCTCGAGCAGCATCGTCTGGTCGATCTATCAGGACCCCGATGACACTTCAGACATTCTCTGGATCGGAACGCACGAAGGGTTGAACAAATTCGATATCCGAACCGGCAGGTGCATTCGCTACGCAGCCCAGGAGGGATTCCCGAGTTCCTGCGTGTATGGAATCTTGCGGGATGATGAAGGACGCTTCTGGCTGAGCACAAATCACGGCCTGACATGCTTCGATGACCGGCAGCCTGAAGGTATGAAATTTGAAAATTACGACGCCGGTGACGGGGTTCAGGGGAATGAATTCAACCGGAGATCGTTCTGCCGTTTACGGAATGGGGAGTTCCTCTTCGGCGGAACGCACGGAGTCACCCGGTTCAATCCTCTGCGGATACACAGGAATCCATTTGTTCCCCCTGTGGTGATCACCTCGTTCACAAAATTCGATCGGAAGATGAACTTCGATCGCGCAGTCGCCGAGGTGCAGGAGATTCGCCTGAAGTATGATGAAACCGTTTTTGCGTTCGAATTCGCGTCACTGAATTATACGCATCCGCAGAAGAATCACTATGCGTACATGATGGAGGGATTCGAGAAGGAATGGAACTATTCAGGGACGCGGCACTATGCGAGTTACACCCATCTTGATCCCGGGTCGTACGTGTTCAAAGTAAAAGCATCAAACAATGACAGAGTTTGGAATGAACAGGGGAGCGCGGTGCGCATCGTTATCGATCCTCCCTACTGGAAAACGTGGTGGTTCACGGGGCTCGTGTCGCTAAGCATGGCTACGGCATTGCTGTTCCTCTACCGTCTGCGCGTTCGAAGCCTGGAAAAAGAAAAACTCATGCAGCAAGAATTCTCAAAACGGCTCATGGAGTCCCAGGAAAATGAACGCAAGCGGATCGCGGGAGAACTTCACGACAGCCTGGGGCAGGATCTCCTCGTTGTGCGGAACAGGGCGCTTTTAGGTCTCAAAGAGGAGACGATGAGTGAACACGTCCGCAGTCAGCTCGACCAGATCAATGCGGTGGCAACACAAGCGCTCAATAATGTGCGTGAAATCTCCCATGATCTGCGTCCATACCAGCTTGACCGGCTCGGCCTGGCCAAAGCCATCAAAGCGCTGGCGCCGGGGGTTGCCGGTTCTTCGTCGATTCAGATTGCGCTCGACATTGGCCCGATCGACGAGGCCATCGGGAAGGACCGGGCGATTCATATTTACAGGATCGTCCAGGAAGGAATTAACAACATTCTTAAACATTCAGAGGCCACGAGCGCCACTGTCAAGGTACACGCCGCGGAACACGATATTCGGATGGAGATCAGCGACAATGGAAAGGGAATGCCACCGGGCCGCAGCGACGGCAGGGCCGGATTCGGCCTGATCGGAATAACAGAGCGTGTGAACGCATTGAAGGGAAAAGTAGCAATCGATTCGAAAACAGGGAGGGGGACAACGATCACGGTTGTTCTGCCGCGTGAAGGGAAGACTTCTTGAATCAATCGATCACCATTGTCATAGCGGACGACCATCCTCTGTTCCGGAAGGGGTTGCGTGAGGCAATTGAATCCGATGATGCCCTTGAGATTGTTGGAGAAGCGGCCGACGGAGAAAGCGCTCTCGCAATGATCGTCTCCCGGAAACCGGTTATTGCGATCCTGGATATCGACATGCCAAAATTGGGCGGGCTGGGAGTGGCGCGCGAAATCGCACGGCAATCTCTTGAAGTGGACGTCGTCTTCCTGACAATGTACAGGGAGGAAGATCTCTTCAATGAAGCGATGGATGTTGGCGGCCGCGGTTATGTCCTGAAGGACAGCGCTGTCATTGATATTCTCAACGCGATTCATACTATCGCGGAAGGTAAATATTTTCTGAGCCCGGCTCTGTCAGATCACCTCGTCAACCGATCCGCGCGGGTTGAGAAGCTGCTGCGCCGGACTCCCTCGCTTCAAGACCTCACGCCCGCCGAGCTTCGCGTGCTCAAGCTCATCGCGGAGAACAAAACGAGCAAAGAGATTGCCGAGATTCTTACTGTTAGTCATAAGACAGTCGAAAACCAGCGGACCAGCATTTCCTCAAAGCTTCATTTGCGCGGGAGCCACAGCCTGTTGAAGTTCGCTCTGGAAAATAAGGAGGCGCTGGGCCGCAGCCGATAACCTTCAGCACTCCTACCTGCGTCCGAAACCTCATAGGTGTTTCCCCC
>Ga0310813_10002856_pt1 | contig 10472 bp, 12 predicted proteins | sample YN3metagenome_FD_203086 | JGI IMG/M metagenome (GOLD analysis project Ga0310813, IMG submission 203086) | Soil microbial communities from experimental microcosm in Duke University, North Carolina, United States - YN3 | ecosystem: Engineered > Artificial ecosystem > Soil microcosm > Unclassified... | reverse complement strand
GCCAAACCCTGGGACGATCGGGAACTCAAGCGGGTGATCCGGGATCGTCTCCGCGAGCGCGAACTGGAAGGGATGTTCCCCGAAGTCTCGTAGGACGATTCCTTCCGAGCGGGCAGCGGCGTCGGCCAAAAGAGAGGCCCCGCGGCGCGGATAGGGAGGGTGTGGCCGGGAGGCCACGAGGGACGCGCCGCGGGGCCTTGCCGCCACGCTCTCGCAGAGCGGGGCGGCGAGATCCTCGGGACGCCGCTCTCATGGTTTTAACGCGGACGCGGAGCAGGATCTTCCGGCGAGACGGCGGCGATCGGTCCGGGGGCCGGCATGGTGGACGGCCCCCGGAAGCGGAATCGCCCTTATTTCGCCTCCAACTCCAGGCCCTTCTCGAACTTGTGCCAGAACGCGGTCGAGGGAATGACCTGCTCTGCGGTCCCGTCGTACTTCCAGGAGAGGATGCAGCGGCCCGTCTTGGCGTTCTGGTAATACTCCAGCCTGATCTCGTGGTCGCCGGACGTCATCGTCACCGTCTTCACGCCGATTTCCCGCGGCGGGTGCTGGCCGTCGTGGTCGAGGACCAGCATCCCGTCCAGGTAGAGCTTCGAGCCGTCGCGCGAATTCAGGGTGAACACGTACTCGGCGTCTTTCGGAAACCGCAGGACCCCCGTCCAGATCACGGCGAAGTGCTCCTTCCAGGGGATGTCCTTGAAGCCCCGGCCCGCCTTCGCGTCGAAATGGATCATTCCGTCGACGCGACAGACCGTCGCGGGCTCGCATTCGAGGTCCGCGGGGAACGACTTCGTTTCGCTCCCGATGCTCCAATACTGGCCGACGAGGCCAGGCTTGAGGACGTCTTGAGCAGGCACGTCCTGGCTCTCCTGAGCGCTGCCCCACGGCGCCGCGATGGCGAGCGATACGCCGAATGCGAGCCACTTCATACCGCCTCCTCGTACGAACAAATGCTTCATCTCCACGGTTGCCTCTGCGGCTCATTCCGCCCCGGACGCGGGGGAGCGGGGCGCGGGCGCCGGCCGTCGAAGGACGGGCTTCCCGGGCTCCGAAACCCCCCGCAGCAGTCGGCCCGCGCGGGCGTCCTGCTCGCTTCGGGCGATCTTGGCGGTGGAGAGGTAGCCGACCAGCTTCCCGTCGCCATCCACGACCGGGAGGCGCCGGATCTGCGCGTCGGCCATGATCTGCTCGGCGTCGGCCAGGGCGTCGTCCGGCGAGCACGAGAGCGGGTCCCGCGTCATGATTTCCTTCACTCTCACTCCGGCCGGGTCGAGCCCCCGCGCGACGACCCGGACGGCGACGTCGCGGTCGGTGAGGATCCCCACGACCCGTCCGCCCTCGCAGACGGGGAGGGACCCGATATCGAAGGTCGCCATCGCCCGGGCCGCCTCGGCGACGAAGGTTTCCGGGGCGACGGAGCGGACCTCGCGGGTCATGATCTCGCTCACCTTGTTGGGGAACCCCAGGCGTTTCAGGGTCGAGGCGTCCGTCGTCGGGCGACGCTTGGGCAGCCAGACCGTGAGGACGCTGCCGCGCGCCTGGGCGCTGATTTGGGCGGCGTCCACGTCCCGGGGGAGCACGATGCTCCGGCTGAAGGCGCGGTACCCGTGATGCTCGGGACGCTGGTCCACGGAGGCCCCCGAGAGGGTCAGCACGTTGCCCGCGAGCCGGATCTGGATCTTTCGAGGGTCGATCCCGCGGCTCGCGAGGCGGAACACGAGCTCCCGTCGCTTGTCGATCACCCGCAGGTCCGGGCTCCAGGACCGGGTGCCCGCGGCAGGGGGCGAAGCGGAGCTGCTCAGGAGCTGCTCCAGTCCCTGCCGCAACTTCTGCCACGGATGGATCGTCGGATCGGCGCCGCGGGCGCGCTTCGTTGGGCTGGGAGTCATCCGGTACCTCCTATAGGCCACCGGGCCTACGTCCCCTGGCGGATGTTCTAAAAGGGATAGAACCTAGCTCGACCGTAACGTGACGGGGGAAGTTGCGGGTGGATGCGATCTCCCTGGCGCGGTGTAGACCTGCTGAGCGGCCTCCGCCATTCAGTTGTGAGACGTCGCGCGAATCAGGGTTGCCCTGATCTGGCAGTGGCCTTTCTTCCCCCACACGATGCGGACGGGCGAAGTGACGGCCGCCCGGCCCCGTCTCAGGACCCGGATGTCGGGGGAGGACTCCCCGCGCGGAATCGGCCGGCCTCCCGGGACTCGACGATCTCGAAGACCTCGTCGACCAGGTTCAGTTGGATCCCGTTCCGAAAGCCGTCGAACTGCCATCCGAACCACTGTCGGGAAAACTGGCCCTCATACCAGCCGCCGTCGATCTTGACCCGGTAGCGTCGACCCGCGTGGATGGCGCCGGATTCGGAGGAGCCTCTCACGGGGATTGGTTTGAGCGTCCGGTCGTCCTTCGGCACCTCGCGCGATGACTCTCTCGTCTTTTTCAAGGATGGCCCTCCTCCTTCTCGACTCGCAGTTCGGCTCTTGCCGTCGCCTTGGAGGCTGCGGAGCCGGGGGGCTCCCAGCGGGCGACGACGACGGTGACGTTGTCATGGCCTCCCGCCCGCGTGGCGGCCTCGACCAGGCTACGGCAGGCGTCCCGGGCGTCCCGGGAACTTCGCAGGATCTTCGCGATCGATGGGTCGGGAACCTCGCGGTGGAGGCCGTCGGTGGCCAGGAGCAGGAGGTCCCCCGGCTCCAGGGTCGCCTTGTAGACGTCGGGCCAGACCTCGGGGTGCTCCCCGCCGATGACGTTCCAGAGGACCTTCTGCGCCCTGGCGCCTTCGACGTTCGGGGCCGGCGGCTGCACCGTATGGTCCGTCGTGATCTGCTCGAGGCGCCCCCCGTGGTGGAGGTAGGCTCGTGCGTCTCCCACGTGGACCACGTAGAGGCGCGGCCAGAGGACGTAGGCCATCGTGAGCGTCGTCCCCATCCCCTCGCGCGAGGGGTTCTCTCGGACGTCGGCCGCGACGGCGAGCTGGCACTTCTCGAGCAGCGACTGGAGTTCCTTCTCGAAGTCCTCCTCCCGGTCTTCGAGGCGGTGGAAGTCGGGCATGGCGGCCAGCACCGACCGCACGACGCCCTGGACGGCAAGAAGGCTGGCCCGCTCGCCTGCGGGCGCGCCGCCCATGCCATCGGCGACGAGGAAGAGGAACCCCGGGCGGCCGCCCCGGAGGCTCGTCTCCTCTTCGATCGCGAGCGTGGTCCCGTGGACGACCATCGACTGCGAGAGCTCGGCGATCAGGAACTGGTCCTCGTTTGCCGGCCGGACGAGGCCCGGGTCGCTTTCGCCATGGAAGTCGGGTCGGAGAGCGCCGCTCGGGCTCATGACTTCCGTGCCGGCGCGTGACCGCTCCGCACCCGGACGAAGACCACTCTCCTCCGGCGCGCCCGGCCGAGGCCGGTCACGGAGAGGACCACGAAGCACGCCAGGAAGAGGAAGAAGAGCAGCTTCGCCGACCACGCGGCGCCCGAGGCGAGCTCGGTGAATCCGAGCACGCCCGCCACCAGGGCCACCAGGAAGAACGCGAGCGACCATCTCAGCACGGCGGCGTCCTCCAATAGTGCACCACGTCGGCGGATGGGACGACTCACGAAAGAGGTCGGGCAAGGCGCCCTATATACGACGGTTCCTGCAGCGGTTGGCAGAATCTCCTCCGGAACGCGGAGTCAATTCCGGTTCTTTCCGCGCCGCCGCGTCGTAGATAAGCGGAAGAATGGGAGGGGGCATGACGAAGCACCACGGCAAGCCGACCCGAGGGACGCGTGGCCAAGGTCCGGTCGTCCTCTGCGTGGACGATGAAGCGGAGGTCCTCGCCGCCGTCCGCAGGTGCCTCCGGAACGAGCCCTACGAGGTGATCACGGTGCTCGGCCCTGAGGAAGCGCTCGCCCGGCTCGGGGAGGGTCCCGTGGACCTCGTCATCACCGACCAGCGGATGCCCGGGATGTCGGGGACCGAACTCCTCCATGAAGTGCGCGAGCGCTCCCCGCGGACGGCGCGGGCGATCCTCACGGGCTACGAGACGCCGTCCACCATCCGGAAGGGGTTCGAGTCCGGCGCGGACGCCTTCCTCTATAAGCCATGGGACGACGACGCCTTCAGGGCCACGATTCGTCGCATGCTGGAGAAGAGACGAAGGGTCGAGATCCCCGAGGACTCGGTCGAATCAGAAGTCTTCGACATCGGAGGGGAAGGGGCTTAACCCGGGACTCCGGATATCGTCCCTGTCCTGTTTTGGAGGCTGTCCGATGAAGATCCTCCTTCTGCTCCTGGCACCCCTCTTCGGGGCCGCGCTCGGTTGTGAGATCCCCCTCGACCGCCCGGCCCCGAGGTCGGACGCCGCACGACCCGAGCAGACGGGGTCGCTCAAGGATCCGGTATGCGGGGTCACCTGCATCGGCGACCGGTGTGAGCGCGAGACGTTCCGGGACAAGCAGTATTGCTTCTGCTCGAAGGAGTGCCGGTCGAGGTTCGACGAAAACCCCGAAAGGTACCTCCCCAAGCCCTGAACCCCCGCTGGCCGAAACCGCGAGACCTGTGAAAGAAGTTCCATGAACTCGGCGACCTCGGCCCTGAGGTCGTCGTTGCTCGTCACGGTATCGAGGATGTGGTGCCGGGGATTTCAAGAAGCGTCCGCCGCGCCCGGACGACGGCCGGGGCCGTCGTGCCTTCGACGACCCCGGCCGGGCCCGGAAAGAGCAGTCCGGACGTCCTCGCGCCGGCCGGCGACGGGCGCCGACGCACCGTGCGCCGAGGGCCGGGACCGTCGGCACCTCAAGATTCTTCGAGCGACTTGCACGCCGCGCAGAGCCGCGCGGTGAGAATGGCGAGGAGGCGCTCCGCCGGGATTTCCTGTCCGCATTCCGAGCAGAGCCCGTACGCCCGCAGGTCGATGCGCTCCAGGGCGTCATCGATCTCGGCGATCTCGTCCTGCGTCCGCGCCAGGAAGCCGAGCGACATCGACTGCTCGAACGTGTCCGACGCGAGATCGCCCAGGTGCTGGGGCAGGCTCGAAAGCACCCCCGCGGAGTCGCCGGGTGGCCGCGTCGCGGATTCCGAGAGGTCGTCGAAGCTCCGGAGCGCCTCCCGCCGACGCTCGGCCAGGAGGAGCCGGAAGCGGCCAAGTTCTTCGGGACTGTAAGGGGAGCAGTTCGCCCTTCGGCGCAGCGACGTTTCCGAGTTCATCGGCGGTTCTCCGGTAACCGGAAATACATCAGGTCCCCGGGATGCGGTTCGTCCTGTCCGCCCGCGCCGCGCCCAGAAAGGGAGAGCGATGGCTTGACCGTTCGTTACGGAGTGAACGGGAGATGGTCGAGCCATGCCGGCGTGGACGGACGGGTTATTGGGTCTGCCGATCGATTTCCGAGGCGCTGCGCTCCACTTGCTCCAGCCGGCTCCGGACCTCGGTGACCGCCTGCCCCCGCCGGGTCAACTCCGCCGTCAGCTTGGCTAAAGCGTCCTTCAGCTGCTGAACCTGGAGACGAAGGGCCTCGTGCCGGAGGTAGATCTGGGCGTACGTCGTGACTTTGAGCTTGAGCAACTCCGGCTCGACGGGGCTGAAGATGAAATCCGTGGCCCCCGAGAGATATCCTCGGGTGACCGTGGCCAGGTGCTGATCGTAGGCGGAGGTGAAGATGATGATGGGCGTCGCCCGGGTCGCTTCCTGCTTCCGAAGGGCTTCTGCGGTGTCGAACCCGTTCATTTCCGGCATCCGGACGTCCAGGACGATGACCGCGAACTCTTCCTTCCGGCACAGGTCGATGGCCTGGGTCCCGGAGTCCGCCACGGTCACGGAGAAGTCCTTCTCGAGGACGGCCTCGAAGGCGGTTCGATTAGCCGCCTTGTCGTCGACGATCAGGACGCGCGGCCTTTGGGGCGATGAGGTCAATGGTCCCTCGCAGTGAAATGCTGATCCCCGGCGCGGATCCTTGCTGCAGTGAAACGGAAGCGATTCACAATGGGATGAGAACCATCCGATCATGCCCCCTCCCGAGTCGCTTCGAGCTGGGGCTCCGGCTCGATCCCATCCAGGAGCTGAGCGACCGTCATATCGCTGACGACGTTGGTCACGGCCCGGCAGCGGCCGAGCAGCCAGTCCACCGGGATCACGAGGAGGCAAAGGTCCGCGGGCAGGCCGGCCGTCCCGAGGACGAGGGATAGGGTGATCAGCCCGGCCTCGGGCACGCCGGCGATGCCGATCGCTCCCATCACCGACGCCAGGGCCACCAGCAGCTGCCCCTCCATCCCCAGCGGGCGTCCCAGAGCCTGAGCCAGGAAGAGCACCGCGACCGCTTCGTAGAGAATGATTCCGTCGTGGTTCAGGTTGGTGCCCACGCACGCCGCCAGGCGGGAGGAGCCGGGGGATACCTTGAGCTTCTCCTGGAGGCACTTCAGGGTCACGGGAAGGGTCGCCAGGCTGCTGCTCGTCGAGAAGGCCGTGACGATGGCATCCAGCGCCCCCGCGAAGAACCGGAGGGGCGAAACCCGGGCGACGACGAAGAGAAGGATCGAATAGTAGACGACGGCGTGGAGGCCCAGACCCAGGACCACCGTTCCGACATAGCTTCCCAGAAGGCCGAAGACCCCCATGCCGGTTTTCCCGACCACTCCCGCGACGACGAAGAACATGGCAAACGGGATGAGTCCGACCACCCATTCCAGCATCTGGGTGAGGACGAGAAAGACGGCGTGGATCGCTCCATCGATCTGGCGGATCCCGTCGGCGCCTTCGACCGTGGCCCGGTCCTTCACCCGGCGCAGCGCCGCTCCCGCGAGGACCGCCAGAAGGACGACGGTGATCACGTTGTTCCGGCCGAAGGGGTCGATCAGGTTGTCCGGGATGAATTTCAGGGCGTTCTGGATCGGGTCCAGGGTGGGCGCATCGGCGCCTTGGGACGTCGCTGGCGGCTTCGTCTGGACGTTCAATTGAGCGGCGATCTCCCCCATCTTCCCCTGCCACGAATCCCCGGGGCGGAGGAGGTTCGCGACTCCGAGCCCGATCAGGATCGCGATCACCGCATTGACGGTGCTGAGGGCGATCAGCGTGAAGCCCTTTTTCGCGGGAATTCGCGTTCGAAGAAAGGCGTCCAGCACCCCGAACAGGATGAGCGGAGTCGCGAGGGCCTTGACGAGCCGGATGACCGTCATTCCGATCTCGTTGGCTCGATTCGCCCAGGCGGCCGGCAGGACCCCGTTCTTGAGAAGAAGGCCGGCGAGCAGTCCCAGTCCGACTCCGATCAGAACCCGGAGGTACATCGGGCATCGACGCTTGTCGAGATTCCCGGGAGCGGCTGGATGGCTCATCGTGGTTCCCTCGTTCTCAATCCCTGATGCGGTTCGCTTCCCCAAGGACCCGGGCGTCACGGAGCCCCGAAGGTGTGCGGGGTTTGACGAAAATCCGACAAATCCGGACAATCGAGGAGCGCCTTCACTTTTTCGCGCACACCCGGAGGGGGCCGCGGCGCCCAACCCTGAGGGAGGACCATGGAACCCGACGAAGAGCGCTGGGGTGCCGAGGTCGAAAAGCTACGCCCGCTGCTGACCTTGCTGGCCAGGCAGAATCTGAATCCCCGCCTCTGGAAGGACGTCGATCCCTCGGGCGTGGTTCAGGACACTCTGATGGAAGCGATCGTCAAGCAGGGGCAGTTTCAGGGAGACGGTCCCCTGGCGCTCGAGGGGTGGATGCGGCGCATGCTCCTCAACAACCTTTACGACGCGATCCGGAAGATCCACCGCGAGAGGCGGGATGTCGACCGGGAAGTGCCCTTGGAGGGAGCGATCAACGAGTCGACGTGCCGCCTCCAGTCGCAGTTGTCCAACCATGAACCCTCGCCGAGCATGAAGGCCATGCGCCGCGAGGTTCTCCTGGGGCTGGCCGCGGCCCTCGAGCGCCTCGAGCCCGCTCAGCGCGATGCGGTCGAGCTCCGGCACCTGCAGGGACGTTCCCTGGCCGAAGCGGCCGCGTTCATGGGACGCTCCGAATCAGCCGTTGCCGCGCTCCTCCACCGGGGGCTGCTCAAACTCAAATCGTTCCTGAAGGAAGGATAGGGGCATGGCGCAAGACCCGTCGCTGCCGGATACCGACGAAAAGCTGGGGGACGCCATCGCCGCGTACTTGCGCTTGGCGGAAGCAGGCCATCCTCCAGATCGCACGGAGTTCCTGGCCCGCTACCCGGACCTGGGCGCGGAGCTGGAGAGCTTCTTCGCGAACGACGACGACGTCGACCGGCTGACGCAGCCTTTGCGGGATCTGGCTCATTCGGGCTCCGATTCCTGGCAGGGCCGCACCTTGGGCGACTACGAAATCCTGGGAGAAGTCGGCCGCGGCGGCATGGGAGTGGTCTACCGGGCCAACCATCGCGGCCTGGGCCGCACGGTCGCGCTCAAGATGATTCGCGCCGGCCGGCTCGCGACGCGGGAAGACGTCGAGCGCTTCCGGATCGAGGCCAAGGCGGCGGCGTCGCTCAACCATCCCCACATCGTCCCGATCTACGACTTCGAGGAGCACGACGGTCACCAGTTCTTCACGATGCAGCTCGTCCAGGGACGGACGCTCGACCGGCATGATTGCGACTTCAGCTCCGACCCGCGAGAGGCGGCGCGTCTCCTCGCGCTCGTGGCGCGGGCGGTGCACCACGCCCATCAACGCCGGATCATCCATCGGGACCTCAAGCCGGCGAACATTCTGATCGACGACGCCGGCGAGCCGCACATCACCGACTTCGGGCTGGCGGCGCATGCGGAAGGGGGAGAGCGGCCCGAGACTGCGGACATCGACTCGCCCCTGGACGAAGGAATTCTCGGAACGATCCCCTATATCGCCCCGGAGCGGCTGAGCGGGAAGGTCCAGCCGGTGACCACCTCGGTGGATATCTGGAGCCTGGGGGTGATCCTCTATGAACTCCTCACGGGGGAGCAGCCGTTTCGAGGGAAGAGCGAGTTCCAGACGCTGGACAAGATCCTGAAGCAAGCCCCCGCTCCGCCGCGGACCCTCAACCGTCGCATCTCCCGGGACCTCGAGGCGATCTGTCTCAAGTCCCTGGAGAAGGAGCCGGAGCGGCGCTATGGATCCGCGCTGGGCCTGGCGAGGGATCTGGAGCGCTGGCTCCAGAGGGAGCCGATCGAGGCGCGGCCGGTCCATCGGGTCGTCCGGGCCTGGAGCTGGTGCCGGCGCAACCCGGCCGGCGCGGGGCTGATCATGGGGGCCTGCGTGGTCCTGGCGGGGGTCGCGATGGCCCTGATGCTCCGGATCGCGGAGAAGAAGGCGGCCGATGAGGAGAAGCTGAAGGGCCTGGTGCACACGGCGCGGCTGGCCTCGAACGTCATCCTCAACCGGATGCAGGAGTGGGGAACCCGGGTGGAAGCCGTCGCGCATTCCCCCGAGCTCCAGCGTCTGCTCTCGGAGTGGAATCGATCGGCGAAAGAACGGCCATCGAAGGATCCGGAGGATCTGAAGTCGAGGCCGGAGGCGCGGAACCTCCAGGCCTTTCTGGAGCGACTGCCGCAGGAATCCAAGGTGGTCAACTGGCAGATCATGGATGCCCTCGGGGTCATGATGGCTCGCAAGCCGGCCGCGATTCTGGGGGTGAACTTCACCGAGCGGGATTACTTCATCGGCACCCTGGGACCGGAGTACTTCAAGGGGACGCCGGGACCGCACGTCGGACGGGTCGGTCCGGGCGCGGTCCACGTCTCGAGCGTGTATCACTCCCAGGCCGACGGCCTGGACAAATTCGACATCTGCTCTCCGATCCTGGACGCTGGGAACGTTCTGGGCGTCCTGGCCGTCTCGGTCACGACCGATCCAACCCTCGGGATTCCGCACATGCACGAGGAGCAGCGGAAGGTCGTCCTGGTGGCCCCCTGGGACCCGTCGCCTCCCAACGACCGCCGGCGGGAGGGCGCGGTCCCCGAGTTCGTCATCCTGCTGCATCCGGCCATGACGCCGGCTCACGCGGCTCCGGCCTTCGACAAGAGAATGTTCCCCTGCCGCTTCCCGAGGAGTTGCGACATGGAATTCGCGACCACCGACACGCTCCCGGTCTCCGCCCTGGCGAGGAGGGATTACGTGGATCCTTTTGGATCGGCCGATGCGCGCGGCGGGAAGTCGTGGTTTGCGGGCTTCGCTCCGGTGGGGAACACCGGATTCGTCGTGATCGTTCAGCAACGCGAGGAGTGAGTCTTCCGATTCTGCGCACACTCCACGTCGCCGTGTCGCCTACCCCGTAGGAGGGCACGACGATGAAGCAGGAACATGCCGACCTGTGGGGACGGATCCGGGCCTTCTCCCTGGACGAGTCGGGATCCGACCTGACGTTCACGCAGCGCCTGGCGCGCGAAAACGGGTGGACGGAGTCCTACGCCCAGCGCGTCGTCGAGGAGTACAAGAAGTTCATGCTCCTCGCGGTCGCGGCCGGGCACCCGGTCAGCCCCTCCGACCAGGTCGACCAGGCGTGGCATCTCCACATGACCTACACCCG
>Ga0310813_10002854_pt1 | contig 10479 bp, 11 predicted proteins | sample YN3metagenome_FD_203086 | JGI IMG/M metagenome (GOLD analysis project Ga0310813, IMG submission 203086) | Soil microbial communities from experimental microcosm in Duke University, North Carolina, United States - YN3 | ecosystem: Engineered > Artificial ecosystem > Soil microcosm > Unclassified... | reverse complement strand
CAAGCCGGCGCTCAGCTACATGCTCGACATGCTCTGGTGCGGTGACCACGACGAAGACCGCTCGGCGCGGTTCATCAACGATCGAGTCCACGCCAACATCCAGAAGGACGGCACGTTCTCGGTCATTCCGCGGATCCGCGGCGGCGTGACGTCCGCCGACGAGCTGCGTCGGATCGCCGACGTCGCGGACAAATACAAAGTGCCGATGGTGAAGATCACCGGCAGCCAGCGGATCGACCTGCTCGGAATCAAGAAGGCGGACTTGCCGAGTGTGTGGGCGGACCTCGGGATGCCGTCGGGCCAGGCGTACACGAAAGGTGTCCGCATGGTGAAGACGTGCGTCGGCACCGACTTCTGCCGCTTCGGCACCCAGGACTCCACGACCGCCGGCGTCGAGATGGAGCGCCGGTTCGAACAGCTCTTCACACCGCACAAAGTGAAGATGGGCGCCGTCGGCTGTCCGCGGAACTGCGCGGAAGCCACGGTCAAGGACATCGGCCTCATTGGCGTCGAGGGCGGATGGCAGGTTGTGGTCGGTGGGGCGGCGGGGAAGTCCGTCCGCAAGGCCGACCTGCTGACCACCGTCGAGACAACAGAGCAGGCGCTCGAAGCGTCGGAGCTGTTCTTCCAGTACTACCGCGAGCACGCCAATTACCTGGAGCGCACCTACGACTTTGTCGAGCGGCTGGGGATCGAAAAGGTCCGCAAGGAGACGGTCTACGCGGCGGAGGCAACGCGTGCCGCGCTGCTCGATCGGCTGAAGAAGTCCAAGGCGCGCGCGCGCGATGCGTGGCAGGAAGGAATCGAACCGAAGACGCCGGCCCAGTTCATTCCGCTGATCCCGATCGACACCCCCGTTGGGTCCGGCGTCAGCCGGACCTCCGCGGAGATCGGCGCATGAACACCAACTGGATTCGTATTGCACCGACCAGCCAGATTCCTCCTCGCGAGGGGCGCGCCGTGCTGATCGGCGATCGGGAGATCGCGCTCTTCAACCTCGGCCCCTCGACTGCGGCAGGCAATCAGTTTCTCGCCACCGACAACCAGTGCCCGCACCAGGGCGGTCCGCTCTGTGACGGCATCGTCACCGGCGCCTCGGTGGTGTGTCCGCTGCACGCGTGGAAGGTGAATCTCGAAACCGGCCAGGTCGAGCGGCCCACACACGGAAAGGATCACTGTGTCGCGACATATCCCACACGCGTGGAGGACGGCATTGTGCTGATCGAACTGCCATCCGCCGCAGCGCGGGCAGGGGAGGCCGCATGAGCCTGAGGGGTTTCACTCGCGCCGGCCACCTGCCGACCCTCGTCGCGGCGCTGCTCTACTTCGACGTGAGCTTCATGACCTGGGTGCTCCTGGGTCCGCTCGCGCCGTTTCTGCGGGAGGATCTCGGACTCACCGCGTCGCAGCAGGGCCTGCTCACGGCCATCCCGCTGCTCGGCGGATCACTCTTCCGTCCCATTCTCGGCATCGTCGCCGATCGAATCGGCGGGCGTCGCACCGGCTTGATCGGCATGGCGCTGACGCTGGCCACGCTGTTCGTCGGTTGGCGCTTTGCGACCACGGTCTATCACTTTTACGCGCTTGGATTCTTTCTTGGACTCGCCGGAGCGAGCTTCGCCGTTGCGCTGCCGCTCGCCAGCCGCTGGTACCCCGCGGAGTATCAGGGGCTGGCGATGGGAATCGCCGGGGCGGGCAACTCCGGCACGCTGATGGCGACGCTGTTCGCGCCGCGTCTCGCCGAGCGGCTGGGATGGGCTCCGACGTTCGGCATCGCCATGCTCCCGGTCGCGACGGTATTCGTACTCTTTGCATGGCTCGCGCGCGACAGTCCGAAACGCGTCGCGGCAACATCGCTGCGCTCGTACGGTGCCGTGCTGCGCGAGCACGACACGCTCTGGCTGTCGTTCCTCTACAGCCTCACGTTTGGCGGCTTTGTCGGCTTCGCAAGCTTTCTCACCACGTTTTTCCACGAGCAGTACCAGCTGACGCGAGTGACGGCGGGCGACTTCACGACGCTGGTCGTGGTGTCCGGCAGCCTGCTGCGGCCCGTCGGGGGATGGCTCGCTGATCGCGTCGGCGGCTACCGCCTGCTCGTCATGCTCCTCGCCGGCGCTGCGGTCTGCGTCGGAGCTGTTGCGTCGCTGCCACCCGTTTACGTGACCGTTGTGCTGCTGTTCATCGGCATGGGTATGTTGGGGATGGGCAACGGCGCTGTGTTTCAGCTGGTTCCGCAACGGTTTCCCGATCGGATGGGCATTGTCACCGGCGTGGTCGGCGCAGCCGGCGGTCTCGGCGGATTTTTTCTTCCGTCGATTCTCGGCGCGGTCCGCGACGCCACCGGATCGTACGCATCGGGGCTGTTCGGCTGCGCGGCGGTGTTCCTGGTGGGCACCGTGGTGCTGCTGGAGCTTGGCGCGCGATGGTCGCTGCAGTGGGATACCCGGGCGATCAAGCAGGCCGGCGTCTATTCCTACCGGCAGGCACTGTTCGGCATCGATACAGAGCGCGCGGCATAGAAACGGAGATCCATGGGCACACAAGCCGTCAGAGTTCGAACTGTCATGACTACGGACAACTTCGAGAGCGACGACGTCAAGGACAAGACGGATATCGACCTCATTCACGAGATTGGCAGTCGCATCGCGGCCGCCGATCCGCTCCACGGCGTCCTGGGGCGGGTCGTTGATTTCGTCTCGAGCGTCGTGCCGTGCGACTCGTGCTTCGTCTACGTGCTCGAGGACGACGCGCTCGTCCTGCGTGCGTCGAAGACGCCGCATCCCGACGTCATCGATCGCCTGAAGATGCGGATCGGGCAGGGGATTACCGGCTGGGTCGCCGAGCATCGCCAGCCGGTTGCCGTCGGTCGCAACGCGTTCAAGGACCCGCGGTTCCAGACCTTCAACGAGCTGCCTGAAGACCGCTACGAAGCGTTTCTGTCGGTGCCCGTGCTGTCGCGCGGCAAGCTGGTAGGGGTGATCAACCTGCAGCATTCCCAGCCGCACGACTACAGCCGTCAGGACATTCAGCTCATCTCGACGATCGGCTTCCTGGTCGGCGCAGAGATCGAAATGGCGCGTCTCGAGGAGGAAAACTCGCAGCTCTCGGAGCGTCTCGAGACCCGCAAAGTCGTGGAGCGCGCGAAAGGCATCCTGCAGCGCGACCTCGGGATCACCGAGGAAGAGGCGTATCTCACCATCCAGCGGCAGAGCCGGCAGCGGCGGATGTCGAAGAAGCAGATTGCCGAGGCGATCGTGCTGGGTGATGACCTGAGGCGCGGAAAACACACCTGAGGAGGAAGGCCTAAGGCCGAAGGGCAGAAACCAGTCAGAAACAGTAGTCGTCAGTAGATAATGCGACGGCACTGTGATGAACACGACCAATGACAACGCGCCGCAGTCGCTGTATGACTGGACGCAGATCATCTACGGGCTGCACGCGCTGAGCCTGCTGACCGGCATCCTCGGCGCCGCCACGGTGATCGGGGCGTTTCTCATCGGGTGGCCGTCGATCATCGCGGTCATCATGAACTACATCAAGCGCAGCGAGGCGAGCGGAACATGGCTCGAGTCGCACTTCCGCTGGCAGATCCGGACCTTCTGGTTCGGGCTGTTCTGGGCCGCGTTGTGCTGGTTGTTCGTCCTGGTCACGATCTTCATCGGCGTGATCGTGGTCTGGATCCCGCTCGGCTTCCTCGCTATCTGGTTCGTCTACCGCGTCGCGCGCGGATGGCTCGCCTTGCGCGATCGGCGGCCGATGTACGCCTGATCGCGAGACGGACTCTCTGAATGCTGCGTCCCGCGCGAGCAGCTGACATCCCCGCGATCCAACAGGTTCGCGCGTCGGTCAAAGAGAATCGCCTCGTCTCGACCATCATCACAGATGAGGACGTTCGAGCCGCCATCGAAGACAGGGGCCGCGGCTGGGTTGTCGAGAAGAACGGCGAGGTTGTCGCGTTCGCGATCGGCGAGGCAATCACCGGCAACATCTGGGCGTTATTCGTGCGCCCCGAGCACGAGGGCCGCGGCTATGGTCGGCAGCTCCACGACACGATGGTCAATTGGCTGTGGACCGCTGGTCTCGATCGCCTCTGGCTGACGACCGAGGCCGGAACACGAGCGCAGCGGTTCTACGACGCGTCGGGTTGGCGGCTGATTGGAACGACCAGCCGAGGCGAGCTGCGATATGAATTGGAGCGTCGCTGATGGAAGCTCCCTTCCTCTCAATGTTGCGCGATCCGGCGACCGAGCAGGTCGCGCCTGGTGCGACGTGGCTGAGAAGCTGGCTGTCGCTCGACGAGCAGTCGCGTGTCGTTGCGAAGTGCGCGGCACTGATGGATGGCCCGGGCGGCGGTTATGTCCCGACCGTGCGCGGCGGCGGCAGGATGCGAGTTCGCATGATGTGCCTCGGCCGGCATTGGAACCCGCTCACCTACACCTATCAGTCGACCCGCGACGATCACGACGGTTCCGCAGTAGGTCCTATTCCCGCTGAGTGGATCGACATGGCCTCGGCGGCGGCGAGTGCAGCAGGGTTCACGTTCCGGCCGGACATCTGTCTGATCAACTTCTATGGACCGGATGGACGGATGGGGCTGCATCAGGACAAGGACGAAGGTGCGTCGTCGCTCGACGCCGGTCTGCCCGTGGTGTCGTTGTCGCTCGGCGACACGGCGCGATTCCTCTTCGGCGGCGTGCGTCGCCGCGATCCCGTGGAGTCGATTCTCCTCGAGTCCGGGGACGTATTCGTCTTCGGCGGTCCGTCGCGCCTCCGCTATCACGGTGTCGCGCGTATCATCGCGGGCACCGGCCCCGCGTCACTGAACCTCGACGGCCGATTCAACCTCACGTTCCGGCAGTACGAACAGTGACGTAATCAACGGGCCCGCCGGCGCCTCGAACCTGGGTGTAGAATCCCCCCGATCAGGAGAAAGCTTCAGTGCTGAGACATCTCGTCGGCCCAGGCGTTATCGCCATATTTATCGCTGTTGCCGTTGCCTTCCCGGAGGCGCAACAGCCACGGAAGCCCGCTGCGGCGCTCAAACATGTCACGGGTTGGATCAAGACGTCCAGCTACGTGCCGCCGAAAACGCCGTGGGGCGATCCGGACATCCAGGGGGGCTACTCCAACGTCAACGAGAACGGCATTCCATTCGAGAAGCCAGGCAACCTGAGTAATCAGGTTGGCGAAGTGGACGATTCGGAACTGGCCGAGCTGAACAAGGAGCGCAACGAGCGTGCGCTGGCGTCGGCGGCGGGCATTGGCGGTCGCGAAACCGGCGCCGGGCCCGTTCACTGGTACGAGCATTACAACGTGGACAACAGCCGCGGATGGATGGTCGTCGATCCACCCGATGGACACATTCCGATGCAGACGGCGGCGGCGCAGCAGCGTCTTGGGCGCGGTGGGCGCGGCGCGGCAGGTCCGGCTCCTGCGGCAGCAGCGGGTGCGGCAGGCGCAGCGGGACGCGCGGGCGCAGCGCCGGCGGCCGGACGCGGAGGATTCAATGAAGGCGGACGGGCAGACTCCTGGCTTGATCGGAGCCTGTATGACCGCTGCATCACGCGCGGAATGCCAGGCTCGATGATGCCGGCCATCTACGGCAACGCGTACGACATCACGCAGGCGCCGGGGATCGTGGCCATCAGATACGAGATGGTGCACGAGACGCGCGTCATCCATCTCGACAACAGCCCGCTCAGCGGTCAGCGATCGCACATGGGCGACGCGAGGGGACACTGGGAAGGCAACACGCTCGTCGTCGAGACGACGAACTTCGATCCGCGCTCTGCGTACAGGAACGGATCATCGAAGATGAAGCTGACGGAACGGTTCGTACCGACCTCAGCAGGGATTGTTGAGTGGTCGATGACCGTGGACGATCCGGAGACCTGGGTGCGTCCCTGGACGTTTGCCATGCGCCTCACAGCCGACCCGGACCAGCCGCTCTTCGAGTACGCGTGTCATGAAGGCAATTACGCGATGCGCAACATTCTCAGTGCCGCGCGCGCCGAAGAAGCCAGAGCAGCCGGACAGAAATAGAGAACCGACCACGAACCTTCACGGTTCAATTCCGTGTGCGGCACGTCTTCGAATGGCCGCCGCATCCGCTTTCGTCAGCGCCCAGTCCGCAGTCTGATTGGCGCGGATTTCGTTCCGCGTCCACTGCGCACGCATCAGCCCGCTCGAGCTGTGAGTCCTCGTGGCGAGCAGCAGATGACCGACCTCATGGGCGATGGCGCGCCCGAGCAGCGAAGCGGCGTCGGCGTCCGAGAGGCCTGCCATCAGTTCCACGCGGTCCACATAGATCGTCGCCAGTACGCCGGCGCCCGCGCCGGTGTCGACCGACGCCTCTCCGAGGACGAGTGCAGCCGCCTTGCCGATCGCGTCACTGGACCGCACGAGACGGATGATCAGTTCGCCCCTGGGCGGAACCTGGCCGCATTCGTCAGCGGCGTCGCAGTTCCGCCAGGCGATGTCGATGTGGGTCACGCCGAGCGTCCGCGCTGCGACCGCCCGTGCGGCGGCCGCGAGATCTGACGGTACTCGCGCAGTGTTGTAGATCCGTGCCGCCACGCTGATGTGCGGCGGCGCCGCCTCGGTGATGCCCGCGACAAGAACCGAACCGGCCAGAGCAAGCCGCAGATGTCGTCCTCGCATGTCCTCACCCCCGGAACGCCACTGTCCGGTGGGACTGCGGGTGCCTCAATGCAGCGGAGGTGACACGAGGTGAAACGTAGGTGACCCGGTCTGCCGGAACGCCTTAACGGCGTTCCTCAGGGCCCGATTGTGAGCAGCACACTGCAGATCGCTCTTTTCAACCGCACGTCGTTGGGGCATAACGGGACATGGAATCCACGGAAGCCACCCGAACCCTGAAGTTCGGATCGTTCGAGCTGGATCTCCGGCTGCGGGAACTGCGCACAGGCGCGACGCGCGTGCGGCTGCAGGAGCAGCCGTTCGAAATCCTCCGGCTGATGCTCGAGCGTCCGGGCGATGTCGTCACTCGCGAGCAGCTTCGCCACCATCTCTGGCCTGCCGGCACGTACGTCGATTTCGAGCACAGCCTCAACGCCGCAGTGAAGCGCCTGCGGGCCGCGCTTGGCGACGATGCGGACAATCCGCGGTTCGTGGAGACGCTTCCTCGACGAGGCTACAGGTTCATCGCGAGGCTCGATGCCGCGGCGCCGGCGGCTTCGTCACTCGCGAAGGCGACGCGACTGCGTCTCGCCGTGCTCCCGTTTGCGAATCTCAGCGAAGATCCGGCGCAGGAGTACTTCAGCGACGGCCTGACGGAGGAAATGATCGCGCAGCTCGGATCCGTGGCCCGGGATCGCATCGCCGTCGTCGCGCGCTGGTCGTCCATGGCCTTCAAGGGCACCACGCGGCGGGTCTGTGAGATCGGGGAGACGCTGCGGGTGGATTACCTGGTTGAAGGCAGCGTCCGGTGCGTCGGCGACCGGGTGCGCATCACCGCGCGACTCGTTGAAACGCTGGGTGAAACAGATCTCTGGTCAGACGTGTACGAGCGCGAACTCACAGACTGCCTGGCGGTACAGACGGATGTTGCGACGCGCATCGCCCGGTCGCTGGCGATGGAGCTGACGCCCTCGATTGAACGCCCGGCCTCCTGCGAGCCAGCGGCGTACCAGGCGTATCTGAAAGGGCGGTATTACTGGAACAAACCGTTTGACGACGGCCTGACGGAAGCGATCACGTACTACCAGCGCGCGCTGGACGGTTCGCCTTCTTACGGGGCGGCCCATGCGGCTCTTGCACGCGCGCACGTCGCCCGCGCGGAGTTCTACCATGCGCTTCCCCGTCTGGCGCTGAAAGACGCCGAGGCCTCGGCGTTGCGGGCGCTGGCCATCGATCCGACGTTGTACGAAGCGCACCTGGCGCTCGCCGACGTGCGCCGCATGCACGACCTCGATTGGTCGGCCGCCGAGGCGTCGTACGGCGACGCCATCGCCCAGAATCCGAGTTTCGAGAGTTCCCACCGCGCCTACGGGATGGCGCTCAGCGTACAGGGTCGGCATGCGGAAGCGATCCGCTCCAGTGAACGCGCCTGCGAGCTCGATCCGCTGTGTCTCGTGGTGGGGACGACCGCGGGGTGGACGCGGTATGTCGCCGGAGATTACGACGCCGCCATCGATCATTGCCGCAACACGATCGACATGGATCCGGCGTTCATGCCGGCCCGCCGGGTGCTCGCGGCCGCGTATCTCCAGTCAGGCCGTCACGCGGAAGCGCTGTCCGAGCTTGAGTCCGCTGTATCGCTCGCCGAAGGCGATTCCGACCCGATGCTGCTGGCGTGGCTGGCGCATGCGAAGGCCGTCACTGGCAATCGGCGCGATGCCACGGCCCTGCTTGCTCGAGCGCGCGCGCTCGAGCGAGAGCGCTACGTGCCGTCGTACCACTTGGCGATGGCATTCGTGGGCCTCGGCGACATCGACACGGCGTTTGAGCGTCTCGATCAGGCGTGGTTGGATCGTGACCCGGCAGTCGCGAGCGTGCACGTTGAACCGAGGTTCGAGCCGCTGCGATCCGATCGGAGGTATCAGGACTTACTGGTGCGATTGAAGCTGCGGTCGTGATCGTTGCTTCAGGCAGTGATCGTCGCTCTGCGCTCGCGGTGGTACTGCGTCAGCATCACATTCGCCGCCGTGATCGTCGCGATTTCGCCGGCAAGCGCCATCAGCTTATCCGCGCGAATCACGCTGTAGAACTCCTCGTCGTCCAGGCCCGTGTAGATCCGGTTGCCGACGCAGCCGAGGCTCGACGCGATGCCGGTCGACAGCGCCGCCGGGATCGCCATGCAGGTCGGACGTCCCAGGAGCGATGCGGCAGCGATCCCGATTCGCGCACCGGCCTCATGCAGCAACATCAATCCACCGGGTGTCCCCGTGACAATCACGGCGTCCGGCTCCCCCGGTGTCTGGCCCAGCGGTGCATACACGGTCGCCGCCGGCGTTTTATCGAGGCGTGGCACGCCCGGTACCTCCGCCATCCGGAGGTAGCCGAGGTCTGACATCAGCGACAGCGTATCGGAGAGCTCGTGCTCCCGGTCCTTGGGTAGATCGATGCGGTGGGTATAGCTGCCGATAGGGCAGTTGTAGTGATCTTCCGGCGCCGTATAGAACACCTCGCCACTCGATGCCAGTGACCAGAACGTGCACCCTGACGGCTGCGCGCCCTCAAGTCGCTGCACGCCATCCGGCGGTTGGTCAAGGAACGCCACCGCGACAGGGCGTCGGGTCAACTGGAGAGCATCGGTGAGTGTGCGTTCGAGTGCGCCGTAATCAGCCATAACCGAGTGATTATATGTTGGCGGGTCCGCCTCGCCCGGCTGTGAGGCTCGGCAGAACCCCTCCTACACACATGAAAATACTGGTCGTCGAAGACGAACAGAAGGTCGCCGACGCCCTTCGTGAAGGGTTGGAGGCGGAGAAGTACGAAGTGATCGTCGAGCGGACGGGCGAAGCCGCGTTCTTTCGGGTGAATACCGAAACGTTCGACGCCGTGCTGCTCGATCTCGGTCTGCCCGGACGGGATGGACTCGAAATTCTGCGCGCCGTTCGCGCGCGCGGGCTCAAGACGCCAGTGCTCGTGCTGACCGCACGGGACTCGCTCCAGGATCGTGTCACTGGTCTCGACAGCGGCGCCGACGACTACCTGGTCAAGCCCTTTGCGTTCGCGGAGTTGATCGCGCGCATTCGTGCGCTTGTCCGCCGTGGCCGGGCGGCGGAGGCGCCGCGTCTTTCTGCCGGCGATCTCGACGTGGATCTGATCACGCGCAATGTCACGCGTGGCGGCACGCCGATCGATCTCACCGTGCGCGAGTTCGAGCTCCTCGAATATCTGCTGCGCCATCAGGGACAGGTTGTCCCTCGCGAAACCCTGGCGCGCGATGTCTGGAAGGAGACGGCGCGAACGACGCCGCTCGACAACGTCATCGATGTACACATCGCGCGCCTGCGCCGCAAGGTTGACGCCGACTATCCGGTGAAGCTCATTCACACCGTGCGCGGTGTCGGGTTCGTCCTGCGCGAAGGCGAGCCGTGAACACCGTGGGCCCGCCCGCCGACGGCGCGCGGCGATGGTGGCGCTCGCACAGTGTGCGCGTGCGCCTCGCGTTCTGGTACGTCGGCGCCATGCTCGTGGTGATCGGCGTCTACGTTGCCGCCGTCTACGTCTTTGTCAGCCGCAACGCGTCCGAGAACCTGAACCAGCAGCTTCGTCAGGACTTCACCTGGGTGTACGCGAGCCTCTACCAGGATGAAGAAGGCATGTACATGCTGACCGAGCCGGAGCGCATCGATCCGGACTTCCCGCTGCCATGGGTCCAGGTGTGGCGCGGAGATCGCTCGCGAGTCGTCTATCGCAATGGCGAAGCGCAGCGCACGTCCGTTCCGGAAAGCCGCTCGGTCGTGGGCGAGGGCATTGTCACGCTCACGGCGGAGGACGGCGAACGGATGC
>Ga0310813_10002853_pt1 | contig 10481 bp, 8 predicted proteins | sample YN3metagenome_FD_203086 | JGI IMG/M metagenome (GOLD analysis project Ga0310813, IMG submission 203086) | Soil microbial communities from experimental microcosm in Duke University, North Carolina, United States - YN3 | ecosystem: Engineered > Artificial ecosystem > Soil microcosm > Unclassified ... | reverse complement strand
TCATCGTTGGCCTGCGTGTCTGGAACATAGGCGAGGCCCGCGCGGGATGCGATCAGATGCCCCTCGCAGTGTCCGAGGCGGTGATAGTGGATCACGTGAAGCGAGAGCGACTGTACGTCGTTCGCCGGGGTGTCGGGTTCGTGCTTTGGCGTGTCGGGGTTCCTGGGTTCTTCGGTCGCCTTTTTGTCCGTGCGGGTGTCCAGCGTGTTCGTGACGTCACGACGGGTGTTCGGAACAACGACTACAGATGTTGGTACATTCACGATGGGGCTAGACGGTAGGGTTGATGCCGCGGTCGCGACAGTTGCGAGACTGGGCGGGCTCGTCACTACCGGAAGACGCTCGGCGTCCTGCGGCAATGACAGCAGGCCTGCTGCAAAGAGCACGACGACAGCTGCGGTTGCCCAACCCCATCTCGGAATCCCAGCGAGCCTCGGCGGCGGTTCCGCGTCGCGACGCGCGGTCGAAGGGCGAGCGATCCCGGACGTCAACGTCGCAGCCGCCGCGGCCTCGTCGAGCGGCTTCGCGAACAGGTAGCCCTGAGCTGAGTGGCAATGGAGGGAACGCAGGAGCTCGAGCTGCTGCTCGTTCTCGATGCCCTCGGCTACGACATGCAATCCGAGTCCCAGGGCCATCTCGGTTAAGGTCTTGACGATCGCCGCCGCGTCGGTTCGAGTTTCGATGCCTCGGACGAACGAGCGGTCGATCTTCAGTGCATCGACCGGCAGCTGGCGCAGGTGGGCGAGCGAAGAGTATCCGGTTCCGAAGTCGTCAATGCTGATGCGCACTCCGGTGGAGCGCAGCTGCATCAGCAGGCCCTTCACCGCCGCGGGATTCTCCATCGCCATGCTCTCGGTCAGCTCCAGCACGAGATGTCGTGCGTGCAGTCCCGAGTCGCGCAATGCCGCGGCGACGCGCTCGGCAAGGGTCGCATCTTTGAGTTGCACGCCGGAGAGATTGACGGACATCCAGAGGTCGGCGGAGGCCGACGCCGTGTCGTGCCACGCCTTGCAGCGAATGCAGGCCTCGCGCAGAATCCAGTCGCCGAGCTCGACGATCGCTCCGGTCCTTTCGGCGATTGGGATGAAGTCAACCGGCGAAATGACGCCCAGCACGGGATGGTGCCAGCGCACCAGCGCTTCGAACCCGACGACGGTGCTCGACGCCATCGAGACGATTGGTTGGTAGAGCAAATGGAATTCGCGGCGCTCGAGTGCGTCGTTCAGGTCGGCTTCGAGCTGCAGCTCCGCCTCGCGTGATTGCAATACGACGGTATCGAACACCTCGCAATGACGTCCGCCGAGCACCTGCGCCCGGTGCAGCGCTATTCCCGCGTCACGCAGCACGTCCTCGGCCTGTGTGTAGCCTGTCGCACTGACCGCGACGCCGACACTGACGGAGATGAACACCTCACGACCGTCGATCGTGAACGGCTCCAGCATCTCGTTTAGAAGTCGATCGGCCACTACCTTCGCGTGACTTACAGCCTTCAGGCCATTGAGCAGAACGGCGAACTGATCGCCGTCGATACGCGCGACCACATCATCGCTGCGCATCGTCGGTGTGCCATTCGCGATGCGGAGGCTGGTTTCCAGACGACGTGCGGCGGAAATGAGAAGAGGCGCGGGCGGCCGTCCACCCAACTCGAGCAGCAATACGGCGTAGTGGAAGCCTTCGTACTTCTGCGTGCGCTCGATCGATTGCGTCAGGCGGTCGATCAACAGCAGCCGGTTGGGCAGGCCCGTGAGTTTGTCCGCGACGGTTTCGACGGTGATGTCCGTGTGAACGCCCATGAGGCGGACGTTCGCTCCGTTGTTGTTGCGCACAACCGACACACGGCAGGCGGTCCACAGGTACGACCCGTTCTTGTGCCGGAGGCGGTGGCGGAGATCGATCTCGTCACGCTGGCCGTCGCGCGCCGCATCGATGTCGGCCAAGACGCCCGGCCGTTCGTCGGGATGCACGCGGTTCAGCCACTCTTCAGGTGCATTTCCGACGTCGTGCTCGTCGCACCCGACAAGCGCGATCCAGCGCGGTGAGAAATGAATCCGGTTCGACGCCAGATTCCATTCCCACAGTGCCTCGGTGCCTGCACGAGCGCCGGACGTCCGTTTTTTCATCGTTGGCGGGGAGATCCCCGTAACAGTTAGTCGGACGTACGGAGTGAGAAGATTAGGTGGGCACTATTCCCGCAGCGCGAACGTCGCCATCACGTTGCCCGAGTTGACGATGACGTACTGTTTTCCGTCAATTGAGTAGGTGACGGGCGCGCTCATGATCGCGCCGCCCAGATACGTTTTCCACAGCACCGCCCCCGTGCGCGCATCGAGCGCGTGGAAGTACCCTTCGCGGCCACCCGTGAACAGCACATCGCCCGCCGTAGTGAGGATGCCGGCATCGGTCACGTCGTACATCTGGAACTTCCACTTCGCCTGGCCGGTCTTCGGATCGATCGCGATCACCGCGCCATTGCCGACGGTGTTCGTCCACGTATTGATGGGTGAGCGCGCAGCGGCTGGCCCCGGCATCACCGGCGCGTCAGGCACGGGCTTCACCGTGGCACCTGCGCCGCCGTTGAATCGCCGGCCCGCTTCGTACTCCACCGGTTCTTTGCGATAGATCGAGCCGTAGTTCTCCCACGCCGACACGTAGAACAAACCGGTGCGCGGACTGTACGAAGGCGAATACCAGTTGGTGCCGCCTTGGACGCCGGGATACGTCGGCAGGCCGACAGGCTGCGGCGTCTGTATCGGCTTGCCGCCCTCATCGAAGCCGTTCATCCAATTCACCTTCACGAACGGCGTACCCGACAGGAACTTGCCCGTCTCGCGATCGAGCACATAGAAGTTGCCGTTCCGGTTGGCCCACAACATCGCCTTGGTGAGCGTCCCCTTCCACATGAGATCGGCGAGCACCGGGACCTGCACGGAGTCGTAGTCGTATCCATCGTTCGGAGTGAACTGGTAATGCCACTTCAGTTTTCCCGTGTCCGGATCGAGCGCGACGACGGAGTCGGTGTAGAGGTTGTCGCCCGGACGCTGATCGGGATTCCAGTCGGGGCCTGGATTGCCGACGCCCCAGTACGTCAGGTTCAACGCGGGATCGTACGAACCGGTCACCCAAACCGATCCGCCGCCGTGCTCCCACGCCTGTCCCGACCACGTCTCGCTGCCTTGTTCGCCCGCGCCGGGAATCGTGTAGAAGCGCCACAGTTCTTTGCCGCTCCTCGGATCGTAAGCGGCGACGAATCCGCGGATACCGTACTCCGCGCCGCCGACGCCGACGATGACCTTGTCTTTCACGACCAGCGGCGCCAGCGTGATCGAGTAGGCGAGCTTGTCGTCGGCGACGAGTGTGGTCCACAGCGGCTTGCCGTTCTTCGCATCGATGGCGACCAGATGCGCATCGAGCGTTCCCATGAACAGCGTGTCGCCAAGCATGGCAACGCCACGGTTCTGCGCGCCGCAGCACACCTGTTGCCGCCCGGAGTTGGTGTAGCGATAGAGCCAGAACATGCGGCCCGTCTTCGCATCGATTGCCATGACGTCGTTGGGACGCTGCGTGAGGTACATGATTCCGTCGACAACCAACGGAGATGACTCCCACGGACCGAACACCTGGTTCTGCACCATCCACTTCAGCTCGAGGTTCTTGACGTTCGACGTGTCGATCTGCTTCAACAGGCTGTAGCGCTGGCTCGAGTAGCCGCCCGAATAGGTCAGCCAGTTCTGCGGCTCGTCGGCGGCGCGCAGGATGCGCTCCGAGGTCACCTGCGCATCGAGACGGTACGACGCAGCCACCAGCAGCACGGCGACGACGAGTTTCATCAGCTTCTTCACGGCTAGCGCCCTTTCAGCGACAGCAGATATGAGACGAGATCCGCACGCTCGTCTGCGGTCAGCGTGTTCTGGAACGAGGGCATCGAAGTGGTGGGAACGAGCTCGAACGATCGCAGGTCGCCTTTGAGCAGCGACACGAGGCGCGACTGCTCATCGATCAACTGAATTGTGTAGGTGTCTTCATTGACGCGGCGGCCGCGAATCGTGCGCCCGTCTTTCGTCACCACGCGCACCGAGCGATTGGCGGGCAGAATCGCCTGCGCCGGCTCGACGAGCGCTCGCAGCAGCGAGGCAGGCGTGCGCACGGTGCCGATCTCGGTCAGATCCGTCGCCGAATACGCGCCGCGCCCGTTGACCCGATGGCACGAGGTGCAGCCGCCCTTGCCGTCGAAGATCGTCGCGCCTCGCGCGGCGTCGCCGATCTTCACCCCGTCGGTGGTCGCGTCGAAGTTCGATCGGATATAGGCGATGATCGCGCGCGCTTCATCCGTGTGCAGCACCGCAAAGCTCGGCATTCCAGCAGCTGGTCTGCCGCTCGCCAGCAAGCGCGTGAGATCCTCATCGCTGCGGACCGTCAGGAACTTGTTGGCGCGAAGATCGACGCCGTTGATCTGATCGCCATTCGTACCGTGACAGACGGAGCATTGAGCCCCGTACAGGCGTGCGCCTGTCTCGATGACGAAGTGATCGGATGCGGTTTGTTGATTCTGCGGTGCGTTCTGCGCCGAGAGGGCGGCAACGAGCGTAAAGGACGCGGCCGCCCCGAGTAGAGGACGGAGTCCAAGCATGGTGCTCGCCTTGTACTCTAGGATTTGACCGTTTGTCGAGAGGGATAGTGCGTGGCGACGTAGTTGTCCACGAGCTCCCGGAAGCCTTTGGCAAGCTCGTCGTACGTCCCGCGCAGGGTCGTGAAATGCTCGCCGTCGATGAACACAGGACAGTTTGGTGCTTCGCCCGTGCCCGGCAGGCTGATGCCGATGTTCGCCGCCCTTGATTCGCCAGGCCCATTAACGACGCAGCCCATGACGGCGAGCGTCAGGGCCTCGACCCCTTCGTAGCGCGCCTTCCATTCGGGCATCTGGCTGCGGATGTAGTCCTGCGTCCGCTCTGCCAGCTCCTGGAATGTCGAGCTCGTCGTGCGGCCGCAGCCGGGACAGGCCGTGACGCTCGGCGAAAACGTGCGGAGGCCGAGCGCCTGCAGCAGCTCGCACGCCGCATACACCTCTTCGCGCCGATCGCCGCCCGGACGCGGAGTGAGCGATACACGAATGGTGTCGCCGATGCCGTCGGCGAGGAGGACGCCCATCGCTGATGCGGACCACACGAGACCCTTCGTGCCCATGCCCGCTTCGGTCAGGCCGAGGTGCAGCGGCTGGTCCGTCTGCCGCGCCAGCTCGCGGTAGATGGCGATGAGATCGCGCGGACGCGAGACCTTGCACGAAATGATGATCTGGTCCTTGCGCATCCCGGTCTCAATCGCCAGCTCGGTTGACTGCAGTGCCGAGATCACCATGCACTCGTTGACGATCTCCTCCGACGACCGTCCGAGGCGGCGGTCGGTGTTCTCCTGCATCTTTGAGACGACAAGCTCCTGATTGAGCGAGCCGCCGTTGACGCCGATGCGGACCGGTTTGCTGTTGTCGATCGCAACCTTGCAGATCGTCGCGAACTGCTCGTCGCGCCGGCGGCCGGTGCCGACGTTGCCGGGATTGATGCGGTACTTGTCGAGGGCGCGCGCGCAATCCGGGTAGCGCGTCAGCAGCAGATGGCCGTTGTAGTGAAAGTCGCCGATGAGCGGCGCTTCGCATCCGGCATCGAGCATGCGCTGCTTGATTTCAGGCACTGCCGCGGCCGCTTCGGGAATGTTGACGGTGACGCGTACCATTTCCGAGCCGGCTTCCGCGAGTTCGAGACACTGCTTCGCCGTCGCCTCCGCATCCGACGTATCCGTCATCGTCATCGACTGGACGACGACCGGCGCACCGCCACCGACGAGCATGCGGCCGACTTTGACGCCGACGGTTTTGTGCAGGCGAACGCTGGAGGCCATTCGATTCATCATACGGGGTTCCAGCCTTCACGTTCCAGCACGCCGCGAATCTCCTCCGCGCGTGCCAGCGCCAACTCCATCGAGCCGTAGTTCTCGGCCCGATCCATCACGTCGTCGAAGAACCATGTGATGGTCGTGTGCGTATCGCCCGGAAAAATGGTGGCATGCGCGGTGTTTCGTCCGCGCGTCATCCGCCACAGGACGGTGGGATCCGTCGTCACCTCGGAAATCTTATCGAAGAAAGAGCAACACGGCGGAGAGGGCCGCCAGCAGCCACAATGCGACGGGCACTTCTCGCGCGCGGCCGACGCAGGCGTAGAGCAGCGCCTGCAGGATGAACCCGCAGAGGATCCCCTGCGTGATGGAAAACGTCAGCGGGATCAGCACCAGGGTGACAAAGGCCGGCAGCGCATCTTCGATGGCCGAGAAATTGATCTGCGCGACCATCTGAAACATCGCGACGCCGACCAGTACGAGCACCGGAGCCGTCGCGTACGCCGGCACGGCCGCGGCAAGCGGTGCAATGAAAAGACAGGGCAGGAAGCACAGTGCCGTCACAACCGATGTCATCCCCGTCCGCCCGCCCATGCGGATGCCGGCGATGCTCTCGACGTACGCCGTCCCGGACGAAGTGCCTGCGAGGCCCGCCACGAACGTCGCGAAGGCATCGACGATCAACCCGCGGCGCAGGTTGAGCGGCCGGCCGTCCGGTTCGGTCAGACCGGCGGCGGTCGCGACGCCGATGAACGTGGAGAGTGAATCGAACAGGTCAGTGAAGAGAATGGAGACGATTGGCGCGAGCAGGCTGGGTCGCAGCGCGCCGGAGATATCCAGCTTGAGCATCACGGAGGAGAAGTCAGGCAGGCTGAGGATCCGGTCGGGCGCCGTCGCCAGACCGAACGCCCACGCAATCGCCGTCACCGCGAGGATTGCGGTGAGGAATGCGAGCGGGCTGCCGCGGCGCATGAGCACGACTGCGATCACCACGCCGCCGAGCAGCAGCGCCGCGCGCGCGTCGATCACGCCAAGGCGCACCATCGTGGATGGATCCGGTTCGACGAGTCCCGCGTTGCGCAATCCAATAAACGTGAGGAGCAGGCCGATACCTGCAGCCGTGGCCAACCGCAAGCTCGCCGGGATTGCCGTGGCGATGCGCTCGCGCAGCGGCGTCGCTGAAATCAGCAGGAACAGAACGCCCGCCCAGAACACGATGCCGAGTGCGGTCGGCCACGGCACCTTGTCCTGCAGGATGATCGTGTAGGCGAAAAAGGCGTTGAGTCCCATGCCGGGCGCGACGGCGAAGGGAAGCCGCGCGTAGACACCCATCATCAGGGTCATCGTGCACGCGACGAGGACCGTTGCCGTCAGCACACCGGCGAAGGGCATGCCCGTGCCGCTGGTCGAAAGGATGGCGGGATTGACGACCACGATGTACGACATCGTGAGGAACGTCGTCACTCCGCCGACTACCTCGCGGTTCACGCCGTTCAAGGGGTTCATCCGGTACAAAAGGGTTCTATTGGAACCCAATGCACCCATTGAACCTAGTGAACCCTTTGCACCTAAACGCGGTAGCGGCCGAGACGCGCGGTGAGGATGGCTTTCAGATCCGCTTCGGACCGTGTGCCGGTCAAATCGAGATCCGATTCACTGAGCGCATCGATCAGCGCACGGATGACATGCGCCCGACTGATGGCCACGCCGCTGGCGGCGCGGATGTCGGCGCCCAGCCGATCGAGGAAAACGATCTGCCGGTCGAACAGGACGACCGTGACCTTGGTCCAGTGCTCGGTATGGGAAGGACGCCGTCCGCGTTTCTTCGGCTTCTCAGCGTTCGCGGTTTCCAGCGGAACGAAGATCTCCTCGCCACTCTTGCCGATTCGTTTGCCCGTCAGTCGCGTTGCCATTGTCAGATTCGTCCCCACGCGCCAGAAACGCCGACGAGGATGCCCTTCCATTATTACGTAAGTAAGTTCGAAGGTGCAGCGAAAGCGCGACCAATCCTAAAACAGCCCGCTTAACGCACGCAAGAGGCTAGCGTCCGCGAATCAATCTATTACGGCGCTCGACGCGCTCCAGCAGCTCCGTCGTCAGCCGTTCGTACGCGCGGACCGCGCGCGACCGCGCATACAGCATGAGCGGAATCCCGTGCGATGGCGCCTCAGACACGCGCGGATCCTGCGGGATCTCGGTACGAAAGACGCCGCGCCGGTTGTGCACGCGGATGATATCGACGATCTCGCGCGTCGCCTCGTGGCGATAATCAACCATCGTCAGCAGGATGCCGCAGATGCGGGCTATGCCGGTGCGCCCCGCGCCGCGGTCGCGGTACCAGCGCAAAAAGTGTGCAAGCGATTCGAGCGACAGGTAATCGGCGCGGATGGGAATGATGAGCTGCTGCGCAAGCGCCGGAACGCTGAGCGACAGCACCGTGAAACTGCTCGGCGCATCGATCACCACGTCATCGACGGTCGCCGCAAGGGGGCGGATGCAGTCCGCCAGGCGGCGCTCGGGCTGACGCGCGTTGCGCAGCGCCGCGTCAATGCCCGCGAGGGACGAAGAACCAGGTACGAGTTGCAGGTTCGGAATGCCGGGGATCTTTCGCAGGGCGTCGCTTGGCCGGCGCTCGTTGATCAACAGCTCGAACACCGACGGATGGTTGTCCCCGTGCCGGACGCCGACGGAGATCGACGCGCCCATGTCCGGCTGCAGATCGACCAGTAGTACCGACCGCCCTCTGCGCGCGAGCTCGGTCGCGACGTTCACGGCGGTTGTCGTCTTGCCGCACCCGCCGTTGGGATTGTAGATGCCGAGAATCATCGACGACTTTGGACTGGCGTTGAGGATTTAATTCCGCATTATAGGAAACGGGACGCGCAAATCCGGTTGCAACCGCATTGGCAGGTCCAGTCTGGGCCTTGAGCGCGGCGCGCACGATGAAGCGCTGCGGCGCCGAGCCGATGTACGAGAACGGATAACACGTCACGAGCGTCAACGCCGGATAATCGGTCGGATCGAGCACCCACACGTCCTTTGGCTGGACGATGCTGGTGCGCTGCACGAAGTAGTGGAAGACGCCGTCAGGCGTCGTCACTCGGATCTCGTCATCCGGATTGATGTCGCGCAGCTTGCGGAAGAACGTATCGCGATGGCCGGCCAGTCCAACGTTGCCGATTTCACCGGGCAGCGCGGTGCCCGGAATGTAGCCGACAGCAAGCCGCAACGTACGCGCGTCGCTTCCCGCGCGAACGACGGAGGAGACGCCGAGGCGCGGAATCTCGATGCGCCCCACGGTTGAGCCCGGCGCCGGCGGCGGTCGGCGTGCCGCCGGTGCGGATGGCGCCGCCTCTTGTGGCGCACTCTGAAGAATCGCGTCCAGCTGTTCGTCTTCGAACGATTGATAGAGGCGTGCTTCTGCGTAGCTGTAGACGAAATAGCCGAGACACAGCACGCCGATGACGACGAGCAGGCGCTCAATCCACCGGCGCATACGCGGAGGTCGGCGACCTTCGACGAACGGGCCGTCGAAATGTTCCGTCAGTCCGAGGCTAGTCCGACTCCATGTACTCATTGCGGACCCTGACGGACAGATCGCTGCGGCCGGGCGCGCGGACAAGCACCTTCACTTTGTGCGTCTGACCGCGCAGATGATGCTCTGACGGCGGCGCATAGCCGATGCTGTAGCCGCGCCGGATGTTTCCGGCGATTTCCTCGAAATCCTCCACGACCTCGCGTCGGTTCTTCGGAAAATACGCGACGCCTCCCGAGAGCTTCGCCAACCGCCGCAGCACGCCCTTGTCGCCTTCACCCGCTGCAAACACATCGGGGTCGACGACCGTGTAGATGATCGCGCTGCTCATCGCGACGTGATCGAGCATGTCTTTCTCGGTGTGGCGGCTGGCATTGTCGCCGCCGTCGCTGAGAACGACGAGCACGTGTTTCTGATAGGTGCCGCGATCGAGGTGATTCAGAGCCTCGATGATGGCGTCGTACAGCGCTGTCTTGCCGCCCGCGGGATACCGTGCGAGGGACGCTTCCAGCTGCAGCCGATTTGTCGTGAATTGAATACTTTCGGGCAGGCCGCGGCGGACATTCTCGTTGAACACGATGGCGAACATCTCGTCCTCTGGATGGCTGGACGCCGCAAACGCTTGCGTGCCCGCCCGCACGACCTCGCGCTCGGTCAACATGCTCGTGCTGTTATCGATGACCAGGCCGACGGTCACCGGCACGTCGCCGGCGTTGAAGAACGAAATGTCCTGCGGCTTGTCGTCCTCGAAAACGGTGAATGCGCTTTGTGGGAGATTGGGTACCGCGTCGCTCTTGCCGTTGAAGACGTTCACGTGCAGAACGACGAGCTCTGCCCCCGCCTTGAAGACCTGCTCCTCCTGCTGCGCCGCGGAAACGACGAATGGAAGCGCGGCGCCGACCACCGCAATTGACAATCTCCGCAGCCGCATCTCGCCCCCGTAGTATGTCGGGGCGGGGGCGCCGGCCCCCCCCCGGCCCGGTCCAAAAAACCAATCGGCAAGTTAGCGGTGGGCGCCCGGGGCAGCCCCAAAACCGCCACCCGCGCAAGCAGGCCGCAAAGG
>Ga0310813_10002852_pt1 | contig 10486 bp, 9 predicted proteins | sample YN3metagenome_FD_203086 | JGI IMG/M metagenome (GOLD analysis project Ga0310813, IMG submission 203086) | Soil microbial communities from experimental microcosm in Duke University, North Carolina, United States - YN3 | ecosystem: Engineered > Artificial ecosystem > Soil microcosm > Unclassified ... | reverse complement strand
TAACGCGTAGCTCGAGTTGTCGGAGTAGTCGTCAAGGTCGCTTCAATACGCGCGGATTCGCAGCGGTGAATTCGCGCGCCGCCTGATGCGCGCAGCGTCTTGCGCGCCCATGCTGCATATCACCCCTGGCCGATTGGCTGAACCGAGCGGCGAACCGAGCGGCGAACCGATCCGCGATCCGAGTAGAAACCGGTGAACTTAAGAACCGCGTAAGAAGCGGGAGAAACCCGGAAAAAACCAGAAGCTGAAATAGGCGAGGCCCCATGAAGGGGCCTCGAAGTATCGCGGGTACGCTTGCCTGGAAAACCAGGACTAACCGGCACGGCCGGAACCTGCACAGCAGGCGGTAGGTAGACATCCCTTGCGGAACCCCGAAAGATCTACTTGGGCGAAAATATATCGGCTCCCGTCGCCATTGACCAGTAGCCGGATGGCCGACTGGCGCAGCGGCAAAACAGCGTACGACGGTGCGCCGCGGATGTACGACAGCCGCGCGATATAGCACCGTATTTCCCGTCTCTTCCACCCTTTGCCTGACGCTGCGCCGCTAAATAATGCAGCGTCGGCCATTGCGTCTGGTGCCGGCGAAGATCCGGTGGTCCGCGCAAGCCGCGCCGTATGCGGCTCAGCCCTAAATTTTAGGCACGCGGCGCCGATATACCGCTTGTTCACGCAACCGGCGGCCGTTGCTAGCCCGCCTCCCAGGATCACGCATGACATCCAGCCTTTTCTACATCGGCCTGAGCGGGCTGAATTCAGCACAGCTCGCCATCACGACGACAGGCAACAACATCAGCAATACGGCGACGCCGGGCTATTCGCGCGAACTCGCGCTGCTGTCCGAAGCTCCCGGGCTGTCGACCGGTTCCGGCTACGTCGGCGGCGGCGTCAACACGGACACGATCCAGCGCCAGGTCAGCCAGACGCTGAACGACGTGCTCAACAGCGCGCAGTCGCGCAGCGCGTCGCTCACCTCGTATTCGACGCTGATCGCGCAATTGAATAACCTGGTCGGCAGCCCGACGAGCGGCATTTCGGCGGCGATCAGCGGCTTCTTTTCCGGCTTGCAGGATGTCGCGGCGAAGCCGGGCCAGTCGGCGACACGGCAGACCGCGTTGAGCGACGCGAGCACGCTCGCCAACCTGCTCAACGAAGCCGGCCAGCAGTTCGACCAGATGCGCCAGAGCGTCAATACAACCGTGTCGAGCACGGTTTCGCAGATCAACAACATCACCAAGCAGATCGCGCAGCTGAACGTGCAGATCGCGGCGGCGACCTCGAGCGGCCAGCAGCCGAACCAGCTGCTCGACGCGCGCGATGCGGCCGTGTCGCAACTCGGCCAGCTGGTCGGCGTCAGCACGCTGCAGCAGGGCGACGGCAGCGTCACGGTGCTGCTGTCGAATGGCGATCCGCTCGTCGAGGGCAACCAGACTTATCAACTGAGCGCGGTCAAGTCGCCGGACGATCCGAGCGAGCTGGTGGTGGGCTACCAGCAGCAGGACTCGACCAACCCGTCGAAAACCATCACGACGGTGCTGCCCGATGCGGCCGTCACCGGCGGTTCGCTCGGCGGCACGCTGAGCTTCCGCAGCCAGACGCTCGATCCGGCCGAGTCGCAGCTGGGCGCGATCGCGACCAGCTTCGCCGCGCAGGTGAACGCGCAGAATGCACTGGGCCTCGACCAGAACAACAACCCCGGCGGCAACCTGTTCCAGGTCGCGGCGCCGACGGTGGTCGCGAATCTGAACAACACCGGTAACGCCACGCTGTCCGCGACGCTGTCGAACCCGAGCTCGCCGCCCACCGGCGATCTGAAGCTCAGCTTCGACGGCACCACCTACACGCTGACCGACGCCGCGACCGGCACCGTGCTCGGCACGTCGACGACCGCGCCGAGCGCGGCCAATCCGATCGGCGGCCTGGCGATGACGCTGACCGGCACGATGGCCGCCGGCGATTCGTTCACGATCGAACCGACGCGCGGCGCGCTGAACAGCTTCGCCGTGACGGCCACCAGCGGCTCGCAGATCGCGGCTGCCTCGCCGGCGCTTGCGTCGGCGTCGAATTCCAATGCCGGCACCGGCAAGATCGCGATCGGCGCGGCGAACACGGGGTTCGCGATCAATTCGTCGGTCACGCTGTCGTACGACAGCACCGCCGGCGGTCTGACGGGTTTCCCGGTCGGCTCGTCCGTGACGGTCAACACGGTGCCGCCGCAAACCATCACGATTACGGCAGCCAACACGGTGGTGCCGTACGACCCGGCCAGCGGCAATACCTTCACGATCAACGACACGGCGACGCCGCCGCCAGTCAACGGCATTACGTTCACGCTGAGCGGCACGCCGCAGACCGGCGACACGTTCACGATCGGCCCGAACACCGGCGGCTCGAACGACGGCAGTAACGCCACGGCGCTGTCGAACCTCGTGTCGAGCACGGCGTTCAACGGTTCGACGCTGACCAACGCATACGGCGACTACGTGAACAACGTCGGCAACACCGCGAGCCAGATCACCGCGGCCAACACCGCGCAGGCTGCGGTGGTGTCGCAGTACACGACGCTGCAGCAATCGGTGTCGGGTGTGAACCTCGACGAGGAAGCCACCAATCTCGTGATGTACCAGCAGCTCTATCAGGCGAACAGCAAGGTGATCCAGACCGCGCAATCGCTGTTCGCCACGATCCTGCAAGCTCTCAATTAAGGCGCTGAGCCATGCGAATCGCATCTTCACTGATTTTCCAGAACACTATCCAGAGCATGGATAACCAGCAGTCGACGTTGACCCAGCTGCAGCAGGAGATTTCGACGAACAAGCGGCTGCTGACACCGGCTGACGATCCGTTGGGCGCGGCGCAAGCCGTGCAGCTGTCGCAAAGCGGCGCGGCGCTGACGCAGTACGCGGCCAACCAGTCGACCGCAACCGCCTCGCTCGGCACAGAAGACTCGACGCTGGGCGGCGTGATCGGCGTACTGCAGCAGGTCAACCAGCTGCTCGGCTCGCTCAACGACGGCACCTTGAACGATGCGGACCGTCAGGCCAAGGCAAAGCAGCTACAAGGGCTGCGCGACACGCTGATGTCGCTCGCCAACACCACCGACGGTCAAGGCAGCTACATCTTCTCCGGTTTCCAGGGCGGCACGCCGCCGTTCACGAACCAGTCGAACGGCGGTGTCACGTACAGCGGCGACTCGGGGCAGCGGATGCTGCAGATTTCCGACACCACCTCGATCCAGACCGGCGACAGCGGCCTCGCCGTGTTCATGAGCGTGCTGCCGGGCGTATCGCAGCCGGTGCCCGCAGGTGCTTCGACCAACACCGGCACCGGCACGATCAGCGCAGTGACGGTGACGCAATCGGGCGTGCCGGGCAACAACAAACCATACTCGATCACGTTCGGCACGGACCCGACCACCGGCGCGCCGACCTATAGCGTGAACGACACGTCGACCACGCCGCCGACTGCGATCAGCTCGAACCAGCCGTACACCGCCGGCCAGCCGATCAATCTCGGCACCGGCATGAACGTGACGATTTCGGGCACGCCGGCGTCCGGCGATTCGTTCACGGTGACGCCTGCCACGCAGGGCAATACCGATGTATTCGCAACCATCGATTCGGTGATCACGGCGCTGCAGCAGCCGGTGGACGGCAATCAGGCTGCTGCGGCGAATCTGACCAACGTGGTGTCGACCGCGGCGGGCGAATTGGGCAATTCGCTGACCAACGTGACGACGGTGCAGGCCGCGGTCGGCGGACGCGAACAGCAGGTGAAGACGCTCAATTCGGTGAACAGTAACGAATCGACGCAGAACACCAATAACCTGACCAACATCACCGACATCGACATGTCCACGGTGCTGTCGCAGTTCGTGCTGGTGCAAAACGCGCTGACCGCGGCACAGAAGACCTTCGCGGCAGCATCGAATCTGAGCCTGTTCCAGGTGATCAACCCGTAACAGTCTGCGGGCAGTTCGAGGGGGAGGGCGCGGTGCCGCAGTCTGGGGGCCGCGCCCTTTTGTTTTTGACCAGTGGGGCGGCGTTGCGCGAGCGAGTTTGCAGGTGGGGGCTTGCGGGTTCGTACCGGCGACTGGGCTCGAGCGAGCGCGCGGTTGTCGCATACGCGGTGAATCTACCGCACCGGCTGCAACGCCGCCGCCACTCGGCCCATTTCATCGATGCCGTTGCCGATCATCCGCGCGAAGAACGGAATCATGTTCGGCAGCATCAGCTGGATCAACAGCAGGCCGACCAGCATCGTCAGCGCGAAGCCGACCTGGAACACGCCGATTTGCGGCGCCGCGCGGTTCAGAATACCGAGGCACAGGTTTGCGATCAGCAGCGCGGTGACCACCGGCAGCGCCAGCATCATGCCGCCCGCGAACAGCGTCGCACCCCAGCCGGCCAGCGTGCGCCAGCCCGGCGCGCCGAGCACGTCGGCGCTGATCGGCAGCGACTGGAAGGTCATCACCAGCGCGCCGACCATCTGCAGATGGCCATCGAGCGCGAGGAACGCAAGAATCGCGATCATGTTCAGCAGCATCGACAGCACGTCGGTCGAACCATGCGACTGCGGGTCGAACAGCGTCGCGAAGCCGAGCCCCATGCTCAGGCCGATGATGCCGCCGGCCGTTTCGACCGCGGCGAACACGATCTGCATCGTGAAGCCGAGCGCAACACCGATCAGCAACTGATTCACCAGGATCCACGTGCCGGGTGCGGAAAACACCGTGACCTGCGGCAGCGCGGCGAGCGTCGGCGCGACGATCATCGCCATGAAACCGGCAAGGCCGATCTTCACGCGGATCGGCACCGACGTATGGCCGAACACCGGCGCGGTCGCGATCAGCGCGAGGATGCGCACGAACGGCCACAGGAACGCGGTGAGCCAGGCGTTCAGTTGCGCGTAGGTGACGGTGAACATGGATCGAAGGGAGGAGGGGTGAGGTGGTGCAGTGCGGAGCCGGCGCAAAGCGGACGCGCATGACCGCGCGCCGCTCTGCCACGTGCTCAGTTCGCCACGTTCGGCACGTTCATCAGCACCTGGCGCATATAGTCGATCATCGTCGTCAGCATCCACGGCCCGGCGATCACCAGCGTGATCGCAATCGCCGCGAGCTTCGGAATGAAGGTCAGCGTGCTTTCGTTGATCTGCGTCGCTGCCTGAAACAGGCTGACGACGAGGCCGACCACCAGCGCCACCAGTAGCAGCGGCGCGGCCAGCAGCATGGTCACGCGCATCGCGTCGTGCGACAGGGTCATCACGGTTTCAGGGGTCATCGCGTCGGGCTCCGTGTGGTATTCGAGCGGGAATTCGGTCATTGAACAGGCAACTTGCGCCGCTTACGTAAAGCTCTGCGCCAGCGAACCGATCAGCAGCTGCCAGCCGTCGACCAGCACGAACAGCATCAGTTTGAACGGCAGCGAAATCGTCACCGGCGACACCATCATCATGCCCATCGACATCAGCACGCTCGCCACTACGAGGTCGATGATGATGAACGGAATGAAGATCGTGAAACCGATCTGGAAGCCGGTTTTCAGCTCGCTCGTCACGTAGGCGGGCACCAGCAGCGACAGCGGCACGTCTTCCGGGCCCTGCATTGGCGGCGTGTGCGCGATCTTCGCGAACAGCGCGAGATCGGTCTCGCGGGTCTGGCGCAGCATGAAGGTCTTGAACGGCGCGACGCCGCGCGACACCGCATCTTCCATCGGCAAGGTGCCGGCCGAGAACGGCTTGTAGCCGTCGTTATAGGCCTTGTCGAGCACCGGCGACATCACGAACAGCGTCAGAAACAGCGACAGGCCGACCAGCACCTGGTTGGGTGGCGTGGTGGTGGTGCCGAGCGCCTGGCGCAGCAGCGACAGCACGATGATGATGCGCGTGAAGCTGGTCATCATCAGCACCATCGCCGGCAGGAACGACAGCATCGTGAGCAGCAGCATCGTCTGCACGCTCAGCGAGTACGTGGTGCTGCCGTTCGGGCCCGGCGTCGCATTCAGCGCGGGCAGGCCGGCCACCTGGGCGAACGACAGCGACGGCAGCGCGAGCATCAGCGCGGGCAGCACCAGCGCCGCGACGATCGCGAGCGGCTTGCGGGCCGTCGCGGGCACGCGCATGCGCGCCCAAACTGCGGACAATACTCGGGCCGCGCTGCTCGAGCGCAGGACGTTTCGATTCGCTTGCATTTACCGCTCTCCGCCGCTGTGACGTTGCAGGCGTTTTGCCGTTTCGTTTTTTAGCGCGTCGCGAAAGCGCTGGCCGAAGCTGCCTTGCAGGCCGCTGCCGGATGACGGAGTGCCGGTGGCCGGATCGATATCGGGGCCGGCGTGGCTGCCGCCTTTGCCGATGGGCGCGCTGCCGGCCGGCATTTCGCACAGCAGCCGCACGTTGCCGGGCGCTGCGCCGAGCACGAGCCAGCGGTCGCCGATTTCGACGACGGCCACGCGCTCCTTGCCGCCGAGCGACGCGCCGCCGATCGTCTTCACGAGGCCGCCGCGCTGGCTGCCCGGCTGCAGGCCGAGGCGCCGCGCGAGCCATGCACAGCCGAACACGAGGCCGATCACGACGATCAGCGCGATCAGCGTTTGCAGCACGGCGCCCGCACCGAGTGCCGGTACCGCGGTGCCGGCGCCGACGCCGGAGGCGACCTGCGCGGCGCGATTGATCGCGTTCATGTCCGCCGCGTGGGCGGCGCAGGGCGCGAGGGCCAGGGCAGCAGCGATGGCCGCCACGGCGCGATACGCGGACGTGATCTGCCCGGCCGCGGCGACTGCGGGTTTCATCGGTTCAGCTTCCGGATCCGCTCGGACGGCGTGATGATGTCGGTCAGACGGATACCGAACTTGTCGTTCACGACCACCACTTCGCCTTGCGCGATCAGGCAGCCGTTGACCAGCACGTCCATCGGTTCGCCGGCGAGGCCGTCGAGCTCGACCACCGAACCTTGCGCGAGCTGCAGCAGGTTGCGGATCGCGATCTTGGTGCGGCCCAGTTCGACCGTCATCTGGACCGGAATGTCCAGAATCATGTCGATGTCGTTGCGCGTGGCAGTCGAAGCGATCTTCGACAGCGGCTGGAACACGCCCGCTGCAGTCGCGTTCACTTCATTGCCGTTCTGCTCGGCGAGCGCCGACGCCCAATCGTCCATCGCGGTGTCGGCCGATTCGGCCGACGCGGCTTCGGCCGCGTCCATCTGCGGCGCAAGTTCCGGCAACGGCATCGTCACCGGGCTGGGGTTCGGGGTGGGGGTCGTGTTCAGATCACTCATATCCGCCTTCCTTCATCGTGTCCGCGGCGCTGATCATCTTCAGGACCCGCAGCGCGTATTGACCGTTAAAAATTCCGTAACCGCATTCCATCACCGGCACGCCGTCCACTTTCGCGGTGATGAATTCGGGGATGTTGATCGGCAGCACATCGCCTGTTTTCATGTTGAGGATCTTTTCGAACGTCACCGGAATCTGCGCGAGATCCGCGGTCAGCTCGACTTCGGCAGCCTGCACCTGCTGCGACAGCACGCGCACCCAGCGGCGGTCGACTTCGAGCGCCTCGCCCTGGATCGGCGACGACAGCACGTCGCGAATCGGCTCGATCATCGAGTACGGCATGCAGATATGCAGCGTGCCGCCGGTCGGCCCGAACTCGATCGAGAATTGCGTGACCACCACCACTTCGTTCGGCGTCGCGACGTTGGCGAACTGCGTGTGCATTTCCGAACGCACGAACTCGAACTGCAGCGGGCGCACGCTCTTCCATGCGGTCGTGTAGTGATCGAATACGAGGTTCAGCAGCTTGCCGATGATGCGCTGCTCGGTCTGCGTAAAGTCGCGGCCTTCGACGCGCGTATGAAAACGTCCGTCGCCGCCGAACAGGTTGTCGACCACGAAGAACACCAGGTTCGGATCGAACACGAACAGCGACGTGCCGCGCAGCGGCTTCACGTGCACGAGGTTCAGGTTGGTCGGGATCGGCAGGTTGCGGGTGAATTCGCTGTACTTCTGCACTTTCACCGGACCGACTGAGATCTCCGCCGTGCGCCGCATGAAGTTGAAGATACCGACGCGCAACAGCCGCGCAAAACGCTCGTTGATGATTTCGAGGCCGGGCATCCGGCCGCGGACGATACGCTCCTGGGTCGCGATGTTGTACGGCCGGACACCCGCGCGTTCGGCCTGTTCGGACGTATCGTCGTGCTCTCCGGTGACGCCTTTCAGGAGGGCATCGACTTCCTCCTGGGACATGAACTCTTCGTGGCCCATCCTAGGTTCCTCGTGCGTCTGTACGCGGTTGTGAGGTGCGCATGCTGGCGCGGCGCAGCAGCGTCACTGCACGACGAATTCGGTGAACAGCACGTCTTCGACGTGTAGCGGCTGGCCGCCGGCATCGGTCGGCTGGCCGATCAGTGTGGCGAGTTCCTTCGCGAGCGCGCGTTTGCCGTCGAGCGGCGCGAGTTCCTCAGGGTGCTTGTTCGACAGCGCGAGCAGCACGCGGCTGCGGATTTCCGGCATATGCGCGCTCAGGTGTTCCTGGGTTTGCTGGTCGCTGAGCTTCAGCGTCAGACCGATACGCAGGTAATGCTGTTCGCCGTCGTCGGACTGCAGGTTGACGGTCATCGGGTCGAGCGCGAAGAACACCGGCACCGGCGCGGGCGCCGGCTTGGCCTGCGCAGCCTGGGCCGGCGCGCTCTCGTGATGGCTCATGTAGAACCAGACGCCGCCGCCGGCAATGCCGGCAGCCGCGAGCGCGATCAGCAAGATCACGAGCAGTCGTTTGATGAGCCCGGGCGAGCGCGGCTGCGCTGCGGCTTGCGGGTTTGCGGTCGTGGTGGCCATGTGTCGTGTCGGTGAGTGCTGCGGCTCTCGCGAGTCAGCGTGAGGTCAATTGGTTAGCGTGCATTGTTGGTTAAACGCAGGCAACGCGATGGGTCGAAAAGAAGGGGTATTCGCGGTTAGCTCATGGGTTTGGGTGCCCCATCAGCGGCGCTGGTGCTGCTATTTCGTTATCGGCCGGATCAGGGGCGGGCTTGAGCCGACGCGCGGGCGCGCGGCTTGCCGGCGTTGAGGGGCGGGCGTGGAGCGTCGCTGCGGAGGTGATGTGGCGGGCGGGCCGCGATGCCGTGCCGCGCGCCAACCGGTGGCGCCGGTGGCGCTCGGCGGGAATCGAGGTGCCGCGGTAAAGATGCATGGCGGGCAGCCCGTTGGCGCCCGCCGCTCGCTTACGCAAACGTATCGACGAGCCCGACCTTGCGGCGCGTCGGCACCGACACCGTCGCGGCCGTTGCCGAGCTGTCGGCAGCATCGGCATAGCCGCCGCGGCCACCGCTATTGCCGCCGCCCTGGCGTTCCTGCTGGCCCGTCTGGCGCGCGAAGCCGTCGCTGACGCTGGTGCTGCCCAAACCAATGCCGTTTTGTTCCATCGCTTCGCGCAGCTTCGGCAGTGCTGCCTCGACGGCCTCGCGTACCTGCTGATGCTGCGAGACGAACAGCGCGTGCGCATGGTTGTCGGCTACCTGCAGCACCACCTGCAACGGCCCGAGGTCGGCCGGGTTCAGCGTCAGTTCCGCGCTTTGCTGATGCGCATTCGACATGAACACGACCTTCTGGCTGAGCGCCTCGTCCCAGTCTTGCGAGCCGACTTCCGGTGCGAGCGATGCAGCGGCGGACGCACCGGCGCCCGATTTCGCCGCTTGCGATGCCAGCGCGTTGCCGGTGGCTGCCGCGCCGCCCTGCACGGCGGCAAGCGCGGCGTTGATCGCGTCGGTGTTTTCCTTCGGGGTGGCCGTGCTGCCGGCAGTCTCGGCCGCCGCAGCGGCTGCAGCAGCCGCTGCGTCTCCCGCGGACGGATTGCTTTGCGCGGCTTGCGTGGTTGCGGCCGTCACGGCCTGGCCATTGGCTTCACCCATGCCCTTCATGCCGTCGGCGCCCTTGCCGTTGCCGAACAGGCCGGCGGCTCCGAGGCCCTTGCCGTCCGCTGCACCGCGCACGCCGCCGGACAACTGTGCGGCCGCCTTGTTGCTGAGTGCGTTGCTGACCGCATTCATTGCATAGTTCTGCAGCGGTACGCCGCCGACGTTTGCCCCGCTCAGCGCAGCGAGCGCCGAATCGGACCTCTGCTGCACGGTCTTGCTCGTTACCTTATGACTGGTCGCCCCGTCGCCGCCCTTGGTCGCGTCTCCCGCTACGGATGCCGCTGCATCGGCTGCAGCATTCGCGGCTGCCGCGGCTGCGTCTGCGCCCTGCGCGTTCGCCGCGGCGTTGGCGCGTGCCTGAGCCTCGGCTGCCGCCGCTGCCGCGGCCGTCGCCGCAGCAGACGCATCCGCCGCGTTAGCGGCTTGCGAGTCCTTCGATTTCGAATCGCTGTTCTTGTCGTCGCCGGATTTGCCGTTGGCCTGCTGCGTGCCATCGGCGGGCTGCGCCGCCGGTTTGCCCGCCGCATCCTGTGTCGCGTCCGACTGCGACGATCCCTTCGTGCTGTCGCTGTT
>Ga0310813_10002851_pt1 | contig 10487 bp, 7 predicted proteins | sample YN3metagenome_FD_203086 | JGI IMG/M metagenome (GOLD analysis project Ga0310813, IMG submission 203086) | Soil microbial communities from experimental microcosm in Duke University, North Carolina, United States - YN3 | ecosystem: Engineered > Artificial ecosystem > Soil microcosm > Unclassified ... | reverse complement strand
TCATTATCCGTTTGCCCGGCAACGACAATTTTTCCATCGGATTGAAGCGCCGCTGCGCCCCATCGTTCTTCGGAAAAATTTGTAAAAGTTGCAACCGCCAAACCATTTCCGTCAAAGCTGTTATCAAGACTTCCATCAGCGTTATACCTGATCAAAGCGAAATCGGTACGGGTATTGCCGGAATATCTCTCGCCCGAAAGAATTATTTTCCCGTCGGGTTGTAAAAGTATATTGACAACCCCTTCAAAGTTACCGACATTTGTGTTGACAACTCCGTTCGTGCCGAAAGTTGTGTCGAGCGAGCCGTTCGGATTATACCGAATGACCGTGTATCCATCTCCAGAACCGGTCGGAAAGGAGATCCATGCCGTTGAGGCGAATATTATTTTGCCGTCCGGTTGAATCGCTGTTGCCGTTTGCGGTGCCAGATTAAATGTGGTCTCAAACTGTCTGGTAAGTATTCCGTCGCCGTCAAACGTCGGATCTAAATCTCCGGCTCTTGCCAAAAGCTGTGAATGAAATGTGAAAAGTAATAAAACAAACAGGATAATAATTTGAAAATTCCTGAAAAATCTGAATTTACTGAGCATTTGAGTAGTTCCTTTTGGTAGAGTCAAAGTGGAAATTTTATATAATTTTGGAAAAAATGTAAAATAAAAAAGTTATTGGATTGAAGAGCCGAAAAATGAGAGTTTTCCCGACTCTCCCCCCGAAGAGTGATTATCCCGCCGCTTTCCGAATCCTTTGAGAGCCTCAGGGAAGTCGGAAACTTAAATTGGAAAGTTTTGCATTTCGTGCGGTAACCGATCATTCTTCAATCAGTGCATACGCCAAAAGTTCGCCGGGCATCATTCCCCGTATATACCGCCAACATTACGGCGGATAATAAAGGTAAATTGTCCCCGGAGGAGGTTTATCAAATGAAAAAGGTTCAAAACCCGCATGACGACTATCGAACTAAATTAGCCAGAGATTTTGCCACGGCGTTTATAGGTCATAAAATGAATGTTACGTTTCGGACGGCACAAAATTATGTGAGCGGTAAAATCGGCGCATTTTGGTTTTTACCGGCTGATCCGGCGATCAAATCCGATCACGAAACTATGCACGAAATCTTTGGTAACTACCAGTAAAAACATACACTTATGAACTATCAAACAATATCCGATATTTACGAGGCGAACGACAAGGTTCGCGCAAAACTGAAAGGCATCGTCGAGCATTTGAACGACGAACAGGTCAACACTCTGCCCGACGGCGAAAAATGGACGGTCAAGGAATTTGTCGAACATATTTCGATCGTTGACGAAGGCATTATGCGGATCTCCGCCAAGATGCTTAACGAAGCCAAGGCGAACGGCAGAACTTCCGACGGCGCGGCAAAATTTTCGGGCGAATTTGTCCAAAAAATTGCGGGCAGTCGCGAATCGAAATTTGAAGCACCCGACCGCGTTCGTCCGACGGGCACCAAATCGATCGCCGAATCTCTGGCGAAAATGGACGAAACGCGCCGGAAGCTCGAAGAATTGCGCCCGTTGTTTGAATCGGTCGAATGCTCGGACGTGAAATTTCCGCATCCGGCGTTCGGCGATATGACGGCGCACGAATGGCTCGCCCTGCTCGGCGGTCACGAAACACGCCACATCAAGCAAATCCAAGGCATTTTGGAGAAAATCACTTAGCCAAAGCTTTAAGTAAAAAAGACGAAAAAAAGCCCTGACTGCGAGGAGGGCAAGCAGTCAGGGTTTAGTTGTCCAAACGGGTGCTTCTTTCTTATTAACTACTCTGTATAATTGCCAGAAGCACTTACTTGGACGTCGGATTGGAATTTTGTGTTGCCTGAAAAAATCAGGAGCGTTTTGAGTCCCGCTGTTTAAGCGGTGCCGTTTATCTTGCGGATAGCAGCCGAGCTTTTCGGCGGGACTCAAAACTTCTTTTAGCGAACCGTCGGAATATCGCCCGTTAAGCCGAAATGACGGAATTCGTAAGTGTTGTCAACACTTCGCCAGATATACCAGTCGCCCGTCGAAGGACGGAAAACCGCGATGTCGGTTTGCGTATCGCCGTCGTAGTTTCCGGCAACCGGAATGTCTTCCGCGAGACCGAATTGGCGAATATCGTAGCCGCCGTTGCTCGATTTCAGGATATACCAGACGCCGGTCGTCGGACGATAAACCGCAACATCGTCGCGTCCGTCGCCGTCAAAATCGCCTTTCACGGGTTTGTCGCCCGTCTGACCGAATCTGACGATGCCGACACTGCCCGTCGCGCTGTTGATCCAGAACCAGAGACCGTTCGAAGGACGGAAAACCGTGACATCGGCTTTGCCGTCGCCGTCCATATCGGTCGTCATCGGAATATCTTCCGCAACGCCGAACTGGACGATCTGATAACCTGTGCCGTTGCTCTTTTGAATATACCAAACGCCGGTCGAAGGGCGGTAAACACCGATATCGTTGCGTCCGTCGCCGTCAAAATCACCGCGCAAAGGCGTATCACTTGAGAATCCGAACTGGGTCGAATAAACACTGCCGTCCGAGCTGTTGTTGATTTCCCAAACCGCGTTGCCGCCCGCATCGCGGAAAACTGCGCGGTCGGTTTTGCCGTCGCCGTCGTAATCCGCCGACACGGGAACGTCCGTTGCAAGTCCGAAATTCTGCGCCGTAAAGCCCTGACTGTTCTGCGAGAACCACGTTCCGCTCGAAGGTCGGAACACCGCAAAGTCGTTACTGCCGTCGCCGTCAAAGTCCGCCCGGTGCGAATCGCTCAGAATTCGTCCCGCGATCTCGCCCGCCGGATTAGCGGCACTGCCGATCACCATCGTCCACGAACCCATTCGCAAAAGCTGAACCTGCTGCGCGGTGACATTAACCGTCGTCGGTCCGAAATGCGCTTCGCCTTCGCGGGTCGGAATCACGCCGAGATCGGCAACCGTTGTCGTTGCTCCGGCGATCACGACCTGGATCAAAGCCGAAGTTTGCGCGCTCGTAAAGCGGTTGAATTCGCCGGTGATCGTCGCCTGTGTTTCGTCGGCGTTCAATAGAATTTTGACTTCGCCAGTCGCGTTCGTGGTCACCGGCGGAACGACCTGTGCGCCGCTCAGATGACCTTCAAAAAATCTGCCCTGCGGCGTGCCGGTCGGCGAAGGCGTGGGACCGCCCGCGGTTGCGAACGTGCCTGACAAAATCGTTGTGCCGCCGTTCTTGAGTTCGATCGGCATTCCGTTCGTGATCACGGGAACATTCTCGCCGCGATCCGAGCGAAGACGTAATCTGCCCTCGCCGCCGCTTTCCATGACGAGATTGCCGACCGCCGCGTTATTGACCGTCACATTGAGAACCGTGCCGCTCGGCAGGCTGACCTGAAAGACGCGGATTTCGAGTTCCGTACGGCTGCTGTGGAGTTCGTATTCCGCATAACCGCGCGGCATCGCGCCGTTGATCGTCGGACCGCTCAGGATCGCAAACGGACCGCCCGGACTCGGCGAAGCGCTCGGCGACGGTGAAGGACTCGGCGAACCCGTCGGTGAAGCGGTCGGGCTTGCGGTCGGACTCGCGGTCGGTGATCCGGTTGGCGAACCCGTCGGTGAACTGGTCGGTGTCGGAGTTAATCCGCCGAAAACGCCCGAAAGAATCACGGTCGCGCCGTTTTTGACCTGAACCGTGTCGCCGTTATTAACCGTCGGAACCGTTTGTCCGTCCTGTGTGCGGAGTTTTAATCGCGCTTTGAAATCCGTTCCGACCGTCACCTGACCGATCGAATTGCCGTTCAAAAATACGGTCAAAACCGCGCCGACCGAATTCACGTCTTCGGATTCGACCTCAAGCTCGCGGTTGCCGCTGGCATAGACATCATACGTCGCCAAACCGTGCGGGTTGACGCTGCCACTCGGCGAAATCAAATTTGCGGTTGCCGTCGAAATCGGAACTTCACCGCCTGCCTGAACTTTATTCTGTAAAACAAACGGTATTGCGACCCACGCAAAAACCGCGACGAATACTAATGATATTTTCCACATTTGCCCATGTTTTCTATCTTTTCGCATTACTTTTTAACCTTCCTAAATTTATTTCCTTATCTGTTGTTTTTTCTGTGAACAGGGGTTACTCAGCAAGACAGTGCAGATAAAGACAATAAAAAGACAAACGCATTAAATTATTTTCAAAAATAAAAAAGCCGACCTGTTAAGATCGGCTTTTTTATTTGAATTTCAACGAATTATTCGGGACAAATCTCTCTTCGCGGTCCGCAGGCAAGATTATTGCTGACGGCGCAGAAAGCGTCGACTCTGGTCGTATCGATATCGTAATTACGCGACCCAAGCGTGCATCTCCAGCTGATTCCCGTGCCTTCAATGCGATCAAATACCTGATGCGGTGTGAGGTCGGGGTTCCTTGATTTGACCAAAGCGGCAATTCCTGCGACGATCGGCGATGACATCGAAGTTCCCGACCATGAGCCGTAGAATCCGCCCGGCAGTGCGCTGATGATGTCTTCACCCGGCGCCACAAATCTGACCCATTCATCGCCGCCGCTTCCCGCCTTATTGATCGTAGAAAAAATTGATAACCGGTCGTAACGATTGTTTGCCGCGACCGCCATAATCTCGACGCTTTCCGATTTTAATGCCGCCGGATAAACTTTGCCGAAAGTTCCGCTATTTCCCGAACCGGCAACCAAAATACATTTGTGATCGCCGATCGGATAGGTTTTGCCGATCTCGATCTCATTTCCGTCATCGCAGTAATCGAACAATCTTTTTAATACTTTGTGATCCTGCGGCAGAACGTCATCGGGAAAAGCCATGCTCATATTGATGACGGTTGCGCCGTTATTCAAAGCCCAGATGATTGCCGCCTGAATCTTCCAAAGCTCGCCTTCGCCGTTTTGGTCTAAAACGCGGATCGGCATAATTTTCGCGCCCGGTGCGGTCAAGGCGACAATTCCGGAAACGTGCGTTCCGTGTCCGAAAGAGCCTTGATGCGGAATGCCTTCCTCGCTCGGGTCATTGTCATTGCCGACAAAATCGTAGCCCGGTACGAGCTTATCGGCAAAAGCCGGATGATTCAGATCAATTCCCGTATCCAAAACCGCGACCGTCACGCCCGTTCCGATCGAGCCGTACATCGGATCATTATGCGCTTGGTCAAGCCGGATCAAATCGGGAAACCATTGTCTGCTGTAACCTTTGGCACTTCTGCCGATCGACCATGTTTTTCCGATCGACCATGTTTTTCCGATCGTCCAGGACAACCCTTCGCGTTCGACCTGAGATAATAAGCGGTTGAACTCGATAGTCAAAATCCGCGCATCGCTGCGCATTGCCGTCAGTTTCTGCTCCGGTGTCTGCCCGTCGGTAATCTTCATTCGATAGGTCGGCGGCGTGCCGATCTGGTCGAGCAAGCTCAGATGATATTGTGCGGAGACAGCCGGTAAATCGTTTTGATTTAATGCGTTGAGTTCAATAATGATTTCGTCCGCAACGCGCGTTTGTCCGCCGCCTTGCGCCAAAACTTCCTGACTGAAATTTGCAAAACAAAGAGTGAAAATTAGTATAAAAAACTGTTTTAAATAAATACTTCCAATAAATTTATCCATTATTGTTCCCCTGATTTTAAATCCTATGTTTTTGCGCCCTCTGCACAGTGCGGCTAATTTTACCAAAAAGACATTGCCGATAAAATTATTTTCCGATCACCGTAAAGGGCGACCAAAAATAAGGGTGTGAATTGTTTTGTATAAAATTTATCTGTGCCAGTCTTAAAGATGCGGCAACTGTTTCGCCGCGTTGCAAAAATGTGTAAAAATCCTTCATCAAGCGGACGGTTGCTTCGTCGCTGACCGTCCAGAGGCTCAAAACGAGCGAATCCGCGCCCGCCGCAAGAAAACCGCGCGCCAAGCCTAAAATCTCGTCGCCCGCATAGATTTTATTCAAACCCGTTTCGCACGCGCTCAAAGTGACCAATGCGGCATTTAGGTTCTGCGCACAAATATCGCGCACGGTGACAAAACCGTCCGCTAGATGAAGACTCGAAAACAGCGGGTTTTCGGGACGAAACTGTCCGTGACAGGCAAGATGCAAAATGTCGAATTTTTGGGCGTTTTGCCGGTAATTTGAAAAATTTGCGCTTTCGCCCGTAAAAGTTTTCGCGGCGGGGAAAATCTTCTGCAAGGCTTCGATTTCCCGGTCAACAAGCGGAATCTTTTCGTCGGCAAAACCGATCAGCAGCGCGTTTTGCGTTTTTCGCGCGGGTTTGTTTGTCAAAAATTGCCAGACCGCCGCGCTCGGGCTGTAAACGATTTCACGCGTTTCGACCAGATATTTTTCGCCCGAATACAGCGCGTGAAACGGAACGTAATGCGTTGCGCCGACCGGAACGATCACCAGATCGCGTCCGCCGATAAAATTTTCAAGCGGTCGGACGAGCTCCTGATAAAGTTTCTGCAAATAGGAATCGGCGCGCTTTTTTAGTTCAACGATAAAATTTCCCAGGTTTTTTGCCCCGTAACGCAGTGCGCCGAATTGAAACTGCAAGCCTTCCAGAAGCGTTAGAATTTTGTTTTCTTTCGATAAATGCGGGACGAAATCGATTCTTTCGCTCGTCACGACAAAAGCCGAAAGCGAATCGTCAAAACAAACGAATTCGATCAGAGCCTTTTGTTTGCCGAGATTTTTTTGCAAAGATCTTAACTCGTCCCGCTCGTTAAGGATTCCATGTTTCGCCGAGTCCTTAACGTCATTCGTGCGCGTGCTTTCGATTTGGCGCATCACGTCGGCGATTTGTTTTTCACGCCGTTTCGCCTCTTTCTGCAAAGTTTCCAATTCCCCTCGTTCCGCATCGGCGCGGTTCAAACGGCTGTAAAACCAATTTAACTGCTCGCGCAAATCTTCGAGTTTTTTTGAAAGTTCGGAAGACGCTTTGTCGTTCATTTGAGAAAAATTGCCGCTCAGACTCTCCGAAAGCGTCCGCGCCCGTGCTTTTTCGATAAACGAAAAGGCTTTTTCCGGATCGTTTTCCGCGAGATGGATTTTCGCCAGATTTTCAAACGGCGCGAGCTTGTCTGCCAGAAAAGCCATCCGAAATTCTTCCGCCGCGAGCGGTGCCCGGATCGTTTCGATCATCCGGACGGCGCGGTTGAAATAACCTTCGGCTTCGCCCGTTTCGTTTTTTCTCAAAGCCAGATTGCCGAGCGAATTCAGACAAATCTGCGCAAGATTTAATTGCTCCTGTTCGATCGATTCGCCGTAGGTTTCGAGCAGAATTTTTTCGGCATTTTTTAAGCGACCGAGGTTTTGCAGAATTTCGCCGTGAAGCCATTTGGCAAAAAGTTTCTGGCGCAGGTTTTCGCTTCGGGTGAGAATTTTTTCAGCCTCGCGAATTTTTATCAAAGCATTCGGAAAGTTGCGGCGCGTCAGCTCAAGATTCGCTTCCGTTAGTTTAACGTCCGCCAACCCGCTCGGATTTTTTTCCAATTTGTAGAGCTGCGCGGCTTTTTTCAGTTCTTTCCGGGCTTTTCCGAAGTCTTTTCTGACCAACGCCACGCGCCCGAAATTTGCCCGCGCCCGGGCTTCGTCGCCTTGCAGTTTCATCTTCCGAAGTCTGCCGGTCACGGTTTCGTAAATATTAAATGCTTCGTCCGATAAATTAAGCGTTTGATAAATTTCGGCAATTTCGAGATCGGCAATGATCGTGCGGTGCGCGACCCCCAATTTTTCGAATTTTTGGCGCGCAAGCTCCAAATACCGCAAAGCCTGATCGTATTTTCCGCGAAACATCGCGAGATTTCCGATCGTCGCTTCGGTTTCCGCTTCGACAAAAAACATCTCGGATTTTTGCGCGTGTTCCAGCGCGAGCGCGTAATATTTTTCGGCTTGCGAAAAATCGTTGAGATCGGCGTAATTGTCCGCCAGATTGGTTTCGCACATCGCGAGCTCGTCAATATTTTTGACTTTTTCAAACCGCCGCATCGCCGAAAGAAAATATTTTTCGGCACTTAAAATATTATTCTGCCGCGAAATGATGTTGCCGAGGTTTTTTTCGATCTTGCCCGCCGCGAGCTCGTCGCCGTACTTTTCAAACACTTTCAGCGCGGCTTTGCCCGTTTTGACGGCTTCCCGGTATTTTCCCAAAAGCGCGAGCGCGATGAGCTTGGCAACCTGTGTATTGGCGGCATCGCGCGGCAGTTTGATTTTCCGGAAAATTTCCGCCGATCGGTCGAGATTTTCGACCGTCTTTTCAAATTTGCCTCTGGTCAGTTCGGCAATTCCCGCGACCCAGAACGCGAGCGCGGCAATTTCCCGGTGCGGATTGATCCTGCACAGATGCAGCAGAACCGAGGCGGTTTTTTGCGCTTTTTTCGGTTCGGAAGTCCAAACTTCGTAACAGATGTTTTTTAATTCGTGAGCAATTTCAAGATCACCGGAGCGCACTGCGTTTGATAGGATTTTTTCCCGTTCGCGGCTTGTTTTGGCTGAAATAAGTCTTTCGGCAATTTTTCGTGAAGGCATAAAATTATTTTAACCCAAAATGATTTACGCGTGATACGAACGAAAGACTCCGAAGCCCGAAAATAGAAAAGCGGCGGAAAAATTAATTTTTCCGCCGCTCTCCTGATGTTTCTCCTACCCCCGAAGAAGAAACATTACCCGATTTCGATGCTTTCAATAATAATTTCTTTGCCTTTAAAGGTCAGCGATAAAGTATATTTATCTTTTGAGATATTTTCAAACCTAAACTCGCCCAATTCGTTTGTTTTTACGGTAAAATTTTTGCCGCCGCTGAAAAGCGCGATTTGCGCTCCGGCGGAATCTTCGCCCAGAACTTGCCCCGTCACCGTAAACCCTTTATTTGCTTGAGCGATTCGCAAATCGATTTGATGATCGCCCGCGCCGAAAAGCATCTGGCGAATTTGCGACGACGAAGCCGAGCGTTCGCCGAAAGCCGCTTTATCAGGCGATAGATCCATCTGCAAAACTGCCAGCACTTTCTGCACGAGCGATTTTTTCGGTTCGGCGGCTCGCGAAAGGAAAAGATTTTTCGACCATTCGATCGAATCTGCCGGCGCGTCTGCCGAATTGTCGGTTTGCATCAGGCGGACGATCTTGTTTAGTAAATCTTCGTTATTGTTTTTCATTAAGCCTGTAAATTTCATCGTTTCAGTTACCTTCTCATTTTGACAGTGCAACTGATCCCGTAAAAAAGACATTTCGACGAAAAATTACTTCGTCAAAATCTTTGCCAGTTTTTGCAAACAGCGCGAACGCATCGGACTGATGCTCGTTTCGCCGACGCCGATCGCCGAGGCGACTTCCGCGTAGCTTGCCGCCGCGTCCTGCAGATAGATCATCGAAAGAATTTTCCGGCAGCGTTCTTCGAGTTCTTTTAATGCCGTGCGGATCTGGTGCTGTTGTTCGAGCTCGATGAGCACGTCGTCGGCAAGCGGCGAAGCGTCCGGGAGACCCGCCATTTCGGCTTCCATTTCTTCCTCGGTTTCGGGCGAATAAAAGCCTTTTGCGCCGCGAATGATGCCCCAGGTTTTAAATTTCGCGGTCGTCACCATCCACGAACGGATGCGGTCGGGCTGTTCGATCTCGTTTAATTTTTCAAAAAGCGTCAGAAAAACTTCCTGAAAAACGTCCGCCGCCTGCTCTTCGCTCAAGCCCGCGCGGCGCGGAATCGTGATGATCAGCCGCTGGTAACGGTCGACGAGCGCGTTCCAAGCCGTTTCGTCGCCGCGCCGGCACGCTCCGATGAGCTCAGCGTCGGTTTTTTCCAAACTCCGGGCGGAAAAGTTTATTTGTTCCAAAACGGCATTGTCCACAATGTTTTATGAAAATTTATTTTGCTTCGCCTGCCGATTTCATTTCTCTCAGCAGATCGTTTGCCGTCCATTCGTTGCCCGCAAAGACCTTCGTGACCTTTCCTTCGGGCGAGATGACGGCGGTGCGCAGAGAGTGATTGATCTGCGTTTTGTCGTTCTGATCGGTTTCATAACGCAGACCGAAAAAATCGGCGATCGCGCGGACTTCTTCATCGTCGCCGACGGCTAATTGCCAGACGCTAAAATCGGGTTTCGCGTCTTTGCCGAGATAGCCTTGCCCGTACGCGCGAAGTTTGGCGGGCGTGTCGTTTTCGGGATCGAACGAAACGCTCAAAAGGCGCATTTTATCTTTGAAATCCGAACCCATGATCTGCAAAGCCGCGTCCGAAAAGTTCGTCGACATCTTGATACAGTAGTCGGGAAGCGGGCAGCGCGCGTAGATAAACGTGATCGCCCAGGTTTTGCCTTTGAAATCCTTGGTCGAGATGCGTTTGCCGTCCTGATTCGTCAAAGTAAATTCGGGAATTTCCTTACCCACTTGCGCGAATCTTTCGTCGACGGGCGGCGCGGCTTGATTCGGATTCGGAGCTAAAACAAGGGCGAGATTTTCAAGCCAGAAAGGTTCTTTGGCGGTTTCGTCAACCACCAGCTCGGCACTGCTGATT
>Ga0310813_10002849_pt1 | contig 10492 bp, 7 predicted proteins | sample YN3metagenome_FD_203086 | JGI IMG/M metagenome (GOLD analysis project Ga0310813, IMG submission 203086) | Soil microbial communities from experimental microcosm in Duke University, North Carolina, United States - YN3 | ecosystem: Engineered > Artificial ecosystem > Soil microcosm > Unclassified ... | reverse complement strand
TCTCATCTTGTCACTAACGCGATCGAACATCGGGCGGCTTACCTCGTATTTCTCGCAAACGCCCTAACCCGTGCTCGCTTTCGATATCGTAAATGTATCCCGCCGCGCAGTAGTTCCCTTTTACGGTCCGAAGTTAATGAAGCGATCAACGCTCCACTCGTCCCTGGGGTTAAGAGCGACCATCAAGGCGCAGAGGCGCCAAATTCCGAAAGCTCCGGCAGCCCCGACGATGCCGTCAATCGCGTAGTGCCAGCCGAGCGCAATCGACAGGATCCAGATAGAAATTGCCACAATGATGATGGGTACGAGCCATCTACGGGCGAAGACTGCCGTCGCGATTACTATCCACGCCATCGTCGCGATATGCAAGGAAGGCATGGCGGAAATACCGCCACCGGGCTCAAACTGCCCTTTTTGATAGGTCCACCAGAGGTAATCGGCCAACTCTCGAGTCTCGGGAGTCATGCCGAACCCTATGAAACGATCACCGTATTTTAGATCAGCATAAAAAACGGGTCCTGCGGCTGGCAGCAACGTATGGATAACTGGTCCAAAGACTGACCACAGCAAAAAATATGTAAGCAAAATAACGGTTTTCTCACGAGACGGTCGCTGGTTCAGAACGTTAAGTAAAGTGAGAACCAACAGCGCGAACCATACACGGTGATAAAACAAAGCAAGTGGCCGGTTGTCCAGCCAAGTCAGCAACCTCCACGGATCCGTGAAGAATATTGCATGATCGACATTTGCCAAGAGCGGATCCGCCCAAAACGGCACGAGACGATTAAGCAGCTGCTTCACCCACATGAACATCGCCATGTTCGCGCCTGCCAAAAGTAGGCCAGCGACGAGCCAAGTCAGGTGTCGGTAATTGTTCGCGAGATACGTGCGAAATCTTGCCAAAGGCCGGTCCGCTCCCGAACGAATCATCCGAACGGTTGACCCGAGAACCATCAGAGAGGCCATGCCCCCGGCCGCAACCAGCCAAAGAGGCAAAATAGCGAGGGCTGCAGCAACGGCTCGAAAATCAGGTGTCTGCGCCAGAGCGAACGCCCCGACCGCCAGTGTCAAGACAGAGCCCGGGACAATCCAATACAAATCGTTCGCGGCGCGCCGGGTACAATCCACTCGCGCGCATCCTGGTCGGTCAGCCATCTAAAGCCGGTCCGGGATTGCAGGATTCAATTGACGCTTCCAAAGAAACAGCGGCGCCATTTTCCAGCAACCAAACGCTCCTACCCCGGCAAAAAGGCTATCGATGAAATAATGCCAGCCTAAGGCGATCGAGCCTAAGAAGATCACAGCCCACCAAAGCCATGCCAGGACGCGCGATCGCGGCCAAAGCGTTTGAACTGCGAGCGCAGTCCAGGTCGTCGTCGCAACATGCATAGACGGCATCGCGGAGATACCAGCTCCAATGACCGAGCTATGATGAATGTAATCACTCCAAAGGTAGCTCGTCATGACTCCCACAAGGGGGGCGTGGTGTGCATTCCGTTCGATCAATCCCGCGAAATCGGCCCGTCCGACGACTTGGCCATAAAACACCGGCCCGGCAGAGGAGAGTGCGTATTGTCCGATCACTCCCAGCAAACCGACAGTCATGAAGTATGCGAGCAACGCGCGCGATTTGACCCGAGAAGAGGGCAAGGCCAGCATGAAAATCAGGACTGCGAATTTTACCGGACCCCAAAAAGGATAGAGGACATCAAGGGGGTGGACGAGGGATATTGGAATGATACGCCAGGCGTCCGTGCGGAGCACTATACGGTCAGCAGCGGCCAACAAAGGGTCGGCCCAAAATGGCACCACGTAGGGGAGCATTTGTTTGAGCCAGGTTAGGGCTCCAATCTGTAACGCGATCAGCTGAAACCCAAGCAGGTAACAAATCACTGCACTACCATTGGTCTCAGAACTGAGGCGTTCAATGGGTTCTTCTTCACCCTCGGCCCATAGTTGCCAAAGGCGTTTGAGAAATAGAAATAGACCGCAAATGAACGACACGACTGCTGCGAAGATCATGTAACTCACAGTTGGCGGCATTTCAGGGGCTCGGACCACCGCACTGACGAAAAGTGCGGCAAGGTATTGCGCCGCAACGAATGTTGCGGCGGGCGCGATCCAAGAGCTATCATGTGCGACGCTGACCGAACGATGACGAACTGCGGTGGCTGCCACTTCGCTTCCTAGAGTTTGGGCTCGAGCAGCCATCCAAGTATCGAAGTAACATAGGCAAAAGTGAGGATGGCAATTGGAGGTAGTGCCAGCCATTTCTCACGAGGCATGTTGAGTAGTCCTGGGAACAGGCGCTTGAACACGGCCAATCTCAACCCTGCACCTGAACCAGCAAAAGCTTGCGCAACTCGTCCTGGAATTGGTGCAGCTTCGCGCCCTCGAGATGCGCGGGGCCGCCGCTGAGCTTCACCGACGCCGGGTTCACCGGCCGGCCATCCTTCAACACCTCGTAGTGCAGGTGCGGGCCCGTCGACAGGCCGGTCGAACCCACATAGCCGATCACCTCGCCCTGGCGGACGTAGCTTCCCGAGACAGCGGCGATTCGGCTCATGTGCCCATACATGGTCGCGATTCCGCCGGCATGCGCGATCTCGACCATCTGCCCATAGCCGCCATGCCATCCCGCGGACACGACCCGGCCATCGGCCGCCGCGTGGATCGGAGAGCCGTACGCGGCTCCCAGGTCCAAGCCAGCGTGCATGCGCCGATATCCCAGGATCGGATGGAAGCGCTCACCGAAGCCGCTCGTCACTCGTCCCGAAACGGGCATGCGCATGCCCTGCTGGTCCTGGCCGCCAACCCCATCCGCATTGACCCAGATGACCTCTTTGCCGTCGGTCCATTTCAGGAGCTCGACGTCCGCACGAGCAACGCGGTCCATCCCGATGTAAACAAGCTGGCCGAGCGTTCCATCTGGCTTGCGCTCGATCACCAGGTCGAACTTGTCGTCGACGCTGAGTCCATCGGCGAGGCGGATCGCTTTGCCGAGAATCCACACATATTCGCGGCCCTGGCGTTCAGGGACGCCGGCCGCCTGAAGCGATTGGGTGAGGTTCGACCCCACCTTGCCGGTAAAGCGCTGGGCATCCGGGTCAGCTGCCTCGTTAGCCGACGGAACCAGTGGCGGCGGCGAGTAGCTCACGGGTACGGGCGAAACTGTTGGCGCCGGTACCGGGGCGTTGGCGGGAGCACGCGAAGGCGAGCTTGCGACCGCGATCCCGATGATCGCAGCGGCGGCAATTCCGCCGATCAGCCCGAGACGGCGCGCACGAACGGCCGCACGAAAGCGCGTCTTGTTATTGGCAGTGGATAAAACGACATGCTTCACAGCCGGCTGCCCCCCAGGACGTCGGCTCGGTTCCACGACCCTTTTCCCGCTTTTAGGGTGTGCTCGTCAAGCGCTTGGAATTGAGGCTAAGTCCCAAGCTGGAGCGCCAGTAGCGCGAAGCTCTGCAGCCAATGCTCCCCCATATAATCGCCGGACAGGTGCGGCATAGCGGCGGCAAGATGGGTTTGGGCGTGCTCCGGATAACCGAGCTCGCGCCAGCACCAGGCCCGGCTGAGGTTCAGGCCGTCGAGGTGAGCGATTTTGCCGTCGCTCCGGTCGCTGACGATCGCCGGAGCGAACAGGGTTGCCGGCGCATGGCTTTTGATGCGCGGCAGGAACCGATCGAACCATTGCTGGAATATGCCCGGATTGGCGCGCTTCATGCACAAGGCCTCGATCAAGGCGGGCGAGAGGAAGTCGTCTCCGCTCGGTTCCCACGCCTGGCAGTCGCGATCAGCGCCGAACCAATGAACGGAACGGTCGCGAATTTGACCGGCAAGTGCGGGGTCGAACCGATCCGCCCATTCCAGCGAAAGGATGAGCGCGAACGCCGTGTTGAAATGCGTCCCCGCGCGGATCGGGTAGGTGAGGATCTGAAGGTAATCGCGAAGGCGATCCGTGAATGCTCTTGCGAGCGGTTCCAGTTCCCTGCCCCAGCCACGCTCCTCGTGTCGCATCGCTTCGAGATGTAAATAGAGCAGCCAGGCCCAGCCGTACGGTCGCTCGAAACCACGGCTCAACGGCCGGTCGAGATAGGCGAGTTCGGCGCCGACCTTCTCCGCGGTGAAGGTCTCGTCCGCGAGCTTCGCAACCTCTTCGTTCGGATAGAGCCGGTGCAGCGTCAGCAGCGTCCACCAGCCATGGACACAGCTATGCCAGTCGAAGCTTCCGAAGAAGATCGGATGAAGCGCGCGGGGAGTCTGTGCGTCCGCGTCGCTTTCAAGAACATGGTCGAGCTTGTGCGGATATTCCTTGGGCACATGCCCAAGCGCGATCTGGCTCATTCGTGAAGCGAGGTCGTGGTCGAGTTTCACCGGAATGCCGCGAAATAGAGAATGAGGATGTTCGCGATCAGCAAGGGTATCGCTGTCGGCACCTGCGCCTTGATCACTCCATATTGATTCCTGAGCTCGAGCAGCGCCGCCGGGACAATGTTGAAGTTGGCCGCCATGGGGGTCATCAGAGTTCCGCAAAAACCGGCCAGCATCCCGACGGCGCCGATGACCGCCGGGTTGCCGCCATCCTGGTGAATCAGGATCGGCACCCCGATCGCGGCCGCCATCACCGGAAAGGCGGCGAAGGCGTTGCCCATGATCATCGTGAACGCGACCATGCCGAGTGCGAACAGAAGGACTGCAAGGAAGATGCTGCCGTGCGGGATGATCGCTCCGATCATCGCCCCGATCGTCGTGCCTAGACCCGCCGCGGCGAAAATTACCCCGAGCGATGCGAGCATTTGGGGAAGAACCATGGCCCAGCCGATCGCATTGGCAAGCCGGCTCCCTTCGTCGAGAGAGGCCAGAGAGGGCGGCCGCAGCCATAAATAAGAAACAATCAGCGCGATGATGACGCCGCAGCCGAGCAACACCAGCGTCACGGCTTTCGGATCGATGAGATTGAAACCCTTCAACGGCGTATAATTGAACGCCAAAGTGCCGACGAACGCCGTGAATGGAATGAGCAGCGCCGGCAGGAACAGCCTGTTGCCGTATCGATCGGATGATCGCTGGCGCTCAGCTGGCGTTGCCGATTCCTTCGAGCCGCGACCGATCAGGTGGAAGCCCGCGATCGCCACGAGAGCAAGCACAAGAAGGCCGTTGCCAACGTCGCCGAAGAAATCCCCAAACCAGAAGCTTGCCGCCAGCAGGAGCCAGAAGGCCGCGTTGCCCCAACGCTTCGGATTGGTTTCGTCACGCGCGCTGCCGACTGAAAATCCCGCAAAGACGGCGCCCGCCAGGACGTAAAGCCAGTGGAGGTCGATCATGCTTGCTCGCCATTCCCGCCAATGCGGGGGTCCCGACTCTGTTCAAGACCAGCGGAGGCCTCGCTCCCGCGGGGATGACGGGCCAGGGCTCGATCCAACAGTAGCAATCGCGTGCTGTGGATCAGGAAGGCGCAAATCGCAGTCGGGATCGCCCAGACCGACAACTGAAACGGCGTCAACTGTATACCGAAGCTCGCCAGCGAACCCTGGATCAGCAGGATGGACGCGATCGCGAGGAAAATATCTTCTCCGAAAAAGAGGCCGATATTGTCGGTCGCCGCCGACATGGCCTTCACGCGTTCGGCAGTATCTTCGTCGAGTTCCCCATGCGCCCTTTCGGCTGCCGCAATGGCCATGGGCGCTACGAGAGGCCGCACCGTCTGCGCATGGCCTGCCACGGAAGTCAGTCCCAGCGCCGACAGGATTTGGCGAAAGGCGAGATAGACGATCAACAGGCGACCGGTCGTCGCTCCCCGGATGCCGGCGATCAAAGCGCGGGCACGTTCCTGCAAGCCGTAACGTTCGAGCAATCCGACGACCGGCAGGATAATCCAGATGATTGAAACATAGCGGTTCTCGTTGAAGCCGTGCCCCAGCGTTCCGAGGACTTTAACGAACTGCAGGCCGCCGAGCAGCCCGGTGACGATCGCAGCGACGGCGACCACCAGCAGAGGATTGAAGCGCAGCGCAAAGCCAAGGACGACCAGAGCGATGCCGAGCAGCGGCCAGTAATTCATTCCCCCGCCCTTCCGTACCCGCCCCCGCCGGGCGTTTCGATAACGAACCGGTCGCCGACGTCGACGTTGGTCGATTCTGTCGCAGTCAGCATCTCGACCGTGCCATCGGTCCGCTCAACCCAGTTGCGTCCAGCCTGGGCATCCGCTCCTCCCATAATTCCGCGCGGTGGAACGCGCCGCCGGTCTGCAAGGATGTTGGCGCGCATGGGTTCGAGGAAGGTCACCGAGCGCACGACTCCATCGCCGCCCTTGCGCGCTCCGGGCCCGCCCGAACCGCGCCGGATTGCAAACTGATCGAGCCTCACAGGCAATCGGGTCTCCAGGATTTCAGGATCGGTCAAACGGCTGTTGGTCATGTGCGTCTGGACGGCGCTGGTTCCGTCGTGATCCGGGCCAGCGCCCGAGCCGCCCGCGATCGTCTCATAATATTGGTGACGTTCATTGCCGAACGTGAAGTTGTTCATCGTACCCTGGCTCGGCGCAAGCCGGCCTGTCGCGGCGAACAAGGCATCGGTCACGACCTGGCTGGTCTCGACATTCCCGGCCACCACGGCCGCCGGATAGCTCGGATTGAGCATCGAACCTTCAGGAACGACCAGCTTGATCGGCCGCAGGCAGCCGTCGTTCATGGGAATCGCGTCGTCGATCAAAGTGCGAACGACATAGAGCGACGCGGCGCGAACGATCGAGAATGGCGCGTTGAAATTGTCCGAGAGTTGATCGCTCGTGCCGGTGAAATCGAAGGTTGCCGATCGGCTCGCCTTGTCGACGGTGATCTTCACGCGCACATGAGCGCCGTTGTCCATCTCATAGTCAAACTCGCCGTCGTCGAGCCGACCAAGCAGCCGGCGAACGGATTCCTCGGCATTGGCGAGCACATGGTTCATGTAGGCCGCGACGACTTCAGGTCCGTATTCGCGCGCTGTTTGCGCAAGCACCTCTGCCCCACGTACGCAGGCCGCGAGTTGTGCTTTCAGATCGGAGAGGTTTCGGTCGGGATTGCGCGCGGGCCACTCTCCCGAGCCAAGCAGCGAGCGCATCTCGATCTCGCGGAAATGGCCTTCGTCGACGAGCAGCTCATTGTCGACCAGCACGCCTTCCTGCACGATCGACCGGCTGTCAGGCGGCATTGAGCCCGGCGCAATTCCTCCGATGTCGGCATGGTGGCCACGGGCAGCGACGAAAGCCGTGGGCTCGGCTTCTTCGCCGTAAAAGACCGGCACGATCACAGTGATGTCTGGCAGGTGCGTCCCGCCGCGATAGGGATCGTTCAGAACGTAGGCGTCGCCGCGGCGGATTCCGCGTCCGTCCCTGCCCTCGCCGCGCGCGTCGATGATCGTTCGGATACTCTCGCCCATTGAGCCGAGATGCACCGGAATGTGCGGTGCATTTGCGATCAGCGCGCCGTCCGCGTCGAAGATTGCGCAGGAGAAATCGAGCCGTTCCTTGATGTTCACGGAAGTCGCGGTGGACTGCAGCGCGACGCCCATTTCTTCCGCGATCGCCATGAAGAGGTTGTTGAAGATCTCCAGGCGGACCGGATCCACATCCGTGCCGATCGCTTTCTCGCGGTCAAGCGGAACGGCTCGATTGAGGATCAACGTCCCGTCGCTAGCCCTATCCGCTCGCCAACCTGGCGCGACGAACGTGGTCGAGGAAGGGTCGAATATCAAAGCCGGGCCATCGATGACTTCGCCAGCGGCGACCGCCTCCGAAGCAGATTCCGCTGGCGGCGGCGTGTGGCCGATCGCCTCGACCACGAGCGCGTCGACAATCACCTCTGCGCCCTCGTCGACATAGCCGAACCGTTTCTTGTGCAGCTCGGTGAAGGCGGCATGCATGTCGGGAGCAGATGCGATCGCGATGTCGAGCGTGGTATCGCTTCCCGTCGTTCTCAACCGTGCCCGCTGGACCAGTTCGATCCGTTCCGCATGCACATCTTGCGCGATCAACGCAGCGCGAGCGCGCTGTTCAAGCTCTGCCAGCGTATCGGAAAAATCTTCGCCGAGGGGCCTCAGCCAGCTTGTTTCCCGAATAGCTTTCACATCGGCAATTCCGATGCCGAATGCCGAAAGCACGCCCGCAAGCGGATGGATCAGGATGCGTTCCATCCCAAGGGCATCGGCCACGGCGCATGCGTGCTGACCGCCCGCGCCGCCAAAGCAGGCAAGCGTGTAACGGCTGACGTCATGACCTCGCGCGATCGAGATTTTTCGGATCGCGGCAGCCATGTTGTCGACTGCGATCTCGAGGAAGCCCTCGGCTATCTGCCTCAGGTCCTTGCTTCCGACCTGCTCGGCGATTTCCTGCAGCCGCGCCAGCGAAGCTTCGGGATCGAGACGTTCGTCGGCGTTCGGCCCGAACACCGCCGGGAAATGCGCGGGGTCGATGCGGCCCAGGAAAAGATTGCAGTCGGTCACCGTCAACGGGCCGCCGTTGCGATAGCAAGCCGGACCGGGGCTGGCTCCTGCCGACTCGGGTCCGACCCGAAATCGCATTCCGTCGAACCTGCAGATCGAGCCTCCGCCGGCGGCGACGGTATGAATTTGCATCATGGGAGCTCGGATCCGGACGCCAGCGACAACGCTTTCGTCAGCTAGCTCGAACTGCCCGGAATAATGGGAAACGTCGGTCGACGTGCCGCCCATGTCGAAACCGATGAGCCGATCAGCGCCATGTGGCTCGCTTGATGCTACCATGCCGACCACGCCCCCCGCAGGTCCGGACAGGATGGCATCCTTTCCTCGGAAAGCGGTCGCCTCGGCCAGGCCGCCATTCGATTGCATGAAATGGAGATCGGTCGCGCCGGGCAGGCCGGCCGCAACGCGATCCACATATTGTCTCAGGACCGGCGAGAGATAGGCGTCGACGACGGTCGTATCGCCGCGTCCGACGAGCTTGATCAGCGGCGCAACTTCGTGGCTGACCGAGATTTGGCGAAAGCCGAGCGCGCGCGCCATTTCCGCCAAGCGGGCCTCGTGCGCAGTATGTATCCATCCATGCATCAAGACGATCGCCAGCGCATCGACACCTGCCCCACGGATCTCCTGCAGCGCGGCCTCGGCACTCGACTCGTCAAGGGCGACTAGAATTTCGCCACCCACGCCCACCCGCTCCTCGATCTCGACCACCTGTTCGTAGAGCATCGACGGAAGCACGATGTGGCGCGCGAAAATCTCCGGCCGCGCCTGGTAGCCGATCCGGAGCGCGTCACCGAACCCTCGAGTGATCGCCAGGGCCACTCTTTCGCCTTTGCGCTCCAGCAGGGCGTTGGTCGCGACTGTGGTCCCCATCCGGACCTCGGAGACCGTCCCACCTTCATCGGCGATCACGCGCCGGATCGCCTCGAGCGCGGCATCTTCATACTGCCCCGGATTTTCCGACAGGAGTTTCTCTACCCGCCGGGCTCCGTCCGACGCGCGAGCGATCACATCGGTAAAAGTCCCGCCACGATCGATCGCAAAGGCCCAGCTGCGCTCCACAGGGACGCTCAAGCATAACGATCATTTCACTTCCAGCCGTGGAATCTCGTCCCTATGGCGCAGCCATGACTGTTCTTGTGACCGGAGTTGCGGGATTCATCGGTTCGGCAACTGCGCGTGCCCTCCTAGATCGCGGTGAAGAGGTCGTCGGAATCGACAATCTCAACGATTATTACGACCCGGCCTTGAAGCAAGCGAGGCTTGAGCGGCTCTCAAGCCAGTTCGACAACCGCTTCCGGTTCGAGCGCGTCGATTTCTCGAACGCGAACGCGCTGAATGAGATGGCGTCTAGCCACGATTTCGATCGCATCGTGCATCTCGGTGCCCAGGCCGGGGTTCGGTACAGCATCGAGAATCCCGGCGCTTATGTTCAATCGAACCTGGTCGGACATTCGAATATGATCGAGATCGCTCGCCAACGTCGGTCGAGCCACTTCGTCTACGCCTCCTCGTCATCGGTTTACGGCGGCAACAAAAGCTTGCCGTTCCGCGTCGAAGATCGGGTCGACCATCCGCTGTCGCTCTACGCAGCGACGAAGAAAGCGGACGAGCTCATCAGCGAATCCTATGCGAACCTCTATCGATTGCCGATGACGGGTCTTCGGTTCTTCACGGTCTACGGGCCCTGGGGCAGGCCCGACATGGCGATGTGGATCTTCACCAAAGCCTTGTTCGCGGATGAGCCGCTGCCGCTTTACAATCGCGGAGAGATGCGGCGCGACTTCACCTACATCGACGATATCGTGCGCGGAGTGATCGCATGTCTGGATGCTCCGCCCGCTGACGATGGCACGCCGAAGGCCGGCGGAAGCACCGCGCCGCACGCGCTGTACAACATCGGCAATCACCGGAGCGAAGACCTGATGCGCGTCGTCGAGCTGCTCGAGCAGGCTGTTGGCAAGAAGGCTCTGATATCGCCGGAACCGATGCAGCCGGGCGATGTGAG
>Ga0310813_10002848_pt1 | contig 10494 bp, 7 predicted proteins | sample YN3metagenome_FD_203086 | JGI IMG/M metagenome (GOLD analysis project Ga0310813, IMG submission 203086) | Soil microbial communities from experimental microcosm in Duke University, North Carolina, United States - YN3 | ecosystem: Engineered > Artificial ecosystem > Soil microcosm > Unclassified ... | reverse complement strand
GCGCTCGGGTTCCAGTGTCCGATCGCCCGCCAGACGCGACGACATCCACTCCCCGCGCCGCGGCGCACGATCTTCCACATTGAACGCCCGGCTGTCCGTCTGCATCGCGTTCACTGGCCCAAACACCCCGATCCCCTTCGCCACCACCACCGCCGCCTCCTCTGGTAGGAGCGGACGCGCCGTGTTCAATTGCGCGGCAGGTGTCAGATCTTGGATCGGATACTGGACAGGACCCCCGCCTCCGCCCGCATACCACAGTAAATGTCCCAGACCGTGGCGCGTCTCCCCGCGATCCGCCGTCGCCTTCTGCTTCCTCGAATCCCTCACACGCGCACTGGACTCAAAATTCCGGTACTCGTCCTTGTGGAACGCATCCGCGCCGCCCGGCCGTCCGACGCCAGGTTGGGGATCGTACGTTTCGTTGATTGGCGCCGGCGCCACCAGATCGTAGCGCATGCACTCCTTCAAGAAGAGCACGCCCGAGACGAGCGCAAAGTTCGCCATGGCGGATGCGAACTGGTATTCTGCCTGGACACGTCCATCCCCGACGGCATCCATCAGCGGATCCAACGTCTGCGACTTGGCCATGTGGATGTAGCGATACACCACACGCAACGCAAAGTTGCTGGAATCCTCCGGATGCACGGCCGTCACCATCAACGGAATCTTGCCCGGATCCGTGCCGCGTCTGCGCTTGAATCCAGAACTCATCCAGTCCGAAGGCTGTGGCGGCTCCGCCTTGGCCAGTGCGCCAATGGGCATGTAATCGTGCGCCAAGAGTTGCACGATTCCGGCAATCTGCACGGCGAAACTCGCCATCGCATTGGATCTCTCGCGGTCGAATCGGTGATCCACGAACGCCACACCGAGAATCTGGATGTGGCTGGATACGAGATCCTGAATGTAGGCATCCGCGTGGTGCGACAGCTTCTCCTTGATGCCCTCCAGCTTCCCACAATTGCCTGGGATCCCAGTCAGTCCGTTGAAGGATGTGCGCACCTTCGGGATCCCGAACATGCCACTCTTCTTGTGGTTGGTCAGCGTCCACACGAGATCGCCGCGCTCAATGTCAAACTCGCGATCCATTGCCTGTGGACTGTAATAGTACTTGTCATTGGTCGTCTTCTGGTTGGCGATCCCTTCTGCATCCATGGCCACCGTGATGCTCGCGTATCCCGCGGGATACGGAGTGTTGTCGGTGGGCTGCCCGGGCCATTGTGCGGAGGAGGCCATTTTCTCGAGATACGGGTGGGATTTGAGTGGATTTGGTCAGCGGATTCCGTCAGAGATACATATCTAGGTCCGGACACGGTCGATTTATATAGATGCGCTCGGTAAATCATTGCACAAACGTTTATTAGATAACTCGTAATCTCGGAAATCTCAAGATCTAGGTCAACAATGAGATTCGCGATCTGTAGAGTCCAGTCCCATAGTCATGGGCATGGATCTCAATGGGACAATACGACATCAGCTGCACCCACTCCGAGTTGACCGCCACGTTGCGATTGTCCGATCGCGGAGACACGGCCGCGGCAATCTGGTCCGTGCTCGGCACTTTTCCCACCGGCGAACGCACCGTGCCAAGCGGAATGTACAATCCCGTCATGCCCTGGATCGAGGTATCCAGCTGCATCGCCGCCTGGTTCGTCCCACGGAATGCACGCACAAAGTACTCTAGATAGCGGAGATCGATCTTACATGGATCGCGCTCATTCCAGAAGCTTTCGCGCGCCGCATCCGGGAGACGCTGGAAGGCATTCTCCATCGTCCGCCGCGAGAACGCATCTTGGTCCGGACGGAATGACGGATTCCCGCGATCGTAGCGCCCCGCGATCGGGAAGCGCTTCCCGAGATTGCATACGGGCCAAATCTCCAGCGGCGCAGTGGATGCGACAATCTGCTTCCATCCCATGGATTCCTCACTGTTGAAGGCATACGGATCCATGAACTTCTTGACGATCAGTCCCACCTCTTGGCCGGGCGAGGTCGCCCGGAAGATGTTTGGCAACTTGGTCCGTCCTTCTGCGTTGCATACAAAACTGCGCACCAGACTCGACTTGTGGTAGTCGTCCGCCATCTGCACGTGATTCGTACTCGGATCCGTGGTGATCCCGAGGAAATCCACCGTGTCGCAGAATCGATTCAGGGAATAGATGTTGCTTCCTTCCGTATGCGTCAAGAAGTTGGAATCGTCCAACACAGAGCACCCGAATCGCGTCCGCTTCCGCGCCTTCACATCTTCATTGGCCGCATCCAGAATCGCGTCGACGCTCGTGCCATGCTCGATGGATTTCTGCCACTTTTGATGCGAATTCCGCAAGGTCAGATTCATGTCCCACATGGCCTTGGCCTGATTCACGTGCGACTTGTGGATCCCGGAATACAAGCCAAACATGATATCGCCCTGGTTGCACATGGCGATCCGCCCGCCCTTGTCCGCCTGCACATTGACAATGTACGGAATCTGCGGCTCGAGCTGGTCTTCGGTCGTATCCGTGTACGCGATGGGTGGATTCCTGAGGACTCCGCCGGGCGCACTGTACGCCCCGCGCCCGGGAGGCGTCGCGCGGGATACATTGAGCGGACCGCCACCGGGCACGGACACGTATCTGCCCGGAAACGTGGAATGCTCGCCGCCGGGAAGGCTGGTCGCGGCCGACATTTTTAGAGTGGAATCAAAAGAGATCTGTGGAATGAGAGATTCGCGCGTCTTATAAAGTTTGGAGGTGATATTTAGTAATCCTTGAATGCAGAGTTTGAGCCTGAATTCGAGCTTGATGGCCCTGGGCTCTTTCCTTTACCTTTTACGCCCACTCTACGTTTCTTGGTCGGATTCTCGGTCGGATAATCCGCGTTTCTACAATCCAGATAGGCTTTCAATGTATATACAAGAGATCGGTTAAATTCTCTCCATTGGGTGGCGCTCTTGGGGTTGACGAGCGGCTTGATCTTCCGCTTCCTTCCAGATCCAGATACGGATTCCGAATCCGTATCATAGGTGACCGCTTCCACTTCCCCGCCCATTCCATCTTCCACGGCGACCACGTACAATCCATTATCTCGAATGTTCTTTTGCACGAGAAGGATATCATCCACCTGTTCCAGCAAGATGCGCTCGATATTCCGCGTCCGACAGCACTTGTCGTAGTGATGCTGGAGCTGGCACACCTGGATGGAAGGGATGCGCTCATCTATAGAAGAGAGCGGATCATCCAGGGGCGTGGCGATATACAGATTCCAGAAATCCCGGAGTTGGCGATAGAGCTGCAGCCAATCCATCTTCCCGACCTGACTCTGATAGATCTGGTCGAATTTAGTGAGATATTCTGACTGCTCGAGATCGGGATCTCCGAGTGGTCCGTATTCGCACAGGGTGCAACTAACGAGTCCGTCCGGTGTCGGCTTTAGGAAATTCTCGTCTTTGCGCATCTGGTGGATCGTGCGCTTCCGCTTGAGATATTTGGGGTGTGTCGTGGGCGCCTCGATTGTCGCCTCGTCCGCCATCACGGGCGCGCTGAGCCAATCCCCCAAGGTGGCGCCGTGATCGTTTCCCTGATCCCGAGATCGCCCGGAAGACGGAAGCGGACGCGCCCAACTTCCATCTTCGGATCTCTGCAGTTGCAGTAGAGATTCACGGAATCCAGGCATAATGGGCGACTCAATCTGTCCGCTGCTGGAAGCGTCAGACTATAAACTGCACGTATTTCTAAAGAGCGTGCTGGACGATCCCGGCGCGGCGATGGGCACTTGGGCAGGATCTTCCCCCACGCGTTTCTGTAAGATGATCTGGGATGCGCGCCGGAAACGAAACTTGGAATTATGTATTCTGGACGAATCCGGCAAGGCACAGGGCTGGTCTGCGGCCTCGAGATTCGTGCTCGTTTCCTCACAGATTCGAGAAATCTACAAGTGTGAATTCCTGTTTCTATCCGCCGGGAATGGACGAAAGAAGATCCATGAATCCTGGAAGCGGAATTTCATGGTCCATGCGCAATACGGGATTCCTTCTTACGATCTACGGGATCTAGAGTTGGCATTCCGACTCTTGTCGAGATCGTGGCTTTCGCGAGAACTATGGAAGGCGCCCGCGGATGAAGTGTACAAGCTGACGGAGATTTTGCTCTACGATCTCAACTTGCGTCTCGAGCAGATCTTGTGCGAGCTCAAGAGCTCAGATGTGCTTCCGGGGCAGGTTATACGAGAATGCGTGGATACAACGGCGCTATTCCACGGGATGCTGCTCGCTTATAAGAACCGCGTCACAAATTGCGTTCCGGTCACGCCAAACCGGATTGCGCGCTGGGCGCCGGCAATCTACCGTGGCGCCCAATGGAATCGCCAATACGAATCCGCCCTCGACAGATTGCGTGAATATCTGCGGACGGAATTTGTCGAGATTAGCAAAATGGGCCGACTCCCAGAGAACGTTGCCGGATTCTTGCGATTCCTGCTCTTGCCGCTGGATATCTTCTCGAGATACAAGGCGATCGAGAATCTCACGACAGAAAGCCATATCGTGGCATCGCAGCGGATCTTGTCCGTGGCGGAGCTGAACTGGATCGAATTCAAAATGTCATCGCTCAAGGCGGAAGAACTCCTAGATGCACACAAATTCCGTCCAGAACATGCGTGGATCTTTGAGATGGCGTCCGTCGCCAAGCTCTGCAATCTTTTGCTCTGCCAGTACAATGTCCAGTTCCAGTGGATCGCCAATTGCTTTGTCTGTGACCGAGATACGCCGAGATACACGGATGAGATGTGGAATCGCGCGACACAGCAACGTCCGTGCATCTCGACCTTTGGTCCGCACTATTATCTCTCATGGAGGGGGAAAGTCTTTACGAGCGAGGATTTGTACGAGATTGTATTATTGTGGATTCTCATCACACATTCCAACAAATCCGTCGTGCGCGTATCCGCACACGAATCCTACACCCTGCGACGTGAAATAGAGATGCTATATAATAAATGCTTCCCCCGTATGGATCTGGATATGGATCTGCAGCGGGGGTAGCTCAAAACTCAAATCTCAAATCTCAAATATGGATGAGATCCAGTCGTCGCTCCGAGATACCGCGTGTATCGATGGAATCACAGAGGAACTCTTGACGCACGACGAGAGTCGGCGGAAACGTCCGCAGACATGGGCATGCCTCAACGAATCCATCATCCGGATCTGCTGGGATATCCTGTTCAAGAATTCCATGGCGCACGGATGCAGAACCATCAAGAGCAACTATCTGTTCAAGCCGGCGTTCCAGATCTTCACTCAGAACGGCAAGGAATTGCACATGACGCCGGAATTTGGTGACTACTTTGAACGATACTACAAGCAATTTGGCAAGGATTTCCTGGATGCGCTGATGGTGATTGGCGTCGTTCCGTACGATCTCGTGCAGCAAGAGAATGGCCACTTTTACCCGCGAATCCCGGCGCCGAATACGTACATTATCCAGATGACGTATGCGACAGAGAGCGAGAAGCGATATTACCGTGTCTGGCGTCCGAAAAAGTATAGTGTCCAATACTCGAACCAGAAGAATCACGGATACGGTTTCGCATCCGGGATGTCCGTGCCGCACATGGTGGGCGGTCGCGCCTTCTCGGGATTGGGTGGATCCTTCACGGATGCGATGCACGGACAGCTCTCTGGGAATTCCTTTGCGGCGGCCGCGGATCAGTGGTATTGGGATCGGGATATGTATGTGATTGACGGATTGGGATTCGATCCCGGGGTGGACGGGACGATCAACAGTCCACTGTCCGCCATCATCCCGGATATGGTGTTCATGAACTCGCTCTCGGACAAGATGCAGCAGGCGGAAGAGCAGATGATCAATCCACTGATCTTGATGCAATATCACAAGAATGTGGATGCGGAGACGGCCATCGATCCCAAGGTCGCCCACAATCTGCCCGTATTCGATTCCGATGAGTTTGCGCTCCAGACCAAGAAGAATACGGAGATGGTGCAGGAACAGGTGGTGGCGCTGCAGCAGCAATTCGCCGTCCTGCGCAGGATCGAGAAGAAGATGGGATCCGCGGAATACGATGCCGGCGATCGGGATCCGCGGGAATTGATGGAAGTCTCGCCACGCGTCATCTCGCTTCCACGCGGTCTAGAGTTTGTGCGCGGCGACGGATTGGAGCGCCATGTCGGCAACAAGTTCCTGCACCAGCAAGATGTGACGCACGACGCGATCGCGCGCCAATTCGGGATCCCGCTCACAATGCTCAAGAATATCGGCGTCCTGCGCGGATTCCAGGAAGCGCATCGCGAGAACTTCCGGAATCAGCTCGGCGAGGATGCGACGCTGCTCGGGAATTACATGACGTTCATCTTCAACGAAATCTACGGACAGAATACGTTTCTGATGGATACGGGATTGCTGCGGCGCAAGGAGGTGGTGGACGACACGAACTTTACGGATCTGCCGCGCGGACACGGAAAACTCCAGGATGTCAAGATTGACGTGGAATCCACGGCGCCATTGGCGCCAGTGGATGCGGAATCCACCAAAGAGATGTTCAAGGAGAAGGGCGCCGCGCCGCAGCCCGACGAGGCGATCGTCACGGACAAGGACAAGCGGGAAGCAGTGCGCGAGCTCAAGCGGAAGAATGTGGAATTCCGCAAGGGCGCGATCGAGGAAGGACCGGAGGGATCGACACGGATGCGCAACAAATCCAAGTCCAAGTTCTCGTCCTATGTGATTACGATTCCAGTGGCGATCCATGCGGAAGCGAAGGTGGCCAAGCATGCATGGGATGTGGGCGCGATCGATCTGGAAACGTATCAGACGATCTTGAGATCCAAGGTGGGTTTGGGGCGGATGCCATTCAAGAGGAATCCCAAGTTTATTGAGGAGATTGTCAATACGACAATCCGCGCATCTGGTTCGGAGCCGCCGCGTGTGGATTCGCAAAAGCCAGAGGGTGAAGATCTGGGGGTGACGGCGAAGAAATTCGAGCAGGAGAAGAAACCGGCGCCCGGGATGATGGCGGAAGCCGTCAAGAAGAAGAAGCTCACTGTGCGAGAAGTGAAAGAAGTAGAACGACCGAAAGGATTAGACCCGAATTCAGGAGAGAAATCCAAATCCCAAACTGGGCCAGGAAAACGAAAATCGGCAGCGAGCAAACAGAAGGAGCCAGCAGCAAAAAAGAAAAAGGCCGATCGTTCTTGAGATTGAGCCAGCGCCGATTCCACTCGCGTCGCGATCTCGGCCACGTGAGAATCGCGAAATCCGCTTTGGAATCCATGATGTATCCAATAAAGAATCGTATCGTATTTCTCGTACTCTTGCTCTCGAGATGCATATATGGGGTGTGGAAGGAAAACCAGGCGGGGGAGGTGGAATCCGTGTGGTTTGAATCTCTAGTCCGCCAGAATTCCGAATTCTCAAAGATCTCGACATCAGAAGAGTGCAATTCCACGTTCGGATGGGAATTCTGGACGAATCTCAAGAAATCCAAGAGATCTCTCTGCGAATCCATTGTGCAATACGAATACAAGGATTACCGGATGCTGATCATTGAGAATGCATCCCTAAGCTCTGTGGAATTCCGGACAGAAGAGTGGAAGACGCCGTTCGTGGATGCACATATCCAGATGGATCTCGCTTGCAAAAGTGCGGAACTGCGGAAATACGCTCCATTCCTACGCGGCGCGCGGAATGCGAGCCCGAAATGCGAGACATGGATCGAAGATCCGCTCGTGATCCTCCCGTGGTTCGATACGGCAAACTGGTGGCACTTTCTCGAGCAGGGCGTGATGCCCGGATTCACGTATTTCGGTGTGGCGCAGCGAGATCTCCTGGAATCCGGACGCAATCCGCAGATCGCCACATTGCGCTGGCCGGCCGAGCGCAAGTGGAATACCCGAGATCAGGGTGTGTATCCGACCTGGGTGGCGCTCCCAGAAGTGCTGGAGAAGATGATTGGACCCATCCGCGTCGTCCCGCTGGATCCGCTCAAGACCTCAGAATGTTTCCGTACGATTCTGTGGACATCTCATGCGCCGACGCATCTGGCCATCGATCGCCTGGGCGCACACACCTATGCGGATTGCTACTCGCCCATTCTAAGATCGGCAGCAGATCTCGTCCGCTCCGTCATGGGCGCCGCGGCGATCCGTAGTGCGAGACGGAAGATCGTCTATGTGAAACGCGGCGGGAGTGAGTGGACGCCGCACCAGAGATCGAGGACAGTGCGGAATCAGGACGAGATCATCCAGTATCTCAAGGATAAGGCGCGGGCGATGGGATACGAGTTCGAGGCCCTGGAATTCTACTATGAGAACATGAAGCCGGCCAAGGAGCAGATCTTGCGTGTATCCATGGCCCAGGTGATGGTCGGCGTGCATGGCGCCGGACTGGCGACCATGATTGCGCTTCCGCCGGAATCCACTATCATCGAGCTGCGTGTATCCGTCGTGGATACACATTTCCAGCGTCTCGCATCTTTACTGGGACACCGATATTATGGCGTCGCATACCACCGTCTCCACCTGCCGAGCAATGAACTGGATTACATTTGGGATGCAATCAAATAAACGTGCATTTTCAAATATCCCATTGAGATTTGCAATTTGAGATCCAGGACACGAGATGGATGCGGAATCCTCAAAGAGCGGATCCGAGAGTGGCGAGGAATTCCATGTATACAGGATCACGTACGTACCGCCAACTCAGCTCCATTCCCTGAGCCATATTCTAGAATATGCGCGCCACAACTATGGAAGCAAGATTGGATATGGCGCCGTCAAGAAAGTCATGGAGTCCGTAGATCTGGAATTCGACGCTTGCCATGTAATCCGTGAAACGTGCATCGCCGTCATGAGACACGTGGATATGCAGGCATTGCAAGAGGATGGATGTTTTGCAAAGATGCTGGATCTGCAAATCCCGAGCTCGAATATGTTTTCGCATCGAATCTATATCCCATTGAAGAGAGTGCGTGCCCTGTGCCCGAAATGGGATGAATGGCAAATCAAGTCGGAGATCAAGATGAATCTGGAATGTCTCGCGAAAGGCTGGCTGTTTCTGCCGTATCCCAAGAAATCCCGCGTCTTAGTGCACGTCGATAAGAAATCTCCGTCGGCATGCATCGTGCTGAATCCCAGTTTGTCGGATACGACATGCAGTATCATACTCACGTGGTTGCAGAATCAATATTGGAGGAATCCGGACTTGCCGCCGTGTACCAAGATGTATGCGACATTTGGATACAAGAAGAAACCAAGGAGAACTCTTGAGTGTATTCAATAAATCTGTGTTTATACATCGGAATCGGATTCCATATCTCCCCGGCGCAGATCCGGGATGATATCTTCCTTTCCATACGCCACATTGATTCTCTGTCCCTGGACGGGGATGAACGATCCCATCTGTGGGAATTCGTGTGTATTCCCCTGCGTCGTGTGCAAGAAGATGGGCTGGAAGGTGGCGCCGTCGAATCCGCCCTTCCAGTGGATGATGAGCACGGTCCACGAGATGGCCATCATCCACGTCCAATACGCGGCGACGGGAATGTAGAGGATTCCGTCGGGCGTGGTGCCGCCCGATCCCGAGAAGGATCCGTCGAGTGAGATTCCGAGAGATGCGAGTGCGGCGGCGGCGATCATGGTGGAGATGGCCGCGGATCGGACATGATTCCGCGATCGTAAAAAGAGGGTGAACCATAATGCCGACAAGAGAGAGATGGCCATCTGCATCCCGAGAAACGCATCCCATGGATTCTGCGAGTAGTTGTCGCGATTACTCCATACAAACCAGGTGGATGCGACGGCCGTGAACCAGACGGCGACCCAGACGACCGGGAATAGCCACAGATCGGGCGCCCACCATCCGACGCGAGCGCGCATGGATTCGTACCAATCCGCACTCCATACCGTCCTGTAGGCTATGGGTACATGTTTCCGGCTCTTATCCTTGTAGAAATCACCGGGCATCATGATCCCGGATACGTGATTCCATTCGCGAATGTACGGGAATCCCTGGAGGATGGAGATGATGAAGAGGGCGACCCAATCCAGTTGCGAGAATGCCATTTCTGAGATGAGATCTTGAAATCTTGGGATGCGCGATTCCGGGATCCGAGTGTCTATCCCGATTTACCGTGACCATTGTTATATACACCATGGTCCATTTTCTCCAATCCCCGATCTAGATGCAAGTTGGAGTGGATGCGAAGATGAGGTGGACGCTCGTGGTATGCGCCATCTTGGCTGTGTGGATTTCTATGGCGGAGTCCGAAACACATAGTATTGGTGAAGGGAGGAGATTACACGCATTGATGAGGGCGGCACAGGATTGTTTGGATGCTGATGGCTTTCCATATGCACGTACTTGTCTGTCATTAATGGGATTGGTAGAGGCCCCGTGCACCTCGCCGGCCCCGGATCCACCGAATCCAGTATTCGACGCAGAATCCGCCCGGCGTTTGGAGGTTCTGTGGGAGATGTGGGATCCAGGTCGAGTAAAGATGATGGTGGAT
>Ga0310813_10002847_pt1 | contig 10494 bp, 11 predicted proteins | sample YN3metagenome_FD_203086 | JGI IMG/M metagenome (GOLD analysis project Ga0310813, IMG submission 203086) | Soil microbial communities from experimental microcosm in Duke University, North Carolina, United States - YN3 | ecosystem: Engineered > Artificial ecosystem > Soil microcosm > Unclassified... | reverse complement strand
ACCGCGCGCGAGGCGCTCAAGCTCGGCGCCCAGGACTACGTCGAGAAGGAGGGCGACTACGTCGACGTCATCGCGCGCGTGCTGCGCGACGCGGCGGAGAAGCGCGAGCTGCAGAGCTCGAACCGTGCGCTCGCCGCCACCGTGGAGTCGCTGCGGCGGGACGCCCTGCCCGTGGTCGGCGACTCGCCGGCGACGCGCGCGGCGCTGGACTTGGCGCGCAAGGTGGCGGCCACCGACAGCACGGTGCTGCTGCGCGGCGAGAGCGGCACCGGGAAGGACCTGTTCGCGCACACGATCCACGCGCTCTCGAAGCGCGCCGGCGGACCGTGGGTCAAGGTGAACTGCGGCGCCCTCCCCGAGGCCCTTCTCGAATCGGAACTCTTTGGTCATGAGAAAGGCGCCTTCACCGGCGCCGTGCGCCAGAAGGCCGGCCGTTTCGAGGACGCGCACGGCGGCACGCTGTTCCTGGACGAGATCGGCGAGATGCCGCTGGCGCTGCAAGTGAAGCTGCTCCAGGCCATCGAGGAGAAGACGTTCACGCGCGTGGGCGGGAACCGGCCGCTCACCGTGGACGCACGCATCATCACCGCCACGAACCGTGCGCTCGAGGACATGGTCAAGGCGCGCACGTTCCGCGAGGATCTGTTCTTCCGATTGAACGTGTTCCCGATCGTGCTGCCGCCGCTGCGCGAGCGACCCGGGGACGTGCCGAGGCTCATCGAGCACGTGCTGCGGCGTCAGGGCGCTCCGCCGGACAAGCTCACGCCGGCCGCGCTGCGTGCGCTCGAGGGCTACGCGTTCCCGGGCAACGTGCGCGAGCTGGAGCACACCATCGAGCGTGCGTTGATCCTCGCCGGCGCCGACGACGTGACCCCGGCCCACCTGTCGTTCGCCGCGAGTACCCCGAACTCCGAGCACTCGTGGGTGCCACGGATCCCGCCCGAGGGCCTGTCGCTCGAAGCGCTGGAGAAGGAGCTGATTTTACAGGCGCTTGAACGTGCGGCGGGGAACAAGAGCGCCGCCGCACGACTCCTCGGGCTCACGCGTCGCACGCTCTATTCACGCATGGAGAAGCACGGGCTGCGTACGCCGGGTGAGGGAGATGACGGCGACACCGATGCCGAGTGACGAGCGGCGCGCCGGGGCGGTCTCGAGCCGAGCCTGTTGTATGCTCACCACCCCATGAGCGTGCTCCGCGGCTGGCTGTTCGACAACCTGGGTCTCAAGTTCACCGCGCTCCTGCTCGCGCTGCTCGTGTACCTGAACGTCTACACCGACCGGCCCACGACCATGCTGGTGTCGTTCCCGATCGAGTACACCGAGCTCGACGACTCGTTGAGCCTCTCGGGACCGGCGCCGTCGGTGGTGCAGGCCGAGTTGAAGGGCACGGGCAAGCAACTGATCTTCATGCGCGTGAAGGAGCCGCGCGTGAAGCTGTCGCTCGCCGGCGCGCGCCGCGGCCGGCTCGATCGCGCGCTCGCGCCCTCCGACCTGCCGCTGCCGACCGAGGGCGGCATCACCGTGGAGAACCTGGTCGGCCCGCGCGTGGTGACGCTGGACATCGACCGCAAGGTGCATCGCGACATCCGCGTGGTGCCGCGCGTCACCGGCCAGCCCGCGCCCGGCTACCACTGGGTGGGGGTCGCGCTCGTCGATCCGACACGCGTGCGCGTCCGCGGACCCGAGCAGGTGCTGCTCGGGCTCGACTCGCTGGTCCTGGCACCCGTGCACGTGGACGGCAAGCGCGACACGGTGAGCGCGCTCGTGGCGCCCGAGCGGCTGCCCGACTGGTGCACCTCCGACCCGGCGATGGTCGCCGTCCGGCTCATGCTGGAGCGGAACGGCCACTGACGCGGGCGCGCCCCGGGCTCTCGGCGCGGCGCCGAGCGCGCTGTCAGGAAACGCGGTTCGGCCGCACTTGACGCGGCGAGAACGCATGTCACAAATCGTATTGGCACGCTTTCGAGTGCTTGACACCCTCCTGAAAGCGCACCTAAATTCGACGGGTCGCTGAGCGCCGTCCGTCCCGGACCCTCGCGCACATCGACGCTCCGCACGCCCAGCCACAGGGCCGGCCCGCCCTTCTCCGCACAGAAGCCCCGCCGCACCGTCCGGTATCCCCTCTCCGGACGCACCGCATTTCGGTCGCTCCCGCCCGCACCCCATCCGCCCCCGCTCACAGGCGCCCGCCACCATGGACGAGATCATCGAGACCCCAGCCGCGACCGTCGAGGTCGCCGAGACACTGGATCTCCAGCGGCTGAAGACGAAGACGATGGCCGAGCTGCTGTCGCTCGCCACCGAGCTCGAGATCCAGGGCACCAGCGGGCTCCGCAAGCAGGAGCTCATCTTCAAGGTGCTCGAGGCGCAGACCGAGAAGAGCGGACTGATCTTCGCCGAGGGCGTGCTCGAGATCCTTCCCGAGGGCTACGGCTTCCTGCGCTCGCCGACCTACAACTACCTGCCCGGGCCCGACGACATCTACGTGTCGCCGTCGCAGATCAAGCGTTTCGACCTGCACACCGGCGACACCGTGAGCGGCCAGGTGCGGCCGCCGAAGGAAGGCGAGCGCTACTTCGCGCTGCTGCGCGTCGAGGCGATCAACCTGGAGAGCCCCGAGACCGCGAAGGGCAAGATCCTGTTCGACAACCTGACGCCGTTCTACCCGGTCGAGAAGCTGAACCTGGAGACGCGCGACCGCTGCCTGGAGACGCGCATCATCGACCTCGTCTCGCCGATCGGGAAGGGCCAGCGCGCGCTCATCACCTCGCCGCCCAAGGCCGGCAAGACCGTGCTGCTGGCGAAGCTCGCGAACGCGATCGCCGAGAACCACCCGGAGGTCATGCTCATCGTGCTGCTGATCGACGAGCGTCCCGAGGAGGTCACCGACATGGCGCGCTCGGTGAACGGCGAAGTCATCTCGAGCACGTTCGATGAGCCCGCCGAGCGCCACGTGCAGGTGGCGGAGATGGTGATCGAGAAGGCGAAGCGGTTGGTGGAGCACGGGCGCGACGTGGTGATCCTTCTCGATTCGATCACCCGGCTCGCGCGCGCGCACAACGCCGTGGTGCCGCACTCCGGCAAGATCCTCTCCGGCGGCGTGGACGCGAACGCGCTGCAGCGGCCAAAGCGCTTCTTCGGCAGCGCGCGCAACATCGACGGCGGCGGCTCGCTGACGATCATCGCCACGGCGCTGATCGAGACCGGCTCGCGCATGGACGAGGTCATCTTCGAGGAGTTCAAGGGCACCGGGAACTCCGAGCTGGTGCTGGAGCGCAAGATCGCCGACAAGCGCATCTTCCCCGCCATCGACATCAACCGATCGGGCACGCGCAAGGAGGAGCTGCTGCTCCCCGGCGACGTGCTGTCGAAGGTGTGGATCCTGCGCAAGTTCCTCACCGAGCTGAACCCGATCGAGGCGATGGAGTTCCTGGTCGCCAAGATGAGCGACACCAAGACGAACAAGAAGTTCCTGGAGCAGATGAACTCGTAGGTTTGACGCCACGTGGTTTCTGCGTCGCTTCGGAGCCACCTGCCCCCAATCGGGGGTCGGGATGCCGGTCGTCTCGATGTTCTTCGGCATCGTGGTTCGGATGTACTATCTCGAGCATGAACCGGCACACTTCCATGCCGAGTATTCCGGCCGGTGGGCCGTGTTCGACCTGGTCGGCGAGGTTATGCGCGGCGACCTCGGCTCGCGCCGGGCGCGCCGATTGGTCCGGATGTGGGCGCTCAGGAACCGCTCGCGGCTGGAGGCCAACTGGCGCCGCGGGGCCGCTGGAGAGGCGATCCTTCCGATCCCTCCATTGGAGTGAGCCATGAGTTCGTTTCCGCAAGTCGTCGGCGCGGAGTATGTGGACGAGCACCGGATCCGGGTCACATTCGATGACGGTGTGGTCGGTACCGTGGACTTCCAGCCCTGGCTCAAGGGGCCGGTCTTCGAACCGTTGAGGGACGTGGCGTTCTTCCGGCGATTCTTCCTCGACGGCGGGACGGTCGCGTGGCCGAACGGTGCGGATGTCGCCCCCGAGACGCTGTACGAACGCGCGAGCGCTGACCCTCACGTCTGACAGGCGTCACCGTCGGAGGCAGCCATGCCCGATTCCAGCCCGTGGCGGTTCTTCGTCGACACCTACGACACCGAGCGGCTGAAGACGCTCGCGACGTGGTCTTCGTTCCGCGATGACGACCTGCGCTTCCGCTGCGCGGAGCGCGCGCGCACGCCGCTCGAGCACATGGTCCACCAGTGCGTCTCGGAAGACACGTGGATGCGCACGATGCTCGGCATCGAGCTGGCACTCCCGACACTGCCCGCGGACGAAAGCCGGCTCGGCTTCATGCGCCACTACGCGACCGCCTCGGCCCAGCGCCAGGCGCGCCTGGCAGGAATGTCCGCGGAGTGGTGGCAAGGGAACACGAACTTCTTCGATGTGGAAAGATCCCGCGCCTGGGTGTTCCTGCGCCGGATCGCGCACAGCGCACACCATCGCGGCCAGCTGACCGTGCTGCTGCGGCTCCTGGGGCGGCCGCTCTACTCGACGTACGGGCCCACGGCCGACACCGGCGGCCTGTTCGCCGACCGCGCTCCGACCGTGTACCGCTACCACGACGTCGACGAGCTGCTCACGGCCGAGGCCGACGGCGGCGCCTGGCCGACCCTCCCGGGTCCCGGCGAGAAGCCGGTCACGGAGCGACCCTAGGGTTCCGGGCCCTTCCGCCGCGTGTAGATCGACACGTACTCGCGCAGGAACACGACCCGGCAGCCGTCGCACTCGTCGGCGAGCGTTTCCGGGGGAACGGGATCCACCTCCACCTCGTAGCCGGCCACGGCATAGAGCCGGACGAGGTCGGCCGCGCGCTCGCGCTCGATGACGAAACGCCGCTCCCAGCCCGCGGCGAGCCGCGCGGGATCGGGGCGGATGCGCTCGGCGGAATCGGTGCGCAGGGCCTCGTTGCGCACCAGCGCCACGAGCGGGCGCACGTCGTCGGACGGTGAAAGCCGCTCGATGCGTCTCATATCGCGGCCTCGCTCGCGGCAGGCGGACCGGCCTCGATCACGTCCAGCCGGCGCTGGCCGAGGAGCGCGGCCCCGAACGCGGGCACGTACTGGACGAGCGCGGGCGACGGCACGTTCACCTCGGACTGGAGTGTCTCACGCACGACGCGCGCCATGGCCTCGAAGCGCAGGATGCCGCCGATCAGCGTGAACTCCTTCTCCATCTGCACGCGCTTCATCAACTGCACCGAGCGGCCAACGAGCGAGACGATGGCTCCGTGCATGATGTCCGCGGGCGCCACGCCCTGCGACAGGTGGTTGATCACCTCGGATTCGGCGAACACGGCGCACACGCCCGAGATCGACGTCGCGTCCTTGGAGGTCTCGACCAGCGGGCCGATCTCCGGGGTCGAGTAGCCCATGTAGCGCGCGGTCTTCTCCAGGAACGCGCCGGTGCCGGCCGCGCACTTGTCGTTCAGGCGGAACGACCGCACCGTGGCGCCGTCCCCGAGCCGGCTCGCCTTCATCGTCTGGCCACCCACGTCGAGGATGGTGCGCGTGCCGGGGTAGAGCCGCGTGGCGCCGCGTGCGGCGGCAGTGAGGTCGGTGATGTGGACGTCGGCGAACGCCACCTGGTGGCGGCCGAAGCCGGTCGCCACCACGTAGGCGACCTGCTTGCGCTCGAGCCCGGCGACCGCGAGTGCCTTGTCCAGGGCCAGCGCGGCAACCTCGGCGAGGCGGAACCCGGTCGGCTCCATCGCCGTGGCGAGCACCTCCCCGGCATGGTCCACGAGCACGACCTTCGTGTAGGTCGAGCCGACGTCGACTCCGGCGGTGAGTCTCATGACGCCTCCAGTCGAGCCGCGGCGGGTGTGCGGCTGGAGAGAATGTGGTCCCGCGCGAACAGCGCCGCGCCGAGCGCGCCCATGTAGTGCGAGTCCTCGCTGACGTTGAGCCGCGTGCCCACCGCCTGCTCGAGCGTGGCGATCATGGCCGCGTTCCGAGCCACGCCGCCGGTGAACGTGACTTCGTCCTCGATCCCGACCCGGCGCAGCAGCCCCGCCGAGCGCACCGCGATCGACTGGTGCACACCGAGCAGGATGTTCTCGACGCGCTTCCCCTTCCCGAGCCACGACAGCACCTCGGACTCGGCGAACACCGTGCACGTGGTGCTGATGCGCACCGGGCGCTCGCCGCGGAGCGCGGTGCCGCCCAGCTCGTCGAGCGGGATCTCCAGCGCGGCCGAGGCGGCCCCCAGGAACCGCCCCGTGCCGGCCGCGCACTTGTCGTTCATGCAGAAGTCGATGATCTCGCCGCGCGGCGAGACGCGGATCGCCTTGGTGTCCTGGCCGCCCATGTCCACGACCGTGCGCGTGGCGGGGAACATGTGCACGGCGCCGCGGCCATGGCAGCTGATCTCGGTGACCTGGGTGTTGCCGAAGGTCACCTTGTAGCGGCCGTAGCCGGTGCCGACGACGTATTCCACTTCCTCCTCACGCACGTCGGCCGCGGCGAGCGCTTCCGCGAACGCCGACTCCGCCGCCTTGATGACGTTGGCGCCGGTCATCACCAGCGAGCGCCCCACGATCGCGCCGCGCTCGTCGATCAGCACCGCTTTCGTCTGCGTGGAGCCCACGTCCACGCCGGCTGCGTACGCCATGGTCTCCTCCTAGCGGCCGGCCGCGAGCTGCAACCGCCGCGATCGCAGGCCTTCGAAGAACGCATCGATCCGGTTCTTGAGCTGCGCTTCCGAGACCACGCGCTTGTCCATCATGTCGGACTCGATGTAGAGGCTCGGGATGTCGCGCAGCGCCATGAGCGCGCGCCGGTTGTCGGCGAGCCCGGTCGACACCGTGCGGCAGCTCTTGATGGGGTGGAAGACGATGCCGTCGACCGCGTGCTCGTCGATCATCCGCGCCAGCGCCTGGGTCTGGAAGAACATGCTGTCCATGGCGTCGCGCACGCCCACGAGCAGCCCCTCGGCGAGGCTCTCCACCGGGTTCGCGAGGTCGTACTCCCAGCCCATGTTTGCGCCGCCGGAGGCGAACCACAGGTACGTGGAGTGGACGAACGTGCCGCCGTGCTCCATGAACATCTCGTTGAAGCGGCGGAAGATCGGATAGCAGGGCACGCCCACGAACACGAGCCGGAACTGTTCGTCGGTGAGCGTGCCGAGCCCGCGGTCGCGCTTCGCCTCCATCTCCTCGACCAGATCTTCGAAATAGCGCGCGCCGCGCTCGTCGCCGCGGAAGCCGTTACAGACCCCGAGGTAGATCGTGCCGTCGGAGAGCGCGTTGAACGGCGCGGGGCGGCTGCGATTGAGTTCGAGCACGCGCTTCCAGCTCCGGCTCATGCGGTTGGCATGGCTCATCGTCTCGCGCAGCCGGTCGATGTCGAAGCGCTTCCCGGTCACGCCCTCGAGGACGCCGATCAGCTCGCGGAGCTGGGCGGTGACGTAGCTCCGGTCGCGCTCGAACCCGCCGTCGCCGCGCCACGTCTGGCCGCCGGCTTCGCGCGTGCCGGGGATGTCGAGCACGTAGGAGGGCATGTGATACATGCGCTCCCAGATCTCCGCCCACTTGATGTACGTGTTGCACGCGTTCGTGAGCACGGCGATGGACGGCCTGGGGATACGTCCCATGGGCAGCAGGCCGCCGCGCCGCTGGGTCGCGACGTCCGCCTTCACGTAGCCGCAGATGTCCGGCGAGTAGCCGATGTCCTCCGCCTCGTTCAGGTACTCGTGCGCCTGGTGGCGCACCGCGGTCTGGAGCGAGTTGATCTCGGGGAAGACCAGCGGCAGGTCGAACGTCCGCAGCAGCTCGCCGAGGCTCCCCATCACGAACACGTACGCGGCGCCGCCGCCGGCTTCGGCGTGCGCGGTGAGCCCGTCGAACCACTCCCGAAAAAGCCGGGCGCCGTCTCGGTTCCCGCGCCCGAGGAGCCCGTCGTTCTCCCCACTCATGACGCCACCTCCTCGGCGAACAGCAGGTTCTCGATGAACGTTTCGAGCTGGATCTCCAGCTGATCGAAGCTGGTCATGCCCTCCTCGAACTCGGTGACGAAGTAGGGCACGCGCGCCTCGTCGAGCGCGTGGACGTAGGCAACCTGCTCCTCGAGCCCGGGCTCGCACATCTTCGCGGCGGCCACGATCACGGCGCGCGCGTCCGCCGCGCGCACGCGCTCGAGCAGCATCTTCTCCTTGGGCTTTCGCGGATCGTGCTGCACCGGGCTGTAGCTCGAGCCCTCGAGATACGCTTCCGCGAGCCGGTCCAGCGGATCACCCGTGAGTGGCACATCAGAAAGAATCCAGCGCAGCCCGATCAGCAGGTCGTCATCGACCACGTAGCACGAGCGGCCGATGGCGCGGATCAGGTCGAACGGCGGCTGCTCGCAGAAGCCGCCCTCGAACACGACACGGATCCGGTCCTGCGGCCGGCCCTCGCGCTGTTCGAGCAGCGGCAGCACGGCGTGCAGCAGCGCGTTGTGCTCTTCGCGCGGAATCAGGCCCGCGATCGCGGTGAGCATGTACGCCTCGTGCGCGGCCACGCGCCACGGCGTCTCGCGCTTCAACGCGTAGAGCTGGCGCAGCAGGAGGCGATTGTCGTTGAAGATCTCGATCGAGGCGCGCAGCCGCTCGTCGGTGACCTCGCGGCCGGCGATCGACGCGATCACGTCGCGCAACCGCGCGTACTCGCCGCGGAGATAGGTCCGCGCGCTCGGTGAGGCCGCGTTCTGCGGCAGGTAGAGGATCTGGCACGGGTGTGAGGCGTTGCGGCCCCACACCGCGGCCAGGTTGCGTGCGGCGTCGCAGATGGGATGGGAGACGAAGAGATCCAGCGTCACGCGGCCCGAGAGCGCCAGCTCGAGCGAGGACTTGAGGATCGAGCACAGGTACGAGCCGAAGTGCGAGTCGGCGTGCTTGGGTTCGATCGGCGCGCCGCGCACCTTGAAGGGCAGCAGTCCCGCGGCGTGCGCGATCTCCTCGGGGAAATAGACCTGGAAGTGACCGACCACCTTGCCGCCTGCTTCGCGCCAGCGGCGCACGGTCGGGAAGTCGGTGTCCTCGAGCAGCTCCTGGCAGGCGGCGAGCATGCCGTCGAGGTCGCGGCCCTGCCATTCCGGGAACACGGGCTGGCGGTTCATCGATGCCTCCACACCGGCGGGCGCTTGGCGAGGAACGCCTCGAGCCCTTCCACCGGATCGCTCGCGGCCATGAGGTTGGTCACGTAGATATCGCCCGCGCGCCGGAATGCCTCGGCGAGCGGCACACCCACGGCCGCGCGGAGCGAGGCCTTGGTCGCCCACAGCGCCGCCGCGCTGTGCCGGGCGAAGCGCCTCGCGAGCGTCGACGCCTGTTCCTCGAGCGTCGGCGACGGCACCACGCGCTGGACGAGCCCCATCGCCAAGGCGCGCGCGGCGTCCACCGCGTCGCCGCCGAAGAGCATCTCGGCTGCGTTGCCGTGGCTCGTCCGGCGCGGGAGCAGCGCGCACGCGGCCGGCGCGGTCACGGCGAGCAGGATCTCCGGCTGGCCGAAGGAGGCGTCCTCGGCGGCCACGACCAGGTCGCAGGCCTGCGCCAGCTCGAAACCGGCGCCGAGGCAGCGACCGCGCACCGCCGCGATGGTGGGAAGCGGGAACGACGCCACCGCCTCGACCGTACGCAGGAACTCCGGGATCAGCTCGCGATGCTGGGGCGGCAGGTGCTCGCCGACATCGGCGCCGGCGGAGAAGTGCCTGCCCTCCGCGGCGAGGATGAGCACGCGCGTTCCCTCCGCGTCCTTCAACCGGTCGAGCGCCTCGCGCAGCTCGCCCAGCAGCGCGCGCGTCAGGATGTTGAGCGGCGGGTGGTCGAGCGTCAGCGTGGTGACGCCGTCGTTCTCGGAGATCCGGAGCTGGCTCATGATGTTTCCTTCCTCACATGTACTGACCGCTGTCCACCTTCAAGACCTGGCCGGTGACGTGGCGCGCGCGGTCCGAGCACAGGAACGCGACCGCGGCGGCGCAGTCGGCCGGCTCGGCGAGCTGGCCCGATACCGTTTCCTCGACGGCCCTCTGCACCACCTCCGCCGGCAGTCCCGCCGAGAGCGGCGTGCGCACCATGCCCGGCGCGATGACGTTCACGGTGACGTCGTACTTGCCCAGTTCGCGGGCCAGCGTCTTCGCCAGCGCCACGAGCCCGCCCTTGGAGGCCGCGTAGTTCGCCTGCCCGAACTTGCCGCGGAGGCCGTTGATGCTGGCGATGTGCACGATGCGACCGCCCTTGCGGTCCCTCATGTGCGCGCCCGCGGCGCGCGAGTAGTTGAAGCAGCCCTTCAAGTTCACGGACATCACCCGGTCCCACTGGCGCTCGTCCATGCGCCACGACGGCGCGTCGTCGGTGATCCCCGCGCAGCAGACGAGGATGTCGAGCCGGCCGAAGGCCTCGGCCACGTCACGCACCACCGACTGGGCGAGCGCGAAATCCGAGACGTCCGCGGCGCGCGCGAGCCCGCGCACGC